>Ga0302326_10023829_pt1 | contig 12458 bp, 8 predicted proteins | sample Palsa_T0_3_FD_202264 | JGI IMG/M metagenome (GOLD analysis project Ga0302326, IMG submission 202264) | Peat permafrost microbial communities from Stordalen Mire near Abisko, Sweden - Palsa_T0_3 | ecosystem: Environmental > Terrestrial > Soil > Palsa > Peat permafrost | place: Sweden: Abisko... | reverse complement strand
CCGTCACCAGCGTCAGATCATCGAGCAGCGCATCCGCGACACGATTCTTGCCGCGCAGATTGCGCCCAAGATGCTCTATGTCGATCTGGAAGGCGCGCCCGAGATCGATCGCGAGTTGCTGGTCGAGCGCCATCTCATCAGCAAGCAGCACGCCGCCGCCGAGGGAGCGCGCGGCGTGGCGGTGGGCGAGAACGAAACCGTTTCGATCATGGTCAACGAGGAAGATCATCTGCGCATTCAGGTCCTTCGCAGCGGACTGCAACTGGAAGAAGCGTGGGAACAGATCAGCGGCATCGATGACACGCTCGAAAGCAAACTGGATTTTTCCTTCCATCCGCGCTTTGGCTACCTCACCGCCTGTCCGACCAACGTGGGAACAGGCATCCGCGTGAGCGTGATGCTCCATCTCCCGGCACTGAAACTGACCGGAGAGATCGAAAAAGTCTTCCGCGCCGCCAAGGACCTTCGCCTGGCTGTTCGCGGTCTCTACGGCGAAGGTACCGAAGCCACCGGCGATTTTTATCAGATCAGCAATCAGACGACGCTGGGCAAAACCGAAGAAGACATCATCAGCGAGTTCAAACACGTGGTGATTCCCAAGATCATCGACTACGAACACCACGCCCGCCGCACGCTGCTCAACGAACGCACCGCCGCCCTGGATGACAAGGTTTTCCGCGCTCTTGGCCTGCTCCGCAGCGCCCGCCTGATGGCCGGCGAAGAAGTTCTGTTCCTCCTGAGCCACCTCCGCATGGGCGTGAACCTTGGCCGCATCAAGGACATCGATCTCCGCACCATCAACGAGCTGTTCCTCCTCACTCAGCGCGCCCATCTGCAGAAGATCCAAGGCAAAAAAATGGACGGCGACGTCCGCCGGGCGGCACGGGCTGATTACATCCGCCAGCGATTGGGTGCGAACTAACAAGCCATGGAACGTTCGAACCTCGACCGCGCGATATCGAGGATATCGCTCAGTTGACAAAGCTCGGGGGGTCAGAGGACGTAAAATGAACTCGTCTTCGCCGGCAGATAAGCAGCCCCACGAGGCGCCCAACGGCTGGGAACGCCACGAACTGAAACAACTGCGCCGGCTCGCCAAACTCTCTTTCCCGGAGAAGCTCGCCTGGCTGGAGCAAGCCCAGCGCACAGCCGATCAGCTGCGCCGGCGCCTCGAGAACGGCCCCGCATCACAGGGCATCAGAAGCGAAAGCTGATCCCGGCCAGCACCTCAATGTTGTTCGTCGTATCGTTTAGACCAAACGCAATTCCGGTATCCACGACGATGTTGTCGGTCAGTGGATAGGTGCCTCCGACGTCGATGGTCTGGACGGCTTCAACGTGTTTTTCGGTCGTGACATCCGACGCATATTCCAGATACACGTCGAGGTTTTGCCAGACAACGCGATCGATCGAGATGGAGTTCTGCATGCCCGCGACGTTGCCATCGGTGGAGGTATTGCGCTCCAGCGATGCGCCGGGTTGCAGCCCCAGGTGAAAACCGGCGGGGAGGTTGATGAGAAAAGGGAATTCGACGGCGAATTCGAAATGTCCGTTCCCCAAACCATCACGTGCTGTGGGGAACTTGAACTGCGGCTGAATAGCCAGCCCCGATTGCCAAACCCCATCGCCGCCCTCATTGCCCCATAGGTTCAGCTTTGCGCCGACCACGGTATCACCAAATCCGCGGGCATAAACGGTCGTGCCCCTGGCCTGGTCGTGCGTGCGATCGATTTCGTACGGATCGATGACCGCGTTGATCTCCAGGTTGTTTAGCACGCCAAGACGGAAGTTGGATTGGGCGAAGGCAAAATCGTCGTAACGAAACCTGTCGCCGGACGATCGGCCGGTGTCGTAGGAATAGTCGATCAGCCCCATTTCGATCTGCAGATGGCCGGCATCGATGGTATGCGGTGTATTGGTGACGTTGGGGCGGTCGGTGTCCATGCCGCGGAGTTGATTGGCCGGCACGGGATTGAGGAGCGTGTATTGCGATTTGCTGGTTGGTTCCGGGGCTGGAGCGGTGGTTGAAGTTGGATCATCCGCCAAAGCAGCACAAGTGCAGACGAGCTGCAAGACCGCAACCATCGCAGCAGCAAATCTCATCACAATTCCCAATGGAGTCTGACGGCGAAAACCGACACCGGGCCGCGATCGCGGTTGAAGGCGGGATCATCAATGAACTGGTAATCGACCGAAGCATGAATGGATTTCCAGACGGCGAAATCGTAGTAGGTTTCCAGAATTTTTTCCCAGCCATAGTGCAGCTTGCCGTCGCCCGCGAGAATGCCCAGGCCGCCGTCCTCGAAGAATTGCTTTTCGACATGTGAGATGCCGTTGGTGAGGCCGGCCAGGGCGAAGGTGTCGTCGGGACGATTCCACGCCTGGCCTTTTATGCTTAATCCCAACGATGCGGTGTAATCGACATCGCTGAACATCCAGCCCTGTTCCTGGCCATCATTCCAGCCGATGCGCGAAAACAAGCCGACGTTGCTCGCGATTTCCTGTTCCCAGTTCAAACCGAATCCGTATTTGTAGCCGTAGTGCTGTGCGGACGAGATGTCGGCGCCGGAACCATTGGCCTGCAGAATGGGAATGGCATCGGCGTAACGAGCCATGTTGGCGCTATTGAGAAAGGCGAGAAAACGAATTGTTCCGGGATGATCCTTGAGGGTGTACCGGCGTTCCAGTTCCGTCACCATGCCCCAACCCCGGAGGAATGGAGCGTCCTTTGCCGAACTGATAAACGGCCAGGTTAGAAAGGCATCTTCCGCAGACAATCCATTCTGCATTTTTGGAATTTGAAAGAATCCATAGCGCAACGTCCAGACCGGCTGGTTCAATTCCAAGGTGATTCCGGTGGTATATCCAATGGCATCCGCCGGATAATCCCACCCCTCGTTATTCACCAGGCCCCAGTTCATGAACTGCGTGCGCGCGCTATTAGCGTAGGCGTTGGTGTCAAAAATGTCCGATGATGCTAAGCGACCGACGGTAAGGGTGAGGCGTGAAACATCCTGCTTGCCGGCAAGAGTGAGCGCGGTGTCGGGCACATCTTCCTGATCGCCGCCAAAGCCGATGGTTTGCCGAATGAACAGGCGCGCGATGGAACCGTCGGGGGTATTCGTACCGACGCGATAGGCTTCAGCGCTGGGAAAGCCCTCGGCGCCGAGCGTATCGCCTACGCCAAATCCCTGAAATGTGAGGCCGTCAAAATGCACTTCCGCGCCGTCCCACAAACGCAATCCGCCCAGCACATCCAAGGAAGCAGTCTCGCGCGTTTCACCGCCTTTGGGCAGGCTGTTGGGCCCCGAGTATTTGGCGGAAAAGCCGGGATAGCCCTGGACGATTTCGGTGTTTTGAAGGTGGAAATTCCAATTCTGCTTTGACTCAGGTGCAGCCGGCTCGGTGGCGATGGATGTCGATTGCGTGGCAGGGATCACTGCGGCAACTGGCCCCGTGGCCGAAGCCGAGTCGGTGCTTGCTTCGGGATCAACTGCGACGGCCACACGACCGAATGCGAGAACGCTGGCAACGCTGATCGCGGCGGCATTCATAAATGGATTGTTCACTGACTTCCCTTATGAAACCGGAAAAAATGCTATCTCGCCCTGATTAAAAGCACCGGCACATCGATGCAGTGCTGAACGCGGCTGGCTGTTGTACCGAGAAACACATCGGCCAGGAAGCGATGTCCGTGGGTGCTCATCGCGACCAGATCACAATGCCTCTCGTGGACCCACCGGACGATCTCCTTTACCGGATCGCCGTAGGCGAGAAAGGCGTCGGCAGAAATGCCGGCGGATTGAAACTCCTTTCGGACCTGCTCGAGATACGCTTTGTCTTCCGTGATTTCCGGGCTGACCGCATCGGGACCGAAGGTGCGCGCCGCCCAGCCGTCGGCGACGTGAAGCAGCACGATCCGGCTCTCCATCATCGACGCCAGCGCCTTGATATGCTTGATGATCGCGCGATCCGTCGGAGTGGCATCCAGCGTGATCAAGATGGTTTCGTACATACGCGATCCCTTCGTTCTCAGCCTCCACTGATCACTTGCCATGCCTGCTTGATGGAATCGGGAAGACCGTAAATGTCCATCGCGGTAATGAGTACCGCGCTGGTCCATCCGGTGATGAGAAGGAACCAACCCAACTTCCACTGGCCCATGCGCCTGCGCGAAGAGGTGAAATGCAGCAACGGGAACATCGCCAGCGGCAGTTGCAGCGCCAGCACAACCTGGCTGAGATTGAGCAGGTCGTTGACACTGCTGTTGCCGCGCACGCCGATGATGAAGACGGCGGGCAGAATGGCGAGCGTGCGGGTGATCATCCGGCGAAGCCACGGGGCGATTCGCCAGTGCATGAATCCCTCCATTACCACCTGCCCGGCGAGCGTACCGGTGATCGTGCTGCTCTGGCCGCTGGCGAGGAGCGCGATGGCGAAGAGGAAACTCGCGGCCACGGTTCCCAGCAGCGGCGCGAGCGTGAGATAGGCGACGCGGATCCAATCGGTGTTGGCGTCAAAGGCGTAGGTCTGGCCTCCGGAGGTTGCGCCCGTTTTGCCGTAAAAGACCAGGGCAGCCAGAACCAGGATCGCCGCGTTGACGAAGAATGCGATGCAGAGCGAAACCGTCGAATCGATCGTGTTGAAGCGGATGGCGCTTCGGATCGACTGCTCATCGCGCTGGAATCTTCGACTCTGCACCAGAGCCGAATGCAGATATAAATTGTGCGGCATCACCGTCGCGCCGATGATGCCGATGGCCAGAAATGCCATCGTCTGGGTATCGTTGGGATAACCGACTCCATGGAGGCTGGGATGAAGCAGCGCGTGGCCCATCTCCATGAAATTCGGCTGCGTCTGCGGCAAAACGAATATCTCGATGAAATAGCAGACCGAAATCGTCGCCACCAGCAACAGGACGACGGCCTCGATGGTGCGCATTCCGAACCGTTGCAACGCGAGAAGCAACAGAACATCCGCTCCGGTGATGAGGACGGCCCACAGCAGCGGAATGTGAAACATGAGATTGAGCGCAACGGCACTCCCAAGCACCTCGGCCAGGTCGCATGCGCCGATGGCGATCTCGCACAGAAGATAGTTGGGCCAGCGGGTCCACTTGGGATACCAATCGCGACAGCACTGCGCCAGATCCTTGCCGGTCGCCACGCCCAGACGCGCTGAGATCACCTGGAGGAATATGGCCATGAGACTGGCGACGCCCACGACCCACAACAGGCGGTATTTGTACTCCGCCCCGCCGGAGAGATCGGTGCCCCAGTTGCCCGGGTCCATATAGCCGACGCTCACCAGCAGGGCCGGTCCGACGAACGCGCGCCATTGCTGCCAAAACCCGGCCTTGTGGTGAGGAACCTCAACCGTGCTGTGCATCCCCTCCAGCGACAAATGGCCGCCGTGGCTTGCCGCGCGGGGCTCTCCATTGCCGGCGCCAGCGCCCGGAATCGGCGCTTGATTCGATGCCGCCGGGGTATCAGATAATCTCACATCTTCCATCGAGTCGATTCCATTATTTTGGATTTCCATATCCGAAATTTTGATTAGTCAAAATAAGGATAATGGCTGCCAAAATAGATGTCAATCCCCCTCTCTGGCTGTTAGGCTTTGGGCGGTTAAAAAGAGAAAGGCACGCCTTTGGCCAGCAGTACCGTTGAGAATTACCTCAAGCAGCTTTACCTCGAGCAGCGCGCGTCCAACGGAAGCAAGGTGGTTCCCACGGGTCGGCTGGCGGCGGCCATGGGCGTCGTGCCGGGGACAGCTACCTCGATGGTCAAGGCGTTAGCCGATTCTGGACTGGTCGAGTACGAATCGCGCGCCGGCGTACGTTTGACCAGTCGGGGCGAGCAACTGGCGCTGCACGTGCTGCGGCGTCACCGTCTGGTGGAGTTGTTTCTGGTTAAGGTGCTGGGGTTGGATTGGTCGATCGTTCACGAGGAAGCCGACGCGCTGGAGCACGCGGTTTCCGACCGGGTGATCGATCGGATCGACGCTCTGCTGGGCCATCCGACCGCCGATCCGCACGGCGATCCAATTCCCACAGGCAAAGGCCAGATGGACGATACACGGCGGACAAGCCTGGCGGATTGTGAGTTGAAAAAATCGCAGCGGGTGACGCGCGTGCTCGATCAGGGCCCGGAGTTTTTGCGGTTTGTCGAACGCCAGGGATTGATGCCGGGCGCGATGGTGGTCGTCGAGAGCCGCGAGACCGCCGCCCAGGCGGTTCAGGTCCGCGTCGGCAAACGAGCCGGCGCATCGCTGGGATTGGCGGCGGCGGAAAAAATATTGGTCGAACCGGATTCAGATACCAAGTGACTTGATGGCGAATGCTCTGGCGGTAACCAGCGCATCGGCAAGTTTGGTTGGATCTTTTCCCCCAGCCTGGGCCATCTTGGGGCTGCCGCCACCGCCGCCGCCGGCGATCTTGGCGGTCTCGCGAACCCAGTCGCCAGCCTTCAGGCCCTTGGCGATCAGGTCATCGCTCACGGCGGCGACGAAGGCGACTTTTGAATCGACGGCGGAGCCAAGCAGAATGGCGTGGCTCGGGGCCTTCTTTCGCAGGGAGTCCATCGCGGAGCGGAGTTGTTCATCGGTTGCGCCGGGCATTTCGCCGATGATGAGCGACCCGCCGCCGGCGGGGATGGCGCTATTCAAAAGAGCCGCCGCGACGGCGGTCGCGTCGCCGCCGGTGGATTGTGATTTCGATTTTTTCTCCCATGCCTTGATGCGGGATTGCAGTTGTGCGATGGCTGCTTGGGCGCGGCGTTTAGCCCGCAGCGGAAGCTGCGTGGTCAGGGCCTGATTTAGAAGACTCAGTGATGGCGAAAGATTTTCATCGGCGGCGGCGTTCGCCTGCGCAATGAGTGCATCGATGTGGGCGGCGGCTTTGCTTGCCGCTGAAGCGGCAAGCCCGGTGAGGGCGACGATGCGGCGAATCCCTTTGCTCACCGATTCTTCGGCTGTGATGGCGAAATGTTCGGCGATGTCGCTCGATGACAGGTGTGTGCCGCCGCAGAATTCGATGGAGAATTCTCGCCACTTGGGATTCTGGGGATCGGCGAGCAAATCCTTGACCGGAGCGCCAATCGAGACGACTCGCACCAGGGGGGGATATTTTTCGCCGAAGACAGCGCGGAGGCCGTTGATCTTGAGAGCCTGTTCCTGCGGGGCTTCCTCGGCGTAGACCGGAAGTTTTCGTTCGATGGATTGATTTACCAGCGATTCGACGCGTTCGAGTTCATCGTCGGCCAGGGCTTTGGGATGGGAGAAATCGAAGCGGAGTTTTTCGGGATCGACGAGGGAGCCTTTTTGTTGAACGCCGTCGCCGAGAACTTCGCGCAAGGCCCAGTTGGCCAGGTGCGTGGTGGTGTGATTCCTTTCGGTGAACTGGCGAGCGGGGGCGACGGTGGCGGTGACCGTGTCGCCGACCTGGATTTTGCCGGAGCGCAGGCGGCCGATGTGCAAGACGAAACCGCCGATGGTTTTGGTGGATTCGACGTCGAAGCTCGTGCTCGCTGAAGCGAGCACGCCGCTGTCACCGACCTGGCCGCCCATCTCGGCGTAAAAATTGGTTTTGTCGAGAATGATCGCGAGTTGTTCATCTTCGAACACATTGGTAGGCGAAAGACCCAGATCGTCGCCGTTCCAGATGGCCATCACGCGGGCCTGAATTGGATCGTGGGAAAACTTGGGACGATCGACCGTGGGTTTGACGCCGGCTTGGATTAGTTGGGATAAATTTTCAGGGGTGAGTTCGCCGAATGTCTCGGCATTCGCCTTGCCTCCCGAGCGGGCGATTTCTCTCGCCTTTTCCATTAACCCCTCATAGCCAGCAACGTCAACCTTATACCCTCTTTCCTCGGCCATGATGCGTGTAAGGTCGATGGGAAAGCCGTAGGTGTCGTGGAGGCGAAATGCGTCCTCAGCGGAGATGATCGGTGTCGGATATTCTTCTCGTGGATATTTCTTTATATGCTCACGCTTCCGGGCCGTGATATCGACGCGAGGAAAGCTAGCGTCAGGATTGCGGTATTGCATTAGCTCGAACTGAAAACCGGCGGTATTCACCGCCTCGTCGAAAGCTTTGCTACCCTGCTCGCCAACGAACTCGGCAACTTCAGCGGCATCCTTAAACAGCTGAATGCCCCGATCCAAGGTCCGGCTGAATGAAACCTCTTCATCCCTGATCAACTCAATCACATGCGCCGAATTCTTCTTTAACTCCGGAAAGGCCCCACCCATCGTCTCGACGATCACCGGCACCAGTTTGTGCATGAACGGTTCATTCAGATTCAATTGCTGTCGGCCGAAGCGGACGGCTCTCCGTAAAATTCTCCGCAGTACATAGCCGCGGCCTTCGTTGCTGGGGACGGCGCCATCCGTCAGGGCGAACGTCAGGCAGCGCACATGATCGGCGATCACGCGGAAGGCGATGTCGTGGCGGAGCTGCGGATTGGCCGCCTCGGCAACCGGGTCGGCGGCGTTGGTTTTCGGAAACAAGCCCGTGTATTTCAAATTTGAAATCTGAGATATGCGATCAAACAGCGGAGTCCACAAATCGGTGGCGTAGTTGTCGGTTTTGTCCTGGATCACCTGGCAGATGCGCTCCAGGCCCATGCCGGTGTCGACGTGTTGGGCGGGCAAAGTCGTGAGCTTGCCGTTGGCGTCGCGGTTGTATTGGATGAAGACGAGGTTCCAGATTTCCATCACGCGCGGGTCTTCGCCGTTGACCTGCGGGCCGCCGGTTTTATCGGGGGTGCGGTCGATGTAGATTTCGGTGCAGGGGCCGCAGGGGCCGGTGTCGCCCATTTCCCAGAAGTTGTCTTTGCCGAAATAGTGGATGTGATCGCCCGGCAAGCCGGCGATTTGTTTCCATAGATCAGCGGCTTCGGTGTCGCGCGGGATGCCCAGCGTCTCGTTGCCTTCGTAACAGCTCACGTGCAGGCGGGCGGGGTCGAGATTCCAGACTTTGGTGAGGAGTTCCCAGGCCATCTCGATTGCGCCGCGTTTGAAATAATCGCCGAAGGACCAGTTGCCGAGCATCTCGAAGAACGTGTGATGCCGACGGCTGCGGCCGACATCATCCAAATCGTTGTGCTTCCCGCCGGCACGGATGCACTTTTGCGTGTTGGCAGCGCGGGTATAGGCGCGTTTTTCCTGGCCGAGAAAGATCGGCTTGAACTGATTCATCCCCGCATTGGTGAACAGGAGCGTCGGATCATCCAGCGGAACAACGGGAGAACTGGGCACGAAGGTGTGGCCGTGCTTTTGCACGAAGAAATCGATGAAGGCCTGGCGGATTTGCTGTGAAGTCATGGGGTAATTTGGTGGCCGCCAATGGGGGCGGGGGATTATTGCAGGGGTAGGGCCGGGGTTCAAGATCGAGGGTGGCTGCGAGAAATTCGAATCAATGTTCAAATGACAAAACCAAGAGAAGCGATCGCTGCTTTTGTTTCGTCGTTTGATTCCGCTACTGCGATTGCGTTGTCGGCACGCTCTGGGTTTGGCTGGCAATCCATCTTGTATAGGCATCAGATGCAACGAATCCCACGTAAGTCGGGAGTGATGGCGCCCTCGCTGGCTCCGCGGTCACACGTCAAAATACATGCAGAACTCAAACGGATGCGGCCGGATGCGCAGCGCGTCCACCTCGTTCTCCCGTTTGTATTTGATCCAGTAGTGGATCACGTCCGCGGTGAAAACGTCTCCCTTGAGGAGAAAATCGTGGTCCTCCTCCAGCGCGTTGAGCGCTTCTTCCAATGAGCCCGGAGCCGAGGAAATGCGCTCGGATTCTTCGGTCGTGAGGTGATAGATGTTTTTGTCCATCGGCTCGCCGGGATCGATTTTGTTTTCGATGCCGTCGATGGCGGCCATGACCATGCCGCTGAATGCCAGATAGGGATTGCAACTGCTGTCGGGACAGCGGAACTCGATGCGCTTGGTGTTGGCCTTCTCGCTGTACATGGGAATGCGGATCGCGGCGGATCGATTGCGGCTGCTATAAACGAGATTGACGGGTGCTTCATAACCCGGAACGAGCCGCTTGTAGCTGTTGGTGGTTGGATTGCACAAAGCGCACAAGGCACAGGCATGTTTCAGAATGCCACCGATGGCGTAAAGGCCCATCTGGCTCAGGCCGGCGTATTTGTTGCCGGCAAAGAGAGGTTTGTCGCCCTTCCAGAGACTGAAATGCACGTGCATGCCGCTGCCGTTGTCGCCAAAGAGGGGCTTGGGCATGAAGGTCACGACCTTGCCGTGACGGGCGGCCACGTTCTTGGCCACATATTTGTACATCATCACCGAGTCGGCCATGGTCACCAGATCCTGGTAGCGCATGTCGATCTCGCATTGTCCGCCGGTGGCGACTTCGTGATGATGTGCTTCCACGGGGATGCCCAGTTCGATGAGCACATCAACCATCTCTCCGCGGATGTTGTTAAGCGTGTCCGTCGGCGGTGTTGGGAAGTACCCCTCCTTGAGCCGCACCTGATAGCCACGGTTGGACGGGTCTTCATTACCGCGGTCCCAGATGCCTTCCTTGCTGCCGACAAAGTGCTTGGAGAAATTGATACCCTGGTCGTAGCGTGCTTCGTCGAAGACAAAGAATTCCAGTTCCGGCCCGAAATACGCCCGGTCGGCGAGCTCACTTTTCTCCAAATATGCCACAGCCTTGCGGGCGATTGAGCGGGGATCGCGGGAATATTCCTTTTTGGTGATCGGATCGCGGACGTTGCAGATGATCGCCAGCGTGGGCTGCGCTGGAAAAGGATCGATCTTCGCGGTGTCGGCAACGGGCGTGAGAAGCATGTCCGACTCATTGATTGCCTGCCAGCCGCGGATGCTGCTGCCGTCAAATCCGAATCCATGTTCAAAGCTCGCAACCGTGAGTTCATTCACCGGCACCGTCGTATGTTGCCAAAGTCCTGGGAAGTCCATGAAGCGGAGATCGACGAATCGAATATGGTGCTCTTTGCACAATTTCAGGACGGCTTGCGGTGTCATCGGCGCGACTCTCCGGGATGATTGCAGAAGTAAATGAGCGAGATAGGGACAGGCGGATGCTACCTGCGCCGCGCAGAGCGGTCAAAACGAACCAAAGCGGGACGAAATGAGCAAGCAGGGGCGAGAATCGGCTGGCGATTTTCGCCCCTTGATGATGATGATGATGCCGCGGATCGATCCAGTAGGTCCATCGCCGTACAACTATTCCTAAAACCCTTAGGCCGCATTGCGTTGCCCATAAAACGCGCATCAGCCATTCCGTGCCGCACTAATGCCTATAAATTGAGCAGATGTGTATTCCGATAATCTCTCGGAGCCCCCGCAGGGCCATTTTTTGAGCCAGCACAGCCTTTGCACTAGGGAAAAGCCGGATTGTGGGCGACGCCACTTTTTTTTGACACTTGCCCATTAGAACGGCAAGATGCCGGCCCGCGCGAAACGGACCACCGTTGTGATTCGGCGCGGCCTGCTTGGAAACCCGACTCGGAAATGGAGAGATTAACGGCTATGGCAAAGTACAAACTGGAATACATATGGCTCGACGGATATAAGCCCGTCCCCAACATTCGCGGCAAGACACTCATTAAAGACTTCGAGAGCTTCCCATCCCTTGAGCAGCTTCCGAATTGGGGCTTTGACGGCAGCTCAACCCAGCAGGCCGAGGGACATAGTTCGGATTGCATTCTCAAGCCCGTTGCAAGGTATCTGGATACCACCGTCAAGAACGGGGTGATCGTGATGTGCGAGGTTCTCCATCCCGATCTGACCCCGCACTCCACCAACGCCCGTGCCACCATCCTTGATGATCCGGAAACCTGGTTCGGCTTTGAACAGGAATACTTCCTCTACAAAGATGGACAGCCCTTGGGCTTCCCGGCCGAGGGCTTTCCCAAAGAAGGTCAAGGCCGATACTATTGCGGCGTCGGCTACAGCCTCATGGGCGACATTGCCCGCGAGATCGTCAACAAACATCTCGATCTCTGCCTCGACGCCGGCATCAACCACGAAGGGATCAATTCCGAAGTCGCCAAGGGCCAGTGGGAATTCCAGATCTTCGGCAAGGGCTCCAAAAAAGCCGCCGACGAAATGTGGGTTGCCCGCTACCTGCTCATGCGCCTTTGCGAAAAGTACCAGGTGGACGTGAATTGGCATTGCAAGCCACTGGGCGCGACCGACTGGAACGGCTCGGGCATGCACTCCAACTTCTCCACCAAGTATCTCCGCGAAGTCGGTGGCAAGGAGTATTTCGAGGAACTGATGAAGGCATTCGACAAGTACAAAGCCGAGCACATCCTCGTCTATGGACCGGACAACCACATGCGCCTCACCGGCCTCCATGAGACGCAGGCGATCGATAAATTCAACTATGGCGTCTCCAACCGTGGTGCGTCCATCCGTCTCCCGCACCACATGCCCAAGAATGGCTACAAGGGCTACTTGGAAGA
>Ga0302326_10023828_pt1 | contig 12458 bp, 12 predicted proteins | sample Palsa_T0_3_FD_202264 | JGI IMG/M metagenome (GOLD analysis project Ga0302326, IMG submission 202264) | Peat permafrost microbial communities from Stordalen Mire near Abisko, Sweden - Palsa_T0_3 | ecosystem: Environmental > Terrestrial > Soil > Palsa > Peat permafrost | place: Sweden: Abisko... | reverse complement strand
GTGGCACTGACCGGGCACTTATATGCAACAAGGTAGAGTGCTAATACGCAAATGTTTCGATCTTATCGCTCTCTAGCACAGGTCGGAGCTTGCAGACGGTCTAAGACCTGATTAACTCTGTTGCTGTATGAGTGCAGTGCTAGCCCGTCAACCGGAAACTGGCCCGCGACCTTAGTTGCGCAGCGGCTTGACGTTTCGCAAGCCCACGCCCACTATTAAATAGCCGTGTTTGACGGGGGCTTACGCTGATGCCGGAAGGCAAGGGACTGCTGATCGTTTACACCGGGCCGGGCAAGGGCAAGACGACTTGCGCGCTGGGCACCGCGTTTCGCGCCGTGGGGCAGGGGCTGCGCGTGCTGATGGTACAGTTTATTAAAGGCTCCTGGCACTACGGCGAACTGGATGCCGCGAAGATGTTGGGCGACGATAAATTCGAAATCCTGCCCATGGGCCGCGGATTCGTGAAAGTAGGCGGCGCGGATACCGATCCGGAAGACATTCGCATGTGCGAGCATGCCTGGAACTACGGACGGGATCAGATTTACAGCGGGAAATACGATCTGGTGGTGCTGGACGAGATCAATTATGTGATCAGTTACAAGATGCTGGACGCCGAGCGGGTGGTCGAGGCGTTGACGAAAAGACCGGAGGCGGTACACGTAATCTGCACGGGGCGTAACGCGCATCCCAAGCTGGTGGAAGCCGCTGATCTGGTGACAGAAATGAAAGAAGTAAAGCATCCGTATACGAAGGGGATTCTGGCACAGCGCGGGATCGACTACTAGACGAACTTTTAAACAAGGGAAATTCGCGACACCATGACCTGGTTCGAGCATAAGAAAAAACCGCTTGAGAATCCGACACCCGTGGACGAGCGGCGCGTCCTAACCGAGGGCCTGTGGACGAAGTGCAACGCTTGCCGGGCGATCATCTGGAAGAAGGATCTGGAGACAAACTGGGAAGTCTGTCCCAAGTGCGAGCACCATTTCCGGCTGGGCGCGCGGCGCCGACTGGAACTGCTGCTCGATGACGAGCACTGGACGGAATTGGATTCGGAATTGGAGTCGAATGACCCACTGCAATTTTCCGACACCAAGCCATACGTGCAGCGCCTGCACGACGCGCAGTTGAAACTGGGAATGAAAGACGCGATTTTGACCGCCGAAGGCTTTCTCCAGGGCCGGGCGGTGATTTGCTGCTCGATGGAGTTCGGGTTTATCGGCGGATCGATGGGCGCGGTGGTGGGAGAAAAAGTCGCGCGGGCGATCGAGCGGTCGCTGGCGCAGCGGCAGCCTTTGGTCATCGTTTCGTGCTCCGGCGGAGCGCGGATGATGGAGGGAACGGTCAGCCTGATGCAGCTGGCCAAGGTTTCGGCGGCGCTGGCGCGACTGGACGAAGCGCGCGTGCCGTTTATTTCGGTGCTGACGGACCCCACGACCGGCGGCGTGACGGCGAGCTACGCCATGCTGGGCGACTTGAACATCGCCGAACCGGGCGCGCTGATCGGCTTCGCCGGACCGCGCGTGATCGAACAGACCATCCGGCAAAAGTTGCCTGCGAATTTTCAGACTGCGGAGTTTCTGCTGGAGCACGGTTTTCTGGACGCGGTGGTATCGCGCAAGGAATTAAAGCCGTACATCGCGCAAGCGCTCAATTTTTTCCTCGATTCCGCATAGCGCACACACTCCGATGACCTACGAAGAGTCCGTCCGCGCGCTTATGGCGTTGGGACGCGAGCTGGCCGCGCCGCAGCAGGCGCGCGTGCAGAAATTCGGCCTGGAGAACATCACCACGCTGGCCGCGGCCCTGGGAAATCCACAGCGAGCGGTTCGCTGCGCGCACGTGGCCGGCACCAACGGCAAGGGTTCGACGGCGGCGATGCTGGAGTCGATCCTGCGCGCGTCGGGACTTCGCACCGGGCTGTACACCTCGCCGCATCTCGAGCGCATCAATGAGCGCATCCGCATCAACGGAGAAAGCATTTCCGACGAGGATTTCGCCGGCGCTTGGACGCGAGTGCGTGAAGCCATCGAGCCACTTCTGGCAAACGGCCAGCTGGCGGCGCATCCCACATTTTTTGAGTGCATAACCGCCATGGCCTTCGCGGCCTTTGCCCGCAAAGCCGCCGAGCAGAAGATCGACTTCGCGATCTATGAAGTGGGGCTGGGCGGAAGGCTCGACGCCACAAATATCGTGGCGCCGGATGTGACGATCGTGACGCCCATCGATTTCGATCATGAGAATTACTTGGGGCATTCGATCGAAGAGATCGCCGGGGAAAAAGCGGGGATCATCAAGCAGGAGGCGTGGGTCGTGAGCGCGGCGAGCAATCCGCAAGCGCGCGCAGTAATCGCCGAACGATCGAGAGAATTGAATGCCCGACTCGTGGAGGTGGATGCTGCGTGGCGGATCGACGAAGTCAGCGTCGCGGATGGACGCTATCGCGCTGTAGCCGTAGAGACGGAGTCGAATCTGAAATTCGACATCGAGCCTTCGCTTCCCGGACGATTCCAGGTGGGCAACGCGCTCACGGCCGCTACCGCCGCGCGCCTGCTCAACGAGCGCGGAGTCCCCGTGACTGACAGTGCGATTGTGGAAGGCATTCGCAGCGCCCGCTGGCCGGGACGGCTCGAGCGGCTCTCGGCGAGGCCGGCCATTTACCTGGACGGTACCCATAATCCTGCCGGCGCGCGGGAGCTGCTGAGATTCTGGAAAGAGAATTTCGCGGGCCGGCGGATATGCCTGGTCTACGGCGTGATGCGCGATAAAGCGGTGGATGAGATCGTCGGTCTGCTCTTTCCGGCTGCCGACCTCGTGATCCTGACCGAACCTCAGCAGCCGCGCGCCGTGTCAGCTTCGTTGCTGCTGGAAATGACCGGGGACCTCAACAAGAACTGTTCGGTGGTGCGCAATCCTGGAGAAGCACTGGAGCGCGCGCTCGAGCTAGCAGGTCCGGAAGACGCCATTTTTGCAACAGGCTCACTATACCTCGTAGGCGATCTGCGGAAATACTGGGCTGCACGAACGAGAACCGCACCGGCAACTGCGGGCGCGCCCTGAGGCTACCCGGTAGCGCTTTGAGTCCTTCCAAAAACCGTACGCGAGAAAACCGAATTTCAGAAACCGCCTGAACCGTTGCCAAATTGGCTGTTGGATAAAGCTGTGGCTTGTCTAGACTGGATTCGAAGGACGGGCTGCGCAGCGATGGGCAATTTATGGCACAGCGGGAACATAGCGCGCAATTTTATCGTTCATTCATGTGGAGGCAGGCAGCGAAACGCCGCTTCCCGCGTCTAACGCAGCAAGCGATGGGGAAGTGGGGTAGGTGTCCATGACACGGGATGAAAGACGACGAATGCTCGACTCCTTTGGCCGCGGGCCAGCGCTGCTCTCGGCCGCCTTGCGGCAGTTTCCGAAGAAAATGTGGCTGCATAAGCCATCGGCGGAGCGCTGGAGCATCCACGAGATTATTCTGCATTTGGCGGACAGCGAGGCGAGCTCCTACGTACGCTGCCGCCATCTGATTGCCGAGCCGGGTGCAGCAATCGCAAAGTTTGACGCGGGCCGCTGGGCCGGCACTCTCGGCTATTTTCACCAGAGCACGCGCGAAGCGCTGGAAATTATCCGCCGGCTGCGGAAGATGACCCATCATCTACTTGTGGCTGTGCCGGAGCCTGTGTGGTTGCACGCGGTCGAGTATCCGGGTCACGGAGAGATGAGCCTCGAACACTGGGTGGAGCGGCAGGAGCGGCACATACCGCGGCACGTCGACCAGATGATTCAGAATTATGCGATATGGCTAAAAGGCCATCCGCAGCGAAAACCCGCCACTCAGGTGTCCCCCAGCTCGTGCGCCGCGATCTCGATATCTGTCGGAAGCTGTTAGCTCGCGAATCCGCGGAGAAGCCGATCAGGAGGTCGGCGTTCCCAGGAAAATCCCTCTTCGACTCCCCGTAACACGAGAGGCACATTGTGGCGCACTACCCGTTGGCAGCGCGGCGGTTGCCGCAGCGTTCCTCGCAATGATACGATGTTTGGCGAATGAGCCACGAAACACACCCATTGCCGCGGGTAGGCGTCCCGTATCGCACTAAAAAAGAAGAGGTTACGGGAGACTCGCTCAGATTAGAGAAATACCTCGAAGGGGTTCGCCGAGCTGGCGGTATGCCTGTTCCGGTCTCTCTGCTGTTGACTGCGGGCGAGCTGGAAAAACTGGCGGAGACGCTCGACGCCGTGGTGCTCTCGGGAAGTCCGGCGGACGTCGAACCATCTCTGTTTCGGGCAACAAGGCATCCGGAAACGGCAGCGGGCGATGCTGACCGCGAAAGAACCGACTTTGCGCTGCTTGAACACTTTCTGACGAAGCAAAAGCCGCTCCTCGCCATCTGCTATGGCATCCAAAGCCTGAATGTGTTTCTTGGCGGCACACTCGTGCAGGACATTCCGAGCGAATTGGGCACAGCTATTCAGCACGATTGGGAAAGCGAAGAGGCCGATCCAGAACCGTTCCATGCCGCGACGGCAGAGAGTGGCTCGCGGCTCGCGCAAATGGCCGCGGCGGGCGAAATAAACGTCAACAGTTCGCACCATCAGTCGGTGGGCGAACTGGGACGCAAGCTCCGAGTGGTATCTCGCGCGCCCGATGGCGTTATTGAAGCCGTGGAATGGACCGGCGACGCCAACTGGGTCGTCGGCGTACAGTGGCATCCCGAGCGCATGGTGGAAAGGAACGCTCTGGCGCAATCCCTTTTCCGGAACCTGATCGAAGCGGCGATCGCAAAGAAAAGCACGGTACACGCTTGAACGGCATGATCGATCTTCGGATTTCTAGTTCACCTTTGGGGGACTCATGATTTCGCTCGCGGGCAAGGCGGCACTAGTGACAGGCGGGTCGCGAGGCATCGGGGCGGCGACTGTGAAGCTATTTGCGCAGGCGGGCGCCGACGTTGTGTTCAGCTACCATCGCGATCGCGAGGCTGCGACGCAGGTGGAGCAAGAGGCGCGCAAACAGGGCACACGCGTCGAGTCGTTCAAGGCTGATCTGGGGAAACTCGCTGACGCGCAGAAGCTCGTGAAATTCTCTTGCGAGCGTCTAGGGCGCCTGGACATCCTGATCGCCAATGCCGGAATCTATAATGAGAAGGAAGCTCCCATCGAAAAGCTGACTGACAAGGAATGGGACGAAATGGTTCGAGTGAATTTGAAAGGCGTGTACACGGTGGTGCATGAAACGGCGCCGCATATGATCGCCCAAAAGAGCGGCAGGATCATCGCCTTGAGTTCTGGAGCAGCGCAGAGGGGCTCAGCGCTTCATTCGCACTACGCGGCCACGAAGGGCGGCGTCATCAGCTTCGTCAAGAGCCTGGCGCTGGAGCTTGGCAAGCACAATATTCTGGTGAATTGCGTGGCTCCGGGATTCGTCGCCACCGATATGTCAGCGCCGGTGTTGAAAACCGCGAAGGGAATGAAGTTTGCGACGGAGATCAGCCCCTTGCATCGCGTGGGCAAGCCGGAGGAGATCGCCGGGCCGATTTTGTTTGCCGCTTCCGATTTGGCAACTTTCATGACCGGCACAGTGATCAACGTAAATGGAGGTGCGGTGCTGTGCGGATAAGAGCTCATATACGGTGGGCTGCGGTTCTGCTAGCCCTGACATTTACGGCGGTGAGCGCATTCGCGCAGGACGATCAATTTCTATTGCCGGAGCAGAGCACGGCCAAGGCCAACGAATTGCTGCGGCAGACGATCGAGGCGCTGGGCGGGAATGCCTATCTGAATACCAAAGACATCACCTGCACGGGCAAGCTCAGCGGATTCGACCATTCGGGAGCGTTGACCGGTTACGAGACATTCATCGATTACCAGCAGCCGCCTTTCAAAGAGCGTCAAGAAAACCTGCCGAAGCGCAATATCATTTCGATTTTCAACGGCGACAAGGGATGGGATCTCGATCGCGGTGGCGTGTCAGAGGCGCCACGTACCGATCTCGCTCAAAACAAGGAAGACGTTAAGAGAGACATTTTCAACATTCTGAAAAATCGCATTCACGAAAAGGACGTGGTACTGCGTTACGGCGGCCCGGACATCATCGACGGCTGGCAAGCCGATTGGGTCGAGATGGTTGACAGCGAAAACCGCACCATCCGCATTGCCATTCAGCGCAGTTCGCATTTGCCTGTGCGCAAGACGGTGGAAAGCCGAGATCCGAGGACAAGAACCACCTTTACCGAGGTCGAATACTATTCGAACTATCACCCCATGGAGGGGATACAAACGCCGTTTCAGATCACGCGTGAGAAGAACCAGATCAAGGTCTTCCAAGCCTTCTTTGAGAAATGCGACTACAACACGGGTCTTGCCGATGAGATGTTCACCAGAGAATCTCTCGAACAGCGATGGGCGCAGGTGGGCAAGAAGGAAAAGAATAAAAAAGATAAGGACATCGACAAAGACAGCAAAGACGATAAGGACAAGGACGACAAGAGCTGACCGCCGCTTAGCAGCACCCTCCGGCTGGCAAACCAGATTCGCTTCCGTTCCCTGACCTACATTCTTCGCCTTGTGATGTAGACCTCCCCCACAATTACTGTTTTGGTTTTCGCAAAAACCCGCGCATGGCCCATGACGCTTCGGACGGAGTATAATCGCCAGATGCGAACAGCGCAGAAATCGCCACTGATGCACGGCACGACGGTGTTGTGCGTGCGGAAAGACAACAAGGTTGTACTCACAGCCGACGGACAGGTGACCCTCGGAGAAACCGTGATTAAGCACAGCGCGAAGAAGACACGCCGCCTTTACAACGACAAGATCGTCGCGGGATTCGCGGGCAGCACCGCAGACGCCCTTTCGCTCTTCGGACGGTTCGAAAACAAGCTGCAGGAATTTCACGGCAACCTTCCGCGCGCAGCCGTCGAACTGGCCAAAGAGTGGCGGACGGACCGCTCGCTGCGGCATTTGGACGCGCTGTTGGTGGTGGCGGACACCAAGAGCACATTTTTGCTTTCGGGCAACGGCGATGTGATCGAGCCGGACGACGGCATCTGCGCCATCGGCTCCGGCGGATCGTACGCTGTATCCGCGGCGCGCGCGCTCGCCAAACACACCAAGCTTTCCGCCAAGGAAATCGCCCAAGAAGCGATGCGCATAGCCAGCGAGATTTGTATTTTCACGAACGATACTTTCAGCATCGAAGAATTGTGAGCCGGAAACAGAGAAAGATATGGTGATCTACTTGACCGGAGATCAACAGACAGCCGAACCGGAAGCGCTTCCGTCGTTCGACGAATTGACACCACGGGAGATCGTGGTGGAACTTGATAAATATATCGTCGGGCAGAACGCCGCCAAGAAGGCGGTGGCGATCGCGCTGCGCAACCGCGTGAGGCGCCAAAAGCTGCAACCGGAACTCGCCGAGGAAATCCTGCCGAAAAATATTCTGATGATCGGGCCGACCGGCGTGGGCAAAACGGAAATTGCGCGGCGGCTGGCGCGCCTGGCGGGATGTCCTTTCGTCAAGGTAGAGGCTTCAAAATACACCGAAGTGGGCTATGTGGGCCGCGACGTCGAATCCATGGTGCGCGATCTGGTGGAAACGTCGATCGACATGGTACGCGAAGAAAAGCTGGATGAAGTTGCGGAGCGCGCCGAACAATCCGCCGAAGAGCGTCTGCTCGACCTACTGCTGCCTTCAATCCCGGCGCCCGTGGACGGCACATCTACAGTGGGGGCCGGCGCCGCCAACGAGGCGCAACGCCGCGAGCAGGCGCAGCGCACGCGGGATAAGCTTCGCGTGCAACTCCGTGAAGGAAAACTCGACCAGCGTTTGGTAGAGGTAGAGGTTCGCGAGCGATCCATGCCCTCGTTTGAAATCATCACCAACCAGGGCGTCGAAGAGATGGACGTCAATGTGAAGGACATGCTATCGGGCATGTTCGGCCAGCAGAAGAAGAAACGGAAGATGACCGTCTCGGAAGCCTTCGACTACCTGATCCAGGAAGAAGAAAATCGCCTCATCGATATGGACCAGGTGACGCGCCTGGCGGTCGATCGTGTGGAGCAGATGGGAATCTTGTTCATCGACGAAATCGACAAGATCGCAGGCCGCGAATCGGGCCACGGGCCCGACGTGTCTCGCGAAGGCGTGCAGCGGGATATTCTGCCGATCGTCGAAGGTACTACGGTGAACACGCGCTACGGAATGGTGCGCACCGATCACATATTGTTCATCGCCGCCGGCGCATTTCACACCACCAAACCTTCCGATCTGATCCCGGAGCTGCAAGGGCGATTCCCGATCCGCGTGGAGTTGAGTTCGCTTTCGGAGGCCGATTTTATCCGTATTCTGACGGAACCGAAGAACGCGCTCATCAAACAATACATTGCGCTGCTCGACACCGAGGGGCTGAAACTCTCCTTCAGCGAGGACGCTATCGCAGCCGTGGCCCGTTTTGCCGCCACCGTGAACCAGCAGACGGAAAACATTGGCGCGCGGCGGCTGCACACGATTCTGGAGAAGGTTCTCGAAGAGATTTCCTTTGAGGCTCCGGAAATGAAGAAGAAAACGGTGAAGCTGGATGCAGCCTACGTCCAAAAGCAACTGGCGGATATCGTGAAAGACCAGGATCTGAGCCGCTACATCCTGTAGAAAATGGGAACTCGAAAAAGGACAGGTCCCCCCGGCGCACCTGTGTCCCAAGTAAGGATCGCTGTCGCCGTTTCCCGTTTCCCCTTCCCTCTTCTGATCGTACTGTTCGCCGTATCGATCATTACGGGCTGCGCCTCACCCGGCGAGCCGTTGGAGCGCAAACCACCGGCTCCCACACCGGTCACCGATCTTGCCGCAGAACAATCCGGCAACGACGTGCTGCTCACGTTTACGCTGCCGAAGGAAACCGTCGATCACCGCGTTCTCGATCAGGCTCCGGCTATTGAGATATATCGCGACGTTGAGACATCTTCGAAGCCCGGAGAGCAGCTATCCTCTCCAGCCAACCCAACGTTGCTCGCGACCATTCCTTCGGCCATGACGACTCAATATGCGGAGCAGGGCCATGTCCGATACGCGGATGCGTTGAAGCCTTCTGATTTTAGTTCCGCGTCCGATCGCAGCGTCGTTTACATTGTGCGCACTCGGGTTTCCGAGAAACGCGACTCTGTGAACTCGAATGCCGCGGCCTTGCGCATCTTTCCGGCGCCGGAGCCGGTCGCGGACCTCAAGGCACAGGTGACGCACTCGGGAATCAGTCTCACGTGGACAGCGCCCGAAAAGGACTTGGCCGGTAATCGACCGCCGATCGCGGCCTATCGGATCTATCGCGCCGAAGCGAACGCGGCGGCGCCCGCGGAATCGGCGGGCAAAAATGCCGAGCCGCGAATGGTGCGGATTGCCGCCCTCGCTCCGGACGCCTCTGCATACATCGATACGCAAATCAACTTTGGGGACACGTATAGTTACTCGGTCCGCAGCGTCGTACAGTATCCAGGCAAAGAACTCGAGTCGGGCGATTCAAATCTGGAGGCAATCTTCGCTAAGGATACGTTTCTCCCGTCGGCTCCGGAGAATGTGGTGATCGCAGCCATTCCCGCGCAGCCGGAAGCGGCTGGACATCTGGAGTTGTCGTGGCAAATCAGTCCTGAACCAGACGTCGCCGGTTACAACCTCTACCGAAGCGACCAGAGTGACGTTCCGGGTACCAGGCAGAACACGGAATTGTTGCTAACGCCCGCTTTTCGCGATATGAGTGTCGTGCCGGGCAGGCGGTATTTTTACAGCGTCACCGCAGTGGACCGCTCTGGCAATGAAAGCACTCCAAGCACAGCCGTCTACGGCGAAGTGCCGGCGGCAGGCCAGCCAAAACCATGACGCAGGAAACGCGAAGAGAAGACGACAAGCCCTCGCACGCCGTTACCATAACCGGCGTCACGACAGGCAGCCTGCTGGTTGTAGTGATGCTGAGCGCGCTAACGGTCACCAACCGGATTCCTGCGCTCGAAGCCTACGCCCTGGAACGCAACGCCGTCTCCTACGGCCTCTTTTTCCTGGTTATGCTCGTTCCCATATGCCGCTTTTGGAATCAGCCATTGCGGCTTTTCGGCGCGGCGATGATCGGGTGGACCATGTTCGCGGCCGGGTACGATCTGGCGGGATTCGCTTTTAAGGACCTCTTTCAAGTCTTGCGGCGGTCGCCTCTTGAGGCGCTGCTGGAGGGGACGGTGGTCTACGGGATCTGCGCCGTCGCCGTATGGGTTATCACCATGGCCCTGCACGCCAGTCGTCATCCCGTCGGCAGGGCGCGTCACAGAGCCGTGCGCCACTCGGTCGCGAACCACCGATAGCCTCGCCAGCCGAATGCGCGCAGGAAACACGCGCGAGCCCCTCCTTGTCAAGAAAACCACATCCGTCAAGGCTTGCTGAGCCATCGCGTCTCCCGATGCTATATAATTTCGCCGGATGAAAAAGTTGAGTGCCGGATAAATTTTTTGAAATGAGGGCCGCGAAGCCTTGAGAGATTTGCTGACCAACTGGCGCGACCTGCTCCCGATAGCGGGTTTGGCCGTACTGGCAATAGCCAGCGTGACGATGTGGGTCCGCCGCAGACCCTCGGGCGAGCCTGATGTGGAACACGAGCGACGCGCCTATGTGAATCGCGTCGGGAGAATCGTCGAAGGCCAGGTGCTAGACGTCGTGGACCACGGCCGGGCGCCGGGCGATGGCGTCGCAGCTGACGACGGCGGTGCTTCTCTGTTCGGCAAGCGTCGCGCCAAGGCGCACTCGAATGGCGCGCAAGTGTTGCTGTATTACTGCTATTCGATTTCAGGCGTAACCTACGAAACGGCGCAGGATGTCACCGGCCTCGAAGAGCGCCTGCTTCTAACGCGCGTGGCCGCCGGCCAGGTCGCCAGTGTGAAATACGACCCCTCCAATCCTTCCAATTCCATCCTACTTGCGGATGATTGGTCGGGTTTGCACTAGCACTGCCTTCCGGGCTTTTCTTGCCTGTCTCGAATCTTCATTTGCGGATATGCGGATAAACTCTTGAATTACCCGGTGGAAAATTGCTAGGGTGTATGTTCGTTTTAAACAACCATCTCTCATGAACATACGATCAGGTCACCCAGATCCTCTCGAGGAATTGCGCCTCCGGAATGCCGCGGCGGAAGCCGGCGGCGGAGCCGAGCGGCGCGAGCGCCAGCACAAAGAAGGGAAGCTCAGCGCGCGCGAGCGGATCGAGCTGTTATTGGACGAAGGCTCGTTCGAGGAATTGGATAAGTTTGTCACCCACCGCTGCCAGGACTTCGGCATGGAGCAGCAGCGGCCCGCGGGCGACGGATTCATAACCGGATACGGCAGAATCGACAATCGTCTGGTTTATGTTTTTGCGCAGGATTTCACCGTCTTCGGCGGCTCCCTTTCGGAAACCAACGCGGGGAAGATCATCAAGATTATGGACCTGGCCATGCGTGCCGGCGCGCCGGTGATTGGGCTGAACGATTCCGGCGGTGCGCGAATCCAAGAAGGAGTGATGTCGCTCGCCGGTTATGCGGAGATATTCCTTCGCAACACGCTGGCCAGCGGCGTCATCCCGCAAATCAGCGCGATCCTTGGGCCTTGCGCGGGCGGCGCCGTCTATTCACCGGCGATCACCGATTTCATTTTCATGACCCGTGACACCTCCTACATGTTCGTCACCGGGCCAGACGTAATCAAGACCGTCACGCACGAAGAGGTGACCAAGGAGGAGTTGGGCGGGGCGATGACGCACAACTCCCAGAGCGGCGTGGCCCATTTCGTCTCCCGCGACGACGCCGAATGTTTGGCCATGATTCGAGAGCTCCTTAGCTATCTGCCGTCGAACAATCTCGAAGATCCCCCAAGACGCGTGGCGACTGGCTCTGCGGGCGATCCCTGGGACCGTTCTCATCCCGCACTGAACGAGCTTGTACCCCCCGATACGCAAAAGCCCTACGACATCAAGGACGCCATTCACGCGGTGGCCGACGACGGCGGATTCTTCGAGGTTCACGAGCATTTTGCGAAGAACCTGGTGGTCGGATTCGCGCGGCTTGACGGGCGTCCTGTGGGAATCGTGGCAAATCAGCCGGCGTTTCTGGCTGGGGTGCTGGACATCAATGCGTCCGTGAAGGGCGCCAGGTTCGTGCGATTTTGCGATGCGTTCAACATCCCGCTGATTACATTCGAGGACGTGCCGGGTTTTCTTCCCGGCACGCAACAGGAATTCGGCGGAATCATAAAGCACGGCGCGAAGCTCCTCTTCGCGTTCGCGGAAGCGACCGTGCCGAAGATCACGGTGATCACGCGCAAGGCCTATGGCGGAGCTTATTGCGTGATGTCTTCGAAGCACATCCGGACAGATATCAACTATGCCTGGCCCACAGCGGAGATTGCGGTAATGGGCCCCGAGGGCGCGGTGAACATCGTTTATCGCCGGGAGCTT
>Ga0302326_10023827_pt1 | contig 12458 bp, 17 predicted proteins | sample Palsa_T0_3_FD_202264 | JGI IMG/M metagenome (GOLD analysis project Ga0302326, IMG submission 202264) | Peat permafrost microbial communities from Stordalen Mire near Abisko, Sweden - Palsa_T0_3 | ecosystem: Environmental > Terrestrial > Soil > Palsa > Peat permafrost | place: Sweden: Abisko... | reverse complement strand
CCCGGCAGGCCGCGTCGTTCGAGAAGCGGGCTTCGAATTCGGCCAGATTTCGCGGGTAATCCTCCATAGACCGCCATACTACATCTTGGGGTCACCTGAGTCAAATGGATACCCCATTTGACCAAAAATATGGGGACTGGATCGGTCAACATCGCCAGTGTGTCATTGACCGCCACGCCAGAGTGAGCATGCGGCGAATTAGTTAAAGGAGAACACTTTATGTCCTTCACAAATCGAAAGAGAATGCAAAATCGCAAGTCCATTGTGCTCAGTTGTTCAATTGGTTTGCTGCTTACCCCTTTGGGTCACGTGCCCTGGCTGGCGACGACGGCTCAAATCCGGCCGTAACCTACACGCCTGTTGCCGAGGGTTCTACGTCTGCAAGTCGGGCGCAGACTGACGAGGCTCATGGCTTATTAGTCATTTACGTTGGCGGTTCCTTACCCGCTGGGACAAACCTTGTTGCCATGCGATACCTTTTTAATCTTACGACCGCTGGCAACACAACCCGCTACCTTACGCCGCTGCTGTTCGAATTCAAGTCCGTTGAAGCTGCCACGGTGTATACAGTAGTAGGTATCGGTAAGGGAATCGAGGTCAGTCTAAGTTCGTCTCCGCAGGTGATTCCCTTCGAAGTGGTCGAGGGTACGAAGGTCTCGACTGGGGCGAACTTCGCTTTTGGTTTCATGATGGCGATTCTGAATTCGAGCGGAGTTCCGACCCTTGCAGGTCAGGGCGTCGTTGATTTTGACACTCCCTCCGATACGGGTGAAGCGGTGGGAGGCGCAGGAACTACAAACGACTGGGTGTTCGGGCCTAGTGAACCGACTGTCGCTGTGGGCACAACGTTTGGTCTAGCCAATGCCGACTACGCATTGGGTCTACCTTATCGGACCTACTCGGCGCAGGCAATCGGAGCACTGGCCGCACAATAAACTGCACAAGTTCCCAAATTCCAATTGAGTTATTTGGTAAGCCGGGCGCGACGCTTCCCGGCTCAACAAGCTATTGTCCGCCGCGGTCACCCTCGCGGATAGCAGCCCAGAACCTTCAGCACGTCGGCCAACTCGCGAAGGTGGCCGAGGGCGTTCTGCGCCGCTGGCGCATCCACGCGGTCCAGAAAGTCCAGATAGAACAGATATTCCCACGGTTTGCCGCGCAGCGGCCGGGATTCGATCTTGGTCAGATTCAGATCCCGGAGCGCGAAAGCACTCAGGCAGCGGAACAAAGCACCGGGGATGTTGCGCGTAGAGAACACCAGCGAGGTTTTCCATTGCGCATTAGACGGTATCCTGGGTGGGTGCTTGCGGTGATACGCCACGGTCCTGAGGAGAAAGAAGCGCGTAAAATTCCGGCGATCGTCTTCGATTGAGCGCCGTAGGATGCGCGCGCCGTAGGTCTCGGCGGCGACCGCGGAAGCGATGGCGCCGGCGTCGCGGAGTTCTTCTTCCATAATCATCTTGGCGCTGCCGGCCGTATCGTAGTAGCTCACCCGCTCGATCCGCGGATGGCGCGCGAAGAAATCCAGGCATTGGTTCAGCGCCACCGGATGCGAGTACACGCGCCGGATGCGGGCGAACGTCACGCCCGGCGGCGCCATCAGGTTATGCACGATGCGCACATTGGTTTCGGCTACGATAGGAAACTCGTAACGCTGCAGGTGATCGTAGTTCTCGTGTACCGAGCCGGCCAGGGTATTTTCAATGGGAATTACCGCGCCCGCGGCGGCGCCCTCCTGCAGGCTGCGGAAAACATCTTCGAAGCGCGGGCAGGGCAGCACGTCGATTCCGGCGCCCAGCAGATTGCGGGCGGCTTCTTCGCTGAATGCGCCGCGTTCGCCTTGAAATGCGATCAGCGGCTTGGCTGCGCGGCGGGTCATCGCGCGGGGCCGTCCCAGCGGCGTACCTGCGCATCCGGCACGCCCATCAGGTCCAGCACCCGGTCCACCGAGTGATCCACCAGATCGAGAACGGTTTGCGGGCGATTGTAGAATCCCGGAATCGGCGGCGCGATAATGGCCCCCATTTCAGTAAGCGCGACCATGGTCCGCAGGTGGCCCAGGTGGAAAGGAGTCTCGCGCACCATCAGCACCAGCTTGCGGCGTTCCTTGAGCGCCACGTCCGCGGCCCGCAGCAGCAAATTCGAGGTGATGCCGGCGGCAATGGCGGACATGGTCTGGATGGAGCAGGGCGCCACCACCATGGCATCCACCGGAAACGACCCGCTGGCCAGGCGGCAGGCGATATCTTCCAGAGAGTAAGAGTAGTGGGCCATCTTCTTAAGGTCAGCGGCCTGGCTCCCGGTTTCCAGGAACAGCGTCTTTTCGCCCGCGCGGGTGAGCACCAGGTGGATCTCCACCGCCGCATTCTGGCGCAGCCGCTCCAGCAGCCGCACGCCGTAGATGGCGCCGCTGGCGCCCGCGATTCCCACCACAATTCTCAAAATCGGCCTCTCGCGCCGGGCCTGTTCTGAATTCGGAACAAAACCGGTCGCATTTGCCTTGCCTGCGGCCCCCGTGCCCGGATATAATCGCAAGCGGTATGTCCGGGGGTATTACCCGGTGTGCCCGGCAGTGCCGCGCCGGCCGCCGGCCAAAACGTACCCAGACGGATCATTATAGCCGGAATAATATGATGAACGATGCCGGACAGAGGCTGAAGCGGGCGCGCGAGCGTCTCAACCTGCGCTTTCGCGATGTGGAACAAGCCAGCATCCGCATCGCCGAACTGCGCCAGAACGACGACTTTGCCATCGCGCTCAGCCGCCTTTCCGATATTGAGAACAAAGGGACCGTTCCCACCATCTACCGTCTGTATTCGCTGTGCGCCATCTACCGCCTGGATATCGCGGAGGTTCTGGAGTGGTATGGAGTCGATTTGGCGGCGCTGCCTGCGGACGCAGCCGCCCTTCCGCTGCAGAGTACGCACCTGCTCGGTTTCGGGCCCGGTATGCGCGGCGAGTTTCAGGTGCCGCTGGTGGTCGACCCGGCCATCGATCTGAGCAAAACCACCTATTTGAGCCGTGCCATCCGCCGTTGGGGCAAACTCCCGCTATCCCTGTTAAATGCGGTGGATCTGAAGCATCATCGCTACGCGTTCATCGGCACGGAGGATTGGTCCATGTACCCGATCCTGCAACCCGGCGCGCTGGTGTTGATCGATGAAACCCAGCGCAAGATTGCGCATGCCGGTTGGAGCAGCGAGTTCGATCGCCCCATCTACTTTCTGGAACATCGCGCCGGCTGCGTGGTCGGCTGGTGCACGTTAAACGGCGAACAGTTGGTCTTGCAGCCGCATCCGGCCTCCCCATGTTCTCCCGTGGTCTATGCGTATCCGTCCGAGATCGACGTAATTGGTCAGGTATCCGGCGTGGCTATGATCCTGGACCAGGGGAAGCGCCGCCGTACTCGCCTTTGAGCAGCGTGAGCAGAATTTCCAGATCTCCCGCGAAGAGCCGCCGCTCGGCGTCCTGCGCCGTGGACGGAGCCCAACTTCGGTACTCCGCGGAAGCTGCCCAAGCGGCCAGCACGGCCGCCGGATTCTTGTCTTCGGCCAGGTATTCCTGCAGGTCGGCCTTCTGCTGTTCCAGGTTCAGGCATAGCCAATCCTGGAATACCCGCGCGTGACTCCGGCTTAGAGTCTCGCCCGCCTCCTCGTCGCCGACCATTTGGGCTAGAGCCCGATGTTCGTAAACACCGCTGCTCTGGTTGCGCAGCGAAGACAGATACAGCACCCGGCCGAAAAGAGTCGGGATGCGGGCCAATGTGTGGCGCCAAAGGTCGCCGGCTGGCTCCTGGCTAGGCATAAAGGTTACGTGAGCTTATCGGATTCCGCAAGAAAAGCCAAAGGACTAGCAGTCCTAGCATGAACATACATCATGGACCCTTTTGATTATCGCTCGTTGAACCCTGTTCCGTATTTGGAAAAGTTTGGCCCGCGCTCACCGCGGTCCATCGGTAACCGTATAACGTATGGATAGGTACTTTAGTTGCACAGGAGAAAATAACTTATGTTTAAGAAAATTTTGTTGACGGTGGTTCTGGCGCTTTCGTTCTTCTCGGCCATCGGCCTCGAAGGTAGCGCACCGCCGCCCAGCTGCGACCCGTGCCCTTGGGTCAACTAGCGACGCGCCCCCGCACGTTCGCAATTGTGTAGCGTGCGTCAGACGCATCGGCTGGCCACATTTCAGCTGGCGTGTTGATAGAATTGGGTTTCGAAGCGCATCTCTGGAATCCCAATGGCCCGCATCGTTGACGTGCTGATCCTGGCAGGCATGGCGGTATTGAGCGTTCGCCTCTTCGCCACCAGTCTCCATCGGCGATATCGGGTCTTCTTCGCCTATCTGATCTTCGCTACGTTGCGCTCGGGCGTGCTCGACAGCCTCAACCAGTCGAGTAATCTTTACCAGTACATTTGGGTACTCACCGAGCCCTTGGAGTGGTTGTTCTATGTCCTGGTGGTTTTGGAAATTTATGCCCTTGTCCTGCAGGACTACCGGGGTTTGTCGACCGCGGGCCGGTGGATTCTGATCGCGGCAGTAGTGGTGGCCCTGTTGGCTTCCGCCATTAGCCTGATCGCGCCGTCCCAACTGACCACGCAGGGGCGTTTGATGCGTTACTATTACGTGGCTGAGCGGGCAGTGAATTTTAGCTTGGTCGTCTTCCTGCTTTCAATTCTCGCTTTCCTCATGCAGTACCCCATTTCTCTCAACCGCAATGTCATCGTCCATAGTATGGTTTTTTCCGTTTATTTTCTCGGTAATACGGTCATTTACCTGTTGCTCAGCATGCGCGGAACCCGATCCATCCCCGCAATCACGTCCGCTCTCAATATGATTACCTTGGCAGCTGTAGGCGCTTGGCTGGTGATGTTGAATCCCGCCGGAGAACTGCGCAAACTTAGCCTGCGCCCCCACTGGATGCCGGGCCGGGAAGCGGAACTCGTCAGCCAATTAAGCAATATTAACGCGGCGCTCCTCCGCGCTACCCGAAAATAGTCCGGGGTACTATTGCTTTTTTGTTGCAGACACGTTATGCTGACAAGGCATGGATATCGCTCTAGGTCTAGCCGCCTTCGTTTGCCTGGCAGTCGGGGCGGTTTTGGCATTTCTATTTCGGAGGTTGATAGCGGGACCCAAATCGCTCCCGGTATCCGTAGATTGGATTAACGATTTGTCCATCGTGCGATACCGCCCAATGGAACGGTTGCTCAGCGAAGAGGACTTCCGCTTTCTGGCGAACCAGCCCGGCTTCGATAAGAAAATGCTTCGCCGCATCCGGTCGGAGCGCCGGAGGGTGTTCCGGGCGTATCTGGTTTGTTTGAACCGCGATTTCAGCCTGGTCGGCGCCGCCTTGCGGTTAATGATGATGTATTCCACCCATGATCGTCCGGATCTGGCGGGTATCCTCTATAAGCAGCAGGCGCTGTTTGCTTTGGGCATGCTGGCCGTGCAGTGGCGCTTGTTTCTGCACGCTTGTGGTTTGGGATCCGTAGATGTTCGGGGCTTGGTGCGCGCCATGGAATCTGTGCGCCTGGAGTTGCGGCAAATGATTCCCGCCGAAGGCGCTGCCGCCGCTTAAGTGGGGCAGGCTTACAGCCTGCAGCGGCCTCGCAGGCCGCTAGCACGTGATATTCTTCACAGCTTCTTCAAGACTTCCTTGGCTTCTCTCAACTTCCCGAACTGCTTCTCCGCCTGATGAAATTCCCGCGTGTGCACCCGCCGCCTGGCGCCATTGTGCTCCACCGGATACCGCAAGTGCAACATCTCGTGAAACATCACGTACTCCAGCCCAACTCCCGGCACCGCCGGACTATCGAAAATCCGGCTGATGACGATCGCGTTGTGCGACGGATCGAAGTGACCCAAACGGTTGCGTGAGGCCCCTCGGCTCCATCCCAACTGCGGCCGGGCCAGCAATCCCTGGAAGTGCTCCGCATTAAGCGCCTCGAACACCGCCTCCAAGTTATAATGGCTACCTTGTGGACCGGAGACAAACTTGCGGCCGCGGATCTGGCGGATCAGATGCATTTGGCGCCGTACATCCCGCCGGTTCAGATAGAGCCGGTAGCGGTGGGCGTAAATTCGCGCGGCCGGACGGCGAAACAGCTTGCCCAACAGAATATAGGCCAAGGCCTCCACAACCGGAGCCGGAGCGCCCTGCAGCAGATCCGAAATACGCACCTGCATGGCGCCCGATTCCATACGGATAAAACTGTCGGCATTGGCGAAACGGCAGAACTCCACTGCGATCGTAGGTAGTGGAGTGCGAGGTTTGAATTCCCGGAAGACGCGGGCGTAAATTTCTTCCGGGCGTTCGAAGAGCAAGGCGCTTTGAAATCCGGAGACGGCCAGGCCCGAGCCGTAGTCTTGCATTTCTCAATAATTTAACACATCGGGGCCATTTGGGCCTTGGAGGAAACTTGCCGAAAGCGAAAATCAGCGCGCTGGGCTGTTATGTGCCACCGGGCGTGCTCACGAACAAAGATCTGGAGCGGATAGTAGATACCAACAGCGAGTGGATCGTGGAACGTACTGGCATCTGCGAGCGGCACATCGCCGCTCCTGAAATGGCCACGTCCGACATGGGGCTCGAGGCCGCGCGTGTGGCGTTGGCCACCCGCGGCATCACCGGCGCCGAACTGGACGCCATTCTGGTTTGCACAGTCACGCCCGACATGCTGTTTCCGTCCACCGCGTGCCTGATCCAGGATCGCCTGGACGCCCACAAGGCCTGGGGCTTCGACCTGGTCGCGGCCTGTTCCAGTTTTCTGTACGGCCTCACCACCGCGGCCGCCCTGATCTCGGCCGGCACACACCGCAAAGTCCTGGTCGTCGGCGCCGATACCATGAGCCGGATCATCGACTATACGGACCGGGCCACCTGTATCCTGTTCGGCGACGGCGCCGGCGCCATGCTGCTGGAGCCCGCCGTCGAGTCCGACGATGGTGCGGGCTTCATCGATTTCATCGGAGAGATCGATGGATCGGGCGGCGATTTCCTGAAGATGCCGGCGGGTGGCAGCCGCCTCCCGGCCTCCGCCGAAACCGTCGAAAAGCGCCTCCACTTCGTACACCAGCAGGGCCAACAGGTATTCAAGTACGCGGTGAAGAAGATGTACGAATTGTGTTCGGAACTGCTGGAACGCAACGGCCTGAAGCCGTCCGACGTCAGTGTCCTGATCCCCCACCAGGCGAACCGGCGCATCATCACCGGCGCGTCCGAACGCATGGGGCTGAAGCCCGAGCAGGTGGTCATCAATATCGACCGCTATGGCAATACCACCTCGGCAACCCTGCCGCTGGCCACGCGCGACGCCATAACCCAGGGCAGGCTCAAGAAGGGCGACCTGGTAATCTTCGCCGCCGTAGGAGCCGGCTACACCGCCGGCGCGAGCCTCTGGCGCTGGGCGTACTGAGGGATTTAGCCGTGGGGCAGGCCATCGTTGTTGGTGGCCTGCCTAGTTCGAGCACGCCGCCGCCGGAACTGTCTGCTTATTTTGAAGACACTGCCTGAGCCGTGGGAAACCGTTTGCGCCAGCGCCGCGCGCAAAGTGCGTATCAGCCTCCCCGGTCTGGACACGTTTCGAACTCTTGCCACCCATCTGGCCCTGTGATCGAACCCGTGGACGCTCATTGTTTTCAGAGCGATCCGTGGGCAGCGCCGACTTTGTCCACGGCGGGCACCCAGTCTGGGCACCTCTCGAACTCGCCAAGTCGGACGGTGTGACCTGCCCTCTTTAACCTGCGTCCACATCAAGGCGTCGCCCCTCCGCGAAATATGTCATATTGGACATAGGCAGACAGATGGCTAACATGGCGGACAAGCCGCTGGTTTGGTTGAAGGGCGAAGTGAAAACCCCTCCGTTCAGTGATCGTGCCCGCTTGGAAACTGGGCTGTTTCTCAGGCGGCTCCAGCAAGGGCAAGGGTTGAGTCTGCCCCATTCGCGACCCATGCCCGCAATCGGCCGCCAGTGCCACGAGCTACGAATCGGCGACCGTGAACAGACGTGGCGAGTCGTTTACCACGTCGCGCCGGATGCGATCGTGATCTCGACGTCTTCTGCAAGAAGACCCAGGCCACGCCGGTCCAGATCGTGGAAGTCTGCCAAAAGCGTCTGTCTGCCTACCTGCGAGCGATTTCGGATAAGGAGGAGCACACATGAAGCGTATCAAGAAGCAACGTTTGGAACGTGCCGGCTGGGTGGTTGGCGACAGCGCCCAGTTCCTGCAACTGAGCGTCGAAGAGAATCGCTTTATCGAATTGAAGCTGGCGCTCGCCACTGGAGTCCGCGAACTTCGCGAACGGAGGGGGTTGACGCAGGCCGCATTGGCGCATCGGCTCGGATCGAGTCAGTCGCGCGTCGCCAAGATGGAGGCAGCCGACCGCTCGGTGTCGCTCGACTTGATCATGCGGTCGCTCCTCACCATCGGAGCTACCGCAACCGACATTGCCAAGTGGATCAAACGTGCCGAAACCGCGCGAGCTGCCTAGGGATACGGTGCGCTGTGAGGTAAACGGGTGACGCAGGCACAGGATCCACCTCCGGAAGCTCTCGCGCGAGGATTGACCTACGCGGGGTTTGTCCTCGTGGGATACGAACTTGTCAAAGACATGATCGTGGGCCCGATCAAGTTGTTCTATAAGGACACCACGTTTGGGCAAGGAATGCCCTTCAGGACCTACGATGAGGACGTTCGAGCCCGGCATAAGAACGAGTTCGAGGCCTGCCTGCTCTACCTTCGGGACTTCATGGAAGCCGTCGAAGATGCTGACTTTGACGCCATCCAAGAGCTGAGAAACCATCGCAACGACCTGGCGCACGACCTCGTACGCAGGCTCCCGATTCTTCGTTTGGGAGAGTACCAGGCGCTTTGGGACAAAGTAGATCGTACGGTCTTCAAGCCCAGTAACTACCGCGTCCGAATGGAGATCGGAGCCGACCCAGAGTTCCGTGGAATCGACTGGGAGATCGTGAAGGGAGGCGAATACCTGCTGTTTGAGCGAGTTGTTGAGAGTGTGAAACGCTTGAAGCAACAATCGGACGCCGCACCGGAACAGTGGTTGTAGCAGACCCCAGCCAGGATTCGAACCTGAGATCAAAGGATCTAGTTAGCTCGTGCGGCTTGTTGATAGTCAAAGGTTATCAATAGGTTGGAATTTGGCTCCCCAGCCTGGGCACGTTTTGAACTCTCTCCAAGAAAGCACGCCGACGCCCCGCCTCTCTGATAAAATGCTGGTGATGAAATATCGCGTTTATCTGGAGCCGGACGAGGACGGCGTGTTTGTGGCAACTTGCCCGGTTCTGCCTGGCTGCGTTTCCCAGGGCCGAACTCGGACGGAAGCAACCGAGAACATCCGCGAAGCGATCGAAGGTTACTTGAAGAGCCTCCGCAAGCACGGCGATCCCTTGCTCCCGAGCATTCTCGAGGAGGTCATCGAGGTTGCTGGCGGGTGAAGCTACCGGTTGTTTCCGGCAACGATGCAGTCAAGGCATTCGGAAGGGCCGGATATTAACTCGATGAGCAGCACGGGAGCCACATCATTTTGCGACGTACCGATCCGCCGCATCGACGCCTCTCGGTTCCAAACCACAAAGAACTTGCTAAAGGGACTCTTCGGGCGTTGATTCGAGAGGCCGGGCTTACGGTCGAGGAGTTTGCGAGGTTGCTTTAGTATCGCCCGCCCCGCATCAATGCAGCACGACCAACTGTGCTGAGTAGTCGAGTTCGAATCCCGCCTGGAGTTTTGATCTAGCCAGCGCCGTTCTGCCACAATTGTGGGGATGAACAACATGACTGCTGCATACGACGCCGTCGTCATCGGGACCGGACAGGCTGGCCCTCCGCTGGCGGGACGCCTGACCAAGGCCGGGATGAAGGTCGCCATCGTCGAGCGCAAATTGTTCGGCGGTACCTGCGTCAACACGGGGTGCATTCCGACCAAAGCCATGGTGGCCAGCGCCTATGCCGCCCACATGGTCCGGCGCGCAGCCGAGTTTGGTGTGGACGCCGGCCCAGGCTGCAGCGTCGATATGCGGCGTGTGAAAGACAGGAAGGACGCCATATCCGGCAAATCCAGGACCGCAGTCGAGGGCTGGCTGAAGAAGATGGACAACTGCACCGTCTATGAGGGCCACGCCCGCTTCGAGTCGCCCCAGGAGGTCAGCGTGGGACCGCAACGGCTCACCGCCAAGCGGATCTTCATCAACGTGGGTGCGCGTGCGGTAGTGCCGCAGATGCCCGGGCTGGATCTGGTCGCGTACCTGACCAACGGTTCTATGATGCACGTCGACTTCCTCCCCAAACACCTGATCGTCGTCGGCGGCAGCTATGTCGGACTGGAGTTCGGCCAGATGTTCCGGCGCTTCGGAAGCCAGGTCACGATCCTCGAAATGGGTCCGCGGCTGGTGCATCGGGAAGACGAAGATGTGTCCGCGGCCATTCAGGAGATTCTGGCGGGGGAGGAGATCGCAGTCAACTTGAACGCGGAGTGCATCGGCTTTTCGAAGCGCGGCGAGGAGATTATCGCGCACGCGGAATGCATCGCCGGCGCGCCGGAGATCCCCGGCTCGCACGTGCTGCTGGCCGTCGGCCGGCGTCCGAACACCGGCGATCTTGGGCTGGAAGCCGCCGGCGTCGCGATGGATGCCCGCGGCTACATCGTGGTCGACGATCAGTTGCGCACCAGCGCGCCGGGCATCTGGGCGCTCGGCGACTGCAACGGCAAAGGCGCATTCACGCACACCTCCTATAACGATTTCGAAATTGTGGCTGCGAATCTGCTCGATAACGATCCGCGCCGCGTGAGCGACCGCATAACCGCCTATGGGCTGTACATCGATCCGCCGCTGGGCCGCGCCGGCTTAACCGAAGCGGAGGTCCGCAAGACCGGCCGCAGCGCGCTGGTTGGGAAACGTCCGATGACCAAGGTCGGACGCGCCGTGGAGAAAGGCGAATCGCAGGGCTTCATGAAGATCGTGGTCGATGCGCAGTCCAAGGAAATCCTGGGCGCCGCCATCCTCGGTACCGGCGGCGACGAAGCCATTCACTCGATTCTGGATGTGATGTACGCGAAAGCGCCCTACACGACCATTCAAAGAGCGGTAAACATTCACCCCACCGTTTGCGAACTCATTCCGACTATGCTGGGCGAACTCCAGCCTTTACAATAGAGGGACCAAACGAAAAGACCGAAGGAGGGATATGTCGACATACGTTTTGGCATTCCTGATTGGCGTGGTGGCCGGACTCCGTGCGCTGACGCCGCTGGCAGCGGTCAGTTGGGCGGCCCGCGCGGGATGGCTGCATCTGGAAAATACCTGGCTGGCCTTTCTGGGCTTCGCGGCTACGCCATATATCGTCAGCGTGCTCGCAATTGGGGAGTTGATCAACGACAAGCTGCCCAATACGCCCAGCCGGAAAGCGCCGCCGGGGTTCATCGCCCGAATCGTGACGGGAACACTGTGCGGCGCCGCTCTGGGCGCGGCCAACGAGTCGCTGTTTGGCGGACTGGTGGCAGGCGCGATTGGCGCGGTGGCCGGGACATTGGGCGGCTACGAGTTTCGGTCCCGCCTGGTTAGGGCAACTGGCGGGAAGGACTTGCCGATTGCGTTGCTGGAAGACGTGATTGCAGTGGGGGGCGCGTTCTTGATCGTCTCCCGATTTTAAGGGGCTTAAGGACCTAAAACACGCGGCGCTTCAGCCTTTCCACGGTGAACGTCGCCGTATCGGCGACCGCCATCACCGCCATCACCCCCGCCTGAACCGGGTCGCTCACCACCAGGTCCGCCGCATCCGGCACGCTCCCCGCCATATTCAGGCTGATCACCAGCAGCCCCTCGTGGCGCACCTCCCGCACGGCCTGCTCGATCTCCCCGCCCATCAACGATCCCGCCAGCACCAGCGCCTTGGCCCTCGGCAGCCGGGCCACCGCGCGCACCGCGTCCGCCAGCGCCCGCTCTCCCACCAACGGTATGGTATCCACCGAAATGTGCTCGCCGCGAATGTTGTGCCGGTCCGCCTCCGATACTGCGCCGATGGCCACCTGTCCCACCTGCGCCCCGCCGCCCATAATAATGATGCGCTTGCCGTAGATCTTCTGCAGCGTCTCCACCACTTCGACCTTGCGTACGATGGCCAGCGCTCCCAGATCCGCCGCCAGTTCCCCGGCACTGCCCGGCAGCGCAATCTCGAAGTAAATACGCGCTTCAGTGGGGCCCTGATCGATGATCTCGACCGAAGTAATATCTCCCAGGCGCCGCGCGATCACGCCCGTCAATTCGTGCAGCACTCCCAAGCCGGCATCGGCATGGATCATCAGCCCGATATTGTCATTGGTCATGTCCGGCGTCATGGCAGCCAATCGGTAATCTTACCAGCCATGCCACGCGCACACAAAGCCATGGGGGGCCGGCATCCTATCGCGATTAAATGGCCAGCCCGTGGCCGCTAATGCTCCG
>Ga0302326_10023823_pt1 | contig 12459 bp, 10 predicted proteins | sample Palsa_T0_3_FD_202264 | JGI IMG/M metagenome (GOLD analysis project Ga0302326, IMG submission 202264) | Peat permafrost microbial communities from Stordalen Mire near Abisko, Sweden - Palsa_T0_3 | ecosystem: Environmental > Terrestrial > Soil > Palsa > Peat permafrost | place: Sweden: Abisko... | reverse complement strand
CTCCCGGTATTCGGGCATCAGCGCTTGGCGGGCCGCATCCACAACGACTGAGCCAAGGGACGATCTGGTTAGCGAAGCCTGCACCTTGACGACCTTGAGCAACTCGTCGTCCAGCCGGATTGTCAGGGGGTACTTGTCCATTAAAGTTCCAGCCCGCTATCCCGGCCCTGTTCCAGTTCCAACGTTACGTTGTTCACGTCAGTAATGCCGATAGCCGCTTCCCGGTCTGCCTGCTTGCCGATGAAGTTCTCGAAGTCGGCAACATCGACTTCATAATCGCCGCCCTCTGCATGGGTGATTCCGGTGCCGAGCTTGCTGGCCCATGACTCGACCAAACGCTCGGCCTTGTCCACCATGTCGCGCGCCCGATCCGATGTCGCGTCACCGTCGGCGCGGTCGAGTAGGTTGTCGAGGTGCCTGGTCGGGGAATAGATCCCATCGTTGGCCTTGGCTTGCTCGACGATTTCATGTGCAATCTCCCGGCGCCCCTGCGCCGCCCGGCCAAGCTCTGCCACGTTCCCAATGCTCAACGATTGGTACGCCTCGCCGTCCTGGACGCGCGCATAGCGCATCGTTCCGGCCTCTTCCCGGATGACAACGAAGCGCCGGTCGGTGATCTCGTCGATCCGCCCCATGGCGACCACTTCACCCGATATGGCATGGGTAATCGGCTCCCTCGACACATACATGGACTGGTTCCCCAAGCTGCCGTAAAGCTGCTTGATGATGTCATGGTGCGCGCCCAGGTCCATCAACTGCTGCCTGAAGTCGGGTTCAAGTTGCCACTTGGTTCCCTGAATCTTCTCGGCCAGTTCCATGCTCTCCAGCCATTGCAGGCGCGCAATCACCAGCGGCCTGTCGGACCTTCGCCAGCCGATCTGCACGTCCGGCGACACGTCGATGACGTGCTTCTCGTCCATTTTGCGCTCGATGGTCCGGTCCAATGATGTGAACCGTTCTGCCTGCACTTCCTTCTCTCTGGCCTGCTCCATCTCCCTTTCGGTGCGCTCCCCAAGCAGGTCGGTTGCCGCCTCGGACGCCCTTTGCCGGATGCCATAGCCGATGTATTCCCGGCGCAGGATCAGGTCTTGACCCTGCTCGTCCTTGCCCCGAAACAGGATGTGCGCATGCGGATTGTCGGTGTTGTGGTGCTCGATGGCGATCCAATCGAGCTTGGTGCCGACATCGCGCTCGATGCGCTGCATCACGTCGCGGACATAGGCGCGCATGTGGGCGATCTCATACCCCTTCTCCGGGGACAGGATGAGCCGGAAGTGATGCCGATCCTCCTCCCATTCCCGTGTCACCGAGCGGCCATCCACCTTGTCTTGCTGTGCATCGAAGAACGTGCCGTGCTCCCCGTCCTTGCTGGCGCTGTCGCGGGCAAGGTAGCCGGTTTGACGCGCAAGTCCGCTGCCGGATCGGCGAGAATGGAAGCGGGATAGCATCTTGACCGTCGCCCTCTGTGCGCGCGGATTGCTGCCGAAAGGCATGGTCCCGCGTCCCCTGAACCCACCACGGCGCGCGCCGTCTGCGCGCATCTTGGTGCGCCAGAACCCTCGCCCGAGCCGCTTAGCGATCTCCCCGTTGACGCTCCGCTCGCGCCCTCTGCGTCCGCCAGTGCGCCCAATGCGATCCGAATCAACACCGTCTCTTGAATTCGACCGATTTGCACGTTTCGCCATTACACCGCTCCTGAAGTTAAGGATCAGCAGTCACTTACGGATCCAAGGCTTACGTTCCACCTTGCCGAAACACCCTGAATTCGCCATAAGTGTTTGCATCTGCTACGGATACGAAACACCTGAATCACACCTTTATCTTGCATTCCAATTTCATTATTTAACTTCTGCATTTCAAACCCATCGTCATGGACACAGGCGATTATACCAAACAGATGCCGAACGTCAAGATTGTGCCTTCCGCTTGGCGTTCGCGTCTGGGAATTGGCGACGAATAGGGAAGCGAATTGGGCGGGAAAGGGCAGAGATTGGCTCGCCTCTTCGTGGGCAAAGACGTGAGCAAATGGCGTGTCGGTGACGTGCTGGTAAACCAGTACGTGCTTCGAGAAGGATGCCACGAACGTCAACAGGCCAGCCAAGTGTGTGCCTCAGCCAACCCCTGTCATATACGAGCCAGGGGTCTTGATCGAAGCAGAGAACCGTGTCGATAAGCATCTTTGAAGGCGTGAATTCTCAACCCCGTCGTGACAAACGGATGGATTAAGGACGGGTCAATGGCAGGCGTCAGGGCGGCATTTGCATCCTGACGATGCGGGTGGAAGCGCGACAATCCGGCGCTGAGCCAGTACAAATGGACGGGACAGAGCGTATAATCATCGGCCTGGCACGGCGGCAGAACCAGCCGGGCCAGATGCAACCGGAGGTTCGTTTATGCCATTTCAACAGGACGTTGCTTTTGCTGATGAGGTCGGGCAAAGCTACGGGAAATATCACTCGACATTCCGAAGCCAGACCGGCCAAGTGCTCGCGCAGCTCTTTGAGCATAACGGGCGGCTGGTTGCACACGTTTCCTTCCCCACTGATCTCAAGCCGGAAGAAGTGACCGACGCCTATGTAGGGGAATTGAACCGCTACGCGGCTGAACACGGCTTTACGGGCAAGCTGAAACTCATCTACTCTCGATAGCTGAAGCATCATGGCGACCGTCCGAACTTCGATCCATCTGCCGTACCTGCTGGCGCTGCCGCCTGGTGAATATCCAACGCCGGGAGTCGGTGGATCTCTGCGCCTGGTCGATGGATCCGTCACCAATGTGGACGGGACAGTTGAGAGCCGAACCGAAGCATCGACGCTGTTTGATGCGCCAGATGCCGGTAATGCCGAAGCGCAAGAACGTCAGCGCGAAGTCGAGGCCGATCGTCTGTTGCGCCGCGTCAACCGCCTGCTTCGTTGGTACCGAGTGGCGACGGGACAAGCAGCGATCATCGAATTGACTCGCGCGCAGGCCAGCCCTTTCCGATTTATCGTCGAAGGAACTGGCGCGGTATGGGGTGGGGATGCGCCGCTGGAATACGAAGCCGCAAGTTTACCCGTGCCGGCCAAGGGTAGCCGCGCCAGTTTTGGCGATACCGTGCGCCAAGGATTAGGCGAAGCGACCGATCCCGATGTTGCCGCATTGAACCTTCTGGATGCCGAGTACGCGCTGAGCGTCGGGCGGTTTCGCGAGTCGGTTCTGCTGTGCTGGGGTGCAATTGATTCCACGTTCGTCCGTAAGTTCAAGCGCTTGGTGGACGATCGCCTGACGGATGAATGGCCTGACGGGCGCGATTTTCTCAAGGGCATCGACTTCGGCCTCCGCCACAAAATGACCACGGGCTTGCGGTTCGTCGCCGGCCGTTCGCTGTACACCGAGCCGGATGGTTTCTGGCAAGACTTATCCGCCAGCTACGGCTTACGGAACAAGATTATTCACGACGGGCAAATCGCGCACGAGGATGACGCCAAATTGGCGATCAAAGTGGCGCGTAAGCTGGTGCAGCTCGTCGCATCCCTATAGCGCCTATCCGACCCAAAAACAGGAGGCGAAACCTCGAAATCGTGAAGGATGACACGAATGGCGTTTACTCTCGACGTGGGTTCAATCTGCAAGCGTAAAATCTTGTATGGCAATTTCCTCTAATCTATTCGAAGCCTTTTTGAAATGTCCAACCAAGTGCTGGCTGCGGGCAGCCAATGAGCCAGCTTCAGGCAACGCGTATGCGGAATGGGTGAGATCGCAAACCGAGTCCTACCACGAGACGGAGTCCAAACGTCTCTTGTCAGTAATGCCGACGGATGATGTTGTGCTTTCGCCACCGATGGATAATCTGAAAACTGCCAAATGGCGTCTGGCGGCCAGCGTAGTCGTGGAGGCACAGACGAATTCCTGCGTTCTTGAGTCCGAAATTCATACCGTGGAGCGACGGTCCTCCGAAGAACCGGGCAGGCCGATACAGTTCATTCCCATTCGTTTCACCTTCACCAATAAGGTCGTCAAGGATGAAAAACTGCTCCTAGCGTTTGATGCGTTCGTACTTTCCAAAATGCTCGGAAGCGAAATCACGGTCGGCAAAATCATCCACGGCGACGACCACGCTACACACAACGTGAGGATCTCTGCCCTGGCCAGCGAGGTGCGAAAGTGCATCGATAAAATCTCTGCGCTGCTCTCAAGCCCGTCGCCGCCCGACCTTGTCCTGAATCGCCACTGTGCCGAGTGTGAATTCCAAGGCCGTTGTCGACAGAAGGCGGTCGAGAAGGACGACCTCAGCTTACTGGCCGCCATGAGCGGCAAGGAGCGCGACCGACATCGAAGCAAAGGAATCTTCACCGTCAATCAGCTTTCCTACACGTTTCGACCCAGGAGGACGCCAAAGCGAGCAAAGAAACCTGCCAGGCCGCGCTACCCTGCGCTTCAGGCGTTGGCCATCCGTGAAAAAACCGTTTACATCCACGGCAGTCCAATACTTCCTCGTGCGAAAACGCAAATTTATCTGGATATCGAGGGGCTGCCGGATGGCGAGTTCTATTACCTATTAGGTGCCCTGTTCGTCACCGACGAAAAGGAAACGTTTCTCAGCCTTTGGGCGGACCAGGAGCCCGATGAGTTGCAGATATTTACCGATTTTTTGGAAGCAGTCTGCCAACTGCCTGATTTCCACATCTTACATTTTGGCAACTACGAAACCGTGGCCTTGAAGCGCATGAAGGCGAAACTGCCGGAATGTCTCCATCCCAAGATTGACTTAATTCTGCGGCACGCCACGAACGCGCTCTCAGTTATCCACCCTCACATCTATTTCCCGACCTATTCAAGTGGCCTTAAGGACATCGGGCATTACCTCGGATTTGAGCGAAAGCACGAGAGCGCGACCGGGCTTCAAGCCACCGTCTGGCGGAAAATCTGGGAAACGACAAAAAACGCGGACCTCAAGGCCAGCTTGGTGCAGTACAACCAGGACGACTGTCGTGAACTCAAATACGTTTGTGAACTTATAGCGCAGATAATCGGACCGAATCCCGCGCGCCCTCAAGATACTCAAGCTATCCCGAAGGCCGCTCGCGCGGATGAGATGGTAGAAGAACTACCACATTGGGAGTTGTTTAGACCAAGGACTTACGCATCGGAGGATTTCAAACACATTACCAAATGTGCATATTTCGATTATCAACGTGAGAAGGTGCTTGCGCGAACACATCGTCAATTCACGACCATCAACAAGCGGCATCGAAAGCATCGGCAGACGACGACCCGCCCAAATCAGATTGTCGACATCGAATGCAGCCGCTGTCCAAGATGTAAAAAGCGGAGCGTGGATCGAACCAAGAAATTGAGCCGTCTGTTCATCGATTTGAAGTTCTCAAAATCCGGTGTTAAAAGATGGATCACGAGAATCAATTCCTATCGATATAAGTGCCAAAAGTGCCTCCACCAATTCGGCTCAGAAGCGAGAAACGCGGGAATGCCGTACCGGTATGGTCGCGGATTCATGAGTTGGTGCGTTTATATGAGTTTCTTTTGCGACATGAAAATGAGCAGAACGCGGATAGCCATGGGAGACACGTTCGAGATATTCGTGGACGACTCTCGGATGATGCGGGCCAGACATCAAATGACCGCTGAGTACGAAGGTCTATACGCGGCGATTCTCGGCGGCCTCCTGCAGGAGAAAGTCCTGCATGTTGATGAGACTTCAGTGAAACTCGTTGGGTCCAAGGGCTATGTTTGGGTGATCGCCGGCATGGACAAGGTGTACTATTTTTACAAACCATCCCGCGAGGGATCTTTTCTCCAAGAAATGCTCCAGCCCTTCTCAGGCGTGTTGGTTTCCGACTTCTACGCAGCGTACGATTCTCTCGACTGTAAGCAGCAAAAGTGTATCGTGCATTTCGTGCGCGACATAGACGATGATCTGCTCAAGAATCCCTTAGACGCAGAACTTAAGAGCATTGCCCACGAATTTGGATCTCTGCTTAGAACGATTGTTCAGACAGTGGACCGTTACGGCCTCAAACGCCGACATCTGGGAAGGCACAAACCTGCTGTTCTTCAATTCTTAGACTCGGTGGCGTCAAAAGAATTCTCATCCGAGTTGGCTCGTGCGTACAAGAAACGGTTTCAAAAAAGTGGCGCAAAGATGTTTTCCTTCCTGGATCACGATGGCGTCCCATGGAACAACACCAACGCGGAGCATGCCATCAAACGGTTTGCGAAATTTCGTGCGCATGCGGGTGGACGCTTTACGGAACGTTCTCTGAGAGAATACCTCATGCTGGCCAGTGTCTTTGAGACCTGCGCGTTTAACAACGTGAATGTTCTGCAGTTCCTACTGTCCGGCGAGAAGACGCTGGACGGATTACTGCGAATGTCTGGGTATAGAGGCGGCGCTTCGGGGTCTCCAGGAGTTCCAGTCGCAGGCGAGAAGCCACTTGGGTCTGAGGCGGGTGTCACCGAGGTGTAACGAGATTTGAACTCATGCGACCCGCACTGTCGCGGAACTGTTGGCCAATTATTGAGCGCGCGGGGTCAGAATACGCCAGCACTACGCGACTGCCCGGAAGTACATCCAGAACACTGCTCGCTCCGAAAGCTGGCCAAAATGTCGGACTGAGGAAATAGTTTGTGGGCATCGGGCGTAGCAGGCCCCCGCTATTGAAAAAAGCCGCCCATTTGGGCGGCTTTTTTCAATAGAGCGGTGAGAGGAGAGGGTGGAAAGTAGAGCAGACACGATCCACGCTCGAAATCGGTCGTTCCTTGTCCGGACAAGCTCACCGCGGTCTCCTCTCCACTTACTCCTTTCTCACTTTTCCGCCGATCTGGGCGGCTTTTTTCAGTAGAGCGGCGAGAGGTGAGGGTGGTAAGTAGAGCAGACACGATCCACGCTCGAAATCGGGCGGTCCTCGCCCGGACAAGCTCACCGCAGTCTCCTCTCTACTCACTCCTTTCCCACTTTTCCGCCCCTTGGGCGGGCTTTTTTCAATAGAGCGGTGAGCAAAAACAAACCAAATCCATCCAAGAACCGCCTCCCTCCGCGATCCAAATGCGGAACCCGCCGCAGGATCAACACCACGCCGTCGGGCTGGGTACATCCATTAGTGGCCGGCGGCAAATGCGCCAGACGGCTGTTCGAGCGCAGAATAGTGCCGTTGATTGAATGCTAAACCCGCGGGATTCCATGAAGATACAATCATTAATTGTGGTATCGATCCTGATCGCCACCAGCCTGATTGCCACCGGCGCGGCAATGGCCCAACTCGCCAATACTCCGCCGCCGCCGACCACCCCGACGACCACACCTGCGACTACCGCTCCGGTGAGTACGCGCCGCGGTGCCGGGCGCGCTCCGGTGCCCACGCGCGATCCGCACGCGCCCGGATTTGTGCAAGCGACCGAGCTGCCTGATGGCCAGGTTCCGCCGGTTGACGCGGAGGGAAATTTCATCATCGGGCCCACGCACAAACCCGCGCCGGAAATGAGCCCCGTTCCCGAAGGTGAGCCCAAGGGTGCCATCTATAAATTCACGATGCAATCAACCGACAGCAGATTTTATCCCGGTGTCGCGCGCGACCAGGGTGGCGGCGGCCCTGGCGGCGTGAGCAGCCATCCAGCGCCGTGGAAACGCACCGTATCGGTCTATGTTCCCAAGCAATACGTCCCCGGCACCGTCGCGCCGTTCATGGTGACAAGTGACGGCGATGGCCGGGCGTTCAACGTGCTGGACCATCTGATCCCCCAGAAGAAGGTGCCAGTGATGGTCGTCATCGCCATCCAAAACGGGGGCGGCGACGGGCCGGGCAGCGAGCGGGGATTGGAATATGACACGATGTCCGGCCGATACAGCGACTTTGTCGAGACCGAAGTCCTGCCCATGGCCCAGAAGACGGCCAACGTGAAACTGACCACCGACCCCGACGGCCGGGCCGCGATGGGAACAAGTTCCGGCGGCTCATGCGCGCTCATCATGGCATGGTTTCATCCCGAGCGCTACCACCGCGTCCTGACCTTCTCCGGCACCTTCGTCAATCAACAATGGCCGGTCGATCCGGAGTATCCGCACGGTGCATGGGGTTTCCATGAAACGCTCATCCCGGACAGCCCACCCAAGCCGATTCGCCTATTCATGGAAACCGGCGACCGCGACAACTACCACGCGGGCGACAACATGCACGACTGGGTAAAGGCCAACGAGAACATGGCCCGGGTGCTGACGGATAAGGGGTATCACTACAAGTTCGTCTTCGCGCGCAACGCCGGCCACACCGACCGGCCGACGATTTCGCAGCTTTATCCCACGGCCCTGGAATGGGTGTGGCAGGGGTATCCGATCGCGGGGAAATAGCGCGGAGCCAGCCTGCAATCAGGCGAGGCACACGCTTACTCCTTTCCCCGGTGGGCTGCGGGCGATCGATGGCGGGTCGAAATTGACCCTATTTTGCCAACAGCAGCTTCATGAATCTGTCGTGAAAGTCGCCGGACTGCCCGGCCAATTCGATAAGGAATTTCTTGCGAATGGGATTGTCCTCTGCCTTCTCCATCGCCACGCACAAATTGTGCGCGTAGCTCATCGCCTCGGCCTGGGAGAAGATCAGATAAAGTTCGAATTCCTTGCCGCTCGAACTCAGGAGTTCATGCTGCTTCTCGTCAGCTTCCAATTCACGGCACTTTTGTTCAACCTCCGGCAAACCAGTCACGTTAAACTCGATGTGCTTATCGCTCGTGGGGAATTCGTCCATCTCTTTCCTGGCCGCTTTGCATCTTTCTCCGACCGCTTTCACCAGCGTGGCTACCGAATCGTCAGCGTGTTTGAGCCAGAAGAGCATTGCCACATTGCTTTCGTCGCTCATGAGCTTGTACAGAATGCTGTATCCCTCATTGCGTGTTTGGTAAGGGCCGTCGTTTTCTGAGGACGCCCCCGAAGAGGCAGCAGACGGATGATTCGACGTGCAGGCACCTAAACCTAATAGAAGCACAGTAACAAGAACCGAGCGTAAGACCTTTGACATTGGAGAATCTCGCAAAAGCAATCTCGAAATTAATCAGACTTAATTAAAGAGGAATTTAATTAAAGAGGACGCGTTTCGATATCATCAAATCATGGCTCGAAAACCCAAAACTGCGACCAAGCAGCGCCGCTAATAATACAAGCGAATCGCGCCCTCTTTATTTATCCCGTCTGTATTCGCGGATGTAATTACCTTTTCAAAGCCCTAGCCTGAAACCCGCCAACTTGTTCTTTACCGCGCAGGTAGAGCCAATCTTCGACTTCATCCAGTTGAGCGGTCGTAAAATCTTTTATCTTCAAAAACGGGATGTGTTTCGGCTCGTTCGCCAGGCGACCGTGGATAGTTTCACCCTCGATGGCCGTGACTTCAATCCACATGTGCTCGACTTTCCCCTCGTTTCGGAATGCTTTTTTCACGGCGAACCCTTCGCCGGCGCGGCGTACTTCAAAGGCCGCGACAAACTCCGGCCACCGTTCGCGCGCTTCCTGAGTGGCTCGCCCGAGAGCTTCACTGTCGGCGGGTAAATTTACGGTACGGTCGGGATTACCGCGAGAGAACACTTGTGCGGCCTTGCGGCCGCGCAGCATCGGGATGAACGAAAAGTCGTATCCAATGATTGGCCCTTTGGGCAGCCGCATCAGCCCGAGAGCACTTTCATCACAAAACTCCGCCAGTAGCTGTCCGATGAGTCCCAGCAGTGCATCAGGAGCGAGCGGTGATTGGCCGATGAGATCGACCGAAAGCCACGCTTTATGTTGAATGGCAGCCATTCGACCCGCGACGTTCGAAATCTGGTTGGCGATCGCCGCGGCGTTCTTAAAATAAGGCTGCGGAACGCTAATCACGCCCAGTTGAAGAGGACCCAAGGCGACGCGGAACAGCGGCTTACCAGTGATCGCTGTTGCCGTGGGCGGCTTGGGCGCACCGTGAAACGCAAAATCCGCGGCCCGCTGCACTGTTTCCCGGTCAAGCGACTTGGGCGTCGCCAGCAGCAACGCGATTGCCGTGATCTGTTGTGGCGCTGTTGCCATGGACCAACATGCTACACGGGTGTAGAGCTAGGTAAAACTATTCGCTACCCTGCAAAACTAACCGCGTGATCGTGCCCTCTGGTGAATGCCCTGTTGCTTCTCCGGCGGGGACAAACTGAACGTGACGCGAACGGCTAAATCGACCTGCCGGAGGCGGGCAGAATTCATTAAGAGTACAACCCTGACTTCCTGAAGAAGACCGCCGGAAAGTCAGGGTCGTCCCGTTATGTGTTCCCGGGCTGTAAGCCAGCCCCGCTCACGTACACCGCCTCAAATCCCGCCGCTTCGATCAGACGAGCGGTGTACGCATTGAACGCGCCGGGCATGGCAAGGCATCCCGATTCGATCAATTGGCGGAACGATGCTGTACGAGTTGGTGCTGGCACAGAGGAACATCGTACCGGAGATGATGGCCCGATTGAACTGGCTACGCGCTCCGCTGCGCGTCGCGGCTAAACGCCAACAAAATCGAGCGTTTAGCCGCGACCCGGAGGCATGTAACTAGCCCTGCGTGACTGCGCGCCGTTGTAACTGCTGGATTCGCAATGAAGTATTGAAAAACGAGAACTCCTCTCCGACGATGGGTTTGTCAAGAACTCATTCAAGAAAGGAGTCTCGTATGGTCAGGATGATCGTTCGCGTCCGTGGTCCGGTCAAGCGGCAACTTCGCAAACTGCATCGCCAAACCAAAGACAAAGGATTGGCGTTGCGCTGCCAGATGGTGTTGCTGTGGGGCGAACGTGCCCTGCGTTTGGACATCGCCAAGGCGGTTGGATGTTCAGTCTCCTGGGTGGATCGAGTGATCAGACGGTTTAGAGATCATGGCGTGGCCGGACTGCATGATCGCCGCGAGGATAATGGTCAGACCAAGGTGGACGAAGTGTACCTGGCAAAGCCCTATGAGATCGTGGACAAGCCGCCTCCTGATTTTGGTTAGCCTGTTGTTTCTCTCCATGCTGGAGCGATTGCTCAGGGACCACAACAACGAGTCCCACAGAGCCATACCTCGGAGGGCAGCGTGATGGCAGAACACCTACACTATTCGTGCAAGGCTATTTAGCTTCCAGATACCGCCGCAATAGCGCGTTCCAGTTCTCCATCCCAGCTTTAAATTGCTTGGCATATTCTGACGCCTTACAGTCCGCCTGGTTAATTGCCTTCTCATGAGAAATGGCTTGCTCGTCTAGTTCCGTCCGATGTTGTGCTTCTATCTCAGGTGTCAAGCCAACGATACCCTTCGCCACTTCAACTTCTCGACTTTCAGCGGGCAGTATCATATGGGGATGAACCACGAACGCCTTAAAGAATTCGAGGGCCATTCCACGCCGAAGAAACTCCTCCTTTGAAAGAAGCCGCTCTTCTGAATGTCGGCTAGAAGGCTGTGCCGGCGGCAAAACAAATAGGGACAGCCACGAATGCCATTCGCCCAAGGCATAAGTCCGCGGCACGGCGCGCCTTATAGCAGATTCGCGCAAAACGCGACCTCCTGTCAGAATGGTGGTGCTTAGTCATTAACCAACAAGGAGGCCACGGATGGCCATCGTCGCTTCAACTCTCAAGCGGATCAAATCTGATCCGCTCGCCTGCCTCGGCGGCAGCGATTGCGTCAACTCGATCTTTGCCAAAGCCGGACACGTCTGGCGCAAGAGCCTTTTCGATCCGGCCTACACCATGAAGCTGTTCATCCTGCAGGTTCTTCATGGCAATACCGCCATGGCTCATCTGCGGCACCTGAACGGAACCGAGGTGAAGGAGAACTCTTATTGCGACGCGCGCATGAGACTGCCGGCCAGTGGAGTCGCCGCCGTGGTCGAGAGCATGTGTGGCGGTTGTTATAAATCCAATCAAGAGTCGCGGCAGTGGCTCGGCCACCGGGTGAAGGTCGCGGATGCCACCAGCGCATCCACGCCCGATGAGCCGGTGTTGCAGGATCTTTGGCCCCAGCCGTCGGAACAAAAGCCCGGCTGCGGTTTCCCGGTCATCAAGCTGCTGGGCATGCTCGACCTGGTCCGGGGGATGATCGTGCAACTTACGCTGATGAGCCTGAGCGTACATGAAATGAGCCAGTTGCCCGGGCTGCACGCGATGCTCGAGGCGGGAGACGTGCTGCTGGCCGATCGCGGCTTCTGTTCGTTCTGGCATCTGGCAATGCTCGCAAAATCATCGGTAAATGCAGTGTTTCGCATGCATCAGAAGCAGATCGTCGACTTCACGCCTAATCGCCCGCACCGGAGCAAACGCAAGAAGAAGGGGCGCGGAGTGACGACCTCGCGATTCATCCGGCGGCTGGGGAATGAGGACCAGCTTGTCGAATGGATCAAGCCGCTGGCCGCGCCCGCCTGGGCGGGGGCGATGCTTTACGCCCTGCTGCCGCAGACCGTGCTCGTGCGGGAGTTGCGTTACCGTATCACAACCCGCGGACG
>Ga0302326_10023822_pt1 | contig 12459 bp, 16 predicted proteins | sample Palsa_T0_3_FD_202264 | JGI IMG/M metagenome (GOLD analysis project Ga0302326, IMG submission 202264) | Peat permafrost microbial communities from Stordalen Mire near Abisko, Sweden - Palsa_T0_3 | ecosystem: Environmental > Terrestrial > Soil > Palsa > Peat permafrost | place: Sweden: Abisko... | reverse complement strand
ATTCGCATGTCGTCGCATCATGCCGACGCAGGAATTTTTATTCGCAGCATGGCGACGCGAGGCTCGCTGGGCGGGCTGGCCAGCACCACCGCCGACGTGGCCACGGTGCTGGACGCCAGCGGTCGCGACATCGTGATGATCGAGACGGTTGGTGTCGGGCAGGACGAAATCGACATTGTGCGCCTGGCCGATGTGACCATCGTTGTGCTGGTACCAGGGATGGGCGACGATGTGCAGACCATCAAGGCCGGCATCATGGAAATTGCCGACATCTTCGTCATCAACAAGGCCGACCGCGACGGCGCTGAGCGGGTGGAGCGCGAGATCCGCGCCATGCAGTCTCTTGCGATGCGGCATGATGACTGGACGCCCCCGATCGTGAAGACGGTAGCCAGCGACGGATCGGGGATTGAGGAACTGGTGCAGGCCATCGAGAAGTATCATTCGTACCTGGAGCAGAGCGATCGGGCGCGTCAACGGCGCATCGAAAACTGGCGAGTGCGGATTGCGGAGATGCTGCGCGATGCTCTTTTTCAGCGTGTGCTGTCGTATTACCTGAGCGAGGGCGAGGCGACCCGTTACGCCGCGGAGGTTGCCGATCACAAGCGCGACCCGTACTCTTTAGTAGAGAGAATTGTGGAAGGACTAGGAAGGCCCGATGAGCGAAATTGATCACCTCGGAATTGCTGTAAAGTCGCTGGCGGAAGCCAAAAAGTTTTACGAACTGCTGGGGCTGAAGCCGATGCCGGAAGAAACGGTAGAGGCGGAGAAGGTGAAGCTGTCGATGGTTCCAGTGGGCGAGAGCCGCATTGAACTGCTGGAACCGACGTCGCCGGACTCGCCGATTGGGAAGTTTCTCGCCAAGCGCGGCGAGGGACTTCATCATGTGGCGCTGCATGTCGACGATCTGTCGGGAACGGTCGAGCGGCTGAAGGCAAGCGGGACGCGGCTGATCTCCAACGAGATCAAGGTGGGAGCGGGCGGGCATCTGTATGTTTTTGTGCATCCGTCGAGCGCCGGCGGAGTGCTGCTGGAGTTGGTGGAAGATCCGCCTGAGGGGGTGTGAACCCGAAAGCACATGGCTCACAAGGAAGGTCCGACAACTCCCTTCACGCTGCGGCGTGAATACGAATCCCTTATCTCGCAGATAGACAGACTGATCAAAGAAAATCCTGCCGAGGGGGAAAACATAGCAAATCGGATCAAACAAGACGCCGATGAAATGTTTTCAAGAGATGACCACGTTTCCTGGTACAGGATGGCTTTCTTGTATCAGGCCGCAGCGCATGCTTTGGACGTTCTCGCAGTGTCAAGCCGAAACTGGAGGGAACAAAGCAAGCTCTACGAGCAAGCCGGATTATGGTATCACTTTGCTGCGCACAGCTTCCGAAAGCAGGAGGAGTACAGGTGGGCTGGTGAGGCGTACGCATCGTCCGGAAGCTGCTTCCGTCAGGCATCGGTTCTTCAGCGTCAGAACAATCAGAACTGCATAGAAGCCTATAAGTTCGCGATTCGCTCGTTCGGCCGTGCGAAGGGGGTTTTCGGCGAGGTCGGCGACAGCGAGCTCTCAAGCAAAGCTTGCCTTGCTGAACAGCAGCTTACAGAAAAACTCTACTTAAAAACTAGCCCTCTGAAGGGGATAGCATTTGCAATTTGGGGCCTTTTCACCGGGTACGGGGAGAGTTTTGGAAAATGGTCACTGTCGTATTTACTCGGCGTGTTTGTGTTCGCTGTTATAAACAGACTCGCGGGCTTAACGCCGTCTCAAGCACTTCTGGTTTCGTTCGAGCGCTCTTTGCTCATTGCTAACCCCATGGGGAAGGAATCCTTGCTGGCGATTCAGCTAGCGTACGCTTATTTCAATCTGGGATTGGGACTTGCGCTCATAATTAGGCGAATGTCGCATCGCACCTAAAACGGTGAGCTTCCATAATGCTGATCGTCGCCATTGATACCTCGGGCCACAAGGGAAGCGTTGCTTTGTGCCGTGGCGATGCTGCCAGTTTCGAAGGTGTGCAACTCACATCACTTGAAGGCGGCACATACTCGGCGCGATTGATGCCGACCATCTCTTCGCTGCTGGAGCAGAATGGCTTTGACAAGAAGGATGTGGGCGGCTTCGTTGTGGTTTCAGGTCCCGGCTCGTTCACCGGATTGCGCGTAGGACTGGCGACGGTAAAGGGCCTTTGCGAGATCCTGCGGAAGCCGCTGGCCACGGTCTCGATGTTGGAAGCCGTCGGCGTGATGCATGGTCGCCCCGGAGAGAAGGTGACCGCGATACTAGATGCCGGCCGCAGCGAAGTCTATGTCGGCGAGTACCGGCTCGGTTTCGGATGCGCCAGTCTGGAACGTGAATACATCGTGAAGATCGCGGAGTTCGCTCGCGAGGCAAGCCGCATTCACGGCGAGATGCTCACCCCCGACGCCTCTGTTGCCGATTTCCTGCAAGCCGCAAATTTCAGCGTCCGGCTGGTGGCGCCGGCGCAGGCGGAGGAAATTGGCCGGATCGGTCTTCGCAAGCTGTTGGCGGGTGATGTGGTTGATGCCGCCAGCGTTGACGTGAACTACATTCGCCGGTCAGACGCGGAGATATTTTCGGCGCCGAAGGGATGAGATCCGGAAGCCCGAAGGGAGCACGAAGAGCAGATCCCTCGCCGACTGAAAGTCGGCTCGTGATGACAAAAATAAGGGGCCTGCAACGGCGCAGCTGAAGCTGCGCCCCTTCAAAACGCGACGAAAGGCTTATCCGCACCAGCCATTCCGTTCAGGAAGCTCGTTACTCGTGCTCATTCGCAAAGCCACTGCCGAAGATATCGCGATCATCCGCAAGCTGGAATGGGAAACCGAGAGCGCCGCGCATTGGGGCGAGCGCGAGTACGATGCTCTGTTCGCGGCGGAAGCGCCGCGGCGGATCGCGTTGGTTGCGGCGGAAGAAGCTGGCGCGCAGACCCTGGGATTCGTCATCGCTCGCTGTGGAGCTGAGGAGTGGGAGATCGAGAATGTGGTGGTTGCTGGCGAGAAGCGGCGCAGCGGCATGGGAAGCGCGCTGGTCCGTGAGCTGGTGCAGGAGGCGGGGCGATCCGGGGCTGCTGCGGTGCTGCTGGAGGTCCGAGAATCGAATGAAGCCGCGCGCGGACTCTATGAAAAGATTGGGTTTAACGAAATTGGCAGGCGGCCCGACTATTACCGGAATCCGCCCGAGGATGCCTTGTTGCTGAAAATTTCTATTTCAATTCCGTGACAAAAGCGCTTGAAGCGGCGTAAGCCGTGTGCTAGCGTTTCAGACGTACGTCTTCCGGAGGTTTACTGAATGGCAACTCAGGTCCGCGATCAGCTTCTAGCGAGCAATGAGGAGTTCCGCCGGCTGGCCGATGAACACACCCAATATGCTCAGCGCCTCGACTCACTGATTGAGAAGAAATATCTCTCTGAAGAGGAGAAGCTCGAGGAAGTGCGACTGAAGAAGCTGAAACTCCACCTGAAGGACCAGATGGAAAGCCTGGAACAGAAGTTCCGCGCTGTCCACCAGGTCGTTTAGTAGCCATTGACCGCTGTAAAGCGGCGGAAAAGACCCGCGCTTTTTCCGTCCCCTGTTAAGTGCGTCCGCACATCTCAGACATTTCCGCGCTCTGTATCTTTGCGATATCCTGAAATCCACATGCCAGTCAAACCCCGTTGGGAGTTCCGCTTGCGATTCGTACTGGAGAACTCTTGCGGCTTGGTGAGCTCGGGTGGAGCGGCGCTTCAGCGCCGCGTTCGCGTTCGACAATCAAATCCATGGAGCTGCGATGGTCATTAAGAATGACCATCGCAGCTTAGTATGGGGGGCCGGGGACGCCGGCCTGAAGTGTATGCGTGAGAACCCGTGCCGTCCCCGGGGGACTCAGGTACTCTCCCCACCTAACCCAGCACTCCGCTTCGCTCCGTGCTGGGCTATCATGATGCCGCGCCTGCGGCGCTCGTTTCTCGAGCTTCTTACTCCGCTGCCCAAAAGAAAAGTTAGTTCTCACGCAGACCCTAAAGGCCGGCTCTACCTGGGCTGCGCTAATCCTGAAACCGGTTTGCGCCAACTCTGCCGATGTGTCGTTGCTGCGCTGCTGTGTTCTTTGTTGCTGGCGCCTTCCCTCATCGGACAGGCGAAGACGCCGGCCCCAGACGGGCTTTGGGACGGCACCATCCAAGGCAAAGCCGGCGAAGTGAACTTCGGCGTCGATGTGCAGGTGAAGGCTGACGGCACCATGCAGGCGACGCTGGTGAATGCGACGGACCGTCAACCGTTCAGCAGCGCGGCGTGGAACGACGGACTCCTGACACTTGGTTTGGACTATTACGACGGCGTGCTGACGGCGCGGCTGGTTTCGCCGCAGCGGATGGAGGGCGAATATTCCCGCCGGACCAGCAAAGGCCTCGCGCACATTCCAGTGGTGCTGGTTCCGCATCAGGAACCGGTGCCTGGAAAGCCGTGGACAGGGTCGAGCCTATGGGGCGACTGGCTGTTTCACTGGGCCGATGGGGAAGGCGCGGAGAAGACGACGCTAGCGAAGTTCGATCAGGAAAAGATTGCGGCGGGGAACGGCCACGTTGCGGTGACTGGAGTGATTGAGCCAGTCAGCGGCGACAGCGGATTGCTGCATGGGAGCGTTTTCAAAATGGCGGACGGCCAGACGCGTTTTCATCTCAGCCGCTTTGACGGTATTCACGTGATGGCCCTGGACGGCGAATTTCTTGCCGATGGCACCTTGAAAGGCGTGGAGGGCGGAATTGTAGCGCTCTCTTCTTTCACGGCGGAATGCGGGAAACACGTGGCCAGCGCCGCCGATCCTAACGCCCTGAGCGAGACACTGACCACAGTGAAAGATCCTGGGGAGCCGTTTCGATTCAGCGGCGTCGATGCCTCGGGCAAGACCCTGAACCAGGACAGCCCGGAGTTCAAAGGCAAGCCGCTGATCATCGACATCTTCGGCACGTGGTGTCCCAACTGCCATGACGAAGCGCCAGTGCTGGAAAAACTGTACCGCAAATATCAAGAGCAGGGTCTGGTGATCGTTGGACTGGCGTACGAGTACACCGACGAGACGGAGCGGGACCTGCGGCAGATCGGAATCTATCGCGCGAAGTTTGGGGTGACGTTCCCGCTGCTTCTGACCGGGACCACGGCCGATGGGCAGATTGCGAAGACGCTGCCGCAATTGGTGAACTTTGGCGCGTTCCCGACATCGATTTACGTCGACCGCTCCGGCCACGTGAAAGCAATTCTCGCCGGCTTCACTGGGCCGTCGACGGGGGAAAAATTCCAGCAGGTGCAGGAGCGAATGGACGAGCTGGCACGGGAAATCGTGGGACGGTGAAAGGTAACTCAAAGAGAATTGTCGGAGGGTCAGAGATGCAAGAGTTGGCCTTGCTGACGTCCCATGTGCCGCCCCCGGGGGGCTCAGTTCCATAACGCAGCCTACCCCGCCCTGAAGGGCGGGGCTATCATCTTTCGCGCCTCCGGCGCTCGATTTTCGGACTTCCTGCCTCCACTGCCGAAGCGCACTATTGGTTCTCACACACCCTCCGAAGCGCTGGGCTATGATATGTCGCGCCTACGGCGCTTGATTTTCGCGGGACATCCTCCACCGGCAAAGATGAAGCTTAGTAGCACACAGACTCTGAAGCGCTGGGCTATGATGCGCCGTCCCGCCGAGCGGGACTCCGGACTTGCCTTTCTGGAGTTGCCTCTGGAACCTTGGTTGCCAACGCGTGCATAGTCGATCTTGATGCAAGGATGTCGACAGAGCATGTCTAACGGAGCTTCGCGACCACGGCAGGCTCTATAATCGAACTACCCATGGTTCGCGATGGCATCTATTACGGACTGGCGCTGGTGATGGTGGCGGCGCTGGTAGGGTGGCTCACGATACCTGCCCTCGCTATAATCCCGTTGCTGTTGGCCGCATTCTTCCTCTGGTTCTTTCGCGATCCGGAGCGGAGAATTCCTGCCATCCAGGGGGCAATCGTGTCGCCGGCGGACGGCAGGGTCACGGACATTTCGGTTGTCCAGGAGAGCGGAGAAGCGCGCACCCGCATCAGCATTTTCCTGAATGTGTTTAACGTTCACGTGAATCGTTCGCCGGTCAGCGGCGTGATTGAGGGCGTGCGTTACCAGAAGGGCAAGTTCGTCAACGCCATGGGCGCAGCCTCGGCCGACTTGAACGAGCAGAACGTTGTCACCATACGCGGCGACGCCGGCAAAGTAGTGTTTAAGCAGATCGCCGGGCTGCTGGCGCGGCGCATCGTGTTCACCAAGAAGGTCGGGGATGCAGTGGAGCGCGGCGAGCGGGTAGGACTGATCAAGTTTGGCTCACGCACCGACGTGATTTTTCCGGCCGATGCCGAGATGAAGGTGCGGGTGGGCGACAATGTGAAGGGGGGCTCGAGCGTGCTGGCTGTGGTGGCGCAGCCGCTGCCCATGCCATCCGGTTTGCGTGATGTTGCGGAGGTGCGATGATCGGCCGTTCGCAGCAACCTGATGCCGATGTTGCGGCGCGCCGCCGCCCGCGGAAGGGTTTGTATCTTCTGCCGTCGATGTTCACCGCGGGCAACATGGCAGCGGGATACTATGCGATCTCGCAGGCGATCCAGGGCACGGCCAGCGATCCCTGGCACTTCGATCAGGCGGCCAAGGCGATCGGATTCGCCATTGTCTTCGATTTCTTCGACGGCGGCATTGCGCGCCTGACTAACACGGCCAGCGCATTTGGCGGAGAACTGGATTCCCTTGCCGATGTAATTGCGTTCGGTGTGGCTCCCGCGGTGCTGGCGTGGATGTGGGGCTTTCGCATGTTGCCGGTGGAAGGCACCCTGGTTTGGCGAACGCATGTGATTCAGATCGGCGCGATCGTTACGTTTGCGTTTCTGCTGGCCGGGGCCTCGCGTCTGGCGCGATTCAATATCCAGGTCAATCCGCAGCCGTCGAATCCTGGCCGTCCCGGACGCAAGTACTTTGTCGGAATGCCGATTCCCGCAGGCGCGGGTGCGCTGGTCGCGGTGGTCCACCTGGTGCAAGGCAACCCGTTGCAGATCTGGTGGCTGTCCATCGGGTGGGCAGTCTTTGTGGGAGCTATTTCTTTCCTGATGGTGAGCACCTGGCGATTCTTCAGCTTTAAGGGTATTAACTTTCGTGAGCCGCAGAATTTTCGCTGGCTCATCGTTATCGGGGTGGTGATCGCACTGATCTGGTTTTCTTCCGAATACGTGCTGTTTGCGCTGGCGCTGATTTACATTCTTTCCGGAGTGATCGCGCGGCTTTCTTTTGTTTTTCGGCGGCCCGCGGCGCCGCCTCCGCCGCACCAGGATGAGGCCTCGCACGCCTGATGAAGAGTGAAGCTAACAAGCCGTCAGCGGCGGCCAGTGAAGCAGGAAACTGGGGCGGGCTGTTCCGCGTTGCCATCGTAGGGGCCGCAACTCTGAAGGGCCGGGAGTTGAAGGAAGTTTTGACGGACCGCAATTTTCCGGCGCAAGACGTGCGTCTGCTGGACGACGACGAGTCTCTGGGTCAACTGGAAGCGGTGGGCGACGAGCCCACCTTCATCCAAAGCGTGCTGCCCGAGCACCTGGACAATGTGGATTTCACGTTCTTCGCGGCGGAGGAAAATTTCACGCGCGATATCTGGCCGATGGCGCGCAAAGCGGGCAGCGACATTGTCGATCTCTCCTATGCACTTGAGGGCCAGGCGGGAGTTTTGCTGCGCGCGCCGTGGGTGGAAAGGGAACTGGGCGCTGCTCCGCAACTGCCTTTCGCGGAAGCGACCGTGGTAGTTGCGCATCCGGCGGCGGTGGTGCTGGCGCTGTTGATGCTAAGGGCGGAGCGCGTGGGGAAGATTGTGCGCGCGATAGCGACCGCGTTCGAGCCTGCCTCCGAACACGGGCGCCGCGGCATGGACGAATTGCATGAGCAGACCGTGAACCTGCTCTCTTTCCAGCAACTGCCCAAGGGAGTGTTCGACGCGCAAGTTGCATTCAACCTGCTGGACCGTTATGGCGAGAATTCGTTGCCATCGCTGGCGAGCGTGGAGAGCCGCATTGAGCGCCATTTCCGGAGCATCGTCCAGAAAAAACTGACCGTGCCTTCGTTGATGCTGCTGCAAGCGCCCATCTTCCACGGACACGCCTTCTCGCTTTACATTGAGCTGGACAATGCGGCGCAAGTGGAAGAGTTAACGGCTGCGATCTCCGGCGAGCATGTTGACGTGCTGCAAGGGGGAGAAGAGTCGCCCAGCAATGTCAACGCCGCCGGACAAGAGCAGATCCAGGTATTTGTGCGAGCGGATGCGCAAAATCCCAAGGGTTTCTGGCTATGGGCGGCATCCGACAACCTGCGGATTGCAGCTCTAATGGCGGTCGAGTGCGCCGAGAACATGATTGCTTCGCGCCCGCGAGGGACGGTCCAGTGAGCCATTACGCAATGCGGTTCCGGCTGATTCTTGCTGGGACCGCTGCTCTACTATTGTTGACGACCTCCTGCGGATATCACACAGCCGGCAACCGTGTGCGCCTGCCCTCCGACCTGCACACAATTTATGTCCCGGGAATAGGCAATGTTTCGCCAGCCTATCACGTTGGCCCAACCTTGACCGAGGCGGTGATTAAGGAGTTACGCGAGCGCACCAACTACCGCATCGTTACGGTCAACGACGGTAATGCGGATGCCGTTCTCACGGGAACGATTATCACCGTTTATGTTGCTCCCTTGACCTACGACTCCGTCACCGGCCGCATCTCGTCGTCCATGGTGATGATAGTGTTGAGCGCCAGCCTGACGGGAAAGGGCGGGAGTGTGCTATGGAGCAACGGGAACTTAGTGTATCGTGAGCAGTATCAGGAATCGATTGACGTTGCCAGTTTTTTCGAGGAATCCACGCCGGCGGTGCAGCGCATAGCGACCAACTTCGCCAAGACGCTGGTGGCCAACATTCTGGAGGCCTACTAGATGCGAAGCTTTGCGGCTTCCGATCGCTTCGTGGCCGACGTGAAAGCCCGCAAGGTGGCTCCGGGATATGTGTTCATTGGCGATGAGGCGTTCTTTCGCAAGCGCTGCCGCGATGCCATCCTGCAACATCTGGTGCCCGCCGATGTTCGCGAACTAAGCCTGTACGACATGGACCTGGCCGAAGTGGAGTTGCAGCAGGTCCTTGACAAGGCGCGGACGCCATCGCTCATGTCTCCTTTCCAAGTCTTCTTCATCAGGGGCATCAAGAACCTCTACGGACGCGGCAAGCATGACGACGAGTTTGGCGCCATCAAGGATTACTTCAAGAACCCCAATCCCGACGCCTTGCTGGTATTTATCGCCGACCACATCAGCATTCCGGCGGACGTGCGCCGCATGGAGCTGACCGACAAGGACCGCTACGAGCGGATCCGCGAGACCCTGGGCGAGTACTGCCGGTTGCTGGAATTCGCACGCGTGGAGGAAGGCGACGCGGTGAAGTGGGCGATTGCGACCGCCGGCGCTGAGGGCGTGACGCTGGATACCGAGGCCGCCCGCGAACTGGTGGACTCCCTGGGCAGCGACATGATGATGGTCGCCAATGAACTGGAGAAGCTGGTGCTATTCGTCGGCGACAAGAAGCGCATCACGCTGGGCGATGTGGAAACGCTGGTGCTGGCGGCCAAGCAAAGATCGTTCTACGAGTTGACCGACGCAATTTCGTCTCGCGACCGTGGGCGCGCGCTGGCCGTGCTGGACGCCATCTTGAGCAGCGGCGACGGCGAGGAAGCCGCGATTGGGCATCTGTACATGCTGTCGCGAACGTTCCGCCAGATGCTGGTGATTCTGGAGCGCAATGTGCGGGACTCGCGCGCGCTGTGGCAGGCGCTGTGGCAGGGCTTTCGCATCCCGCCATTTGCCGCGGAAGATATCATTCGGCAGGCACGGCGTTACAAGTCGCGGCGCGAGCTGACCGGCGCGATCCGGCGAGTGGCGAGGGCCGACTTGGCGCTGCGCTCCAATCCTCCCAGCAAACGGCTGATCCTGGAAAACCTGGTGCTGGATTTGACTGCCGAACCTAAGCCGCAGGAAGCGGGCTGGCTGCAGGATGAGCTGCCGGTGTGAGGGTAAGCCGTTAGCTCTTAGCTATCGGAAGTATGTGCTTAGCGCAAGGGCGCCGTACCACCATAACTAGTATCGCACCCGGTCACAGTTATATTACTTGTGCACCTTACGTTCGTGGGGCTTGACAGGCTGGCAATGGCACGGGAGAATCAACTTCCCTCGCCCCGTCGCTCTCGGCGGGTGCATCACAGAAAACACCTGATGCCGAACGCCCCAATCCCGAGCGTCGTGGCGATGCTGATATGCGACCAGATAATCAATGAGGACGGAACCAATAAGAAGAGCCTTATTGGAGTTTTCAGTCACGTAAACTCACCGCAGTTCCCGTTTCTCGTTCCACGACTGGCTGTTTATGTGAAGTTGGCGGACACAGTGGGGCGATATCAATTCCTTCTACGCCTTGTTAACCTTAAGGATGAATCCCTGGTGGCCGATGTTGGGATTGGGGCAGACATCAGAGACCCTGCCCGTCAAGCAGAATTGGCGCTCAATATGGGCAACCTTCCAATACCGGAAGCGGGAAAGTACGAATTTCAGTTGTACTGTGACGAGGTTTTTCTTCACCGTGTGACGATAGAGGCCAGACACATACGGATGCCCGGAGGTGCGCAATGGCAGCAGCAGAGGCCGCAATAGGACGTTTAAAGGTTACACAAGCGGGTGGAACCACAGAAGTTCCACCAATCGCGTGCAAGGAGGGGGGCGCAAGCCAAGCCTATGAACTTCCTTCACAAATCGCCTCCGAACCGGCCGGAGAGTTGGTTTCGGTTTTGATTATGACTGATCTGCCTCAGCCCCCGCGTCCAACACAGGTAAAGCTTGGCGTGCTAAAAGACCCGCAGTTGCGTCTGCGCAAACCAATCACTCTAGACCTGTCCAAAGAAGAAGCGGAAATCATCGTGAACTGGCCCGAAATCTCCGAATTCGGACAGGGGGCCACTACCGCCGCGGCAATAGATGATTTTGGCCAAGTATTGCGAGAGTTACATGGACAACTCTTTGCTTCCAATGCGCAGCTTGGAGAGGACTTGCAGCACGTTAAACAGGTGTTGGCTGAGTATATCGAACCACGAGGGCGATGAAAGTTCACGAGTTTGAGAGAATCGTCGGTAAGCTAGGGATGGAGACGCGCAATTCGTCAGACCGGCTAGCTTGGCTGGTTCATGACGGAGTCACGGTGGTGAGAACGCGGCGCTCACATGGCAACAGCAAGTACCTGCCCGAAAACCAAATTCGCCAACAACTCAAGGTGAATGAAGATCAGTTTGCTGGCTTGATTTCCTGCACGGTTTCCAAGGAGCAGTACATTCAGATTCTGATCGACAAGAAGATCATCACCCTCAAACCGAAGCAGGAATCTCCTCAATCTAAGACCCCCGCGAATCCAAGTTAATTTTTTCGGGGCTGCGGTTCGGCACGGCTGAAGCCGTGTCCTGACACAGGCATTCGCTTTATGCAACGAACTTCTGATTCGGGACACCTAAGAGCTCAGAGCTGAGGGCCTGCTTGCTGGAGCTGTGGTTTAGCGGCTCAAACTATGAACATCGACGCCTACTTACGGCGCATCGAGTACGATGGCCCGCGAGCGGCGTCCGTTGAAACTCTTCGCGGCCTGCATCGCCAACATCTCTTCACCGTCCCTTTCGAAAATCTCGACATACCTCTAGGAACTCCGATTCGTCTTGATCTTCGCCAGATCTACGACAAGATCGTCACCCGGCGCCGCGGCGGATTCTGCTATGAGCTCAATGGCCTGTTTGGCGAGTTGCTCACGGCGATGGGCTTTTCCGTCCAGATGCTGGCGGGGCGGGTGCGGCGCGAGGACGGCGGCTTCGGACCCGAATTCGATCACATGCTGCTGAAGGTTGAGCTGGAAGAACCGTGGCTGGTGGATGTTGGCTTCGGAGACTCGTTTGTCGATCCCATCGTCTTTCACGCAGGCGGAGCGGATCAGGTCAGCGGACATCGCTACGTCGTGTCGGCCATTGGCGAGGAGTGGCAACTGCTGCGCGAAGGTGAGAAAGGGCAAGTCCCGCTGTACGCGTTTCGTGACGTCCCGTACAAGCTAAATGACTATCACGAGATGTGTACGTTCCACCAGGTCTCGCCAGAATCGCACTTCACTAAGAGCTGGATTTGCAGCCGGGCGACGCCGGAGGGGCGCATTACGCTGGCCAACATGCGGCTCATCGTTACTCGCGGAGGAAGTCGGGAGGAAATGCAACTCAGCACGCCTGGTGATTTGCGGCGCTGCCTGCGGGAGTTCCTGGGTGTTGAGTTCGAAGAGTCGGTGGATTTGTCGAGGCTGGTAGGGCCTTAGCAACAAGGTTTCAATTTGTCATCACGAGCGAAGCGAGAGATCT
>Ga0302326_10023821_pt1 | contig 12459 bp, 9 predicted proteins | sample Palsa_T0_3_FD_202264 | JGI IMG/M metagenome (GOLD analysis project Ga0302326, IMG submission 202264) | Peat permafrost microbial communities from Stordalen Mire near Abisko, Sweden - Palsa_T0_3 | ecosystem: Environmental > Terrestrial > Soil > Palsa > Peat permafrost | place: Sweden: Abisko... | reverse complement strand
TCATCATCAACCCGGACGACATCGCCGCCGCCCTGCGCAGCGCCCTGGCCGGCTACACCCCGGCGGTGGCATCCCAGCAAGTCGGTCGCATCGTCGAAGTGGGCGACGGCATCGCCCGCGTCTCGGGTCTGCCCCAGGCCTCGGTCAACGAGCTGCTGGAGTTCCACGGCGGCGTGCTGGGCCTGGCCCTCAATCTGGACGAGGACACCATCGGCGCCGTGGTCCTGGGCGACGCCAGCCACATCGAAGAGGGCCAGACGGTCAGCGCCACCGGCCGCATCCTGTCCATTCCGGTGGGCGACGGCCTGCTGGGCCGGGTGGTCGACCCGCTCGGCCAACCGCTCGACGGCAAGGGCCCCATCCCCCAGACGACCATCCGCCGCATCGAGATCCAGGCCCCGGGCATCGTCGACCGCCAGCCGGTCAAGGAACCGATGCAGACCGGCATCAAGGTCATCGACGCCATGACGCCCATCGGACGGGGCCAGCGGGAACTGATCATCGGCGACCGTAAGACGGGCAAGACCTCGGTGGCGGTGGACACCATCATCAACCAGCGGGGCCTGTCGGTGAAGTGCATCTACGTCGGCGTGGGCCAGAAGGCCTCCACCATCGCCGAGGTGGTCCGGGTGCTGGAAGAGTCGGGCGCCCTCGACTACACGGTCATCGTGGCCGCCCCCGCCTCCGAGCCCAGCCCCTTCAAGTACCTGGCCCCGTACTCCGGCTGCGCCATGGGCCAGCACTGGATGGAGAACGGGGAGAGCGCCCTTATCGTGTACGACGACCTGTCCAAGCAGGCCGAGGCGTACCGCCAGATGTCGCTGCTTCTCAGAAGGCCGCCCGGGCGCGAGGCATATCCGGGCGACGTGTTCTACCTGCACAGCCGGTTGCTGGAGCGCTCGGCCAAGCTGTCCAACCCGCTGGGCGCAGGCAGCATGACGGCGCTTCCCATCGTGGAGACCAAGGCGGGCGACATCTCCGCCTACATCCCGACCAACGTGATCTCCATCACCGACGGCCAGATCTTCCTCGACCTGGACCTGTTCAACTCCGGCGTGCGTCCCGCCATGAACGTGGGCACCTCGGTGTCCCGGGTCGGTGGCGCGGCCCAGATCAAGGCCATGAAGGCGGTGGCGGGCGGCCTCAAGCTCGACCTGGCCAACTTCCGTGAGCTGGAGGCGTTCGCCAGCTTCGGTTCCGAGTTGGACAAGTCTTCCCAGGCCCTGATCGACCGCGGCCGTCGCCTGGTGGAGCTGCTCAAGCAGTCCAACGGCAAGCCGCTGCCCGTCGAGGAGCAGGTGGTCTCGCTGTTCGCCGGCGTCCGGGGCTTCCTGGACGACCTGGATGTGGCCGACGTTCGCCGTTTCGAGACGGGCCTGCTGGAAGACGTGCGTAGCCGTTACGCATCTACGCTGGCCGACATCCGCGGGGGTAGTGCATTGCCCGAGGAAGACCTGAAGAAGGCCGTCGCCTCGTTCAAGGAGCGGTTCATCGCCGCTGGTGCGCCCGCCGCCGCTGCCATCATCCCTCCCGCTGGTGCCTCGCCGACCGAGAAGCCCGAAGGCTGACGCATGGCAGGTGGGGCAGAGCGGGCACTCAGATCGAGGATCAAGAGCGTCCAGTCGACCAAGAAGATCACCCGGGCCATGGAGCTCATTGCGGCCAGCCGCATTGTCAAGGCCCAGCAGCGGGTGCTGGCCGCCCGGCCCTATATCGAGCAGCTGACCGCCGTCATCGCCAACCTGTCGCGCGCCGGTGGGGGGCTCAACCACCCCCTCCTCGAGGTGCGCCAGCCCGTTTCCACAGTCGGCTTTATCGTGATCACGGCCGACCGGGGCCTGTGCGGCGGGTACAACGCCAACATGCAGCGGGCGGCCGAGCGGGCCGTCGCCCGCGAGAAGGCCGAGGGTCGTGACTATCGACTTATCGCAGTCGGTCGCAAGGGCAACAACTTCTTCCGCTATCGCAAGTTCCGCATCGACGGCTCGTTCGCCGGTTTCAGCGAGAAGCCGACCTACGAGGACGCCCGGGCCATCGCGGCCCAGGTCCTCAGTCTCTACGAGTCGGGCGAGATCGACCAGGTCCAGCTCATCTACACCCGGTTCCTGTCGCTCGGTTCGCAACGCCCGGCGGAACGCCAGCTCCTGCCGCTCGACCCCGATGCCATCGTGGAGACGGTGCGGGAGGACGAGTCAGGCACGGCGGACTCCTATGAGTTCGAGCCGTCGCCCGACGAGATCCTGGCCGAACTGTTGCCCCGCTATGTCGTGGCCCGGCTGTTTGGCGCCCTGCTGGAGTCGGGGGCGTCGGAACAGGTGGCTCGCCAGCGGGCCATGAAGGCGGCCACCGACAACGCCAACGATCTGATCAAGAACCTGAGCCGCATCGCCAACCGGGCCCGCCAGGAGACCATCACCACCGAAATCATGGAGATCGTGGGTGGGGCCGAGGGCCTGGAACAGGCCAAGGGGGATTCGCATTCGAATGAGTAGCGCTTCAGAAGTTGGAGTAGCCGTGACTGTTAGCAGAGTGGAGTCAACGTGACCGTCATCGAAACAACCAAGCCGGCCCTGAAGGAAGGCCGCATCGTGGCCATCATCGGCCCGGTGGTCGACGTCGAGTTCCCGCCCGAGTCGTTGCCCGAGATCAACTGGGCCATCGCCTTCGAGACCGAGGTGGCCGGCACCACCACCACCATCACCGCCGAGGTGGCCCAGCACATTGGCGACGGTCGGGTGCGGGCCATCGCCATGAAGGCCACCGACGGGCTGAAGCGGGGCCAGGCGGTGCGCAACCTGGGCGAGGGCATCTCGGTGCCGGTGGGCGCCGCCACCCTGGGCCACGTGTTCAACGTCCTGGGCGAGCCGCTCGACACCCGGGGCGAGGCGATTCCCGGGACCGAAGAGCGCTGGCAGATCCACCGTCCGGCGCCGCCGTTCGACGAGGTGGAGCCCCAGCGCAAGATCTTCGAGACCGGCCTCAAGGTGGTCGACCTGCTGGAACCCTACGTGCAGGGTGGAAAGATCGGCCTGTTCGGCGGGGCCGGCGTGGGCAAGACCGTGCTCATCCTGGAGATGATCACCCGGGTGGCCAAGGAGCACGGCGGCGTGTCGGTGTTCGCCGGGGTGGGGGAGCGGACCCGAGAGGGCAACGACCTGTGGTTGGAAATGCAGGAGTCCGGGGTCATCAAGAACACTGCCCTGGTGTACGGCCAGATGGACGAGCCCCCCGGGGTGCGCCTGCGCGTCGGCCTGTCCGCCCTGACCATGGCCGAGTATTTCCGCGACGTGGCCAGCCAGGACGTGCTGCTGTTCATCGACAACATCTTCCGCTTTGTCCAGGCCGGCTCCGAGGTCTCCACCCTGCTCGGGCGGATGCCGAGCGCCGTGGGTTACCAGCCGACCCTGGCCGACGAGATGGGCGAACTCCAGGAGCGCATCACCTCGACCAAGGGCCGGTCGATCACCTCGGTGCAGGCGGTGTACGTGCCCGCCGACGACTACACAGACCCGGCTCCATTTACCACCTTCACCCACCTGGACGCCACGACCAACCTGTCCCGTGACGTGTTTGCCAAGGGCATCTTCCCGGCCGTGGACCCGCTGGCCTCGACCAGCACCCTGCTCCAGCCCGACGTGGTGGGCGACCGCCATTACAACGTCGCCCGCCGGGTCGTGCAGGTGCTCCAGCGCTACCGGGAGCTCCAGGACATCATCGCCATCCTGGGCATCGACGAGTTGTCAGAAGAAGACAAGGTGCTGGTGGGCCGGGCCCGCAAGATCGAGAAGTTCCTGGGCCAGCCCATGTACGTGGCCGAGACGTTCACCGGCATCCCGGGCACCACGGTGCCCATCGGCGACACGGTCGAGGCGTTCGAGAAGCTGGCCGCGGGCGACTACGACGATGTTCCCGAGCAGGCGTTCGTGGCCGCCGGCGGTATCGCCGACGTGCTGGCCAAAGCGGAGAAGATGTAGCCCGTGCCCCTCGACGTCGCCCTGGTCAGCCCGGAGCGCATCCTCTACACCGGTTCGGCCGAGATGGTTGTGTGCCGCACCCCCGAGGGGGAGATCGCCTTCCAGCCGGGTCATGCTCCGTTCGTGGCCACGCTGCAGATAGCCCCGGTCCGGGTCATCCTGGACGACGGCACCGAGGTCACCGCCGCGGTCCACGGCGGCTTCGTGGAGGTGCGGGACAACAAGGTCAGCGTGCTGAGCGACGTGGCCGAGCTGCCGGCCCAGATCGACGCCGAACGAGCCCAGCGGGCCCTCGAAGGCGCCGAGCGACGCTGCGCCGAGGCCCCCGAGCCGGAGTGCGAGAGCGCCATCCGCCGGGCCAAGCTGCGCCTCGATGTAGCCAAGACCCAATAGCGGGGGAAAAAGGCAACCGCTTCGGGCTTCACACCCCGGTGGCCCGGCCTGACGCTGCCGGGCGCCCCGTCGGCTAGGAGCTGAAGGCGTACAGCGGCAGGTCCCGCCAAGGCGGGGTGCGGCCGGTGTACAACTCGACGGGCACCGAGCCTGAGTCGAGGTTGTGGTAGCTCCAGTCGGGCTGCTTGCGCAGGTGGCGCTCGTCCAAGATGGCCTTGCCGTCCCGGATGTCGAGCAGCTCGGCGATCAGCACTGGCTCCGTCGCCGGGGCCGCACCGGACAGATGGGCTGCGAACTCCTCGGGGAACTGCTCCATGATGCTCTCGAGCACGACCTGCTGCTGAGTCGCCAGGAAGCACCGCGACCGGTCGGCCACGGTGCCGATCCGCTTCTCGATCTCGGCCATGTCGTACTCGGTGGCGTCCGAGCCGCTCACCAGGGCCAGCCGCTTGGACAGCGTGATGCCGTCCAACTTGCAGGGCGAGCACTGACCGCACGATTCCACCGACAGGAAGCGGGCCACGCCCGCCGCCACGGCCGTCATGTCGACCGTGTCGTCCAGGACGATGAACGCCCCGGAACCCAGCCCGCTGCCAATGGCCGCCATGCCCTCGTAGCTGACCGGGGTGTCGAGCTGCGCGCCGGTGATGACGCGGTTGGCCACGCCCGACAACACCGCCTTGATCTCATGTCCCCTGGTCGGCCCGCCGCCGATGGCCGCGATGACCTCGCGCAATGGCGTGCCCATGTCGACCTCGCCTACACCGTGGCGCTTAGTGCTGCCGGTGACGGTGCACACCATGGTCCCGGGCGACTGCTCGGTGCCTGCGGTGCGGAACCACGCCGGTCCCCGGGCGACGATGCGGGCCACATTGGAGAGGGTCTCGGTGTTGTTGACCAAGGCCGGAGCGTCGTCCGGCGTGTCGATGCGATCGGCGCCCCGCAGACCCCGGCGGAAGGTGGGAACGACCCGGGGGAACGGCCAGCGCCCGTCGATCGTCTCCAGCAACGCGCTCTCTTCGCCGTACAGGTACTCGTCGGGGCCCTCGAACACCGTCATGGTGATGCCCTCGGCCCACCCAGCGTCGGCCACCTCTTCCATGGCATCGCGGGTGCGGTCGATCTCGCCCGAGAAGGCCTCCTTCATGGCGAAGATCACCAGATCGGCGCCGACGGCCCGGGCCGCGATCAACGCCCCTTCGACCACCAGGTAGGGGTTACGGCGGAGAATGGTGCGATCCTTGAACGTGCCGGGCTCGCCTTCGGCCGCGTTCACGATGACGGTGGTGGGCGTGGTCGCCGACTGGTTGGCCGCCACCGTCTGCCACTTGCGGCCGGCCAGGAAGCCCGCACCACCCCGGCCTCGCAATCCGGAGTCGAGGACTCGTTCGATCGTTGCGGTTGATCCGATCCGCTCAGCCATCTTGATGCCTTTGCCGCCGCCGCGGGCCAGGTAGTCGTCGAGGGAGATGATCGGCCTCGGGTACAACACTCGATGCACCAGGGTCATGGGTCAAGTCTAGCCCACCTGTCGACCCTGTGTGAATGTGATCACAATCACAAGCGATAGTTTTCTCCCACCTCCCGCCGTCGATGGCCATGGCGCCGACTAGAGTGCCCAGGCCGCCTCGTTTGACGTTCCAAAACCTGCTTGTCGCACAAGCCCGGTGGTCACCGCTCAACGGCAGAGAAGAGGAAGCAATGCAGATCGAACCGCTGGTCAGCCGATCGGCCCTCGTCGTGAAGAAGAGCGACAGCCTGCACGACGCAGCCGTCGCCATGATGGAGCGGGGTGTGGGATCGGCGGTCGTCATTTCCGACGGCAAGCCGAGCGGGATCATCACCGACCGCGACGCCCTGCGCGTGATCGCCCGGGGCGCCGACCCGAAGGCCCTGACGGTGGGCGACTGCGTGAAGCGGGCGCTCAGGACGGTGACTGGATCGATTGACATGGTCGAGGCAGCCAACATCATGCGGGAAACCGGGTTCCGCCAGCTGGTCGTGGTCGACGATGCCGGTGTGTTGGCCGGCGTGTTCTCCATGCGGGATCTGGTGGTCGGGTTGCTGCAAGAGAGAACCGTCACCGCCTGATCGGCGCGGGCGAACGGGCGCCCTAGCGCCCCATGGGCAGGCTTCGGCTGGGCGTGGCCCTTCTCCTTCCCTCCCCGCGGGCGGAGGAGGTCAATGGCCTGCGCCGGGCGTTGGATGATCGCAGCCTGGAACGGGTGCCCCCGCATCTGACCCTGGTCCCGCCGGTCAACGTTCGCCAACAGGACCTCGGTCGCGCCCTGGCAACGCTGCGAGCCGCCGCCGCGGCCACCGCGGCGTCGATCGTCGTAACGGTAGGACCACCGGCCAGCTTCCTGCCCGCCAACCCGGTGCTCTATCTCCCGGTGGGCGGCGACGTCGACGCGGTTCACGCCCTGCGCCAGCGGATCTGGCAACCACCCCTGACCCGCTCCTTGACCTGGCCCTTTGTGCCCCATGTGACGTTGGCCGACGATGCCCACCCCGATCGCATCGACGCCGCGCAGCGGGCGTTGGCCGGCTATACCGCCGAGGTCACCTTCGATCGGGTCCACCTGCTGATCGAGCGCCGGCCCGGTCCTCGGTGGCAGCCCCTAGCCGATGTTGCCTTCGGGCCACCCGCCGTGGTCGCCCGCGGCCCGTTGGCGGTCGAGCTAGTGCGCAGCCACCAGGTCGACCCGGAAGGGGTGTTGTTGCTGGAGGTCGAAGGCGTTGATCTAGGCCTACCTTCGGCACCTTTCAAAGGGCCGATGGTCGTCACCGCCCGGCGGGAAGGCGGCGTGGTCGGGCTGGCGGCGGGCTGGCTGAGCGCCGACGGGTTCCAATCGGCGGTGTTGGTGGCGACACCGCACCGGGGGCAGGGGATCGGCCGCCACCTCTCGTCCGCGCTTGCCGTGGCGGTGGGGGAGCAGGGCTGGGGCTAGGTGAAGGGGACGGCGGAGTAGCGGCTGAGCTTCTTCAGCTGATGGTGGGCATCCACGCGCCGCACCGTCCCCGACTTCGATCGCATCACCAGCGACTGCGTGGTCGCGCCCTTGGGGTCGTAATGGACGCCCCGCAGCAACTCGCCATCGGTGATACCCGTGGCCGCAAAGAAGCAGTTGTCGCCTCGCACCAGGTCATCGGCGGTGAGCACCACGTCCAAGTCGTAACCGGCGTCGATGGCGGCCTGGCGCTCCTTCTCGTTGCGGGGCCATAGCCGGCCCTGGAGCACGCCGCCCATGCACTTCAGCGCCGCCGCCGCGATCACGCCTTCAGGCGTGCCGCCGATGCCAAAGAGAATGTCGGCCCCCGATTCCGGCCAGGCGGTGGAGATGGCGCCGGCCACGTCGCCGTCTTGAATCAGCCGGATGCGCGCCCCGATGGCCCGCACCTCGGCGATGATCTTCTCGTGCCGAGGCCGGTCCAAGATCACGACGGTGATGTCGTGGACCGACTCTCCCTTGGCGTCGGCCACCGCCTCGATGTTGGCCGTCACCGACTTGGTGATGTCGATGGCGTCGGCCGCCTCGGGCCCCACCGCGATCTTCTCCATGTACACGCAGGGACCGGGGTCGAACATGGTGCCTCGCTCGCTGACCGCGATCACGGCCAAGGCGTTGCCCCGGCCCAAGGCGGTGAGCGTGGTGCCGTCGATGGGGTCGACGGCCACGTCGGTCTCGGGCGGCGTCCCGTCGCCGATGCGCTCACCGTTGTACAGCATGGGCGCTTCGTCTTTCTCACCCTCACCAATGATGACGATCCCGTCCATCGGCACGCTGTGCAGCACGACCCGCATAGCGTCGACCGCCGCGCCGTCCGCCCCTTCCTTGTCCCCTCGGCCCATCCAGCGAGCAGCCGCTAGTGCCGCTGCCTCGGTCACCCGTACCAACTCCATGGCCAGATTGCGATCAGGGGCTTGGGCGGTTGAGGCGGATGTCATTGTCGGGAATGTACAAGACCGGCGGTGCTCGCGATGCACTGCGGGCGCGGTAAATGGGTAGTTTGCTGTCGTGGCAACCACTGTCGAGTCCGCGTCGGCCTCGACGGCTGATGCCATGATCGATTCGCCGGCTCGTCCGAGGGTGCTGCACCAGCGCGTCGATCAGGCGCTGCGCTACGCCATGCCGGTTGCCGCCGGGCTGGTGGCGGTGGGCGTGGTGCTGCGCTTTGTCGCCAGTTCGCAGCTGTGGCTGGACGAGGCGCTGAGCGTGAACATCTCACGTCTGCCGCTGGGCCAGATCCCCGGCGCCCTGCGCCACGACGGGGCACCACCGCTCTACTACTACCTGCTGCACTTCTGGATGAACGCCTTCGGTGAAGGCAATTTCGCCGTGCGGGCCTTCTCGGGCGTCATCTCAACCGCCACCCTGCCACTGGCTTGGCTGGCGGGCAAGCGGCTGGGTGGCCGCCGCATGGCGTGGACTTCGCTGCTGCTGTTGGCCAGTTCGCCCTTCGCCATCAACTTCGCCACCACCACCCGCATGTACTCGCTGATGATCCTCTGGTCGCTGCTCGGGTTCCTGGCCTTGTCGCGAGCGCTGGAACGACCGACCAGCGGCCGCCTCGTCTGTCTCGGCGCGCTCACCGCGGCCGTGCTCTACACCCACTACTGGGGCATCTACCTGGTGGCCGTCACCGGCCTCTGGCTGTTCCTCCGGGTCAAGCTGCCCGTGGCCCGGCAATGGTTGGCCAACCGGTCCTCGCCCGTCTCCGCCACGGCCGGCGAAGATTGTGTCGCCGTCGCCGTCGCCGTGGCCGCAGCGCTCGACGTCCCCGCTGCCGCCCCGAACGCCGCGCTCGACGTCGACACCCTCGACGTCACCGCTGCCGTCCCGACCGACGCTGCCGCCCCGACCGACGCCGAGAGCGACGCCGCCGACGACGCGCCCGAAGACGCCCGCACCGCCGCCGCCGACGTCGTCGACCCGACGGCGACGGCCGGCCGGGCCGGCGCGTACCCTGCCCAACGCGCCGCCTGGTCCTGCTTCCTCGCCATGTTGTGCGGCTCGCTTACCTTCGTCCCCTGGATCCCGTCGTTCATTTTCCAGACGATGCACACCGGCACGCCGTGGTCCAACGCGGCGGGCCTGGGCGACATCCTTACCGTGCTCAACCAGTACTCGGGCGGTGGCCCGTGGGGGGCGGCGCTCGGCCTGACCCTGTTCACGCTCCTGCTGCTTGGCGTCTTTGGCCAGTCGAACGACGGCCATCACGTGCTCATCCGGCTCTCGGCTCGCCGGGAGGCCCATCCCATCGCTTTCGTCTTCATAGGAACGCTGCTGGTGGCGGTGCTCGGCGGCACCGTCGCTCAGGCGGCATTCGTGGGTCGCTACACCGCCGTGGTGTTCCCACTGTTCATCCTCCTCGCCGCGATGGGCGTGACGGTGTTCGCCAACCGCCGCATGCTGGTGCTCGTCCTGGCATGGACCACGTGCGTCGGGCTCATCGTGGCCGTGGGCGCCCAAGTCTCGCCTCGCACGCAGGCCGGACAGGTGGCCAACGTGATCAACAAGTACGCCAGCCCAAATGACGTCGTGGTGTACTGCCCCGACCAGCTTGGTCCGGCGGCGTCACGTTTGATCACGGTTCCCGTGCAGCAGTTCACTTTTCCCCGGGCTGACCAACCGGAGCGGATCAACTGGGTCAACTACGAGCAGGTCATCCGCGACACCAACGTGGAAGAGTTCGCCGATCAGATGCTAAGCATTGCGGCCGGTCACGACATCTGGTTCGTGCTGAATCCCAACTACTCGGGTACTGAAGGCAAGTGCAGCTCACTCATGGACTGGTTATCGGCGAAGCGCAACAGCCAGGTGTGGGTGTCCGACAACCCGAACATCTCGCTCGAGAACGAGTCGCTGGTCCGCTTTCCGGAGTAACGCTGTCCCAGTGCAAGGCCATGCATGAGCCCAGGAGGGCATTTGAGTAACGCCAATCCGGTGTCAGCCGACGACGTCGTCATCGTGGGGGCAGGGCCGGCCGGCCTCACCGCCGCCTATCAACTGGCCAAGGCGGGCAAGCCCGCCACCGTCCTCGAGGCCGACTCGGTGGTCGGTGGGATCAGCCGGTCAGCCGAGCGCGACGGCTGGCGGTTCGACATCGGCGGGCACCGCTTCTTTACCAAGGTGCACGCGGTCGAGGAGCTGTGGCACGAGATCCTGCCCGACGAAGACTTCCTGCTGCGCCCCCGCATGAGCCGTATCTATTACAACGGGAAGTACTACGACTACCCGCTCAAGGCCCGCAACGCCTTGTCCAACCTGGGGGTGGTGGAGTCGACCCGCTGCGTCGGATCGTATGTCTGGGCCCGGGTCCGCCCACCTAAGGACCAGACCAACCTGGAAGGGTGGGTGGTCGCCCGGTTCGGCCACCGCCTGTACCGGACGTTTTTCAAGACCTACACCGAGAAGGTGTGGGGGGTCCCGGCGACCGAGCTGCAGGCGGACTGGGCGGCGCAGCGGATCAAGAACCTTTCGCTGTCCAAGGCGGTGTGGAACGCCCTGCTGCCCAAGCGCAACCAGAAGGACATCACGTCCCTGATCGAGGAGTTCCAGTACCCCAAATACGGGCCGGGGATGATGTGGGAGCAATGCCGGGAGAAGGTCCAGGCGTTGGGGACCAAGGTGCTGATGAACACCGCCGCGACCAAGGTTCGCCACGCTGGCGGGGCGGCCGTCGCCGTGGTGGCGACATCGGACGACGGCACCGAGACCGAGTACCCGTGCAGCGCCGTCATCTCGTCGATGCCCATCACCGCCCTCCTGCGAGCGATGGATCCGCCCGTCCCGGCCGAGGTCAAGCGGGCGGCCGACGATCTGCACTACCGGGACTTCCTGACCATCGCTCTGGTGGTGCCCCAGGCTGCGGGCTTTCCCGACAACTGGATCTACATCCACTCGCCCGACGTGAAGGTGGGCCGGATCCAGAACTTCGGCGAATGGTCCCCGTACCTGGTCAAGGATGGCAAGACATGCCTGGGCCTCGAGTACTTCGTCTTCGAAGGCGACGAGTATTGGACGATGGCCGACGAGGCCCTGGTTGAGTTGGGGAAAAAGGAGCTGTCGCTGCTCGGCCTGGTCGACCCTTCCCAGGTCGAAGCGGGGTACGTGGTGCGTATGCCCAAGGCGTATCCGTACTACGACGCCGACTACCTGGCCAACGTGGACATCCTGCGCCGGTGGCTGGCCGAACATGCGCCCAATGTCCACCCCGTGGGGCGCAACGGGATGCACAAGTACAACAACCAGGACCACTCCATGTACACCGCCATGCTCACGGTGGAGAACCTGCTGGGCGCCGACCACGACGTGTGGTCGGTCAACGTGGATGAGGACTACCACGAGGAGGGGCACTCGCCCGGATCCTCCAGTGGCACCGGGCGCGACGCGCCCATCCTGCCCAAGCGGGTGTAAGTCTCCACGCCTGGCATCACCGCCGCCATGTGCGGCCGAGGACGAGTCTTGGCCGAGCCGATGCTGTCGCCCGACGGCCGGTGGGTGGCGTTTGTCGCGACCAGTGGCGGGCGCGCTGCACTCGTCGTGATCCCGAGCGAGGGTGGCCCCGAGGTGGTCGTGACCAGCGACCCGCCGCCGCCCGTCACGGCGTCCTACGGGGGCGGCACGTTCGACTGGACGCCATCGTCCGATGCCCTGGTCTATGTGGGCGCCGACCGGCGGCTGTACTGGCAGGCCCGCACCGGTGGCCCGCCCCGGCTGGTGGTGGGTGACGGCCCAGTGGGGTCGCCCGCCGTCTCCCCCGACGGCACCCGGGTGGCCTACGTCCGCGATAACCGCCACGTGGCCGTGGCGTCGCTGTCGGACGGGGGACCGTGGCCCATCCGCCTGTCAGCGAGCCCCGAGTTCGCCTTCGACCCGTCGTGGTCACCGGACAGCCGGTCGGTCGCCTGGCATGAGTGGGACGCGCCCGACATGCCGTGGGACGACGGTCGGATCATGGTTGCGACCATCTCGGACCTGGGCGCAGTGGCCGTGCCCGTCGACTCGCCCCGGCCGGCCGCTCCGACCATCGGCTCCGGCGGGCCGACCGCCGTGCCCGCCGACGCCCGATGGTCTGCCGCCGTGCC
>Ga0302326_10023818_pt1 | contig 12460 bp, 8 predicted proteins | sample Palsa_T0_3_FD_202264 | JGI IMG/M metagenome (GOLD analysis project Ga0302326, IMG submission 202264) | Peat permafrost microbial communities from Stordalen Mire near Abisko, Sweden - Palsa_T0_3 | ecosystem: Environmental > Terrestrial > Soil > Palsa > Peat permafrost | place: Sweden: Abisko... | reverse complement strand
ATTTACCGTCTGGCCGTGCATCTTGCCGACACTGACGAACAGGCGATAGAGGATATGATTAACCTCGGCCGTGAAACTCTTGCGGCGGCCGGAGGATCGGCCCCGGGGGTAAGTCGAAACTCGCTTTTCAACCGCAATGTGGAAAAGGCAGTCGCGACCAGTGGCTATTTCGGCCGGGATGTCGAATCTCAGCAGGCGCGGCTGAAATCGCGCGGAGATCTCGACCGTATCCAATCCCGCGACGAGCTGATCGGCAGGGTCGATAAAGGACAGCTTCTGGTTGGTAGTCCGGAGACGGTGCTCAAGCAGATCAAGCGGATCAACGCTCAGATCGGCGCCGGAGTGCTCGATCTGGTGGTTCCGGGTCAACTCGGCGACAAGACCCTGCGGACTATCGAATTATTCGGCACCAAGGTACTGCCCAAAATCCGTGAACTATAAAAGATCGACGAACAATGAAACGTCAGTGAACTCTGAGTGACCATACGCCCCGTAAACTCGTGTGACTGGAAGCTCGATGGAAGCTCGACAAGATCCCGATAAATCCAAACCTGCTGTCGCATTTTCGCAGCCGTCGATCGAGGTTGACGGATTTCCGATTCCCTACGGCGAGGCCGGGCAGGGTGACGCGCTGGTGTGTCTTCAGGACGGCGGGCTGCGCCTGTCGGGAGCCCACCAGCTCCTGGCTCAACGACACCGTCTTATCGCGTTCGAGAATCCTGGTCTGGACCGATCGCGGTCAACGTGGCTGCGCGCAACATCTCTGAGAGACCTCGCTCGTGTAATGACTACTGCTGTCTCGGGCCTCGGGATCGATCACTTCAGCATCATGGCCGACTCGTCCGGCGCCGAGCTTGCCTTGCGGATGGCGATCGAACGGCCTCAGCAAATCGACGCCGTGGTCCTGCTCGCGCCGCCCGCGCCTCATGTGACCGAGCCAATACGCGACGTCGAATTTGAAGAAAGCCTGGCGAGCCTCGAAATTCCGGTGCTGGTGATGATCGGCACCAATGATCGCGTCGGGTCGCCGGCCAGCGCAGGGATATATCGCGAAAAACTGCGCAACTTCCATCTGATCATGGTTTACGGCGCCGGGGCGGCGATCGATACCGACCGGCCAGAAGCGGTAGCCGCGCTCATCGATGATTTTCTTGCTCGCGGCGGAGCCTTCATCGTGCGCAACCGCAGCGGGATCATTTATCCGTAACGACTTCCGCGAGGCTCACCACCTATAGCCGCGTACTAATGATGCATCGCGGGGAGCGGGATCGTCAGGGCGTCGTAAACTGTAATTCTCGGACCGTATGCGCTCTGGAAGATCCCGATACCCTCGGCGGGTCTGATCAGATTCGTCCGATCGAAGGCGTTCAGCAGGGTGATGCGATCTTTCACTTCGCCGAGCCGCGGCACGTTGAAGCTCCTCTGCGCGCTCAAATCGACCTGCACCACGTGAGGCAGTGATTCGAGGTCGGCAAAGCCCGCTCGCAATCCGCTGCTGTAGGTAGTCTCCATACTGAAAGCCCAGGGGTTCCAATTGTAGGCAATCCCGCCGGTGGCGCCGTAAAGCGGCTGATGGTCGAGCACGATGTAGTGCCGGTTGATATATCCCAGCTCATCGGGATCGAAGTTGAACTGCCCGGTCGCGACGCCTTTCTGCATATTGCGGCCGATCGTGGTGCTGGCGTGAACCGACAGGTTCTCGACGTTGTAGGTAATCGCCGTTTCGGTTCCCCAGATATAGCCATGCCGATAGTTGAACGGCGCAAAGATAGGCACGTCGCCGAACTGCCCGGTATCCAGGTAATGATGATTATACTCGTAAAACACATCTTCAGAGATCGTGAGATGCTTGAACATAGTATGGACCGCGCCGAAGTCACCTTCCCAGTCGTCCTCGGTTTCCGGAGTGACTACACCGGTTCCTGCGAGGCCGGTGGTGCCGGCGAATGCCTGCGGAGCCCCCGGTGAGATTCCCTGGAAGCTCGGCACCTGGAAGTAACGGGCGGCTCCGGCATGGAAAGTCGTATCGCGCGATAGCAAGTACATCAGGTTAAGCGATGGATCGAACTGATTATTGTAGGTAAAGCCGCTCAATCGATCCCATCGCACGCCGAAGTTGGCACGCAGCTTTTCGGTAATCTGCCAGGTGTCCTGTACGTATATACCGGACAGCAAATTTATCTTGTTGGCATTGTTGGTAATGTTGACGGGGTTAAACGGCGGTAGTTGATTGCCCGCTGAATTGACTCTGAAAACGAGCGAGTTGTCGTCGGCCTCGACACCGTATTCACCCAGGTAGAAACCCGCGCCGAATTCGTGCGCGCCCCACGTGTAGGTCATGTCTCCTTCGAGCGTGTTGTCGAGGTCGCTGTGAAACGCGCTCGACGCCACGCCCTGGTAAATCAGTTCGCCGGTGTTGTCGGGATCGAAGGCCTGCGAAATGTAATGGGCGGCGTAAGCGACTTGATAGGTGAGATTCGGCGCCGGCGCACCGTTAAGTGCGAAAATTCCCAGGTAGTCGCGAAAGTTCAGATATGAATCGATATCCGCCGACGGATTAGCCGACGGAAAGGCGCCCGCCAGTTTATATGCCGGCTCCAGGAAGGGCTGGTTCGGCAGTTGATTATCACTCACCGCGAGCGATGAAATCAGGCTCAGCCGGGTATTCGAATCGATGTCGTAGGTGAAAAATCCGAAGCCCTGGCCCTGGTACGTATAATCGTGGATAGCATCGGGCGCCGGCGTGGCGCTGCTGAACGCGGTATTGCTCTGGCTATACAGCCCGCTGACGTAGTAGCTGAACTTGCCGTCGCACCCGCCGTACTGAAAGCTCGGCTGGACGGTATTGCGCTGGCCGCCGAACATCGTGGCGCTGCCGCCCGGCTGATCGCATCCGTTCTTCGTCTGTATATTTACGACGCCGCCGGTCGCGTAGCTGTAGCGCGACGGCAGGATACCGTCGAGCAGGCTCAACTGCTTGACGAACATCGGATTTATCATCGAGACGAACGGCGGATTGGTGTTGATATCGAACGGCACGAAGATGCCGTTGATCTCATACTGGAACTGCGGACCTTCGGTGTTGCGGATATGAATCTGCTGATTCTGATCGATCGCCACGCCGGGCATCTGCGTCAGCACGCCGGTGATCGTGTTGTTCTCGCCCAACGGCAGGTTGGCGATATCATGCGAGGTCATCGTGTACCTGTTGGCGCCGGTCGAGGAGACGCCATTGGGCGCACGAATCACGCTGGCACGGACGGGCATCGTCAGCGCGGCGCCGGCGTCGAGCGTCATCGCAATCTTCGTTCCCGGAGTGCTCGGGAAGGCGGTGATTTCGATTCCGGGCTTGAATCCGGGCTTGGTCGCAACCAGCGAATACACGCCTGGCGTTGGTGGAGCGATCCTAAACCGCCCGATAAGGTCGGTGGTCGCATGAGCCACCGGATGACCATCTTGGTTGCGCAACTCAATCTTCGCATACGGTAACGGCCGTCCGAGGACATCGGTGATTACCCCCGACAACTGCCGCATACCAGCCATGCAAATCGACGCTCGACATAGGGCGAGCGCAATCGCGACTGCGATTAGGCCCCATCGCGCCATCGAGCGCCTTGGAGATAAATCGGTCGTGGAGTGATAACGATCGGGCGGAGCCGATCGTGAATTTAATTTTTTGTTGTCCAAGCTAGCCACGGCCCTGTCGATTCCTTTGCTACGCGAACTATCAATCTAAAAAATCGGCGGCAAATCACGCCGCGCCTGATTGAAGATGAGAATGATTATCAATATCGGATATGAAGTCAATGACTGGCGCGCGGGAATCGACCGCCGGGTTTCAACTGGTGGACTGGAAACGGCGCCTGGTTCGCGAAATTTGGCGAGCGATCAGGCGTGGAAAAAACGCGAGCTTCGAGGCAGAAACTGGGCGCGGACGAATCTGGTGCTCTTGAGGTTTTAGCCGATACGGCCGGCGTGACGAAGATACTCGGCCAGCAGGACGGCTCCGCGCCCTGCGCCCATCGCGGCATTATGGGTGACAAGGATGTACTTGATGCCGTTGGGAATCACCTCGTCGAGGCGAATCCTACCGACCGATGTCGTCATGCCGCGCTCGGCGTCGCGATCGAGCCGAGGCTGCGGGCGCATCGGGTCGCGATGGACGGTGATCATCCGCCTGGGTGAGTTTTCCAGGCCGAGCTTGGTAAACTCCCGGCCGAATTCCTCGAAGGCGCCGATCACGTCTTCCACCGACGCGCTCTTTTTCAGCCCGACGGTGGCGGATTCGGTATGTCCGTGGAGCACGCCGGCGCGCGTGCACGTGGCGCTGACGCGAATCGGCAGCTCCGCGATCGCACCGCCGCTGAGCCGCCCCAGAATTTTGCGCGTCTCGATTGTCACCCGCTCTTCTTCGCGCGGGATATACGGAATGATGTTCTCGACCACATCGAGCGCCGACAGGTCGCGCCCCGCGCCCGAAATCCCCTGCATCGTGGTGACGATCGCCGAGTCCACGCCGAAACGCTCGTCGAGCGCCTTGAGCGTTATCGCAAGGCCGGTCGCCGTGCAGTTCGGCATCGTCGCGATATAGCCTTTCCATCCGCGCCGCTTCCGCTGCTCGTCGATAAGGCCGATATGGTCCAGGTTGACGCCGGGGATCAGCAGGGGAACGTCGGCTTCCATCCGAAACGGCCGGGCGGTGCTGATCGTCGGCAGGTGCGCGGCGTAAATCGGTTCGAGCTCACGCGCCGCTTCCGACTCGACCGCCGCGAAGACCACGCCGATACCGTCCAGGCGCATCGACTTGGCGTCCTGCACCGGCAACGCCAGCGCTTCGGGCGGCGGCTCCGACCCGCCAACGTACCATCGGCGCACCCCGCTTTGCGCATCGGTGATCGCGTCGGCAAAGCACTTGCCCGCCGATCGCTCCGACGCTGCCAGCGCGGCAATTTCGAAATCAGGATGGTTATCCAGGGCGGCGAGCACTTGCTGGCCCGCGATCCCGGTTGCGCCTACAACTGCGGCTCGAATCTTCATAGTTCCCAGAGTCGAGAAAGTAATCCAGCAATCGTATAAGCCGCCGGGCCGCTGGTCCATAACTCGTCGCAAACCGCCGTACGAGGTCTGATCATCTGGATTGGCCGGTTTGAGCGCGCAACCGCAGGGCGGCTATGGTTTCTCCGATGGATGACAATTCTGTTTCGGCACTCGCGGATTCGCGACCCGCGATCCCGCGTATCGTAATCGGGGCGCTTGAGAGCGGGGCCGGCAAGACCACCGTGACAGTTGCGATTGCCGCGGCACTGCGCGCGCGTGGCCTGCGCGTCGCGATTTTCAAGTGCGGTCCCGATTATCTCGATCCGATGTGGCACCGCCGCGCCGCCGGCGTCACTTCGCACAATCTCGATGGTTGGATGATGGGTCGCGGGGCGGTTCGCGCGACCTTTGCGCGCGCGGCGAGCGGATGCGACATCGCGATCATCGAAGGGATGATGGGCCTGTTCGACGGCGCCGCGCCCGACAGCGACGAGGGCACGACGGCGGAAATCGCGAAGTGGCTCAACGCGCCCGTGCTCGTCACCGTGGACGCGTCCGGGATGGTCCGGACGATTGCCGCGATCGCCGATGGCGTCTGCCACTTCGACCCGGCGATCCGTCTCGGCGGACTCGTCGCGAATCGGATCGGCGGCCGTGGCCATCTCGATCTGATGCGCGCGGTGCCGTGCGCGGTTCCGATCGTGGGCGGATTTCCCGCCGACCCCGACGGTTCGTTTCCGGAGCGCCATCTCGGCCTCGCCGGCGCGCTTGACGATTCGTTCGACAACTCGATTATCGAGCGATGGGCCGCGCAGGCCGAGCAATGGCTCGACCTCGATGGGATCGTAAAAATCGCTCGCAGCGCGCCAACACCGGAATGGCTATCATCCGCGCCGGCTCCTCGATCTGCCTCCGGGCGACGACGATGCCGGCTCGGCGTCGCCCTCGATGAGGCGATTCATTTCTACTATGAGGACAATCTCAGCCGGCTGCGTTCGCTCGGCGCTGAACTCGATTTCTTCTCGCCAATTCGCGACTCGCGGATTCCCGATGTCGACGGGCTGATTCTCGGCGGCGGTTATCCCGAAGTTTACGCCGAGCGGCTGTCGTCGAATCGCTCGATGCTTGAATCGATCCGGAATTTCGCGCGCTCAGGCGGCCCGGTTTACGCCGAGTGCGGCGGCCTGATGTATCTGACGGACGCGATTCGCACGCTCGACGGACGGCGCTGGCCGATGGCGGCGCTGATCACCGGCGACGCCGTGATGGCCGACCGCATACAGGCGCTCGGCTATGTCGAGGTCGTTACCGATGCAGAATCGATAATAGGCCCGGCGGGTACCCGCTTCCGCGGCCATCAGTTCCGCTACTCGACGCTCGAAGGCGCGAGGCCGGATGCGGATCTGATCTACCAGGTCAGCCCGCGATGGTTCAGCCCACCGTTCGCCGAGGGCTACCGAAGCGGCAACCTGCTCGCGAGCTACGTCCATGCCCATTGGGCGTCGAATCCAGCTGTCGCCGCCGCACTGATGGAATCGTGTGCGCTGCGGCGAGACATCGGCGGCGGAAAGCCCTAGAATCGAGCGTATGAAAACCGATCGCGGCGTCGATATTCCGCAGGATAAGTCAGGCGAAGATAAGTCGCGCACTGGAGTGGGCGTCGCGCCCATCACCCTCGAAGGCTCGAGCTTACTGCATCAGATGTTCCGCATCCGGCGCGACGCGATCGGAAAGATTCCCGGCCAGGAGTTGCTCGCGATCGCCGCGCAGTCGGCCGAAACGATCGCCGACATGGAGCGCCGCGAGGACGGCCAGAGCGCTGCGTTTGTCGAACTCGGCCACAAGGGCGATCTGATGCTGATTCATTTCCGCCGCAATTTCGACGAGCTGGCGCAGGCCGAAGCTGCGATTGCAAAATTGTCCGTCCGTGAATTTCTCGAGCAGACCAATTCCTATCTGTCGATGGTTGAAATTGGATTGTATGAGGCGACCGTCCGGCTCCATCGGAAGCTCGCAGCCGCCGGCGTCGCTATTGATTCCGACGACGGACGTAAGGCGGTTGCCGACGCGCTCGCTGAAAATCGCGAGAAGCTCGGTGGCCGGTTATGGCCGCGCGTTCCCGATCGTCGCTACGTATGCTTCTACCCGATGAACAAACGGCGCGGGGAGCATCGCAACTGGTATCAGCTCCCGCTCGAAGAACGTCAGCGCCTGATGCATGAGCACGGCATGATCGGACGGCGCTACGCCGGGCAGGTGACGCAGATCATTTCGGGCTCGGTCGGCTTCGACGATTGGGAGTGGGGCGTAGATCTGTTCGCCGATGATCCGCTCGTCTTCAAAAAGCTCGTCTACGAGATGCGCTTCGACGAATCGAGCGCGTTCTACGCGGAGTTCGGCAAGTTTGAAGTAGCGATCCGGCTGACCCCGGACGAGCTGGCCAGGACGATTGCCGGCTCCGCTGCCGAATGACGGCCTAGGCTCGGAATTTAGACGATGCGGCGGTTAGCCGCGGAACTTAGAAATGACTCGACCGATCACGCCTTTGTTTTCCGCGGTTCGGGTAGACGCCGGCGCGGGCGCTGAATCGATTTCGCCAAGGGCCAGAAGCTCTTCGAGCCGGCTCTCGACTTCGCCTTCCAGCGGAAAACGGCCGACCTGTTTTTTTGAGAAGATCGTGCGCCCGTCAACGACGACGTCGAACTGTCCGCTGGAGCCGCGGGTGAGAGTGGAGTCTTCGTCGAGCTGTGACTTGATGATGGTGGCCAGACTGGCCGCCCGGCTGCGATAGCCTCAAGCCTCGCAGTAAAAAATTTCTATCGCCATGACTCCATTGTCGTCCGGCGCGACTACGCCGCGCAAGTGATCGATGCCGTTGGTCGTTGCCCCGCGCCTACCTGCCGTTGGGGATATCGACCAGCACCGCCGCCGCGACCACCGACGACCATAGGCCGTCGCGATCGCCGATCGCCGACTGGGTGACGTTGCGCGTCGAGACAATCTTGTCCGACACGCGCCAGATGTCCTTGCGCTCGTCGTAGCTGGCGTTGGGATCGAAATCGACCCCGAGAATCGTCGCCAACATCATCGCCGCCAGATCCTCCGCGTAGTCGCCCGCCTTCTGTTCAGTTTCTCCGAAACTGTGATGCTCGGAGAGGTAGCCGTAATTGGCGGGATTCGCGGGAATCGCGACGCCGACCGAAGCCGCGATGAGCCGATGAGGTTCGTTGATCGCGTTGTCGCTCATGACCGCGAAAACGACCTGTCCCGGCGACAGATAGCGCAGCCCTTCCTGCGCACTGATCAATTTACAGTTGGGCGGAAAAATCGATTTCACGCGGACCAGGTTGAACTCCGCGATATTGGCGGCGCGCAACGCCATTTCAAACGAAGTGAGCTTTTCCCGATGGCGTCCCACGCCCTTGGTCAGAAATATTCCTTTTGGCAGCGGCCCCATTAATATTTTTCCTTTTCCGGGGGGTTGTGCGCGGGCCTTACGCCGCCGCGCGCGGCTGGCATGCGCTGTGCGCGCCCGTCTGAATAGTTACCCGCGCCATCCAATTGTGCAATTGCACTGTGCAGGCGCGCCATGCAATCGCGTCACAATACGTTAACCGGCTGGTATTCCCCGAACACGCGGCGCATCGCGTCGGCAATTTCGCCGAGCGTCGCATGCGCGCGCACCGCATCGATTATCGGCGGCATCAGATTAACGTCGTCACGCGCGGCCGATTCGACGGTTGCGAGAGCCGCCGTGGCCGCGGCGGCGTCGCGGGTTGCGCGTACCTCGGCAAGGCGTCGTCGCTGGCGCTCCTCGATCGCCGGATCGACTTGCAACAGCTTCGCCGGCGGATCGTCGCTAGTCGTAAACCGGTTGACGCCAACGATAATGCGCTTGCCGGTCTCGATCTCGCGCTGATAGGCATACGCCGCGTTCTGAATTTCGCGCTGCATGAAACCGCGCTCGATCGCCGCAACCGCGCCGCCAAGATCATCGATCCGCGCGATGTACTCGCGGGCGCGGGATTCGAGCTCACGCGTAAGAGTCTCGACGTAGTACGAGCCGCCGATTGGATCGACCGTATCGGCAGCGTCGGATTCGTAAGCGATCACCTGCTGGGTGCGCAGCGCCAGTAGCGCCGACTGCTCCGTCGGCAGGGCCAGAGCCTCATCGCGCGCGTTGGTGTGGAGCGACTGCGCGCCGCCCAGCACGGCGGCCAGCGCCTGCAGCGTGACCCGGACGACATTGTTGTCTACCTGCTGCGCGGTCAGCGACGAGCCAGCGGTCTGCGCGTGAAAGCGCATCATCATGGATCGATCGTCACGCGCGCCGAAGCGTTCCTTCATGATATGTGCCCACAGCCGGCGGGCTGCGCGGAACTTGGCGATCTCCTCGAAGAAATTGTTGTGCACGTTCAGGAAGAAAGACAGTCGGCTCGCGAATTTGTCGACTTCGAGGCCGGCTTTGATCGCCGCATCGACATAGGCGATACCGTCGGCGATCGTAAACGCGAGTTCCTGCGCGGCGGTCGAGCCGGCTTCGCGAATGTGGTAGCCGGAGATCGAAATCGTGTTCCAGTTGGGTACTTCGCGCGCCGCGAAGCTGAAGATGTCCGTTATGATCCGCATCGATCCGCGCGGCGGATAAATGTACGTGCCGCGCGCGACGTACTCTTTCAGGATGTCGTTCTGAATCGTGCCGTTGAGCTTGTCCCAGCTGATTCCGCGCCGTTCGGCCGCAACCAGGTAGAGCGCCAGTAGAATCGACGCCGTGGCATTGATCGTCATCGAGGTGGAGATGCGGTCGAGCGGCAGTCCGTCGAGCAGCGTCTCCATGTCGGCGATCGAACCGATCGAAACGCCGACGCGGCCGACCTCGCCGCGGGCCAACTGATGATCGGCGTCGCGCCCCATCTGCGTCGGCAGATCGAAAGCGACCGACAGCCCCGTCTGTCCCTGCTCGAAAAGGTAGCGGTAGCGGCGGTTGGATTCTTCGGCGTCGCCGAAGCCGGCGTACTGGCGCATCGTCCACATCCGCCCGCGATACATCGTGGGTTGTACGCCGCGCGTGAATGGAAATTCGCCGGGGAATCCGAGATCGGTCAAATAGTCCCAGCCGTCGGGATCGGCCGGATCGTAGGTGTCCTTGATTTCGATTCCTGACGAAGTCTCGAAGCGTTCGCGGCGCTCCTTGCCGCGCTTGAGCGCCGCGGCAAGCGTGTCCGTGCGCCAGCGCCTACGCGCTTCGTCAAGTTTGCGATCTTGGTCCTTGCGATCTTCGTCCGACATCGTTTGACATTCGGGCAATCCGTCTCGCCCTGAAACTCCGCGTTGGCCGCCTACTCGATTATTACAAGAAGTTCGTTCTTTTCCACCGTCTGTCCGGCGACCACTTTAACGTCGGCAACCACGCCGGCTTTCGGCGCCTTGATTTCGTTTTCCATCTTCATCGCCTCGACGACGAGAAGGCCTTGGCCTGCGATGATCTGATCGCCGGGATTGACCATTACGTTGATGACGCGGCCGGGCATCATGGCGCGGATTTCGGCGCGGCCGGCGACCTCCCGGCCCCCCTCGGCGCCCGGCATGGCGCGGCGGGGATCGACGAGCGTCACGCGCGTCACACCATCGCGGCTGGCGACGGCGGTTTCGGGGCCGTCGCGGGCGACATCGAAGTCGAACGATCGATCTTCCGCCAGGATCGAGAATGAGGCGGGGCCGACCCGCCGCAAGTCGAGATGAAACTCTTCGTCGCCGAGTTTCAACCGGCTGATACCACCGGCGAGTTCTTCGATTTCGAACTCGTGGCGGACGCCGTCGATCGTCGCGTAGTAGCGCATAGCGAATTCCGTCAGCCGCCAACCGCCGCGATTCGGCCAGCCGTCTTCCATGCCGACTGACGCACCCCTGTGCCCGCCTGCGACGCGACGTCGGCACGTTTAATGGTGGTGCCGGCGGCTACTGCAGCCGCCAGGATGGCCGCTAGCCGCAACCGATCTTCTTTAGTGGTGGGCGACGCGGCGGGCTCCGTGGCGGGACGGAACTCACGTTCGAGGAACTGGATATCGTAGTCGCCGGCAAGAAAGCGCGGCTGCCGCATCAGCCATCGATGGAGCTCCAGATTCGTCCGCAGCTCGCCAGTGATCACGCATTCAGCGAGCGCGCGGCGCATCCGATCGATCGCCTCGGCGCGGTCATGGCCCCACGTCGCGAGCTTCGCGATCATCGGGTCGTAAAAGATCGGCACTTCGGCGCCCGCATAAACGCCCGCGTCAACGCGCACACCGGGACCTTCGGGAAAGCGCAGCGTCTCGATCTTGCCGGGGGCCGGCGCATAGCCGTTGGCCGGATCTTCGGCATAGATGCGGCACTCGACGGCCCATCCGCGCTGCGAGAGATTGTCCTGCGAAAAGCGCAGGCGCATGCCGGCGGCGACTTCAATTTGCGTCCGCACCAGATCGACGCCGGTCACCAGCTCCGTAATCGCATGCTCGACCTGGATGCGCGTGTTCATTTCGAGAAAGTAAAAATTGCGGTCGGCGTCGGCCAGGAACTCGATCGTGCCAGCGCCGAGATAGTTCACCGCACGCGCCGCGCGCACCGCCACTTCGCCCATCGCTTGGCGCATTGGCGCGGTCACGAACGGCGACGGCGACTCCTCGACGACCTTTTGATTGCGCCGCTGAATCGAGCATTCGCGCTCGAACAGATGCACCGTGTTGCCGTGAGCGTCGGCCATCACCTGCACTTCGATATGACGCGGGTGGTTCAGATATTTCTCGACATAGAAGCGGCCGTCGCCGAACGACGACTTGGCCTCGCCGATCACGGTGCGCAGAGCCGAGGCGAGGCCGGCTTCGTTTTCGACCATCCGCAGGCCCTTGCCGCCGCCGCCAGCCGCCGCCTTGAGCATGATCGGAAAACCGATCTCGCTCGCCACCGCGCGCACCTGCTCCTCGCTTTCGAGCGTGCCGGGAGAGCCGGGCACGGTGGGCACGCCGGCGGCGGCCATCAATGTGCGCGCGGCGACTTTGTCGCCCATCTTTTCGATCGCATCGGGAGTCGGGCCGATAAACACCAGGCCGGCGTCGATCACCGCGCGGGCGAAGCCGGCGTTTTCGGAGAAGAAGCCGTAGCCCGGATGGATCGCTTCGGCGCCGGCGCGTTTGGCGGCGGCGAGAATGTTGTCGATTTTGAGATAGCTCTCAGAGGCCGGCGCCGGTCCGACTCCGACCGCGAAATCGGCCGCGCGGACATGGGCCGCGGCGCGATCGGCATCAGAATAAATCGCGATCGATTCGATACCGAGGTCGCGGCACGCGCGGATAACGCGCACAGCAATTTCGCCGCGGTTGGCGATCAAGATTCGTTTGAACATTTTAATCGGAGCACCGGAGATTTCAGGAGAGTCCGGATTCGCCGG
>Ga0302326_10023817_pt1 | contig 12460 bp, 11 predicted proteins | sample Palsa_T0_3_FD_202264 | JGI IMG/M metagenome (GOLD analysis project Ga0302326, IMG submission 202264) | Peat permafrost microbial communities from Stordalen Mire near Abisko, Sweden - Palsa_T0_3 | ecosystem: Environmental > Terrestrial > Soil > Palsa > Peat permafrost | place: Sweden: Abisko... | reverse complement strand
GTGGTTGAAGCGCTCAAGGTCAAGCTGCTGTCGACGCCGGAGGCGAACGGACGGCAGACCACGAACGCTGACGCGCATAGTCAGTATCTGATCGGTCGAGAACTCATATCGCGGGGCAATTGGAAAGTGGCGCCTGCCGCGGTCGAGGCGTTCCGGCGCGCCATCAGCTTGGACCCGAACTACGTGGCCGCGTGGGCGGGGCTTTCCCGTGCCCTGCACGATGCGGCAGAGGACCTGCCTCCGGCGGAGCAGTCCGCGATGCGCACAGAGTCGCTGGCCTCAGCCGAAAAGGCGGTGGCGCTTGGGCCCCAAGTCGCGGACGGATACGTCGAGCGCGGCTACCTTCGGACATGGGACCTCCGGGACTTCGCGGGCGCCGATGCGGACTATCAACGTGCGCGGGCGCTCGCCCCGGAAGATGTTGAGGTGTTGAGAGGCTACATCAGTTCCGTGCTCTACCCAATCGGGCGCACCGACGAAGCGCTCCTCCTCGCGCAACAGGTCGTCAAGGCTGATCCTTTGAACAGCGCTGCCTGGCGGGCGGTTGGAGGCATGCAATATGCGCACGGTGACTACTCTGCTGCCCGGGAGAGCCTGCAGCGCTCGCTCGACATCAGTCCCGAACAGTCGAATGCCGCGGTCCTCATCGTCTACTCCTATATCGCCGAGGGAAAGCCGGCACTCGCGCTGCCTTGGGTGGACCGCCCGACTGTCGAGGTGTTCCGCGACCAGGCAGCGGCTCTGGTACAGCACGACCTCGGAAACCGGCCTGAGGCCCAGCGGAATCTGGACTCCCTGATCGCGCACTGGGCGAATAACGGCGCCTATCAGATTGCCGAGGTGTATGCCCGGTGGGGAGACAAGGATGCGGCGTTTCACTGGCTGGATCGGGCCGAGCAGCAACGGGACGGCGGCATGACGCTCCTGAAAGTGGACCTGCTTCTGAAGAGCTTGCACGGCGATCCGCGCTACGCGGCGCTGCTGCGCAAGATGAACTTGCCCGAGTAGCAATTGCGTTGAACTACCAGCACATCTACCACGCCGGGAATTTTGCCGACATCGCCAAGCATGTCGGCCTGCTGTACTGCCTCGAGGCGCTGAAGCGCAAGGACTCGGCGTTCTTCGTGATGGACAGCCATTCCGGGCGCGGCATGTACGACCTGCAGGCGCCCGAGGCGCGCAAATCCGCGGAGGCCGAGCGCGGAATTCAGCTGCTGATAGAAAAAAGCATCGGCGATGCGGCGTTGCGCGATTACTTCAATGCCATCCGCGCCCGCAAGGGCAAGCGCCTGGCGCGCTATCCAGGTTCCCCCGCGCTGATTGCCGCCAGCCTGCGCGTGCAGGATCGTGCGCTGTTCGTCGAGCTTAAGCCTGCGGAGGCGCGAGCCGCGGCGCGCGAGGTTGAATCGCTAGGGCGAATTCGCACTGAGATCGGCGATGGCTACGCGGCGCTCAAGGCCTTCTTGCCCCCGGAGGAGCGCCGCGGACTGGTGCTGATCGATCCGCCGTACGAGAGCCTGGATGAATTGAAGACCATGCTGCGCGCCTTCGCGGAGGCCTATCTGCGCTTTCCGACCGGCATCTATTTGATCTGGTATCCGATCCGCAGCGCCGGCCAACGCAGCATGGTGCATCAGCGCTTCGAGGCGCTCGACATCCCCAAAATTTTGTATGCGGATCTGGCCATCCACCCCGACGATGCCGGCGTGGGCCTTGCCGGCAGCGGACTCATGGTGATCAATCCACCCTTCGGCGCCGATGAGTATTTGCGCGCGGCCTACACCGCCATCCACGCAGGCCTCGCCGCGGCCGGATCCGGCTATGTGGAAGTCGATCGGCTGACGCCGGAACGAATCAATTAATTAATTCCAAATAATCGAGTTCTCCACCCGCGCCGCGACCTCCTCGACCATCTTCGGATCGGTCGCCTCTCCGCGGGCGAGCACGGCGAGGCTGCCGTGGCCGGCCACCGGCACGATCACGCCGCGATAACCGTTCTCATCGAATTGCGTGGCCGCGCGCACCGGTTCATGCACCAGCACCATCACGGTTACCGGGCCGGCGGCGGTTTGCACCACCAGGTGCGGCACATGGTGACCGCGGAACTGACAGCTTTGGGCGTAGCTGACCACGCCGACATCCGGCTTCAGGCTAAGGTGCGACTCGTCGAGCACCGTGCTCAAGTCGGATCCCGGCACGGGCACGTCGGTCGTCTGCCAGGCCTCTGGCTCTCCTGCCATATGTGTGACCACGTCCGCCGCCAGGCTGGGACCGGGAACCGCGAGCCACAGGCTCCCCGCCACGACAACCGCAACCAGCACGCTGGCCGCGATCGCCAGCCAGCCGCGATGCTCGAACACCCGCCCCATCGCCGGCCGCACATGCCGGACGGGTACGTCGGGAGTCTCGACTCGCAGCGCGCGCTCCAGACGCCCCTCGAAACGCAGCAACTGCTGTGCGAATTGCGCGCAGTCATGACAAGTGTCGCGATGCGCCGCCATCTCCGCGGTGATGTCGCGCGGATCGGCCAGCAGAGCCCTGCGGACTTCAGTGCAGTCCATCATTCTTCGGGATCCAGGCGGGTGTCTTCGCCGCATAGGGCGCGCAAGCGCTTGCGCGCGCGAAACAGGCGGGTGAGCGCCGCGGCATTCGAAAGATCGAGTTCGCGGGCGATTTCCGCGGTGGAATAACCCATCAGCACCTGCAATACCAAGGGCTCGCGGTATTCCAGCGGTAATTTGAACAGAGCGGCGCGCAGCTCCGCCAGGTCCTGATCCTGCGCGGCGGCCAGCAACGGGTCCTCCGCGGCGACCAGTTCATCGACATCCACCGTGGGGAATCTCTTGCGCTCGAAGGTGCGGGCGAATTCACGGCGGATGATGGTGAGAAACCAGGGTTTGGCTGCCGCCTCGTCGAGGAGCGAATCCTGCGCCTTCCAGGCGCGAATCATGCTCTCCTGAACCACATCCTCAGCCAAGGCGCGGTCGCGGGACAGCCAAAATGCAAAACGCAGCAAGTCGGGGCGCATGGACTGGCAAAGGGCCTGAAAGCGGGCCCGCTTGCGATTTCCGCCAACCTGTTCCTTCATGTATAAATCAGCACCCGGCGTAAAATGGCCTCGGGCTGATTTTAGCGCGTCCAGGATTGGGAATGGCGATAGGGCGCCACAAGATCTGTTGCTTGGAGTCACATTCAGATGACCGGAAGTTCCGCCAATTCATTTCCGCGCACCCGCATGCGGCGCATGCGGCGCGACGAGTTTTCCCGCCGCCTGATGCGCGAGACCCATTTGAGTGCCGACGCGCTGATTTGCCCTATTTTCGTGGTCGAGGGCCGCAAACAGCGCCAACCGGTCGCATCGATGCCTGGGGTCGAGCGCCTCTCGATCGACGAGCTGCTGCGCGAATGCGAAGCCCTGCAGCGGCTGCGAATCCCGGCGATTGCGCTATTTCCGGTGGTGCCGACCGAGAAGAAATCGCTGGATGGGCGCGAATCGTGGAATTCCGAAGGCATCGCCCAAATGGCCGTGCAGGCCGTGAAAAAGGAGTTTCCCGCCCTCGGTGTCATCACCGACGTGGCTCTGGATCCATTTACCACGCACGGCCAAGACGGCCTGATCGACGACGCCGGCTACGTGCAGAACGACTTGACCGTCGAAGCGCTGGTTCGCCAGGCGCGCTCGCATGCCGACGCCGGCGCGGATGTGGTCGCGCCCTCGGACATGATGGATGGCCGCATCGGCGCGATTCGCAATGCACTGGAGACCGCCGGCTTGGTGCATACCCGGATTCTGGCCTACGCCGCCAAGTACGCCTCGGCGTACTATGGGCCGTTTCGTGAAGCGGTGGGGTCTGCGGGCCAGCTCGGAAAGGGCAGCAAGCACTCCTACCAAATGGACCCCTGCAATTCCGACGAAGCGCTGCGCGAAGTCGCGCTCGACATTGAGGAGGGCGCGGACATGGTGATGGTCAAACCCGGCTTGCCTTATTTGGACATCGTGCGGCGAGTCAAGGATCGGTTCGGCATGCCGACCTTCGTCTATCAGGTCAGCGGCGAATACTCGATGATCATGGCGGCCGCCGGCAACGGCTGGATCGACGAGCGTGCCGCGGCCCTTGAGGCCCTGACCTCGATCAAGCGCGCCGGCGCCGACGGCATCCTGACTTATTTCGCGCGCCGCGCGGCGCAGTGGCTGAGCCAATGAATAACGTCGCTGAGAAACCCGATCAATACGGCCTGGTGGGCCATCCGGTTGCGCATAGTTGGTCGCCCTTCATCCATGGGATGTTCGCCAAGGAGAGCGCGCAGAACCTCGTGTATCGCTTGTTCGATGTCCAGCCCGAGAATTTCAGGCGCGAAATCCTGCGCCTGTTCACCAGCGGAGTGCGCGGGCTCAACATCACCGTGCCCCACAAGCAAGCCGCAGCCGAGTTGGTGAACGAGCTCACGCCGCGGGCCGAACGCGCGCGTGCGGTCAACACCATCGGCATGGACGATGGGGCTGGGCTGGTCGGCGACAACACCGATGGCGTCGGGCTGACCCGAGATCTGGAGCACAACCTGGGCATCAGCCTCGCCGATAAGCGCGTCTTGATCCTCGGAGCCGGCGGAGCGGTGCGCGGCGTGCTGGGGGCGCTGATGGAGCGGGAGTTGCGCGAAGTGGTCATCGCAAATCGAACTCCCGCGCGCGCGGCACTGCTGGCCAAACGCTTTGCGGATCTGGGCAGCATCGCAGGCTGCGGCTTCGCGGAAGTTCGCGGGCCTGCGTACGACATCGTCATCAATGCCACATCGGCCGGGTTGCAGGGGGAAATGCCCGACTTGCCCGCTGATCTCGTGAACGAGGACAGCGTCTGCTACGACATGGCCTACGGTCGCGCGGATACTCCGTTCACCTCCTGGGCCAAATCGCTGCATGCACGCCAGGTCAACAAAGGCTGGGGCATGCTGGTCGAACAGGCAGCGGAATCGTTCTTGCTGTGGCGCGGACTGCGGCCGCAGACGCAACCGGTTCTCGAGGCGCTGGCCGGCCACGCCTAGCGCGCCCAGGCGCGCCTAGCGCATGGTGACCAGCTCTTCGGCGCTGGTGGGGTGAATCGCCACGGTGTCGTCGAAGTCGCGCTTGGTGGCGCCCATTCGAATGGCCACTGCGAAGCCCTGCAGCATTTCGTCGGCGCCGGCACCCATGATGTGACAGCCGACGATTTTCTGCTCCGCACCGGCGCAAACCAGCTTCATGTCGGTGCGCACCTTGCGCGCAGTCAGCGCCTGATACAGCGGAGTGAACTCGGCGGCGTACACCTTCACGGCATCCGGGTACAGCATGCGCGCCTCGCTCTCGCTCAAGCCCACCGTGCCTATGGGCGGATGCGTGAAGACCACGGTCGGGATCATATGGTAGTCCAGCCGTCGGTCCGGCTGGTTGCCGAATAGCCGATCGCTGAGGCGCCTTCCCGCGGCGATCGCGACCGGCGTCAGCGCCGCGTGGCCGGTGACATCGCCGATGGCATATATGCCCGGCACATTGGTGTTCTGGAAAGGATCCGCGGCGACGTAATGACCTGCATCGAGCTCAACCCCGGCAGCCGCCAGCCCCAAGCCGGCCACGTTGGCGTTTCGCCCGATGGCCCACAACACGCAATCGAAGCCTGAAAATTCGCGGCCGCCGGCCGCGATCAGCGTCTTGAGCCCGCCGGCGGCGCGCAAGCCGGCAGGCACGACATGCTCGTGTATCACGATGCCTTGCTCGAGCATCTCGCGCATCAGCGACTTGCCGAGCATGACGTCGAAATGCGTCAGCACATGGTCCCTGCGGATGAACAACTCGACCTCGCTGCCGAGTTCGTGGAATATGCCCGCCAGCTCGCAGGCGATGTAGCCGCTGCCGATGATCGCCACCCGCTGCGGGCGCTGCCCGAGCTCGAAGAAGCCATCGGAGGTGATGCCGTGTTCCGCTCCCGGCAGCACCGGCACGCAGGGCCTGCCGCCGGTCGCGATCACGATGTGCGGCGCCGTCATTTGCCGGCCGTTCACCTCGACGGTGTGCGCATCGACGAAGCGCGCGGCGCCGCGAATGTCGGCGATGCTCTTGGTGGCGAGATTGCGCTCATAAATGGCGTTCAGCCGGGCAATGTAGGCGTCGCGCTTGAGCTTAAGCGCCGCCCAGTCGTTGCCGCGCGCGCTGACGTCGAAACCATAGTCGCCCGCATCGGCGATCGCGGCGGCAATACTGCCGGCGTTCCACATCATTTTCTTCGGCACGCAGCCGACGTTTACGCAGGTGCCGCCCAGGCGATGCGATTCGATCACCGCGGCCTTCGCGCCGAATTCCGCCGCGCGCTGCACGCAGGCCAGGCCGCCGCTGCCGCCGCCCACGCATATGAGATCAAAAGCCTGGTTCGCCACAGGCACATGATATACCGCACCCGCGCCCTGATAGAATCAGCGCGTGAATAATCCATTGCTGCAATTCGATTCGCTTCCAGCCTTCGATCGCATTACGCCCCGCGATGCCCGTCCGGCGCTGGAGCAAGTGCTGGCCGAGAATCGCGCGCGCCTGGCGGAGTTGACTGCCCAGGCGCATCCGACATTCGCCTCGCTGGTCGCGCCGGTCGAGGAATTGAGCTACCGCTTGAGCCGTGTATGGAGCCCGATAGGGCACCTGAACGCCGTGGCGAACTCCGCCGAGATGCGCGCCGCCTTCAATGAATGCGTGCCGCTGCTGACGGCGTATTCCTCGGAACTCGGGCAGAACGCCGCGCTGTACGCGGGCTACTCGCAGGTCTTGGAGCACGAGGGCGCAGAGCTCGATTCGGCCCAGCGCAAGCTGCTGGAAAACGCGCTGCGCGATTTTCGTCTGGCCGGTGTCGACTTGCCGCCCGATCGCAAGGCGCGCTACCGCGAGGTGGTGCAGCGGCTCGCGCACCTGGCCACCAAGTTCTCCGAGAATGTGCTCGATGCCGCGCGCGCCTACACGCGCGCCGTCACCGACGAAGCCGAGCTTGGCGGATTGCCCGCCGGCGCCATCGACCGCGCCGCCGCCGATGCGCGCGAAGCGAATCGGCCGGGATGGCTGTTCAAGCTCGATCAGCCAACCTACACGACGGTGATGACCAGCGCCAAAAGCCCGCAGCTACGGCGCGACATCTATGAGGCCTGGGTTACCCGCGCCTCCGAATTGGGGCCGAGCGCGGGGCGCTTCGACAACAATCCCATCATCGAGGAAATTCTGCCGTTGCGGCATGAGCTCGCGCAGCTGCTGGGGTTCCAGAGCTTCGCGGATTACGCCTTGGCCACTCGCATGGCCAAGAGCAGCAAGCAGGTGCTGGTGTTCCTGAACGATCTGGCGCGCCGCTGCATGCCGGCGGCGCGCCAGGAGCTGTCCGACCTCGAGGAGTTTGCCGGCCGCAGGCTCGAGGCCTGGGATCTCGCGTTCTATGGCGAGCGGCTGCAGGAAAGCCGCTTCAGGGTGTCGCAGGAAGCGCTGCGGCCGTATTTTCCGCTGCCGAAGGTGCTCGGAGGATTGTTCGCGCTGACCCAGCGCCTGTACGGGATCAGCATTCGCGAGCGCTCCGAGGTCAGCGTCTGGCACCCCAGCGTCAAGTACTACGATCTCATGGACTCGCGCGGCGCAGCGGTCGCCGGTTTCTATCTTGATCCCTACTCGCGCACCGAGAAGCGCAGTGGCGCGTGGATGGATGAGTGCGTCGCCGCCAAATCGCTGCCCTCCGGCAAAGCGCTGCCGGTAGCGCAGCTGGTCTGCAATTTCTCGGCCCCGGTGGGCGGCGCGCCGTCATTGCTGACCCACGAAGAAGTCACCACGCTGTTCCACGAGTTCGGCCATGGCCTGCACCACATGCTCACCCGCGTGGCCTACCCAAGCATTGCCGGGATCAACGGCGTCGCCTGGGACGCCGTCGAGCTGCCGAGCCAGTTCATGGAGAATTTCGTGTGGCGCGCGGAGGTGCTGCCGCTCATATCGGCGCACGTGGACACAGGCGACCCCCTGCCGGTGGACGTGTTGCAGCGCTTGTTGGGAACCCGGACCTTCAATGCCGCGCTCGACACATTGCGCCAGATCGAACTTGCGAGCTTCGATTTTGAACTGCACGCGAATTTCGATCCTGCGCGCGGCGCCAGGGTCGTGGATACTCTCGCCGCCGTGCGGCAGCGCGTGGCGGTGGCGCCGTCGGCGCCATTCAACCGCCTGGCCGCGAGCTTCGCGCACATATTCGCCGGCGGCTACGCCGCGGGCTACTACAGTTACAAATGGGCGGAGGTGCTCGCGGCCGACGCCTTCGAGGCGTTCGAGGAAGCCGGTGTATTCGACAGCGCAACCGCGACGCGTTTCCGCGATTCCATTCTTGCGCGCGGCGGCAGTCTGGATGCGATGGATGCCTTCGTGCGCTTTCGCGGCCGACAGCCCGACGTCCGGCCCTTGCTCAAGCAGACCGGTATTGCCGCTTGAAGCGGCTGGCTGCGCTATTGCTGGCGCTGCCATCCCCGTACAGCGGAGCGGCAACGGCGTATGTCACCGATCAATTGGTGCTGGGCGTGTACTCCCAGCAAAATCAACAGGGCCAGCATCTGGCCACCCTGCACTCCGGAGCCGGCGTCGAGGTGCTGGCGGCCAATGGCGATTACAGCCAGGTGCGGTTGGGCGATGGAACCACGGGTTGGGTGAAGAGCACCTATCTGACCACGCAGCTGCCCGCGACCGCGCAGATCGAGCAGCTGCAAGCGCAACTGGACCGGATGCGCGCGACCACGCCGGCCCTGGCGGAGGCGGCGGCGCACAGCGAGGTCGAGCAGCTGCAGCAGGCGCTTGCTGCAAAGCAGGCTGAACTGGACGCCTTGCGCGGCCCCCCTGAGGCGGGGTCCATCCGCCACCCCTACCGCACGCTCCTGGCCGTGGCCCTCGCGCTGGGATTGGGCTTTTGGCTGGGGTATGTCACGTTGGCGCGCCGCGTCAGACATAAGTTCGGCGGCATCAAGGTCTATTGATCCGCAAGGAGAACCAGGTCCGTGGCGAAGGCTTCCCTAAAGGCTTAGACTGCCTCGGATGCATGACCTTCGCCGTAACGACTATGACGTTACGAACTCCGTCCAGGTGAGTTCCACGGCGGCCGTGAACAGCGCCGTTCGCGAGCTGTTCTACCGCGCCTGGCCTGGCGAATCCTATGAGCGCGTGGCCCGCGCATTCGAGGAATTCGACCGCCTCTTCACCGGGCGCATGCCCGGCTACCACGGCGTCGACACGGTCTATCACGACCGGCAGCATTCACTTGACATAACCTTGGCCATGGCCCGGCTGATGGTGGGCTACGAGCGCAGCGTCGAGCCTTCCCTGCGCTTCGGTGCCGATCGGGCGGTGATGGGGCTGGTGACCGCGCTGTTTCACGATGCCGGCTACATCAGGGAATTCGACGATCGGCTGCACCGCAACGGCGCCGAGTTCACGCTGTACCACGTGACGCGCGGCGCGCGCTTCCTGGCCCGATTCCTGCCGAGCATCGGCATGGAGAGCTGGGTGCCGGTCGCGACGCGCATCGTGCATTTCACCGGCTATGAAATCAAACTCAGCCAGATACAGCTGCCCGACGGCCGCGATCGCAAGATCGGGCACCTGCTGGGGACAGCGGACTTGATCGCGCAGATGGCGGATCGCTGTTATCTGGAGAAGTGCCGCGATCGGCTGTATCCGGAATTCGTGCTCGGCGGTGTCGCCGCGGCTGCGGGCAGCGACGGCGTGCCGCAGGTGCGCTATAGCTCCGGCCTGGACTTGCTGCGGCAAACCCCGCAGTTCGTGCGCGAGACCCGGGTGGAGCGCTTGGAAGGCGAATTCGAGCACGCGTACCGCTATGTCGAGCCGCTGTTCGGCGGCAAGAATCCCTACATCGAAGCCATCGATCGCAACCTCGGCTTTCTCGACAGCGTGCTGCGCAGCGAGCGCTGGCGGCTGTTACGGCGCAATCCGCCGCTGTTCACCTCCGAAGACAATCAGCTAGGCGAGGTGCGCGGCCTGATGCTGAATCGCCTGAAGTCCCTCTGGGCCTAGGTCCTCAGGGCCCCCTAGGTCCCTAGGGCCAATCAATGCTGGTGACGAATCGCGCGTGCAGCTCATCGAGTTGCGCGAGCACCTGCTGCTTGCCGAGCAGTGCGGCTGAGGCCAGCGCCGAGCGCAACACTTCCGGGGTCAAGTCGCGGCGCGCATTCTCCGCCACCGGCGCGAAGCTGTAGTGCCAGGGTTCCGGCTGCACTCCGGATAGGACGCCGCGAAACGGGCGAAAGAAACCGAATCGGGCGGCATTCGCATCCAACCACTGGCCAAGCCGCGCGTAGGGTCCGGCAGGCGCAAATTCCTCAGGCGTCAGTTGCGGGCGATATTCCGCCGCGGTCGCATTGCGGTCGATGAGATCCAGATCGGTTCCCCAGTGATGGCGGCTGGCGCCGGGCAGCGCCGACCACTGCAGGATTGCCGCGACGCGTTCGCTCGCCGACAAGGAGTGCGCATCGATGCTGCGTCCCGACGCATCCAGCATCGGCCGCTCGCCGCTGAACTTTCCGTTCCAGATCTTGAGCTGGCGGTCGAACTCGCGAAAGCTGCTGACCGGCGACAGATCGAAGCCGTCCGCCAATGCGGCGTTGCGTAAATTCAAGAAGGGCCTGACCACGTGCTCGTGCAGCACGCAGTCCGGGTTCTGCACCGAGGCTACGTGCGTGCGCGCCTGCCCGGTCAGCTCGCCTGCATTCACTGCGCGACTTCACGCGCCGCGGCGTATTCGGCCACCTGATCGATGATGCGCACCAGGGCCGCCACCTCCTGCGCGCCGGACAGCGTGTACTGGCCGTCGAAGATGAAAGTCGGCACGGCGGTGATTCCCAGCAGCGCGGCGTGACGCTCGGCGGCGACCAGGCCATCGTAGCCCTCGCGCAGCACCAGTGCCGAGCGCGCGCTGTGTTCGGTCAGGCCGATCTCGACCGCGAGGCGCACCAGCTCCTCGACGTCGCCGATGTCACAGCCCTCTTCGAAATAGGCGCGCATGATCCGGTCCATGGCCTCGCTCTGGCGGCCCCGGCGCGCGGCGTGCGCGATGAGCAAGTGCGAACGGCGCGTATTCGGCACGCGCGTGATCAAATCGAAGCGGAACTGCAACCCGATCGCGGCTCCCTGCTGCGTCAGGATCGACTCGGTCTCCTGCAGCGGCATTTTGTCGCCTGCCCGGTTCGCAAAATAGGCGGCGCGGTCGATGCCGTCCGGCGGCAGGTCCGGATTCAGCTCGAATGGGCGCCAGGCGACGCGCGGCTCGTATTGCGGGCGGGCGGCCAGCGCCAGTTCGAAGCGCCGCTTACCCAGGAAGCACCACGGACATATCGTGTCGGAAAACGCGTCAATTCGCATGGTTGCGGTCATTTCCTGCGGATTGTACTCGACCCCTTATCGGGTGTGGCGTGAGCGAGTATCATTCTAGGGCTATGGCCCGAAGCCTGAAAACCAAGTATTTGCTCGTGGCCCTTGCGGTCGGCGCCGCGCTGTCGCTGCTGATGGGGGGCCTGGAATACTACGAACACCGGGTCGACACGGCGGACGTCAACCAGGTCACCAATTCAACCGTCGAGCAGAAGCTCGAAACCGACCTGGAAGCGCGCGCCAGCAGTTTGAGCAAGATCGCCGGCTCCATGCTCGGGCCCGCGCTCGCCTCGCACGACATCGCGGCGATTTCCTCGATCGCGGGCGGGCTGCTCGACCAGCCGGACATCGAGCATGTCGCGGTGCTGGACTCGCACGGCGCCGTGGTGTTCAGCGGCAGCAATCCGGTGGCGCAGAAGACCACGCGCGAGCCCTATGTTTTGCAAAGCAGCATCCCCTCCGGGAGCGTGCGCATCACCTTGAGCCGCGCGAAGATGCAGGAGAGCCTCTCCAGCATCCGCACGCAGCTGGAGAACAAGCAGGGCAAGCAGGTCAAGCGCAAGGGCGGATTGCTCGCGGCCATCACCTTGCCGCTGATCGCGCTGGGCTTGATCGGTGCATGGTTCATCGCCCGCCAGTTGGCGCGGCCCATCTCCGCTCTGATCACCACGGCCGACCGGATCGGCAAAGGCGATTACACGCGGCCGCTCAACGTGGTGCGGGGCGACGAGCTGGGCGAATTGCAACATGCGCTGGAACGCATGCGCCAGAAATTGGCGGAAACCACCATCACCAAGAACTATCTGGATGCCGTGCTCAACAGCCTGGCCGATGCCGTGCTGGTCACCACGCCCGACGGCATCATCAAGAGCTGCAACGAGGCTGCGCAAAGCCTGTTGGGCTACGGCGAGCAGGAATTGCTAGGCAAGCCCATGGTGAGCTTCATCGCCGATGAGCACCGCGGCGCTTACGATTTGAGCCAGGAGGCGCCGGAGGCGCGCGAGACGGTGCTGCGCACGGCCAGCGGGCAAACCATCCCGGTGTCCATGG
>Ga0302326_10023815_pt1 | contig 12461 bp, 19 predicted proteins | sample Palsa_T0_3_FD_202264 | JGI IMG/M metagenome (GOLD analysis project Ga0302326, IMG submission 202264) | Peat permafrost microbial communities from Stordalen Mire near Abisko, Sweden - Palsa_T0_3 | ecosystem: Environmental > Terrestrial > Soil > Palsa > Peat permafrost | place: Sweden: Abisko... | reverse complement strand
GCATCCGCATCGACGCGATCCTCGACGAGCTGATCGCCGCCGCGCAGTCCGACCCCGAGCTCGAGGAGCGGCCGGACATGCTCGCGCTGATGGTCCAGGCTCGCCACGAGGACGGCAGCCCGATGAGCAACCCCGAGATCCGCGACCAGCTGCTCACGATGCTAGTGGCGGGGCACGAGACCACCGCCAACTCGCTGAGCTGGACGGTGGAGCGGCTGCGCCGTCATCCGGAGATCCTCCGGCGCCTCGTCGAGGAGACCGCGGCAGGCGGCAAGGCGCTAAGGGAGGCGACGATCCGCGAGGTTCAGCGCACGCGGCCGGTGATCCTGTTCGCCGGCCGGATGGCACGCGAGCCCTTCGAGCTGGGCGGCTTCCGCCTGCCGGTCGGCACACGCATGTTGCTGGCAGCCTGCCTGACGCACTACGACCCGGAGCTCTTTCCCCATCCTGAGCGCTTCGACCCCGACCGCTTTCTCGACAAGTTGCCGGACACGTATGAGTGGATCCCCTTTGGCGGTGGGGTCCGTCGCTGCATCGGCGCTACCTTCGCTCACATGGAGATGGACGTCGTGCTGAGGGTGCTGCTCGAACGCGTCGAGCTGCTGAGCACCGAGGAGCCCGACGAGCCATGGGCCATCCGCGGCATCGTCCTGGCCGCGGGAAAGGGCGGCCGCGCAGCCGTCCGCCGCCGCATCCCCGAGGGCGAGCTAACCCCCCAGCCGGCCTGAGCTCGCCAGCCCTAACTCGCGCTCGAGCAGTTCGCGCAGTTGGGCGCTCGAGTCCGCCACGCCATCGGCGCCGGCGAGCTGCTCGGCCCGGTAGGAACCGGTAGTCACGGCCAGACAGCGCACCGCATCGGCCCGCGCGCAGGCGATGTCGAGGGGTGTGTCCCCAATCACCACGGTGCGTTGACGCGGGTATGGTCCGCCCGGATTTCCGGCACGCTCGCGAGCGATCGCGGGCAAGTCGCTGCGGTCCTCCGAGTCGGACCCGAACGCTCCCTGGCCGGCCCGAAAGTGGTGACCCACCCCGGCGCGTGCGAGCTTGGAGCGCGCGATCGGCTCCAGGTTGCCGGTCACCAGCGCGAGCTCGATTTCATCCACGGCGGCCAGCCACTCGAGCAGCTCACCCATCCCACGGACCACGCAGTCCGACAGATCAGCCGGAGCGCACAGCGCGTACTCACGCACACAGGCCTCACGCAGCGCGCCCAGACCCTCGTCGATCCTTCTCGCCGAGCGCCCGCAGAGCAGCAGGATCTCACGCGCGATCTCCAGATCGGTGCGCCCGGCCACAGCCACCGTCGGCAACGCAGTGGCGCTGCCCTGCTCATCGCCCACTCCGTAGACCTCGTACAGCGCGCGGCGCAACGCCTGGGAATGGGCATCGGCAGCGCCGCGCAGCAGCGTCCCGTCGATATCGAACAACAACAGCACGGCTGAAGTATCCTTGCCGGCCAGACGAAGCTCGGTCCTGCACGCCTCTCCGTCCCGCCCCCCGTCCCGTCGTCAGGCGTCTTCGCCCGTGCCGGGACCCGAACCCGCGCGAAGACGCCTGACGAGGGCCAGGGTGCTACCCAGATCAGGCTTCAAGCGCCATCAGGCCCAAGCGCCAGGCGCGGCGCCAATCCGCCTGCTCGGCCCACCGCAACAGGCCGACGACAGCGCCAGACCGAAACCTGAATAACGCCAATCCATCTGCAGGCAAGCAAAGAACGAAATGTAAGACCACCCAGCAGAGTCGCGTAGCCATATCCCCACTCACCTCTATGTATCCCATCCCAAACCAGTCCCGCGCCACAGGCTCCCGTCCCTAACCCGCGCTCCCAGAGCCAACCAGGCTTCCCATCCCAAACCCATAATGAGCCCAAGCGAGCAGGCCCAAAGCGCGGCGGAATCACGATCGCCATGTTCGCTACTTGCTGCCCGCAAGCTCAAGAACGCCAAGCGTGCAGATCCCAATGCCCATCAGGACCCAGACCACCCGCGTGACACCGAGCGGCAGCTTCGACATCACCACACCGAGCCACCACCCAGATCCCCGCGTGTAGCGTTCTTCACGGTGGCGTTCAGGGTTCAGACGCACGGCGCAGTAGAACGCGCACAAGCCGATGCAGACCACAAATACGCCAAGGACCGTCCTGTTATGGAGATGATCGAAGACGACCAACGCGACGACGATCGCCAGCGACGCGCGCTTGCCCTGCGGCCACGGGCCTGGGGCTCTCTTTTCATCTCGCCAGAGATTGCTCATATGCTGGTCTTTACCCGGCTGCGAGCCCGCTAAGCATCAAAATGTAGGTCTGCCCGAGATCATGCCGTGGTGGAGCGAGCCAGAGTTCGAGTAGAGGGCAGGCAAGCTGACCCCAGACTTACACCCAAACTTGAATCATCAGGCCCGAGCGCCACCGGGCGCAGCTCACAAGGCGTCGCCGGCCCACCGTCACAGGTCGACGACAGCACCAGACCGAAACCAGGCTGACACCAATCCATCTGCCAGCAAGCACAGAACGAAACGTAAGACCACCCAGCAGAGTCGCGTAGCCATATCTCCACTCGCCTCTATGTCTCCCATCCCAAACCAGTCCCGTCACAAGGTTCCCGTCCCTAACCAGTGCTCTCAAGGCCAACCAAGCCTCCCATCCCAAACCCGTCCCGCCACGGGCCCGGACCGAATTCGGCCCCGAAGATTGAGTGCACGTCGCCGTAAACCGCGTGCAACAACTACCCTGACAGGGAACGCCCCGGTGCGTCTCTCTCCTTCGGGATGACGCGGCCGGGGCTCTTTACGTCAGGAGCGTGGGGAGGACGTTGCGAGGGTCAAAGACTCCTCAGCATCAATCCACCGACGTAGACCACATGGGTTGTTGATGATTGGGATTAATATAAAAAGCCCAAGCGCAAGCAGCGAAAAGGGGAGAGCAGCCGTTACCAGGTCGAGCACAGCCTGAGTGCTGCGGACGCCCGGCTCATCCGTTTCTGCGCCGCGTCGCGCACCTGCGGTGTGCGGAGGACTTCGAAGGCCATCAGGCCGGTTCGAGTTCTCCGCGTGCAAGCTGCTCGAGGCCCTCATGCAGGGCGGGGCTGTGGCGTGCCTCGCGGTCATCGAGATAGTCCACGAGCGCCTGCAGCCACTCGCCGGTCCTGGCATGTCCATGCTCCCTAAAGGTCAGGTTCGTCGCTCGTGAGCGCGGTCTCCACGAGCCTGGCGGCGGCGATCCATTCGTCGACTGCGGCGCCCGGGAGCTCGAAGTCGCTGGGAAGCTTTGCGGTCACATCCCTGGTGAACGCCGTGCACGCGGCAATGGGCGGCGCCGAGCCGAGTCGGTCCTCGAGGATCGCGTGCGCCAGGCTCTTTGGGCCGGCTCCCTCGTAGCCCCACTCGAACTCGGGGTATGGCTCGACGGGAGCCAACGTGCGCTTTGCGTCTCCTTCACGGACACCTACCACTCGCGGGCCCCCATGACCGTACCCGGGCCCAGGTCCACGGAATCCTTCGTATACGGCGTCGGCACCTCGGGAGGAAAGGTCGTTGTTGCGATTCATTGCTCTCACGGTAGCTGGACGATGTCAAGGATACTCACGAACGGGTGTATTTGCGCTACGCGACCGAGCGAGTAGTGACAAACCCTCGATGTATGCTTTGCTCATGGCCAGGAAACCGAACGGCAGACGCGAACAGAAGACGTTCGAGCATCGCAAGCTGCGGCGGGCGTCCAAGCGGGTGATGCATGGGGCAAGGGTCGGCACCGGCAAGCACGTATCCGGCCAACCCCTGACGCGAGACCTGCGCCGCCTGACGCCAGGCGACTAGCTTGGGCGGGTGCCTGAGTCTCTCAGCGGAGGCGCTGCCCAACTCGGAGCAGCGCAAGGGAGGTTTGCTCCAGTGGTCTGGATCCTTGCCGAAATTTCGGTGATTACAGAGTCCTTGTAATGACGAGCGGTTCTAACAGAACCTCTGTAATGACTCCCGAACCGGGCGCAAAGGCTTCAGCGGCCGCTTGCGGAAGAGCTTCTTGGTCGACGTCCGATGGGGATCATCAAGGCGAGCAGGCAGCCGACGACAGTTCCGGTCAAGAGCCCCAGACCAATGGGGATGACCAACGAAAGGATGTCTGCCTTCAGATCGGTGCCGATACATTGAGCAAAGGCGTGTGCGAGCACATGAGCGTGTGCGTTCGCATGAGCGTGTGTGTGGCACGTGCTCGGGACGCGCTGAGGATGGGTGCGGTAGTCCTTCAGCGCCAACAAGAGGCCGAGAAAACCCCCAGCCACAGTGCAGCCACGAAACACGAGGTCACGCAGGCCCCGGCCCAGCGTTCGGCGTTGTCGAGGGCTCAATCCCATTGAGCCGTTATCGGCAGGCTATTCGGACTACTAAACTAGTTGAGGGTCGCGAACGGCGCGAGTACCGTCGCCGTGGAGGCGCTCGATGGATAGATAGGCTCGTCCCTCCGGTACTACAGGTAATCTCGAACCATGAAGGTCCATAGCTCGCAAAGCCTCGCTTGGCTCACAGCAGTCGTTTGCTTCGGTGCGTTGTTGGTATCGACGGCTCTCGCGACGCAGGTACCAATCCTCGCCGGCCCATGGGGGACCTACCAGAAGGGTTACGGGCAGACCAAGCCCACCACCATCTTCAACGGTGGTGATCCCACCGGGCTCGTTCAACACATCCAGTGGAAGACCTGGAGCGGCACGCAGGCGATTGGGGCTGGTACAGCCGAGTGGGTTGGCCCGCACCAAGATGTTGCCGAAGGCGCCCAGCAACCAGCCCGGATCGTGCTGTTCCAGCTGGGGTCATGCCGGGGCCGGCGTGCCTACGACGCGATCGAGTGGTACTTCCCCCAGCACGGACAGCACTTCGACCCGCACCAGTACATCAACGCCTGCACCGGCACGTATTACCCCACTGGCTAGTAGGAAACATCGATCTGCTTCATCCTGATTATTAATTCCGTCTAGGACCGCTTCCAATAGGATGTAGAGTTTGCCGGATGGGATATAGACCGAGCTCACGACGAGAAGCGTTGCTTCACGAACTATGTGCACGCGGAGGATATTGCAGTACCGGTCTCACGGTCGACGACTTGACTGACGAGCTGAGTGCGGACGAGATCACCGAGATGGTCCTCCGAGGAGAGGGACTAGACCCGGGACTGACGGATCGGAAGCAGTCTGCAGGCGTGTTGCGAACGGTGCAGGACTGGCTGTTCGATCCCCAAGGACGTGGCGCCAAGTCAGGGCTTCCGCGGTAACGGCAAGCGCCTAAGGTCCGATAGGACAGCTACCCTATAGTCGTGTCTGCCATCACACAGAGACAGAGCTATCCTGGGCCGCTGTATGGCGGACACCACGAAGCAGTACTTCTCCGAGCGTCAGGGTCGCGGCCCGAAGGCCGAACCGCTGCCCTTCGCCGATTTTCGCGAGCTCGTGATCAACGTCTTCGATCACTTCCGCGAGCAGCACTACATGCAGGAGTCGTTCGGATACGACTGCGTTGACGCCGGGGAGGTCGACGGCACCCTCGGGTCGAACCCGAGCGCCTACTTCATGCGCACGATCAGGCGCAGGGGCGTCTGGTCTACCCCAGGGCTAGCGCCCCACGTGGTGGCCGGGGCGATTCAGGATGACGAAAACATACGTTAGCGGCCTCCCTCCTGCTTTCTAGAGACATCCCATTCTACCTGCTGTCTGTTAGCTAGGCTTTTATCGCAAATTGCAGAGTTTTTCAACGCAATTCCCTCGATCTGACCGATGTAGACAGGTTGCGGCAAGAGCGCGCAGAACCCACTGGATGTGGACACAGCTCAACTCGCATCCGCTCTACTCATCGTTCCGCCCATCGTTGGCATCTGCTGCGCCGGAGTTGCGGTCCTGCGGTTATTCGGGCTGGGGCTAGCGCAACTTCCGGAATGGATAGAGAAGTGGCTCTTGGTCTGGGATAAGGCCTTCCTTCTTCGAAGACGACGACGCAAGCTACGGGAACTCGATGAAGCAGCTGGGGCGAAAGAGGGGCCGTTAGTCCCGCCGCAGATACAGGCACCCCGAGATGACGACGGTGGGTTCGAGGAAGGCGGGGTGGGCGATGCGTAGCACGGCGCCTGATCTACGACGAGTCCCCGTCCGTCACAAACGACCACCGTCCAGTCTTACCCGTCTCAGGATCGATGGCTCGGACCTGAAGGCGCGAGTTGCTTTGCGTCGACGCGACTCGCATCCGCTCAGCGTCTTTTTCTGCGCGAGTAAGGGTGCTTCGCGGCTCTCCGAACGGCTTCTCCACCGACGAGTCATTGCTCACCGCTCGATACTCATATTGCATCGACTGATTGTACATCCGGGGTCGTCAATGGGCCGACCTGCGCTGTGCCCGCACCGACCTCGCCGATGTACGCGCGCGCGCTCCAACAGCTGGGCGGTTCGCTAAAGCCCGACAACAGAAGTAGCACGGCGCTCAATTCACATCCAATCGGCCCGTTCGGAGGTTCTCTTTTTGGAGGATTCGGCATCCGATCCGGCGACGGCGGAGTAGGTTCGGCGAGCGATCTCCTTGCGAAGCTCGCGTGCTGTATCGCGGTCGCCTTGCGCCCTCGCCAAGTCGCTTAGCAGCATAAGCTGCCCTGAGGATTCAATCTCATCGGCGTTCTCCTTTAGCCACGCGTCGTATTGCTGTCGGCTGCCCAGATCCTGGAGTGCGCGTGCTTGCCACCATAGATCTCCTTCCTCTACCGCTTGCTCATACGCCAAGTAGTAGAGCTCTCGGTGTAGTTTGGTCTTGGCAAGCTCTCGCAAATAAAAGGCCGCTGAAAAGATTCGCCCTTCGCCCAAGCTCTCAGAAATACTTTGACAGTAGTCTTTGACTGCATCCAGTGGGCGGCCCACGTCATCCCAGAACCGAGCTCGCTGGGACCAGTCGCTGTTCTTTGCATATCGCTCAGCCTCACGCTCGATGACGTCATCTGGAATTGCGTCGCAACGACCTTGCATTGCACGAAGATGTACAACCATGAAATCTGAGTGGTCCATTTCAAGGGCCTTCTCGATGTACTTGTCGCGCAATTCGCTATTGCCTACCGAGTCATAGTGTGTGGCTAGAAGTGACCACTCTTCGTTTTCCTGATATGTCTCGGCAATAGACATGAGTAGCTCGATATCCCACTTTGAAGTCGACGATCTAGTCGTCGTCTCTCCGATCACTCGCCGCGAAGCAACAATCTCGTACCAGTTGTCTCGGTACAAGATAATTTGCTCAGCCTGCAGGTGGCGCCCAAATCCCCCCTTCTTTTGGGTCTCGTCGTGGCAGCCCAAGCAGAGCACCGCCAAGTTTGTCGCGTCTTGGTTGCGAGGATTCCCATCAAGATGATGAATCTGAATAGGCTTTCCCGGCGTACGACAAACGCAACAGGTGCGATCGGAGTCGAACTGGACGCGAGCCGCTGTTGAGGGTGGTACCGGCGTGCGACGCCGAGAACTTGGCATCTACAAAGTAGATCATATTCACAGGCGCGAGTCGTGTCTCCGGGTCACGCTTTAGCTACTGGGGTCGTCAACTCTCTCTGATCCGCTCCGATCACAGCAGAACTACCCCGACGCTGCAGGAGCAAGAGTGCAGGGATGCCTCATCCCGAGCGTCCTTTGCGAGGGTCAACGGACCATTGGAATCGTCCGCTGGAGTTCCTTCCGGACAGTCAGTCCTCGTCTCCCTCGTCCAACGGGTGCACCGTGTCCGTGGGCACGGTGACCTCCTCACCATTATCGAGCCGGATAGGGATTTTGCCCATACTCTCCCGACCGGTCACCTCGGCCTCGATCACATCGAATTCCCAGTCCACACGAACACGATCACCTGGCTCCATGAGTCTCCCCCTTCTCCTCTCGCCCTGAATTCTTTGCTCTTTGGAGCAACTTCCTACTTCCTTCTAAGCCTTGGCGGGTTGTACCGCGTGCTGCATACGAACCCATAGCGTTCGTACTGGCGCTCGGCCCGCAGTTTGCAGTACTCGCCCGGACCAAGACACTTGTGCTGGCCTTCAATCGTCGCGGACACGTCCTGACTACACGCAGCCCTTGCCACGGGCTGAGCCGCGCTTCCAGCGGGCACAGCTAATGCAAGCACCGCAGCCGCTAGCGTGATCCACGCTCTCATTGCGCTCCCCAATCATCCAAGTTGGTCCTGGGCATAGCTATCACCTAGATTCATCCGCAGGCGTATCGCCGGATTGATCCCTTAATTCTGCTTAGCGGGATCATACTGAGTTCCACAAGTTCGTGTCTACCGGATCACTGGTCCATGAGAGGATGGTCCAAAACGGCTGGAGATTGGGGCTTTGCGGGCCCACCCCTGTGACCGGCGACGCCCAGCTCGTACGAGCGCTATGCGTCGGAATGACGCACGAATCGAGCCCTGTGCTGTTGCTGTTCATAGCCGGTGGCTTGCCAGAAGCTCATCGCGGTCGGATAGTTGTCGGCGACGATCGCGGTCAGCCTGACCGCGCCCCGCTCGCGTAGGCGACGTTCGCCCTCTCTGAGCAGCATCGTTGCGAGTCCTTTGCGTCGATGCTCTGGTGTTACCGCCAGCCGGTAGAAGCTGCCGCGCCAGCCATCCCACGCGGCGATCAGCGAACCAGCCAAGGCACCATCGAGCTCAGCGAGCAGCAGCGCTTGGGGATCGGCTGCCAGCAGCCCCGCCAATCCGCCGGGAGAGTCACTGACGCTCGGCACGCTGCCCGCCGCGGCCCACAAGTCGAGCACCGCTGCGATGTCCCGCACGCCAGCGCTACGAATCGAGAACTCGGACACGACCGAGATAAATATCAGCAACGGCGGACCCTACGCCGCAAGCGGCTTCCCGTTTTCGCCCTGTTCTATACTAGGCATCTTCCTGCCTAGTTTGCTGTTATGATCTGACGATGGCAAGGACCCAAGATCACCCCACCAAGTTGCGCGCCAAGCGCAAGGTCGTCAAGGCACGCCCTACGAGCAAGTCAACGAGCGCCGATCGCGCCACGACCGCGGTCGGTAGGCCGCCGAACTTCCAGCGGCTCGAGCGCTTCTTCGCTTCTCAGAGCGCGCTTGCGCGTGCCCTCGGGGTCCACAGAGACACGGTTCGCGCGTGGGAGCACGGTCAGCCCACACGGCTGCGCCATAGCTCCCTCGCGCGCGTCAACACGATCTGCGCGATCGCGGAAGCGGTGGCAGGCTACCTACCGCGCGAGAAGCTGGTGGGTGAGTGGCTGCTTGCGCCGCATATCGGCTTGGGAGGTGTCTCCCCGGTGGCATTCATCCGTAGCGAGCCGGATGCCTACCAGAGGGTTCTGCGTCTAATTGCGCGTGAAGCACAGCCTGTGTCGGTCAGCGACATCTCCGACCTGCCGCCGATCGGAGAGCTCGGCATCGCGCTTCCCGGACTTCCCGAGCCGGCGCCAGACCCCGACGCCGATCCCGGCTTTCTCGCTTCGCTCGGCTAGCGCTCGATCCGGCGCAGATAGTGGCGGCTCATGCAGTGCTTCGGCCGGGCCGAGGGCTTGAGGCCTCTGAACCCCCAATCCTCATAAGCACGGCGCGCGACCTCGTCTTCGTCGGTGATCCACGCGAGCCGGTCGCCCGGCCGATCCAGCTGTTTATGGGCGCCCATGGCGCGTAGGAGCGCCATAAGAGACGCACCACAAGGACCAACCAGGTCAGGACGCTCCTCACGCACCACCAGCGCAACGTCGAGCTCCAGCAACTCGAGCGGGCCACTGTCCGGCAGATGCCATGCCGCAACCGCGAGCGGTGCACGCTCGTCAGTCCTGGTGCGCTGGCCGATGTAGAGCACGCGGCCCTTCTCGCCGCCGTTGTTATCTGCCGTCCGCCGAGCGATACGAGCGGCCAGCCCGTCGGGCCACTCCTCCGGGATCAGTGGCCGGCCCTCGATCGCTGAGCTGTAAGCACGCACGCTGGCCGCACGTGCCTTCCACACCGGAGCATCGACCGTCACACGGGTATGCCCGCGGTAACGATCGATGACCATGTTCCAACCGTTGACCGGTGGGAGCGGCCAGGGTGTAGGCGGCCAGAGCATCGCTTGCAACCTAACGGAGGCTTACGATGTTCCAGCCACGGAAGCGGTGTGCGGGGGCAGGGGTGACCGGGGCGCGTCGTTTGCGATCCATCATCTCGAGCACGAGCGAAAGCGCTCGCTCTACGGCGAGGTCTTCGACTTGCTCGAGCTCGGCGGCGTGTTCGCGAACTTCGAGCACCGCGCCAAAGCGAACCAGCTCATATGAAGCAGCAGCCGCCGTAAACCTGCGTGCAACCACAACCAGCGGCCGGCAAGCCCACAAAACCGAGGGTCACCACACCCCAAGTAGCGTAGCTATAACACTCCCAACCCAGGGGTCACCACACCCCAAGTAGCGTAGCTATAACACCACAAACCCAGTGCCAAAGCTAGACCCCACCTACCCCGCCCCCCGACACAACCACCAAGTATCCGGCCCACCCAACAGGACAACCTCCGTCGCCTGCCCGAACCCCCGGCGTTCATAGAAGCGACGATTGACCAATGTCGACGTCTCCAGACAGCATGCGATTCCGAGTCGGTCGGCCTCGTTGAGTACCGGCGTGAGCACAGCCGTTGCGAGACCTTCGCCCTGACGCGCTGGATGAGTTGCCAGCACCCCCAGGTACCAATACGGATCCGCTGGGCAGACAGCGGCAAGGGCGGTTTTGTAGGCGACGAGTCGTTCGTGGGCTTCCTCGCCGGCCAGTGAGACGTAGCGCGCCCAGGCTTTTTTGGTCCGCGTCCACTGCTCATCATCATCGCCGTTCGGGCTTTCCCACATCGCGACGGTCGCCAGGTCGTCGCTGACCCAGACGTTCCCGCCGGGAGCTCTCAAATCAAACAGGGCTCCCACAAACTCAGGCGCGAGCCGCTCATACTCCCCGCCCATCAGAAACGCCCACCCCGGGTCCTGCGCGAAGGCCGCGGTGACGGTTGCCAGCACGCCCGGGCGGTCCTGGGGGTGGGCTTGGCGGATTTTTGGGGTGCTCGGCATGGGGCCTAGACGTCCTCTACCGTTATCCCGAGCTCTTGTGCGAGCATCCGAGAGAGCTCCATCAGCTGCAATGGGTCGATGATCGCGCCACGAAGACCCAGCACAGATCCCGCGAGCCTGAGCTCCGAGCCTCGCAAGTCAACGAGCGACATGTCAGCCTTGGAGAAGTCGACTTCCACCAGCTTGCAGCGGGAGAAAACGGTGGCTTTGATGCTCGCTCCCTGGAAGTCCGCTCCAGTGAGCACACAATCCTCGAAGGACACCCGCTCAATCTCGCTATGACGGAAGTTGGCGTAGTCGAGCTTGCAAGCCTTGAAGCTCACCTCCTGGATTCGAGCCTCGGCAAAGCTAAGACCGGTCAGCCGCGCATCGCTGAACAGCGTACGCCGCAGCTGCGCGCCTCCCCAGTCGCCGTTGGCCGCGTCGACACGCTCAGCGATGACATCGAGGAGCTCAACGCCTCGGAGCTTGGACTCGCCGAGATCGACGTCCTTCAGATGCGCCCGCCCGACGCGTCCCGAGCCCGCATCCACCTCGAGGAAGGACGCCGAGCAGATCCGAACGTCTTCCAGCGCGAACCGTGCATCAAGCCCAGCGAGCTGAACGCTCTCGAGCTCCTCGGATACAAATTCGGGTGCCTGCGTGGCCCCGATTTGCTGAGGCCTGGGTCCTCGCGGGGCCATCTCGTCATGGTATTCGGCGAAGAAGGGTCGAAGTACTACATCTGAGCGCATCGTCCCAGCGCCCGCGCCAAGCAGCCTATGATTGAGTCTGTGAGGGATGTGCCCCCCAGCTTTCCCGGCCACGAGCTCGTGAGCGCGGGTCTTTCGGACCTCGCCGCAGGCCGTGAGAGCGAGTCCTCGCTGCTGGTGGCGATGGCGGCCCCGCGTCTGCGGACGCTGGGCTTTGATGTGCCTGAAAGTGGCGGTGAGCGGCCCTCACATCGCCTCTATGAACTGCTTTCCGAGGCCGAGCAGGGGGCTCACAGTCGCTACAACGCGCTGGTCGGACGGATCGTGAGCTTTGCGCGAGCGGCCGAGCATGCGTCCTCCGGTTGACGATCGACGTATTCGTGCCCTCGCGCGCGAGCTTGGACGCATCGCTCCCGTCCCGGTGCGGATCTATCTGACCGGCGGCTCCACAGCGGTGCTCGAGGGTTGGCGGGAGTCGACGATCGACGTCGATCTGCGCTTTGAACCCGAGGCCGACGAGCTGTTGCGCGCACTTCCCGCCCTGAAGGAGAGCTTGGGGGTAAACATCGAGCTGGCCTCACCGCCGGACTTCATTCCCGAGCTTCCCGGTTGGCGGGAGCGCAGCCCGCTCGTGTTCCAAGAGGGCAGAGTCGAGGTCCACAATTTCGACCTCTACTCGCAGGCGCTGTCGAAGATCGAGCGCGGCTTCGACCAAGACCTCACCGACGTGG
>Ga0302326_10023813_pt1 | contig 12462 bp, 13 predicted proteins | sample Palsa_T0_3_FD_202264 | JGI IMG/M metagenome (GOLD analysis project Ga0302326, IMG submission 202264) | Peat permafrost microbial communities from Stordalen Mire near Abisko, Sweden - Palsa_T0_3 | ecosystem: Environmental > Terrestrial > Soil > Palsa > Peat permafrost | place: Sweden: Abisko... | reverse complement strand
TGGACGGATATGATCGCAGCATCTCCATCGAGCCTAGGTGCGGACGTGTCAGGAGCGCATTCGCTTGCTTGCCGAAAACGTGCTCCCGATTGCGGTCCCGCGGCCGTACCTCATCAAAACAGGTGAAACGATCGTGCCGTGACGATACCTCGGCCTAGTCCGCCCCCGGACGGGATCGCAGGTCCGGGTGAGATATCGGTCCCGCCGCCGATTCCGCACGTCGTGGTCACCGATCGCCTCGAACATCGGATCCGCAAGCCGGCCGACCTGCTGCGCTGCATTGCCGCCAGCATCACCGTCGTCGTGCTCGCCGCTCTCGGCATCGGGGCAAGCGCGACGACCCGGGGCGTGGAAACCAACATCGTCGAGGTCAGCACGTCGGTACCGCATGCGCTCCTCGCCACGACGCGGCCGCTCGCGCTGTTCGCGGTGCTTATCCTGCCCGTCGCCCTGGCCATCAGGCAGCTCGTCCGCCGCCAGTCACGCGGTCTTGCCGAGGCCGCCGCGACCGGCGTCCTCACCGGCGCGGCCGTCAGGGCCGCCGATTACCTGCTGCGCCGCGAAGCCGCCGTGCGGCTCTACGACGCGATCACCATGTCGCGGCCGGGCATCAGCCATGTCACGGCGCTCGACGCGTACCTGGCGGGCCTGGTCGCCTACACCGCCGTGATCGGCCTCGGCAGGCGCCCCCGCTGGCAGACCGCGCTGTGGCTGCTCGTCGGCGTGTACGCGCTCGTGAACCTGGCCGCGCTTAACACCACCGTGCTCTCCCTCCTCATCTCGGTGCTCATCGGCGCCGCCGTCGGGATGGGCGTCCGATATGCCGCTGGCGCGATCCCGACGCGATCCACCGCGGAGGAGATCGCCGAGGCGCTAGGCTCCGCCGGATGCCCGCTGTCGGAGATGCGGCGGGTCTGGCGGCCGGGCACCGGCAACGAGTCCCGTCGCTACGCCGCGCTGCTCAGCGGTGGGGGCGGGCTCGACGTCTACGTGTACGACTGGGATCAGCAGGCGGCCGGCCTGCTCTACCGGCTCTACCGCCTGGTCCGGCTGCAGCAGCAGGTATCACGAGGCTCACCGCTTTCACAGGATCGCGCGGTGGAGCGCCTGGCGCTGCTCTCCTACGCGGCGGCGGACGCCGACGTGCCCATGCCGAGGCTCCGCGCCCTGGTCCGCTCCGGCAGGGAAGCGGTCGTACTCGCCTACGAGCACCACGACGGAACAACGCTCGCCGAATACGACGGCGAGCCGACGAGTACCCAGCTGAGCCGGGTCTGGGACGCCGTGCTCGCGCTGCATGCCCACCGTGTCACGCACCGGTCGCTCACCGCGGAAAACATCCTGCTGACGGCCGACGACGGGGTCTTGCTGCTCGCTCCGCCCGGCGGCGACGTGGCCGCGACGGATCTGCAGATCCGCCTCGACCTGGCACAGCTCATCGCCGAGCTCGCGCTCCGCGTCGGGCCGGACAGGTCCGCTGACCTGGCGCTTGAGAAAATGCCCGCCGACGAGCTCATCGCCGTCGTGCCGCTACTCCAGACCGTCGCGCTGTCCCGTTCCACCAGGGCGGCGCTGCGCCGCCGCAGGGACGTCCTGCCCGCGCTGCGAAAGCGGCTGCTCGCCAACGTCCCAGGCGCCGAGGTGACCCCGGTCCATCTGGAGCGCATCAGGCTGCGCACCCTGGCGACGCTGGTCGTGACCGTAATAGCGGCGTATCTGCTCGCGGGTGAGATCGCGCGGGCAAGCCTCGCCACGGTCCTGCGGTCCGCCGACTGGAGCTGGGGCATCGCGGCGCTTGCCCTGTCGGCGCTAACCTACGTCGGAGCGGCGCTTTCGCTCACCGGGTTCGTCGCCGAGCGGCTGAACTTCCTGCTCACGACCCTCGCCCAGCTCGCCGGATCCTTCGTCACGCTCGTGACGCCGGCCGCCGTCGGTGGTGCCGCGCTCAACATCCGGTACCTGCAGCGCAAGAAGATCGCGGCACCCATCGCGGCCGCCAGCGTCGGCGTGTCGCAGGTCGTGGCCTTCGTCATGCACATCATGCTGCTCGTGATCTTCATCGCGCTCACAGGAACAAGCGACAGCCACCAGTTCAAGCTGCCGGCGGTGGCGTACTTCGTCCTCGCCGGGCTCGTCGCGGTCGCGCTCGGCGTGGCCGCTCTCCCGGCCGGGCGTCGCCTGCTCCGTGCCCGGGTGGCGCCGGCCCTCAGCCAGGTGCTGCCGCGGCTGCTCCAGATGGCACAGCACCCACGCAAGATCGCCCAGGGAGTCGGCGGCACGCTGCTGCTAAGCGTGGCGTACATCCTCTGCCTCGACGTGTGCATCCGCGCCGTTGGCAGTTCCGTGCCAATCCCCAGCGTCGCGGTGGTCTACCTGACCGGGAGCGCGCTTGGCTCCCTGGTACCCACGCCCGGCGGCCTCGGCGCCGTCGAGGCCGCGCTGTCCGCCGGGCTCACGGCCGCCGGGCTGCCGGGTGCGGTGGCGGTCAGCGCGGTGCTGTTCTACCGGCTGCTGACCTTCTGGCTTCCCGTCCCGATCGGCTGGGTGGCGCTCAAGTACCTCGAGCGGCGGCAGGCTCTGTGACGGCTACCACAACCCACCTGCCACAGTCCTGTGGCGGAACCTACCGTGTTTGGCGAGCTGAGAAGGTGAGCGGCGTGGACGGACAGCTGCTGTCGGAAACATTCGTGGAGCTGACAGACACCCTGGTCGCTGATTTCGACTTCATCGACTTCCTGCACGTGCTGACCAACCGAAGCGCCGCGCTGCTTGACGTCTCGGCCGTCGGACTTCTGCTGACCGACCAGCGCGGAGAGCTGCGCGTGATGGCCGCCTCCAACGAGACCGCCAGGCTGCTTGAGCTGTTCCAGCTGCAGAACGACCAGGGGCCCTGCCTGGACTGCTTCCGGTCCGGCCGACCGGTCACGGCCACCGACCTGGGTGCTGACCGGCGCTGGCCCCGGTTCGCCGACGCCGCCACACAGGCCGGCTTCGGCGCCGTGCAGGCGCTGCCGATGCGGTTGCGTGAGCAGGTGATCGGCGCGCTCAACCTCTTCCGCGCCGCCCCTGGCGTCTTCGACCCGATGAACGTGCGCGTCGGCCAGGCGCTGGCCGACGTGGCCACCATCGGCCTGCTGCACGAGCGCAGCGTGCGTCGCAGCGAAATCCTGAACGAGCAGTTGCAGACCGCGCTGAACAACCGGGTCGTCATCGAGCAGGCCACGGGGAAGCTCGCCGAGCGCCTCGGCCTTGATATGGACCAGGCATTCAGCGTCCTGCGCGACCACGCCCGCTCAAGGGACCTCCGCCTGTCCGACCTGGCCCGCGCCTTCGTCGACGGCACACAGATCATTAGGCCAGACCAGAAACCCAGACCGTGAAATACGCCAGCGCACCTGGACAGAAACGACACCGGCAAACGCTGAGCGTAATATTCTGAGCAACAACTGCAGATAGCCGCCAGGTCGAGACCCCGCCTTGCCGCCAAAGCGACAAGGCGTACCCATGTTCAGCACCGATCTGAGTATGTGCGCATGCGATGGTCACGTTGTCGTCGCGTTGCGCGGGGAGCTTGACCGGATAGATGCCGCGTACGTGGCGGCCACGCTCGCGGCGCTCGCCGGCCGCCGACCGGTGATCGTCGTGGACCTGACGGGACTTGAGTTCATCGACTGCAGCGGCGTGCAGGCGCTAGCGTGCGGCCGGAGGCAAGTCGGCCAGGCCGGAGGCGACTTGGTGCTCGCGGTGCCGCAGCCGCAGGTGATGCGACTTCTGACGAGCACCGCGCTGGCCCACGATTTCTCCATTTACGCCACCGTGGAAGAGGCGGTCAGCAGCATCGTAAATGCCCTCGGATTTGAAGGAACTCAACGTTGCGTCTCGCGTCAGTAGGATGCCGACCTGGCGAACTTGCGTTCACCCGATGCGGCCGACAGCCAGGCGCCCAGCCAGCCGCCCGCCGACGGCCAGTCGACTAAGGGGCGGGCGCCGGATCGGCGCAGCGACCGGGCCCACATCGCGGTGCTGCACGCGGCCGACGACCTGCTCGTGGAGCGCGGGTACGCGGCGGTGACGATCGAGGGCATCGCCGCGGGCGGGCGTCGCGAAGCAGACGATCTACCCCTGGTGGCCGTCCAAGTTCGAGGTGCTGATGGATACGTTCCTCGAAGATGCCGCGGGTGCGCTGCGGATCCCCGATACCGGTACGACCGCCGGTGACCTGCGCAAGCACCTGAGCCAGCTCGCCGGGTTCCTCATCGGCTCGGCCGCGGGCAAGGTGATGCTCGCGCTGATCGGCCAGGCACAGCACGACGACGCCGTGGCGGCCGTCTTCCGGCGGCGGTACCTGGACGAGCGGCGCGCGCTCGACAAGGCGATCCTCGAGCGCGGCGTCGCCCGCGGCAACATCCGCGCCGACGTCGACCTTGAACTCGTCATCGACATGCTCTACGGCCCGGTCTATCACCGGGTGCTGCTGACCGGCCTGCCGGTCGACGACCGCTTCACCGACGGCCTCGTCGATCACGTCCTTGCCTCCATTACCTGACGAGCCTCCGTCGCTTAACGACCCTCCTCGCTTGACGACCCTCCTCGCTTAACGACCTTCCTCGCTTAACGACCTTCCTCGCTTAACGACCCTTCACCATTTGACGAGACGCAACGTTGCGTCTACTCTGAGATTCATGACCGACACACTGAACACACCACGCGTCCGCTCCGTACTTGACCGCCTGTTCGAGGGGGCCGCGCACGACGACGAACGCGAACTTGACATCGACGACGCGGCATTCGCCGCGGCTAACGCCCGGCAGCGAGCCGACCTACTCCAGTCCGTCTACATGCCGATCTCCGAGCCTGGCGGCCGCCTTCTCTACCTGCTCGCCCGGGCGACCTGCCCGGAGACGGTGGTCGAGTTCGGCACCTCGTTCGGCATCTCAACCGTCCACCTGGCCGCCGCGGTGGCCGACAATGGCATCGGGCACGTGTTCACCGCCGAGATGAGCCCGGCCAAGATCGCCGCGGCCCAGGCGAACCTCGCCGAGGCGGGCCTTGACAAGGTGGTGACCATCCTCCCCGGCGACGCCATGCAGACCCTCGACTCCGTGCCCGGACCGATCGACCTGCTGTTCCTCGACGGCTGGAAGGACCTGTGCCTGCCGGTCCTGCGACTCCTGGAGCCCAGGCTCAGCCCGCGCGCCCTCGTCGTGGCCGACGACGTCATTGACCACCCCAACATGGCCGACTACCTCGCCTACGTCCGCGACCCCGCGCACGGCTACGTCACGCTCACCTTTCCGGTCGAGGACGGCATGGAGGTCAGCTGCTTGACAAGCGTGTAGGACCATCGCGCCCGGTCAACGAACGAACATGTTCGTCACGAACTCCCAGGAACTCGACACCGGCGCGGCGTCGCTCTACGTCTACGTGCGCAACACCGCCGAACTGCACGCGGCCATGCTCGATGAACTGCTCGGCCAGGTCGACCTGGGCCCGGTGACCGCCGACCCGAGGGAGAGTCGGGACTTCGCCCGCGGTGCGTGCTCTGTCAGCACCCCGACGTGCGCCTGACACGGGGAAGTAGCCGGGATGACATCGCGGCCAGGCAGAGTTACAACTAGCGACTGTCGGCACCATGCCGACTCTTAGAGAGGAACTCTGTGGACAATGACCTGACGACGTCGGCTGGACGGCGGATCGCCCTGATCGCGCACGACAACAAGAAGCGGGACATGCTGGAATGGGCCGAGTACAACCTGGCCCTGCTGGCGGAGCATGAGCTGTTCGCGACCGCGACGACCGGCCGCCTGCTGCATGACAACCTCGGCCTGGACATCACCTGTTTCCGCAGCGGGCCGTTCGGCGGTGACCAGCAGATCGGCGCCCGCATCGCCGAGGGCGAGATCGACCTGCTCGTATTCTTCTGGGACCCGCTCGAGCCGCACCCGCACGATCCCGACGTCAAGGCCCTACTGCGGGTCGCCGTGGTCTGCAACATCCCGGTCGCCTGCAACCGCGCGACCGCGGACTTCATCATCTCGTCGCACCTGATGAGCCGCGTCCACGAGCCTTGGGACCCCACGCCCGAGCGGAATCTGCGCGACCAGGAACTGCGCGATGGCGACCAAGAACTGCGCGACCAGGAACTGCGCGATGGCGACCAAGAACTGCGCGACCAGGAACTGCGCGAACTGGCTCCCGAGCCCGCAACCCAGGTCGTCTAGCCTGCTCCTTGTCGTCATCCTCTGGCAGGGCGCCGACCGCCGACCTCCCATGTTGACATTTGCGAATTTATGCTGATATCTACCATCGGTGGGTAAGCACGAAATACCAGCGGGAACGGCGACCAAGCCGTGGTGGCGCCAGGCCCGCCGACGGCGTCAGCCGGTCAGTGTATGGCGCACCCTCGCGGCCTTCTATCCCGTCCTTTTCGCCAGCATATTCATGGATAGCACGGACGCGCCACGGTACTACCACCCGTTCCTGGTCGCCTTCGGTGCGGTGCTACCGATGGCGGTAATCGGCTGGTCCGCGACCGCCGTTGCGAACTCCCTGGGTGATCGGCGGGCGCGACGTCTGCTGCGACCAAGGCCCAGGGCGACCTACTGGCTCATGGCACTGGGGTGCGCCCTGGTCGGCGGGGCTCTCGCGCTCCTGGCGTGGGCGGCCGGCGCGAACCCGACGGGAGAGGACTGGATCGCGACCGGGCTGGTCTGGGCCACGATGATCAGCGTCTGCGCCACGCTCCTGATGGCCGGCCGCGCGCTCACCGCGGGAACCGGCAGGGGGCCAGCCTGGCTTGCCCCTCGCAGGAACGCATCGTCGGCAACCTCTTCAGTCACACCGGTTACACCCCGTGATGGTAAAGGCCTGACCGCGGGCACCGTCCTGCCGGATTTATCCGGATAAAAGCATCAAGATCAAAATAGCGCTGAAGCTTTGACCGGCCAGAGGCGGTCAGAGCTTCAGCGCTATCGATTTCCGGGCAAGACGACGCTGAATCCCGAGCGAGACGACGCTGATTTCCGCGAGGAGAAGCCCCACACGGCGTTTCCGCAAGAAGAGAAGCTCCGATTTCGTGGTGATTTGCCGGAAATGTGGATGCCGGAGGTGTGCGAAGTGAGTGGGTGATGCTGATGTGACATGAGAGGGCAGCCCGACCGCTAGCCAAAAAACGCTCACCGGATCACAAAGTGCGGCTGCCGTGATAGCCCACGATCGAAACGTCATCCTCACGTGCTGTACGGCGCGAGCCGCCTTAGCTAGAGCGGTCTCGGCCACCGGTCTCGGCTAGCCGGGTGAGGATTCTTTCGAGCGCCGCGAGGTCGTCGGGTGGGAGCTCGGCGATGGCCGCTGGCGGACGGGCAATGATCTCTCTGGCCTGGTCGGCGGCCTTTCGGCCGGCGTCGGTGAGCGTCACCAGCTTCCGCCGGTTGCCCCCGGGGTGCGGCGTCCGTTCCACAAGACCGCGGCTCTCGAGCTTGTCGACGATGACCGTGGCATTGGGCGGATCGACGCCCTGCGATTCGGCGAGTTCGCCCATGGTCAGCGGGCCGTCCGCGAGCGTGAGCAGCGCGGTGACCCGGCCGAGCCCGCGGCCGAAGTCGAACGCTTCCCGCAGCTCGCGGCGCCGGTCCTGGGCGGTCACGAAGTCCTGCATCGCCGCCCATGCCCGGCCGGCCGCCCCGGCGACCTCAGCAACCTCGGCAGCCTCATCGGGCGACGCTGCCTCAACGGCCGATACCCCCTCAGCAGCCCACGCGACCTCAGCAGGCGACACGACCTCAGCAGGCGACACGGCCACGGCGGGCGACACCGCCTCAGCGGGCGACGGTGACTGACTGGTCATCAGCGTTCTCCTTCCGCTGTACTAGTCGTGCGCCGTTGCGTGCCGCCGCGCCGCGCGCCCACGGGCCGGTCGAGACGAGCCCCACGAGGAGCACGGTGATCCCCAGGCCCGCGATGACCGCCCAGGCGGCATGGCTGGCGCTTACGTAGCCGACGCCGACGCTGGTGGCGACGATGGAGCCGGTGACCGCCACGCCGAGGGACGAGCCGATCTGCCGGCTGGTTGAGGCGACGGCGCCTGCCACTCCGGCCTGTTCGATCGGCATGCCCGACACGGCCGTGTTGGTGATCGGCGCGTTGACGAGTCCGCACCCGATGCCGAAGATGACGTACGCCACGAGCAGATAGGCCAGGGAGGTATTCACGGTCAGCCGGGCAAGCAGCAGCGCGCCGATCGTAAGCGCGGGGCCGGCAAGCAGGAAGGGCGGCCGCGCGCCCCACCTGCCGACCATCCGGCCGGACACCGTCGCGAAGGCGGCGATCATGGCGGCCATCGGGATCGTGAGCAGCCCGGCGGAAAGCGCGCTGTAGCCGCGCACGTCCTGGAGATACAGGGTGTTCAGGAACAGGAAACCGCCGAGCGCACCGAACGCGGCCATCGCGATGACGGAAGCGCCGGCAAACGGCGGGCTGCGGAAGAATCGCACGTCGATCAGCGGCTCCGCGCGTCGCAGCTCGACGAGCGTGAACGCGACGGCCGCGACGACCGCGAGGACGAACAGCCCGAGGATCACCGGCGATGTCCAGCCGCGCCTTGGTCCCTCGATGGTGGCGTAGGTGGCCGAGCCAAGCAAAACGACCATCAGCGCCTGCGCGGCGGGATCGAACCTGCGGGCTCGCGGCGCCTTCGATTCCGGCACGAACCGCTGGGTCAAGGCGATCGCCGCGACGCCGATCGGAATGTTGATCCAGAAGATCGCGCGCCAACTGGCAGCGCTCACCAGGAGGCCTCCGATGACCGGGCCTGCCGCCAGGCTGACCCCGACGACGGAGCCCCAGACGCCGGTCGCCCTGGCTCGCTCCTTCCTGTCGGTGAACGTGTTGACGATGATCGCCATGGCGACGGGGTTGAGCATCGACCCGCCCACCGCCTGCAGCGCCCGGAAGGCGACGAGCCAGCCGAGCCCGGGAGCCAGGCTGCACAGCAGCGAACCGAGCGAGAACAGGACAAGGCCGGTCTGGAACACCCGGCGGCGGCCGAACCGGTCCGCGAGCGATCCCGACAGCATCAGCAGGCAGGCGATGACGAGCGTGTAGGCGTCGATCGTCCACTGCAGATCGGTCACGGACGCGTGCAGGCTCTGCTGGATCGACGGCAGGGCCACGTTGACGATGGTGACGTCGATGCCGACGACGAACACGCTCAGGCAGCAGATCAAGAGGATCAGCCACCTGCGTCCGTTGCTCAGGTCGGCGGGGTTTCCTTCCACGCCTCCTCCTTCCGAAGATGTTATGTTATAACAACATAACACAGCCGGAAAGGCCTACCGGCCCCTGGAGAACGGTCCCGTGGCGACTCTTTCCAGCCACGCGATCACGCCAGCTGTGGGTAGCGCCCGGCTACGCCGGAGGAGAGCCCCGCAAGGACCTGCTTGCTTACCTCATCGGCGATGATCTCGGTGTCGCCGGCCACGATGCCGTCGATGGCGATCCTGGCGATGTCGGCCGGGTTGGACTTCGGGGCGGTGACGCTCCGCGTCATGTCGGTGTCCAGGTAGCCGACGTGCAGCGAGCTGACCCGGGTGCCCTGGGCCGCGAGCTCCTGGCGCAGCCGCTCCTTACGTCCTTGCGCAGCCGCGACTTACCAGCTCCCTGCCAGCTCCTTACCAGCCGACGGCGACGATCATGTACTTGGGGTTGGCGACCGAGAGGTCCGAGGACTGGCTAGCGTCGTCGTCATAGGGGAAGCCGTACTGCTTGGCGTTGATGGCGTTCTTGCGCCAGAAGGCCGCATAGTAGTTGGCCGGGCCCGCCTGGTAGAAGTTGGCGGGGTTCGACTGCCCCGCCGCCGAAAGCTGAGCGACGTGGCGGTTCAGCGCGGCGCACAGCGGCGGGTTGGCGGACAGCGTGCCCCCGCAGCCGAAGATGTCGGCCGTGGTATCGCCCTTGGCACCATGCGCCGTCGCGTACGCGGTGAAGTAGTTCGCGTATTTGCCGCCCGGCTGGAACGAGGGGTCGTTGCCCGGTGAGGGGATGCCGTACGGCGCGTCGATGGCGGCAAGCTCCTTGAAGCGCGCGGGCACGAAGGCCTCGAACCGCTTGAAGGTCGCCGCGCGGCTCTCCTTGAAGGTGGCGTAGTTCTCGCCTACCTCCTGGGTCGACCCGCTGTGGCTGTGCACAAGCAGCGCCAGCTTGAGGCCGAACCGGTCGACTCGGGTCGTGTCGACGTTGATGGCGGCGGAATCCACCGTGAACTCGATGAAGTCGAAGTACTTGCTGTTCTTGGAGCCGAGGTAGAGGTACATGCGGCCGGAGGAGTTCGCGGGCATGTCGATGAACTGCTGCTGGGCGATCGACTTCTCGGTGCCGTCGAAGCTCCAGAAGACCTTGCTGTTCGGGTAGTGCCCGTTGGTCCGGTTGATGACCTTGACCTCGACGGCCTGCTTCGCCGCGGGGATCGTGGCGGTGTTCCCCCAGAAGGACGCGGGCGGCGCGCCTGAGCCCGCCGCCGCGGCGACGTCGGCCACCTGCCTGACCGGAAGCACGGGCGGGGCTTTGGCCGAGCCGACCGCCACCGCGGCCGCCGCGACCGCGAGCGCGCCGGCCGCCACCGTGAACGTGACGGCGAGCCGCTGGCGGGACAAGCGCCGGGCCGGCGCGGATGAGCGAAGCCTCATTGATTGCTCCTTAGCTTGCGTCTTGGCTTGCGTCTTGGCTTGCGTCAGCTCGCGCTGGTCTTGGACGGGCTGCTCCAGCGCTGCTGCGCGGAGCCGTTGCAGGTCGCTATGTCGAGCCGGGCCGCCGCGTTGCCGTTGGGATCGGTGAGGCAGCGCCCGGATTTCGGGTTGACCAGCTCGCCGCCGGACGTCCGCGTCCAGACCTGGGCGGCGGTGCCGTTGCACGGGTACCAGTCGACGTCGGTGCCGCTGGCCGTCCCCCCGCCGGCCACGTCCAGGCAGCCGCCCTCGACCCGCAGGGTGCGATTGGAGTAGGCCGACCACTGCTGGCCGGAACTAGTGCCGCAGGGCCGCACGTCGATCGGGTTGCCCTCGGTGTTCAGCGCGTTCTGGTTGGCCAGGCAGCGCGCGTCGATGCCGGTGACGTGGCCGGTCGAGACGGCCTTGGCGGCGGGCGTGGAGTTGCCGCCCTTCTCGTACACGGCGACGTAGCCCACGCTCATCGACGCGCCCGACGAGGTGGCCGCCGACGGAGCGGTGCAGTCGCACACCCCGTCCGGGTAGTTGCCGCCCATCGCCAGGTCGAAAATGATGAAGAAGCCGTGGTCGATCGCCTCGGCCCAAGCGGTCGCGCCGACCTCGGCCTCGGTGAGCGTGTCCGTCACCCGGCCGTCCATCAGGAACTTCATGGACTCGGCCTTGGTGTTCGTCCGGTTCACGATCACCGAGTAGGTGTTGTAGCCGGACTGGCACTTCGAGGTCCGGCAGGCGATCAGCGCGTGCCCGCTGCTGCCCGCCGCGTCGTGCAGCGTCGCCGAGGCCTCGTTCAGCCCGTTGACGTCCTCCATCATGTCGATCTCGCCCGAGACCGGCCAGCCGCCGCCCGTCCGCATCGGCGACCCGAGCGCCCAGAACGCGGGCCAGTACCCGAGACCGTTCGCCGGGTCCGGCTGCTTGATCGACGCGGTCATCTCGAGCTGGCCGCCCGCCGGGGCCTCGAAGTCATCGCGGGTGGACTCGATCCGCGCCGACGTCCAGGCGGTGCCGCCGCGGATCGCCTTGAGGACCAGATGCCCCTGACCGTCCTGGTAGACGTTCCGGGTGGAGCTGGTGGTCTGCTCGATCTCCCCGGTCCCGTAGCCGGTGCCGATGTCGTAGAACCAGTTAGCCGTCGAGGGCTCGGTCCCGGCCTTGCCCGCGAAGTTGTCCTTGAACACCGTGGTCCAGCCCGCCGGGGCCGGCGGTACCACCCCGGCCTTGGTGTCCTGGCTCGCCTGGGTAGTCGGCTTGACCTGGTTGGCCGGCTTGACCTGCGCGTCGAGCGCGACGTAGCTCTGGCACCCGGCGAGCAGGGCCATGGCCGCCACGACCGGGAGCAGTCTCACTGACTTCGGCAAGCGCATGATTCCCCCTAGGGAGCTCGTGGTGCGCGTCAGATGATTCATGTCATGGAGACGCGCCCGAGGGGTGCCAGATAACAGAAACTTCACGGTGAGGTCTCATTTCGTTGAACCCCTCGGGGAAGCAAGCCGTTAACAGTGATGGGGGGGCGACGCAGGAGAAGGTAGGTAACAATGCCCGGGCTGGCACGGAGGCCTCTTTCCCCGACCGCCGGCAGGCATGCGCGCGTGCCCGGCTCCTCGGGTTCACCGCGCCCTTCCGCGGGTTCACCACGGCCCGCTCCGCCGCGCCCCGCTTCCCCACGACCAGCCGCGGGTTCGGCGGGACCCGCCGCCGCTTCGCCGGAGTCGGCCGCGGATCCCGCGGATGTGCTCGGCTC
>Ga0302326_10023812_pt1 | contig 12462 bp, 12 predicted proteins | sample Palsa_T0_3_FD_202264 | JGI IMG/M metagenome (GOLD analysis project Ga0302326, IMG submission 202264) | Peat permafrost microbial communities from Stordalen Mire near Abisko, Sweden - Palsa_T0_3 | ecosystem: Environmental > Terrestrial > Soil > Palsa > Peat permafrost | place: Sweden: Abisko... | reverse complement strand
AACGCCTGGGCAGAGCGGTTTGATACAGACAGGCTTGGCGCTGGAGTGCAAATGTCCGGTGTATGACAGGAGCGCCTCTCCTTGACGCTTTCGACTTTGCGGGAGTAGTGTTTGGGGACTACCCAGTTTCACATCCCATGAATCTTTGCGGAGATTCTGTCCGCCTTACCCGGAATTCCCTCCGGACTTTTTATGAAGGCCTGGCCTGCCTTCGCATAAACGCAGTGATCCGCGGCGTCCAGGCTCTGAACCTTTTTACTGAGACTGGGCGGATGATCGCGCGGATGGAGTTCGAGGGCCCGCATCAAGCAAACGTGGTGGGCGGAAAGCAAGGTTCGCGCTGAGCACTGACTTTTCCCGGTTCCTTGCGGGAACTCCTTTCGACGATTGCGCCGCCGGGAGGTTCCGCACTCCTCTTCCGCTGGTTATCTTCAAGGTCCAAAGGAGATTCAATCATGGTCTTGCCGGCTCGCATGCGGCCATTCGCGCTCTGTCTGTTTGTTCTCACGGTTCTCACTCCGTTTGGATGCAAAAGCGCCGATGGCGAGGGCCAGACCAGCGTCAGCAACCTGTCTGGGCCTCCGGTGATTCTTCCCGAGTATCAGGGGCGGGCACCGAAGAAATGCGCGGCAGTGACGAAACCGCCATCGCCGGCCCTTGCGGCAGCCATGGTGCCGTGCTCCATGGACCAGCTTTCCTCCATGGGTCTGACGCTGTTTCAAGACGTGAAGGTGCAGATGGGCGCGCCCAGGGCGTTCATCATGGCCACCGATAACGGGCTGTCAGAGGTGGATGTGAATGCAATGGTCTATCCGCTGCGCGGCAGTTTCACAGCCTACGGATGCCGCTACATCAGCAATATGGCCCCCGCGGCGAAAAGCTGCGGAGTCAGTCCTGTACCGGAAGCGAAGGGGTGGTGCTGGAAGACTTCATTCGGCGACTGGAAATGCAGGTTCGATACGATTTTCCCGTTGGGTTGGGGTAAGGGAGCGGCTCCCACGACCTACTAGCGGGGCGGAGTGAATTAAGCAAATGTGGCGCGCTGTTGCACCCACCGCAGCTCGCTTTTTCGCGAAACCATCCGGCGGCGATTGCGCCGCGCGAAAGGATTCGCAATCTACTTCAGACGGTTTAACCGAGAGCTTCTCCAGGGAGACATCGATGAAGATTCTGACCAGGAACATGCGCCCCGTGGCACTGAGTTTGTTTGTTCTTACGCTGCTCACGCCGTTTGGATGCAAAAGCGCGGGTGGTGAGGGCGCCGGACAGACTGGAGCGGGCATTTCCGGGCCGCTGACTATGCTTCCGAAGTATCAGTCGCGGGCTCCGCGGACCTGTGCCAAGGTAACGAGTCCGCCATCGGCTGCCGTGGCCGCCGTGCTGGTGCAGTGCAGCATGGAAGCGGACACCATGTTCGGCGTTGGGCTGGTGCAGGACGTAAAACCGGAGGTCGGCAAGCCCAGGCCGTTTGTGTACGCGACCGATGCCGAAATGCCGGGAATCGATCTGGATGCGCAGGTGTATCCACTACAGGGCAGTTATTCGTCCTACATGTGCAAGACGATCACCACCCAGACTCCGTCCGGGCAGAACTGCATCAAGATGGTCTACGCGGCGTCGGTCGGGTGGTGCTACAAGACATCGTTCGGCGACTGGAAATGCAGGATGGTGGGGCAGTCGGGGCAGATGCTTCAAGGCCAGCCGCCGCCTACGACGTTCTGAAAGCAGGCGCGGCTGTGAGACGGTGAGTGGGCGTCTCCGGCGACGACTGCGCCGATGATGAGATTCCACGTTTCGACTCGGATGGATTTCCGCACGGTTTTGGCAAGGAGTTGTTTATGAACATCGCTCTGCATTCGCGCATACGTACACGGGCGTTCAGTGTTCTGGCACTCGGCTTATTCATTGCAACGATGAACCCAGACGCAAGCGGCCAGGGATCCGGCCAGAGCGACGGCAGTGGGCTTTCCGGTCCGCCAAAGGTGAACCCCACCTATCAGACCAGGGATGCGAGGCGTTGCAATGCGCTGACCACGCCGCCCAATCCGGAGCAAGCGGCGGCCCTGGTCCAGTGCGCGCTGGAAACGGATTACATCATAGGCCTGAGGCTGATGCAGGACGCGAAAATCGAGGTCGGCGCATCGCGAGGCTACCAGCCGGAGTTGGACAAGTTCTTGAAGGAGATCGATGCGGGGGCGCCGGTCTATCCAGTGAGCGGGAGTCTCACCTGGTACGACTGCAGCCCGGTGGACGGCCCGGACGCGATGTACAAACCGGGCAAGAGCTGCACGGTTAGCACCATGCCAAAAGGCAACGGAAAGTGCTGGAAAACCGTCTCCGGCGACTGGAAGTGCAACCTGTTCGGGACGACTACAGAGCCGAAGGTTGGACAGCCGGGGCCTTCCGCTTACTAGGGTTGACGCAGGCGGAGTTTTCCTGGCGGCGACTGCGCCGACGATGAGACTTTGCAATTCGATTCAGATGGTTTTTCGCAACAGTCCGGCAAGGAGAATTCGATGATGATTCAGTCCAGGAGTATATGGTCTTTGACGCTCGGTTTGTTTGTCTTTACACTTCTTGCCCCGTTTGGATGCAAGAGCGCCGATGGCGAGGGACAGAGCGGAGCCGACATTTCCGGGCCGCTGAAGATGCAGCCGGAATACGATGCGCGCGCGCCCAGAACCTGCTCAAAGGTAACGAGCCCTCCGTCGGCCGCGCAGGCGGCGGTGCTGGTGCAGTGCGCCATGGACGGGCTTTCGGCCACGGGCCTGGGGCTGACTCAGGATGTGAAGCTGGAGATGGGTTCGCCGAGGCCGTTTGTGTACTGGACCGATGCGGGACTGGCGGGGATCGACCTTAATGCAAAGGTCTATGAGTTGCGCGGCAGCTACACAGCCTACTTTTGCACGCTGGTAAGCGCCAGCCTGAATGCGCCAGGGCAGAACTGCATCAAGAGCGTGGTTCCGAAGGCGCAGGGATGGTGCTGGAAGTCCTCCTTTGGCGATTGGAGCTGCAAGCTGCAGGGCGGCGCGCCGGAGATGGTGAATGGCTCAGGGCCGAAGACGTTCTAGAGTGTTGCACTGAGAACGTAGGGTACGAAGCCGGCGGCGAACGCGGTCCTCCGGTGAAACGATGCGCGGAAATTCCCGGCTGCGAATGCGCCGCTCGGGGATTCCGCATTCCGGTATTGCTGTTTCCCCCCGGGGTTTTGAAAGGAGATTTCGATGATGATTCCGATTGAGAACACGCGCCCTATGGCACTTTGTCTATTTGCTCTAACGCTGCTGACGCCGTTTGGATGCAAGAGCGCCGGGGGCGAGGGAGCGGGACAGAACATTTCCGGACCACTGACCATGCTGCCCGAATACGATGCGCGGGGGCCGAGGACCTGCTCCAAGGTGACCAGTCCGCCGTCGGCCGCTCAGGCCGCGGTGATGGTGCAGTGCACGATGGAAGGGCTTTCACCGACAGGTCTTCAACTGTTCCAGGATGTGCAAGTGGAGATCGGTACGCCGAGACCGTTCGTCTACAACACGGATGCAGGCCTCGATGGGATCGATCTGAACGCGCAGGTTTACCCGCTGCGCGGCAGTTACACGGGATATTTCTGCAGCAAGTGGGGCGGCACGCTGGTGCCCATCGGGCATAACTGCCTGGTGAGCGCGGTGCAAGCGGCCCATGGACAATGCTGGAAGACGTCGTTTGGCGACTGGAGCTGCAAGATGCAGGGCTTTGCGCCCAAGATGACGGCAGGCGCGGGACCGAAGACGTTCTAGAGCCAGGCGAGGCGAATTGAGCGGTTCACTGTGGGTGCGGGAACGCAACCCCCGCGCCTGATTCTCTGCGAAGACTTCCGGCGGCGAATGCGTCGCCCGGGATTTTCCGCTTTCCGATTCCGGTGTTTTCCCAAGTGTTCCCAAAGGAGTGTCGACCATGACTCTGTTTCTACGCATCGGCAAAGTGGCGCTTTGCAGTTTAGCGCTCATCCTTCTCGCATTCTCAGGCAAAGTTGGCGCGAGCGGCGCCGGAGCGGGCCAGAACGACGGGAGCGAGCTCTCCGGTCCGCCGCAGATCAACGCCACCTATCAAACCAGGGATCCGAGGATATGCAAGGCGCTTACCACGCCGCCAACACAAGGGCAAGCCGCGGCCCTGATCCAATGCACGATGGAGCATGATCGCCCCACCGGCTTGTTCCTGATGCAGGAAGTGCAGGTTGACGTAGGCGTGCCGCGCAGCTATGCGGGGAACGTCGACAGAGACCTGGAGGAGATTGACATAACGGCGCCTATCTATCCGCTGAGCGGCAGCCTCAAGGTGTACTGGTGCAATCCGGTGGGCCTCGGTAACCCGGCGGGGGGAAACTGCCAGGTGAGCCCGACTCCGGTGGCCGTTGGCAAGTGCTGGAAGACGACCTTTGGGGACTGGAAGTGCAACCTGCTCGGCCCGGTTCCCGCTTCGCGATCGGGACAGCCGGGACCGACGGCATACTAGAACTGTTTTCGGCGGCGATTGCGCCGCTGACGAAAGTTCACATTTCTTTGCTGCTGATTTCAACCAGATTTTTCAAGGAGCGTCGACCATGTTCTCGTCATTGCGCATCGGCAAACTGGGCCTCTGTACTGCCGGGCTCAGCGTTCTTGCATTCTGCGGCAGCCCGAGCTTCGGCGGCCAGGGACCCGCCCCGAGCGACGGGAGTGACCTATCCGGTCCGCCGGAAATCAACATTGCATACCATGCGAGGGAGCCTCGACGGTGCAAAGCCGTGGCCACGCCGCCCACTCACTCGCAACTGGTTCCGCTGATCCAATGCACCATGGAATACGAAGCCGCGAGCGGCATCTACCTGGTGCAGGACGTGATGGCGGAAATAAGCACGCCGCGAAGCTTCGAAGCGAACCTGGACAGCAATCTGAAGGAAATCGATATTGCCTCGCCAATTTATCCGTTGACCGGCAGCCTCAAGGTGTACTGGTGCAGCCCGGTTAGTCCCGCATACCCGGCGGGCCAAGGCTGCAGGGTTAGCCCCATGCCGGAGGCGGCTGGAAAGTGCTGGAAGACGACCTTCGGAGACTGGAAATGCAACCTGACCGGGCCGACTCCGTACTCACGGGAGAAACTGCCGGCCCCGACAACTTATTAGTCAACTGAATAGCAGAACCTGCGACGTTTTGAAGCCAAGGCCGGAATCCTCATGCCCTTGATGCAAACAAAAAAAACCCGCGCGCTATCTGCTCTGCTCGGCTGCGTTCTGTTCACGCTCTCCTCAGCCTGGCCGCAACAGGCCGCTGAAGCCGGCTCCGCTGAAGGAAAGGATCTCCTGGCCCAGCTCAGCGCGGCTTCTTCGCCAGATGCAGCCGCCGATGAGGCCGTGTTCCGGCGCTATGGTCTCGAACGCAGTGAGAAGCTTCTGCTCGCAGTTGTAGCCGCCGGCCGCACCCCTGCGGCAACTGCTGACGACTGGGCTGCAATGCACCGCGCTCTGGATGGCCTCATTGAGCTCACCGTGGACCAGCTGCAACTTCTCAAGGCAAGCATCTACGCCACGATGCAGGACGGAGCATATCGTAGTTGCGAAGGCGACTATGTTGCGGCACTCGCGGCAGCGCGCCAGGCACTCGATCTCCAGCAGCAATCCGGCGTTACCGCAACCCTCTCCGTTCCCTGGCAGAGTGTCGGCGCGGACCTCATCCATCTGGGCCGCATCGACGAGGGCCAATCTGCTCTCCTTCAGGCGCACAAGCTCATTCATGATCCGACATCATCTCTCGCGGCCGACATCTGGAGAGAGATGATCTCGATCGAGTCGTCGCGGGGCAACACCGTCCTTGCCCATCGCGAGTCTGAGGCTTTCCTCCATGCCGCCGGTCCTTCCACGCCCGCCGTCTTCCGTGCCAATGCTCTGCTGGCCGCGGCCGCAGTGGCCATGGACGATCATCGCTTTGTCGACGCTGCTTCGCGCATCCATGAGGCACTGCACGCAATCAAAGGCTCGCCAGACGCCACATTGTTCGCCTACCAGGCTATCGACGCGCTTCTGTCGCTGGGGATGGAAGCAATGCAAAGCCTTCCTTACAATGAGGCTCTCAGCATCTGCGCACGTTTGGACAAGGATTTTCCGGGATTACCCGCCTCAATCAGCGGATTCGCCCGCGGAATCGCAAATCATCGCCGTCTCCTTGCCGGTCAATTCGACGTGGTGCTCCGCGACGACTCCGCCCAGCTTGAAAGTGCCCGAGCGGCCAACGACCTTTCCGGGCAGATTGGCGCGCTCATGTCCAGCGCTGTCGATTATGCGTACCTGCGCGAATCCAGCCAGCAGATAGCCGCGCTCGAAGAGGCTTCGAGTATTCTGCACTCGCCCGCGGCCGATAGCACTTCGCCGCTGCTCCGTTTCCGCCTGCTCAATTCCCTCGGCGCTGCCCAGCTTGCCGGCGGCGATCTTCGGCTGGCTCGAATCGCCTACATGGAAGTGCTCACCGGAATCGAGGCCATCACTTCCGCGCAGATGCGGACACAACTCGGCGGCCTGTACGCCGAGGCTCAACTCGGAATGGCAGCAGTCACCGAGCGCGACGGGGACTTCAATGGCGCGCGCGATCGCCTGATTCAGATGCTCGCCGCTCCGCCCGGTTCTCTCGGACGCTTCACGCGTTCAACCGTTCTGCTGCAACAGGCCCGGCTTGAGCAGGCCGCCGATCAGCACCCGGAAGAGGCCATTCGCCTTTACCTCCAAGCCATCGTAGCGCTCCACCAGGAAAAGGACGTCAACACAGAGGTCTACGCACGCCTCCAACTTGTCCAGTATCTCGCCAACAAAACCCAGCCCGACGCCAAACACGAAACCCCGACCGCAACTCCGCCGACTGAATCCTACGCGGCTATGGCTCGTGAGCAGCTTGCCCTTTCGCGTACCGCGTCCACTTCCATCGGTCTTGCCGACTCCGCCTGGCGCATTCAGTTCCTTGAAGGCATCCTCGACCAGAACGCCGGGGACAACGCGGCAGCCATCCGCTCCTACTCCGCGGCGGCCGACGATCTCGACCGCATTCGCGCCGGTCTATCCGATCAGGAGGAGCGCCAGTCATTTATCGATGGCGCATCGGTGCAGGAACTCTATCGCCGCCTGATCGAATTGCTCACCGCCGCAGGAGACCGCAATCGGGCGTGGGAGTTTTTGGAGCGCAACAAGGCCCGCAGCTTTCTGGATACGCTTCAAGGCCGCCGCTTCCCTGCGTCGCCTTCGTCCGTCTCGGCATCTTCCGTCAAGCAGTCCACCACGCAACTCGATGCGATCGAGCAGCAGATTGTTTCCAGCCGTGTCTCCCTCTCTCCTGAAAACGAGTCCACGCTCCGTGAGGCGGGACGCCAGCCCGAGGTTGTCCGCGCCAACCTCAACGCGCTTGAGGCCAGCTTCGCGCTGGCCCGCCAGCAACAGTCGCTTGCCGGCACCCGCGCCACTCAGCCGCTCGCGCTGCGCCCTGTCAGTCTCGCAGGCACTCAAGCTCGCATGCCCGCGCACACAGCATTGATCGAGTACGCCATTCTCGATCACGCACTGGCCGCATTTGTCGTCACTCATGCCTCTGCGACCGAACTGCATTGGCCGGCGGACATCTCCGCTCTCAATGTGCAGCTCGGCAAACTGAACGACCTTTTGTCCTTCAATCGAGGGTCCGAGAGCGCTATCGATGCGCAGCTAGCCTCGGCCTCTGAGATTCTGCTGGCGCCCATTATGCCAGCCCTCCCGGCAGATACTGACGCGCTCATTATTGTTCCCACCCAGTCGTTATCGCTGGTTCCGTTCCAGGTGCTTCCGATTCCCGTGAGCAATTCACGCATCAGCGGCCACATCGGCGGCCGCTCGTCTCTCGCTTCCATTGACGCTGAGCCACGCAAGTTGGTCATCGACCGCTTCGCTGTCGCCTATCTTCCCTCCGCCTCCACGCTTCAGTTTCTGCGCTTCGGTTCATCCAGCGCTTCGTCCGATCTATTCCTCGGCGCGATCGGCGATCTATCCGTCGAGGGCATGCCGGCGCTCCCAGGAACGCTCGACGAGACCGCGGCTATCAAGAAGCTTTACCCGCGCGCAACCCGCGTCACCGGCCTTGCATTCACACACGATGCCGCCGTCAACGCGCTGCTTGAGCACCAGGAGGTTCATTTCGCCACGCATGGGCTCTTTGAAGAGCGGGCGCCGCTGTTCAGCGCTCTCATTACTGCGCCCGCAACTGGCCAGCCATCGCGCCTTTCTTTGTATGAGGTGATGGACCTCGACTTGAAAGCCCGCCTCGTGATTCTCAGCGCCTGCGCGACCAACCGGGGCCGGATAACTGGAGGAGACGAGATCGCCGGCTTTACCCGCACCTTCCTTCAGGCCGGCGCGGAGAACGTGGTCAGCAGCATGTGGAGCGTCAGTGACGAATCCACGGCTCTGCTGATGGAGTCCTTTCATTCGCATCTTCGGGCCGGGGAATCCACAGCGCTAGCCTTGCGCCATGCGGAGCTTGAAGTCCGCCGAAAATTCCCGCGGCCGTTCTACTGGGCCGCTTTTGCCGATACCGGAGTCCGATAGCGCACTCAACCGAAATTCTAACCAGGAGGCTCTTATGACTGGAAAACTGTTGTTGATCGTGATGGCATCGCTGGCAGTTGGATTGCCGCCGGCAATTGCTCAGGATGGCGCAGGGAAGCCGTTTGGAGCGCGTGATCCACGGACTTGCGCCTCGCGGAAAGAGCCGGCACAGGGCGCGCCGACGGCGGCTCAACTCAAGCAATATTTCATCTGCGACTATGAAATCGTAAATAACGCTTGGAGTACGGCCATCCTCAACCTCATTACCGGCGTAACCCTTGAAGTGGGCAAGGGCCGGCCCTTCAATATTCTGACCGATTCATTTCCCAGCATCGATCCGACGGAGACCGTCTATCCCATTCAGGGCGCCTACACCTTGTGGAGTTGCGGCGAATTGGGAAAAAGCGGCAATGAGCCCGGCCACAGTTGCGGCATGAAGTATCAGAACAACAATGCTGAGGGGATTTGCTACAAGGATTCGTTTGCCAACTGGCACTGCAAATTCCTGGGAAAAACGCAAACCATCACCAATGCGTGCCCCGGCGCGGGTGGAGCGACAATTTGCAGGCTTCCGCCTCCGACTGCCTATTGAAGCTCGAAAAAGGAGAAAGAAATCCTATGAAGTAATTGTGAAACCTCTGAAGGTTTCATTCAGGCTAAGAAGGCGAAGGCACATCCTCCACAGCCGATTCCGCCGGTTTCAGTGCGGCTATTTTCTGATAGAAAGCCAGATAAAGCGCGGCTTTGGAGTACAACTCCGCCACGATCACCGCAATCACCAGCGGGATCATCGCGCCCCATGCCGCCAAGCGATGGAACAGAATCCAGTTCGAAGCCACCGACAACAAAGGCACCATCGCCAGCGACACCAGAAATGCCGTCCGGAGCTTCAGCCAGTGATACACAGCCAGCGTAGCCAGGCCGCCTACGATCATGAGCAGCCCTGTCATCCAGCGGCTTGCCGAGCTGATAAACGTCCCGTCAATCTCCGCCGCTGCCGCCTGCGCCACGATCTCGCAGCCATCCATCAACCCTCTTGGCGTCGTAAACCGGTCACGCGCCACCCGGAACGTCCCACCGACTACGACGACTTGCCCCGCGAAAAGCCCGAGCTTTTCCCACGCGCCAGAGTCCGCGTCCTGCACCAGGTCCCTGGCCATGATCGGCACAAATCGATACCGATAGTCGAGGAAGTGCATCTTCTCGCTGTGGCTCGCATGCTCTTCAGGCGCGTGGCCCTCGACCATCCTTGCCGCCGCATACCCCGGCGAGTCAATTGACCCGCCTGTCTCCAACGGGTAGGTATGGCGATAACCGCGCACAACGCCCCGGTCATCCTGTGGCACTGCCGCAAGCGCCGTCACTGAGCCCGGCGCCATTGCGCGTCCGCCAAGAGGTGCGTCAAGACTGAACTTGCCGTCTGCCTGTTGCTCGCCGGAAGCATTCCATACGGTTGGAATTTGCGGCGCATCGAGGCTCCGGAACGAGGCGTCCGAAGTATCGATGTCCACCACGATGGCGCGCGGATGACCCTTTGCCACCGCATCCAGGATTTTGGCCAGGAGCGCCGGGTCGAGCGGACTGCGGGAGTGAAACATTGTCGCGTAGTCTTCGTTGTCGATCGTCACCAATCGCACCGACTGCGCCTGCACCGGCCTTTCTATGGCAATCGCCGCGTCCAGGGAGCTATTCGCCAGAGTTTCCGGAAGGTTCCGCATCTGGAACAGGAGAACCATGATCGCGATGACAAATAACGCTGGCTTGGAGTTGGACAGACGCCTCAAGAACGAAATCCTGCGGTTCTCGATCAGATGTTCCAGCCGCGCTATTTCGCGGTCGAGAATGTCGTCCCCAGTCAGCATGACTTGCACTCGGAGAGCAGGAATGCCCGCAGAAAAAGATGCTCATCGGCGCGCGCGCCCGGTCCCGACCAGGTTGCCGTGAGGCTCTTCATCTGGTCGAATTCCGCTCGCATTGCCGGGTACTGCGCGGCCGGAACCACCAGCAGCATTCCATTGGCCACCTGCTCTCCGTCCGCATTCGCGATTGCAACCTCATAGAGGCCGGTAGCTTTGAGCGGCAGCGGTCTCCATATACCCTCTGAAGTCAACACCGCATCCAGTTCGGTTGCCGGGGACGCTTCCCCGGCTCGCGCAATGGAGACGGTATACCGTCCGGCGGGCATGTCCGCAGGAGGGGGCGGCAGTTCAAGGCCCTGCGCGAGATCGAGCGCCGCGACTCCCTCCCACTCGCGCACTGTCTCATTGCCGCGGGTCAGCGTCAGGGCATAGTGGCTCCCGATCGCCGGAGGCCTGCTCAGCAAAACCGCGATTGCGGATTGCACGATGTTTTTTAGTTGGCTTGTGGGCGCGGCGGAAGATGCTCCTTCCACAACGATCGGATTGCGGCACGGGTTCGTGGCTGTGCCGTCGCACATCGTCCGCTGCCGCGACATGTTATCGTCGCGAACAATCGTGATCGAATCGCCGGCCCGATTCGATCCAGCCATGATCCTTGCGCCGGCAATCAAGCCTTCCCCGCCGACCACCAACCCGTTTGCCCCTTGCAGATGCCACTCTCCCTTCACATCCAGGACGTGCGCAACCACTTGCTGCTGACCGTGCAGCCCCGCTGCCGCAGCGAAAAAGCAAAGCAAAGGACCTGCGCGAAGGATAAGTTTGCGAAGCATGAACGCAACCCTATCACACCTTGCTGGTTGCATTGTGGGCTTAGTTGCTCTCGGCGCTGCGAACTCGGCAACCGGGATAGGGGCCGCTGAAGTTTGCCTTTTGCCGCGGCATCTTAAAAAAGCTCTGAGCCCGGGATGCGATTTCCATTCAACAGACAAGAAAACACTTGCCAGCGACCTGTCTCGGCCTTTGAGCGTGAGCAAAAGTAGACTGCTCGCCGATCGACTGAGGAGTATGGTTCGTGGCAGGAACCCAAGAGAGGTTGTCGGGCAATAATGGAGGGCAGCCCCCTTCGGAAAGAGGAAGTAATGAGGAGAGTTTTTGCAACTGTCGTTCTATCGGTTCTGCTTTTGTGGTGCGGTCGTTTGGCCGCGGGTCAGGTAAGTCATGAAGAACTGAACGTGCAACTCATCGAAGCCGCCAAGACCGGAAATACCCAAGCGGCAAGACAGGTGTTCCCTTTTGGCGCCAGCCCCGATGCCAAAGATGAAAACGGTGTGACGGCATTGATGTGGGCAGCCGGCAACGGCAAAATCGAAATGATCAAGTTTCTTCTGGACAAGGGCGCAGATTTTACTGCGAGGGACAAGGACGGCCACACAGCCCTTGACAGGGCGAAGGCCAATGGCCAGATCGAAGCCGCAAAGGTGTTGCGGAGGACTGCATCGGTCCACAGGACACCAGGTACGGGTCAATCGGGATCGACAACTCCAAAGTAAAAAGTGGTTCGCGGCAGGACGATTCTCAGCTTATGTGAGATCGCCGAATATCAATTTGACTGCGCATTGCCAAGATTCCATCCGGATGAAATTTGGACCTGATTCATCAACTGTGTCCAGCCAAATTGCGTTCCGATGCGGCATAAGCCCGACGCCGACCACAGAAGCGGATTTGCGATTCTTGCGCGGGACGATGGTCCGTGTCCTTTTTGAAGTACGGTTCCCTCTTAACTCAGCTAAGGACCGGGCTTTTCGAGCGCGAAGCCACCCGCTGAAACTATGTTCGCAGTTGCTTTGGGATCGAACAGGTCTTTCTCCGGTCCGCTTTCCCATGCCGGCGCCGAAATCGAGTCCGCACCAAAGATAGTCGAGTGGACAGTCGCATACTCGGCAACTGAGGCTTAAGCACAGATATCGGTGGATGATTTGCTGGCCAACTCAACAGACCCAGTGGCCGGTGCGCTCAGTGAGGCCTTCG
>Ga0302326_10023810_pt1 | contig 12462 bp, 11 predicted proteins | sample Palsa_T0_3_FD_202264 | JGI IMG/M metagenome (GOLD analysis project Ga0302326, IMG submission 202264) | Peat permafrost microbial communities from Stordalen Mire near Abisko, Sweden - Palsa_T0_3 | ecosystem: Environmental > Terrestrial > Soil > Palsa > Peat permafrost | place: Sweden: Abisko... | reverse complement strand
CTTTTGGACTCCGGGGGCTTTTGGCGCATGCGGCGACGAACAGGCGTCGCGGGGACGCGCCGCCCCACCTTGGCAGCCGAACCACACCAATATTCATACTTGGTGTTTGAGCCATTTTCGGGAGAGAATGACGTGCACAAAAGCTGCGAGGACGCAGCTGGCCAGGCAGAGGAGGACGACGCCGGGCCAGCCGTCGCTGGCGAAAGCCAGGCTGGCCCCGAATGAGCCCAGGGCGAAGAAGCCGAACAGGCCGCCGACGTAGACGGCATTGAGGCGGCTGCGGGCGCCGGGCTCGAGCGAATAGATCACCGCCTGGTGGGATACCATCGACAGCTGGATCCCCATGTCGAATGCGACCGCGGCTGCGGCCAGCGCGGCCAGGGAAGCGGGGAAGAGCAGCATGGAAACGAAGGAAAGCGCGACAAGGGCAATCCCCACGCGAATGTTGAAAAGCGGCCCGTGCTGGTCGGCCACGTGCCCGGCGACCGGGGCGATCGCAGCGCCCGCGAATCCGGCCAGGGCGAACAGGCCGATTTGTGAAGGAGTCAGGAAAAACGGCGCTTTCGCCAGGTGAAATGACAGCATGGTCCAAAACGCGCTGAAGGTCAGGCCGATGAAGCCATGCCCCACCGTGCAAATGACCAGCAGGGGCTCGTCGACCATGAGCGCGGCCATGGAACGCATCAGGGCGGGATAGGTGGCTTGGTGAGCTTGCGCGACCGACGGGACTTTTTTCCAGACGAGCAGCGCGACCAGCAAGGTGAGCGCCGCGGCGGCAAAGAACGGCGCCCGCCATCCCGCCCACTCGGCCAGCGCCCCGCTGAACATCCGCGAGCCGAGGATTCCCAGCAGAAGACCGCCCATGACGGTGCCAATCGCCCTGCCCCGGCGCTCGGGCGGGCTCAGCTCAGCAGCCAGGGGAAGAAAATCCTGGGCCGCCGTGGCAGAGAGCCCGATCGCCAGGCTGCCCGCGGCCATCGCCAGGACAGTGGAGGTCAAACCCGTCGCCGCGAGCGCCACGCAGACGAGCAAAAGTTTGGTGAGAATCAGCCGCTTTTTGGGGAGGATGTCGCCCAGCGGGCAGAGAAAAATAATCCCCGCCGCATATCCGACCTGGGTCACGGTCGTGACGAACCCCATCTCCCGGATCGAGGCGTGAAGCACGCTCGCAAGCAGATTGAGGATCGGCTGGCTCAAATAGATCGCCGACACGCAAACCGCCGTGCCGAAGGCCATCAGCCGGAGCGGCGCTTCTGCATTTTCCTGAGAAGTCGATTGTGAACGCAAGCTGCGCAGCGAAGTGACGTTTGGGACAATTTCAATCTTGCACGGTGATTTCGTTGTTATCGCGGAGGGTGAACTGGGAAAAGAGCTGGGCGGTGGGGGGCGGGGCGGTGCCGCGGTAGGCTTGGATCAGGCGGCCGAAATAGACTCCCGGGATCACGACCACCCCGGAGTTTGCGGCGGCGGTGGCGGTGGCGCCGGCGGTGGTTCCGTTGAGGTTGTAGTACACGTAGCAGTTGTTCGTGGGATGGGTATTGTTGATCGTGATCGTGTAGATCGGGCAAACGATGCGCTGCACGCAGAGTTGCCAGAGATGGCCGGAGGACGATCCGGTCCCCTGCCACGCCTGGATTTGCGCGGCGGTCAGGGCGGATGTCCAGGAGGGCGGGAGCATCGCGGCCGGGCTGGTCCAGTTCGTGTTCCAGATGTCGTTGAACAGCGCGAGGTCGGCGGGATCCTGGAGATTGGACGGATTGGGCAGGGGTGGGACGGCGAGCTGTCCCGGGGCCGCCATCAACGAGACGATCAGGAACCGCTGCTGCGTGGCTTCGTTCGTGGGGCCGATAAGCATGAAGCGGGTGTTGTTATCGGGGTTGATCAGGATGCCAGCAACCTGGGGCTGGAGCGCCGGCGTCGGCGCGACGCCGACTTGGGGCGCATCGCCCATCTGGCGGGCGACCTTGGCAAACCAGTCATAGGTGTTGGTGGTCGACGGCACGAAAGCGGGATTGGTGGAGGAAGAGAAATTGGTCGCGTCGACACCGGACGGAACGCTGCCCGCGATGGCGGCGATATTGGTTCCCTCCAGGTCGGATGATTCAAAGGACGCCTGCGCGGCGGCCGCCATGTTTTGGAGGGCGGTGGTTTCGGCGGCGACGCGCGCATGGAGGATTTGGAATCCGATCACCGGCGCGAGGGTGGCGAGGATGATTCCGATGACCGCGCAGACGCACGCGAGCTCGATCAGGGTGAAGCCGGAACGCGGCCTTTGGCTAGTGGGCGACATAGACGATCTGATAAACGGCCTGGAAAAACGAGATCATGATCACGCCGGCGCAGCCGACGACGGCGATGGTCATCAGGGGATTGATCACCGCGATTGACGCGCCGATGCGCTCCCGGGCCCGGGCGTTGAAATAGGCGGCGACCCGCTCCATGGCCTCGGGGATCCGTCCGGATTGTTCCCCGACGTCGATGGCCATGCAGGCGAGCGGCGGGAAAAGCCCGCTGTGCGCAAACGCGTTTGTGACCGTGGCGCCCCCGGTCGTCATTTGATCGCGCATCTCCTGCAACCCGTGGCGGAACGCCCGGTTGCCCACCAGCCTGGAGCACAGGCCGATGATTTCGGGCGCCGATTTATTCGTTTTATAGAGGGAGCAGAAGATTTTGCAGATCAGGGCGACAGTGAGGTCCCGGTAAATGGCGCCGACCAGGGGCAGCCGGAGGAACAGGCGATCGAGCAGCAGGCCCGGGGATGAAAACTTGCGCAGGCCGGCGGTCAGAAGGGGAATCGCAACGAGCAGAACCGCCAGCACCGGGAGCCACCGTTTGACGAAGCTCGAAACCGCGATCACGCGGCGGGTCAAGGGAGGAAGCTGTCCGCCCAGCGATATCAGCAATTCCGTCAGGCGCGGGAAAACGATTCCGAGGAGAAGGGCGTACACGCCCAGGGCCATGACGAAAACAAAGACGGGATAGGCGCACGCCTTGAACACCTGCTTCCGATTGCTATCCTCATAGGCTATCCGTTCCGCCAGGTCGGCGAAACGCTCGGCCAGCATGCCGGCGCCGCCCTCTTCGCCCGCCTCGATCACGGCGATGATGCCCGGAGGGAAGCTGCGAGGAAACAGGGAGAGGGCCTTGGAAAGCGTGGTGCGCGATTCCGCCACCTGGGCGTGCACTTCTGCCAGAATCCGCCGGGTGCGCCGGTCGGGGTAGCGGTCCTTGAGGCGGCTCAATGCGTCGGCGATCAGGACGCCGGATGCGAGCAGCGTCTCCATCTGGTGGAAAAACTCGACCAGATGAGTTGGGGAAATTCTGGCCCGCGCCAAAAAACGCCTGGCGGGGCCGGCCAGGGTGATGCGTTCGACGAAAACACCGCCGGCGCGAAGCCGGGCGCATGCGTCGTCGGCGTCCCGTCCAGCCACCCGCCGGCGTTCCCGCATTCCTTCTGACGTCAGGATGACAACGGTAAAGTCGGGCATGGGATTTAAGGCAGCCGCAGGATGGTGGGCTGGTCCTGAACCGGCACTTTGAGCAGGATCGGACCGCGGCGCAGTTCGACCGAATCCGCGGTGATCGACGTGATCGCCATGTCCTCCAACCGGTCGCCAGCGGCGTAGAGTTCGCCATTGATGATAACGGCCGCCTCTCCGGCGCCGTCACCGACGAGCACGGATCCGATTGCCAGCGGCAATTCCCGGAATTGCAATTGCGGACGATGGCGCACGCGAAAGGGATTTGGAACGCGATCGGAATCTTCGGTTTGGCCGATGCCGGCCAGGTCGAGAATGCCCTTGGCATTGGGCACGACGACAATCGGCGCGTCCGGCCCAGCGTCGCGCGCCGGCGGAAGAGGCGGCGCGGGTGTTGCCGGGACGGGCGCCCTCGGCGGAGGCGCCGTCTCCGCCAGCGCAGCCAGGTCGGCGGCTTTCATGGTGGGAACTTGGGCGTCGGCGATTCCGGGCAGGAGGAGCAGCGTGAAAATCCAGGATTTCATCGGCTCTATTATAACAAGTGCGGTTGATGCCTACGGCTGTTTTTTCGCCGCCTGCAGCCGGGCCTTGTGCCAGGCTTCGGCCTCTTTCTCCTTTTGCTTCCGGTGGCCGTCCCACGCATGCATTGCGATTTTAAAGCCGTCACCGGGGGAGTTCGCTTGCAGGCAGTCGGTGAACGTTTGCAGGCCGAATCCGGCGGCTTCCCTGAAAGGCGATGGGGAGGAAGGCGGCGGCGGTGGCGGAGCAGGAGCGGCCGCTCGTTTGGGCGTGGCCGGACGGCGCGCCTGTTCTTGCCCCGCATATTTGAACCGGCCGGGCGAGAGACCGGATGAGGGAGCATGGTGCTGGGAAAAGATGCCGCGAAGCGGGCCGCCGCCGCCGAGCATTCGACCAGCCAAGCCTCCTCCTCCGCCGGCCACCGCGGCGGTGGTGAGGGCCGCGGTGGCCCCCGCGATCAGTCCGGTGGCGAAGGTCGACAAAAACGCCCCGGCTGCCCCGGCCCCTTTGAGGAAAAAAGCGACCAGCTTCGGGGTCTTGATCGCCACGAAAATGGCCAGAAAGAGGTAGGCGATCATATAGCAAAACATCACCAGGGCGACCATTTCCCCTCCGCTGCCGACCGCCACCACGGCGGCGACCACCATGGTCGCGACCCCGCCGGCGGCCTGCGCCGCGCCCGGGTTGCCGGCGGCCAGCGGGCCGAACATGACGTATTTGAGGACCAGGGCCATGAGGGCGTCCACGAACAGCATGATAAACTGATACGCCGGGACCGCGATGCTCAGGGCCACAAGCGAGCGCAGCACACCATGAAAAGCCCCCTCGGTCGCGGGCAGCAGCCAGAGCGGCATGGCAAGCACCAGCATGAAAAGCTCGATCTCAATCAAGGCTCCGGTCGCGGCGTTAAAAAAGAACGCCACCATGCGCGTCAGCACCACGCCGATTCCCCGCCCGATCCAGTCCACGGCTGCCCGCCATTGGGTCATAAAGCCGCCGGCGGCCGCCGCGGCCTGCTCGACCTTTTCCGAAAACCAGGCTTGGGCTCGCTGGGCGAGGGTCGGAGACGCGTTGATCACCGAAAGGACCTGGGTGTCCAGGTAGGTGAGGGAGTCCGCCAGGACATTTTTGGCGTAGAGCTGGCGCGCGGCTTCGAACTGGGAATTGCTCGAAGGGGTGTTCGGCATGGTCATGGCCTGCGCCGCCTGAGCGTCGTCAGTGGCCAGGGTGGCCGACAGGAGGGTCAGGGACGTTGACCCGCCGGTGGGAAAGGCGATGGCCAGGGCGCCCGACGACGCGGGCAGCGCGCCCAGGTCCGCCACCATCTGGCCGAAATTTTGCACCACGTTGCGCCCGACATAGGACGCCACCTGATCGTCGGGCGTCTGGGGGTTGGTCCACGTCGCGGCCGCCAGCAGGGGGAGTTGCCCGGGCAGATTTTGAGCGGACAGGCCGGCATTGATGGCGGCGGCCATCGCATTGTACCACGTGCCGATCTGGACCACTTCGTCGCGCGACGCCCCTCCCGGATAAAGGGCCACTGCCCGGCGCGCGGCCGCATTGCGGACGGCCTCCATGCGGGCCTGGGCGAAGGTCAGGGTCCCCATGCTGCCCGTCTGAAACAGGCTGGTCATGGATCCGGTGGCCATGGCCTGGACACCTTGGGATAGGACGCTGTTGAGCGTCATCAGGATCGCGTACACCAGCGGGATATTGCAGATGATCAGGACGCCGATCATCAGGCGGAAGTAAACCTGGGCAATCAGGACGAGGGGGCTCCGCGCCCCCATGGCGTACCGGCTTCGCAGCGCCTGCTGCATCGCGACCAGCGTCATGACTCCCAGGAAGATGACGACGACGCCCCAGAACAGATTGTGAAAGGCGCCGGTGGCGATGACTTGAAACGGATTGAAACCGAGAAAGGCCAGCGTGGGGCCGCCACCGCTGGCCCGATAAGCACTGGCGAACTCGGCGAGGCTGTCGGTACCGAAGCTCGAGTCGGCCCCCATCGCCTGGTTGAGCTGCGTCCGCGAATCCGCGAGACCCGCTGAAAGCGTGGTGCCTCCAATCGCGGATACCGGCGCGTTGCCCTGGGCCCGGAGCGCGGGGGCCGACGCCAAGACAAGGCATAGCGTCAGGCCGGCCCGGCGGAGAAACCCAGCCGCGGACTGGGGAAATGCCGGCATGACTCAGGGGGGCGCATCGAGGCGCACTTCGTCGGCGTTTCGCCGGGCCTCGCCTTGGTCCCGCAGGATCTGATTTTGCGCGTTGATCGCGCGGACGGTCGTTTCGCTTGCATCCGCGTTTTGCACGGCGGACTCGAGCAGGATCGCATTGGCTCCGGCGCTGAGCTGCGCCTGCGCATGCTGCTGGTCGGAGAGGGTCTGGGCCTGCGCCGCCTTCGCCTGGGCATCCTGTCCGCCGGCCGCCAGGCCCTGGAGGTTGGTCCGCCGCTGCTTCGCGTTTTGCAGCCAGTCGCTGGCCATCAGATTCGAAAAGTCCACGGAGGCCTGCGATCCCAGGTTGTATTGGTCCTCGGGCGTGCGCGCGGCGTACCATTGCGCGTAGGCGATGGTGGGCTGGCTCATGCCGGCGGATAATCCCACGCGGGAGATGGCGGGATTGACCAATATTGTGCGGTAGTAAGTGTTCGGACTTTCCACCGCCTGCGTCCATTGGTCGAGCGGCACGCCCATGAACGCGTCCAATTGTCCATTGGGGTCAAAAAGGGCTTCAAGGCTGGCCGCCTCCAGGCCGGGGATCGAATTCACGTTGTTTTGGAGCTGCAAAGGCGACAAGGGTTGGCGGAAGGGCGCGGCCTCCCCGGAGTTTCCGATGGCCGAAGCCAGGCTGACCAACTGGTCAAACTGCTGGGTCGATACTCCGAGAATCGATCCGAGGCGGTCAAACTGCTGCTGCGTCTCGTGGAGCACATTGATCGTCTGGGCGGTGTTGTCGGGGTCGAAGACGATGTCGCCGACACCAAAAATCGCGTGGGCCGCGAAGGGCCATGCGGCCAGGATAAAAGCCAGCAGGCGTCGGAACCGGTGCAGGGGAATGGATTTCATCAGCGGTTGGGCTCGGCTAGCGAGGGATCCGGCGCCACGCGCGGGCCGAAGTTGATGCCGGAATAGGCGCCGGCGGGATATTCAAGAGGAGGTGGGTCCGCCAGGCCGGGGTCCTTTTCCCCGGCGGCGGTGTGCTCCTGCCAATATTCCTGCATGATTTTCAACCGCTCCTCACGCCGCGCCTGTTCGGCGGCCGCTTCATCCGCGGCGGACGGTGGCGCGGGCGCGGCGGAGTGGGCGCAGCCCGCCGCGCAGGCGGCGAGCATGCAGCAGCTGGCAAAGAGGTGGAGCGTGTTGCCCCGAACGCGCTTCATTGGGAAGTCGGTCTGAGTTTTTTCGCCCGCGGGGCGCAACAAGCGCGTTGGGGGCAACTCGCTCCACCTTTTGGTCGCTGGCGTGTCCGGAAGGCAGTGCGTCATGGCGGGGACAAGCGGGAGGAGAGGACTCCCCCGGGATGATCCCGGGCGAATTTGCGCACGGCATCCGGGCGCGACAGCCCGGCCTGCATCGAGCCCTGCATCTCCAGGCGGTCTTCCTTGGAATTGCACGTGAAGGCATATTTCAGGGGCGAGGAGCCGCTCACCAGGTGCAGCGTCCGCTGGCCGTGCGGTGTTTTCTGGATCAGCATAAATTCGGCATGGCTGCCCGGCACGGTATTGACGGATTGGATGTGCCGCAGCTCCGGCGCCGACAGGTTTTTCTCCTGGGCGATGAGGCGGGCCTTGTCGTAATTATCCTGCTTGAGGACGAAGAGATTGTCGGCGGCGCCGACAAACGCGTTGCGGGCCTTGCTGTTGACCAGGAAGTCCTCCAGGCCCTGGGATATGGCGCAGACGGAGACGCCGGCTTTGCGCAGCGTGCGGAAACAATACTCCATGAATTCGGCGGTGGCTTCGTCCTTCAGCATGATTCCCGCCTCGTCGAAGGTGAGAAACTTGGGATCGCGGCTCATTTCCAGCGACAGGCTCGAAACGGCGCTGACGATGGAATTAAAGATGACGCGGGCGAGATCGGGATCGCGCAGGTCGTTCATCACCCGCTTCAGGTCGAACACGATGACGGGCGCGGACAGGTCGATTTGCGACGGTCCGTCGAAGAGATTGGCGAAGGAGCCGTCGTCGCACCACAGGGAGAGTCGATGGGCCAGGGCGAGGCCGCGCTCGTCGGCCAGGAGAGCCGCGCGCACGTGGCGGAGGAAGACGGGTTGCTGCAGGTCGCGAAACCAGGCGCGGCGGAGCGCGCCCTCGAGCACCACCAGATCGTCGCCGGATAGCCGCTGATTGCGTTCCGTGACCAGGCTTTCCAGCCAGAGTGCGCGCGACCGGAGCACTTCCGCGTCGGGCGCCGTGCCCGGCGGAAGCCAAAGCGGGTTCAGTCGGTTGGCGCGGCTTTTTATATTGTAGTCGACGTAGACCCCTCCGCTCGACTCGCAGAAGTTTCCAAAGGATCCCCCGAGATCGACGATGACGACCTTGGCCCGCCGCCGGCGCATCGCGATGAGGATCTCGTCCTCCAGCACGGATTTGCCCGAGCCCGTGCCGCCGATGATGAGGTGATGGGGATTGGAGAAGAGATCCTCGTCGGGGACGATCCAGTTGAATATGCTGCGCGTTGCGGTTTGGAAAAGGACGCCGATTGCCTTGTCGGACGGAAGATTGGTGGGCTGGCCGAAAAGGGGGAGGAGGCGGACAAGCTGGCGCGTGGAGTAATCGAGCAGGCGGTAGCGGTCCTTGTCCTGGGTCCAGAACGGTTGCATCGCCCTCCAGTAGGGCCACAGCGCCCGCTTTTCGTGAATCAGGACCATGTCCCGGCTGCGCGCCAGCGATTGGGCGACGGCGATCCGGTCGCGCAACTCGCCTGGTTCTTGGGCCCAGAGATGAAGGTAGGACGCCGCCCGCCAGGTTCCCTCCGAACTGGCGCCCATTTCCTCGAGTTCCTGGGTGAGCTGCAGGGTGGCGGCGCGTTCAGAGGGATCGTTGGCGGTTTCCGGATCGGATTGCCGCTGCTTCAACAGGGTTTTCAGGCGTTGCATTCGCTTGATGCGGTCTCCGCGCTCGACGTTGACCACGATTTCGGTCCGAAACAGGCCGCAAAGGAGCATCAAGTCGTCGAAGACGGGCCGCGCCATGTCCTCGGGCGGTTCGTAGAGGGTAAGCACCGCGTGGGACCAGCCATCCAGCTCGGCCATGCCGGCCGGCACGGCGATGCCCTCGGGATCCCAGCGGAAATCGCTGTGAACAAAACGTTCGGTCAAGGGCAGCCCGTCCTGCGCCCGGTGTTTGCGCGGGCTCGCCCCCGCCTCAAACTGCCGGGGGTTCCACCGCTGGAAAAAAAGCCGGATCACCGCGTCGTTGTCGAGCGCGACGGGCGACCAGCCCAGCCCATCCAAGGCCCCGGCCAGGGTGCGGGCGTGGGTCAACAATTCGGCCGCGTTCGCCGCATACTGCTCGCGGCTGTACTGGAAATCCGCGCGGGCGTCGGTGAAAAATCCCTGCGCCCACTCCAGCGGTCCCGGCTGTCCCGGGCGGCGCGCGGCGTTCATCCGGCGCAGCGTCGATTCGTCCTGCGGAAGTTTCCGGACGAGAAGAAAGTATACCTCGATCCATCGCAGCCGGCCCTGGCGGAGCAGTTCCGTGATGTTGTCCTGCTGCTCGCGCTGCACTTCCCCGAGAAGGCCCGGGGAAAATTCCAGGTCCGCGAGCCGCCGGGTGAATTCCGCGCAGCGGGAATGCTGGGTCCAGATCACCTGAAAATCGAAATAATCCGGCAGCGCGTTGAGGAATCCCCCCAACGCGTGGTAAGTTCCCTGCACGGCTTCGTCCCCCAGCGTCGGGGTGTAGGGCGGATCCAGCCGGAAGCCATAGCCCAGGGAACGGTCCTGGTTGATGACGATCCCCTGGTGCAGCTCCAGGGGCGACAATTCGCGGTCGAAGGTCGAGCCGCTCAGGTCATTCGTCCGGTGAAATTTTTTGAGTAGGTTCGTGATCATGGAAAGCGGACGGCGCCTCCACCCGCCCGGGGCGAAGCAGTCGCGGCAGGAAAAAGGAGCCGAAATAATGCGCGTCGTTGCCGGGTGGCCGCCCGATCCGAAACGCCGCGAGGTACGCCGGATAGCCGCCCAGGATGACGAGCATGCCGAGGTTGCTGTTTAAAATCAGGATGTTGAATGCCAGGGCGATGATCATCGCCCCGAAATCGCCCGGCGCGAATATGCCCCAAATATAGATGGAACGGGACAATTGCCGATGGTAGCGAACGGTGAGCATTCGTCTTGGGTTTTGGTCCCGGTTTCAGGTCCTGGGTTTCGGACTGGGATCCGGCGCCGGCTGCTCCAGAATGCGGATGGCGTCGTCGAGGTTGCCGAGCACCCCTTGGAGGTCGGCGGCCGTCCACTCGGGCTGGCGTCCGAGCTTGAGCAGGTCCTCGTAAATCCGGCGCAGAAGCGGGAGCGCTTGCGGCGGGGTCGGGGTGGGGAAGTAAAAAAACACCGGCAGGGAGGCTTGCACCCAGCTCCCGTTGACATTGAGAACAATTGGTTTGCGTAAATCGAGCGCTCTCAGTTCATAGCCCGGAATCTTCGCCGGAAGGACGGAATCCTCTGGCGCCGCGGACAGCGGCGGGACCGCAAACAGCAGTGCGCTGGCGATAACGGAGTGAATGCGCATGCCTGCATAATAACAAGTGCGAGTCCCTCACTTGTTATTATGCAGGCATGGACAAAAATAACCTCTCCTCTCACCACCGCCCGGGCCTTTTCAGGGCACCCTTCTGGCTGATGCTGGCCGCATGCCTCGGACTCCTCATGCTCACCGGCTCCGCCCACGCGCAGAGCGCGAGCGCCGTTTTCAACGGCCCGCAGAACATGGATCCGGGCCTGCAAAACGGCCTCAACAACCTCACAGGGTACATCTATTCGATCCTCAAATTCCTCAGCCTGATCGGATTGGGCGTGGCCTATTATTTCGTGATGCACCACGGCGTGGGCAAAGCGATCCTGGCGACGGTCGCCGCCATCCTCCTGTGGTTCGCCCCGGTCGTGGCCAACATCGCCCAAAACCTAGGCAGCGCCGCCGCCCAGCAGTCGTCGGCTAATTCAGCTCCCGGCAACTAGGCCGAATTAGCCCTTGCCTCGCCTCCCGGCGTTCGGTTTGTTGATCCTTCACTTAGTCGGGCCGTAGCGTAGTCTGGTAGCGCGCTTGCATGGGGTGCAAGAGGTCGTGAGTTCGAATCTCACCGGCCCGAAATTTTTCAAGTCCCGCCGCAGCGGGACCTTGAAAAAAAATATCCCCACGGCGAAACCCCGTGTTCAACGGGGTGAAGACGGGCCGCCCCGCAAATCAATGACATTGGCTGGTTGGCCGAACGCTCTCTGGAAGACCGCGTGCCCCATTCCACTCAATTGTCCACTGGCCCTGTATAGCGCGTCCGCAAGCTCACAAATAGATTCTTCGCCGCCGGGTCGGAGACTCTTTCCAGCCCGCGGTCGAGCACACGGATCGCCTCGATCCTGAGACCAGCAGCGGCGTCGAGCTGGGCGGCGGCGACGATAAGGCGGGGGTTGTCGGGGAAGAAATAGAGGCCCTCGTCGAGCATCCTCAAATCGGCGGGGGAGGGGATAAAGGCGGCATGCTCCCAGGCTTCGGCGGCCAGCAGATAGGCGGTGGGTTGCGGAGGCTGCATGGAGCGGATGGGCTGCAACAAATTAAGCACTGAGGCGATCTGGTCACGATTCAGCCTTCCTCCCGGCCCAGCCGGTTTTGCCAGCGCGGCGGCCAAGCGGATGCGGGCAAGTTCGACGTAGGCGCGCGGTCTTGCCACCCGGGCTCGGACGGCGGCCTCCAGGAAACTTCGGGCCTGCCCGTCTTCACCGACCGCGCATTCATAAAGCCCGAGCGCGGCGAGCAAACCGGGATCGCGGAAGCCGTCATCATAGGCCAGCATGAGAGTGCGGTCGGCCTGCATGGCGTACCGGTCGGCGTATTCGGGATAGGACGACTCGACGAACTCGATTTCCTTGCGCTGCCAGTCGCCCAAAAGCCGGGACTCTTCGGCCTCCGTCGGTCGGCGCACCCTGATTTCCGGAATTTCGATCGGCGTTTCCGAGGTCAGGAAGAAACCCTTTCGAATCGCGGTCGGCAGATACTCATCGAGCTGTGCGCCGGCTGCGTCGAAACCAATCCCAAAGCTCTCTTTGAACAACGCCTCGGTGGCGGGCTCGACACTGGCCCGGGAGGCGAACCTCCAAAGGGCTTTGGAGCGAGTATATGTCGCATCACTGAGCGCCCACCGCACGAAAAGCGCGGCTTGGGAATCCCAGACCTCGAGACGCCAGGGCGAGCCTACTTCCGCACCCATTCTGGCAATGAGATTTATCTGCAGGGCCCGCCGTGCGGAAT
>Ga0302326_10023806_pt1 | contig 12463 bp, 8 predicted proteins | sample Palsa_T0_3_FD_202264 | JGI IMG/M metagenome (GOLD analysis project Ga0302326, IMG submission 202264) | Peat permafrost microbial communities from Stordalen Mire near Abisko, Sweden - Palsa_T0_3 | ecosystem: Environmental > Terrestrial > Soil > Palsa > Peat permafrost | place: Sweden: Abisko... | reverse complement strand
AGAGGGCGTATCGTCGCAAGAAGCTCATTACCGCCCGGCCAATCTGGTTCGGTTCACGTCGCGGGCTCCTGGTTTGATCCGCCCGCGTGACAGCCTTCTCGCCACTGGTCGAGGCTCCCTTCCTTTTGGCCTCTAATTTGGACTATCACGATATTTAGGTCGCCGCCACCTTGCCCGGCAGGGCGATCAGCGCTTGCCCGGCGGGCGGTCGCTGCGGTCATACCAGGACCTTCTGTGGCCGAGGTACCTGGTCGGCCTCCGGCGCCGGGAATACCGCATCGGCCGGGCCGGCCGCGTCGGCGATGATCCGGTCACCGTCCGCCTGCGTCCGGCGGCTGGGCAGCTTTCTGAGCAGGGCCAGGATCAGGAAGATCGCGTCACCCGATCCGCGGTAGGTCAAATGCGGGTCGAAGATCATCATGACCGCCTGCGACGATATGGCGGCCGCCAAGGCGAACCCGACGATCCCGGCGGCATCGGCGCGCCGCGCGTAGCAGAATCCCTTGCGGACGAGCGCCCATACAAATGCGAGGTAGCTGCCGAGCAGAGGGAGCCCGCCCCCCCAGAGCAGCCAGGTGTACCCGCTTTCGATCCACACATATCCGTACTCCTGGTCCGGCGCGTAAACGCGGGCGTCTGGCCGCACCCCCAGGATCCAGTTGTAGTCGGAAAACAGAGTGGGCCAGAAATAGCCCCGGAGATTCTGCAGCCGCACGACCCAGCTGTATGGAAGCTGGGCCCCGCCTTGGAAGCCGCTGAGCCGGATTTCGATCACCGGCCACAACAACACTCCGCCGAGGAGCACCACGGGAACGGCGTAAAGCACGATCCGGCCAGATTTCGTGAGTATGACGATTACCGCAACGGCCACCAGCAGGCCGAGTACCGTGGCGAACTCGGCCGCCGCCAGGACGCTGAGTGGATAGATGGCGGCGAGACCTATGAGCAAAAGCCGACGCCGATGACCTCGTATGATCATCGCGATCGCGATCGCGAGGTTGAGGATCGCGAGATCGGCGACAGCGTCAGGCAGTCCGAGCAGCGAACTGCCGCGGCCGATGGTCAGATCGCTCGTCACGTCCAGCGGCGCGTAGTACGTGGCCAGCAGGTTCGGGACGCCGAAGAGTTTGAGCGACTGGAGGATGCCGATAAAGCTGACGATTGCGGCGGACCACATTGACAGCCACAGGCAGCGCATCACCTGCTCACTTGTGGTGATCACCGACCGGACGATGACGTACTCAGCGAGCAGCTTCCAGATGACGATGCAGTAAAGAAGATCATCCGTGGTAATAGCGCGCTGTCTCGCCACCATCATCAGCAGCGGCAGAACCGAGCTTGTGACGCCGAGAGCGATCAGGCTCGCGTCGACGCGGTCAAGCCTGGGCCACGCGCGGTCCCCGGCCCGCGCGAGCACCAGCCAGCGCACCGCGATAATTATTCCGAACAGCACGATCAGGGCTTCGTTCGGCCGCAGCACCGGAATGATGGCCCCCGCGTTGATGCCCACTATGAGCGGCGTGAGGAAAATGAGCAGGTACGCCGCAAACGCAGGCCTGGTCATGATCAACGCGAACAGGCCGATCAGGACCAGCGCGGTCAGCGCGTACTTCGCGCGATACGCCGCGAGCGCCCCGACTGCCGCGCACCCGAATAGCAGCGCACCATCGAGGCTGCGCCGTCTGAGGTCCGGCCAGATTTCCGCATTCTGGATCGGCTGAAGAATGCGCCACCGCCCTGGCGGCGCGGCCGCTGCCACGCCTGGCCTGAGGCCCGCTGCCCGTCGGGCTCGCGGCAGGGCGGCCGAGATCCACTGCATCTGCGGTGCGCGCGTGGCTGTCTGCACCGCGAAGTAGCAACTCGCCCCCACCACAGTCGCGGCGAGGATGGCAAATACCTGGCCGACCTTTGAATCCGGGCGGTCGCCTAGAAAATCCGCCGCTGCCCAGGCCGGCCCGATCATGAAAGCCGAGCCGACCAGCGCGCGCACCAGCGGGCGCAGCACGGACCCGCCTCCGCGCGGCAGCCCCCGCCGCAGATGAAGTACGAGGTACAACGCCCCGACTAGAGTGCCGGCCGACAGGCCGAGGCCCAGCACCGTCAGCACGGCTGGACCGTGCATCAAGTACGTAGCGGCGATAACGGAGCTGCAGACGAAGGTCTGCAGCAGCATGCCGCGGAGCGGATGAGTCGTGTCGCCCCGCGCGTAGCACGCGTAAGTCGCCACCAGGAACAGCGTCTGGCCGATGATGCCGGGCGCCAGGCCGGTAAGCGATGCCGTAATCAAGTGAACAGCGGGGCCGGTGCCGAAGCCGCCGAAGCCGATCGCGCGGGCCAGCGGCCCGGCGAGCACGACGTAGGCGACTGCCGCCGGGACAACCAGGAAGGCTGCGAATCCCAGGCCCTGGACGTAGGTGTCCCGGAAACGGGCGGCCTGGTCTGGCGCGGTCATCCGGGAAAGCCTGGGCATCAGGGAGAGCGCGACCGGCGTGGCCCCGAGGGCGACCGGCAACAAGAAGAAGTTCGTCGCCAGTTGGAACGCGACGACCCCGCCGGCTACGCGGTCGGAGACCAGCAGCAGCGCCGCAAACTGCAAGGCCTCTAGTCCCGCCTGGACCGCTGCCGGGCGTGCGTGCCGGATGACCTCACGGACCTGCGGATTGCGCCATCCGGCCTGGGGCACCAGGACGACACCGACGCGCCGCGCGCCCCACCACTGCGTGCTCGCATGCAGCAGCACCGCAGCGGTGGTGCCCGCCCCCAGGAGCAGCACGAGTGACGAGGGGATCTGCTGCTCGCGCGCCGCCCGGGTATAGAGAACGGCCACCACCCCGAGAACGACGATCGTCCCGAGATTTTCCAGGGCTGGCGCCGCAGAGGCCAGCGCAAAGCGCCTGTGAGCATTCATGACGGCCGTGGCCGTGCCGACGATGGCGTAGAGGGCGACCTGCGGCAGCAGCAGCAGGACCAGCACGGCGCCGATGCGCTCCTGGCTGTGCGCCGCGGCGGCGTCCGTGGCACCGATCGAACCAAACCGCAAAAGAAAAGGGGTTCCGAGCGCCACTAGCGGAACGAGGGCGAGCATTCCGATCATCGCGACGCCGAGCAGTCCTCCGGCCGTTCGCGCGACTGCGCGGGAGTCCCCGGTGTCGATGTGCGGCACCAGCGCCGGGACGAGAATCGAGGAGAAGAGGGCCCCGGCCAGCAGGCCGTAGAAGATCAGGTTCGGCAGCGAGTTCGTGAACTGGTAGGTGTTGGCGAAATATGTCGCACCGAGCACGGCTGCGACGACGACGCCGCGGAGGACTCCGGTGACCCGGCTGACCATAGTCCACACGGCTACGGACAGCGAGTCGCCCACTGCGCCTTCGGGCGAGGATAGGTCCAGTTCTGTGTCCGGCGGGCCGTGTCCTGTTTCTGGGCGCCCGCGCCTGTCAGCGGTGATCGCCTGTCCGGCTCGCGTCACCGCGCGTCACCTCGGAACAGGGCCGGCAACGTGCTGCAGAGAATGCGGATGTCGAGGGCGAGAGAGCGCGTCCGTACGTACTCGATGTCCAGATCGAATCCCTCTCGCATGGAAAGCCTGTTGCGCCCGCGGATCTGCCACAGGCCCGTCATGCCCGGCTTGACTCCGAAGCGCTGCTGATGCTTGTCACGGAGCAGCAGCGCTTCCCAGGGAAGCACCGGCCGCGGTCCGACGAGCGACATCTGGCCCGTGAGCACGTTCAAGAGCTGTGGCAATTCGTCCAGGCTGGTGCGGCGCAGCCATGAGCCGAGCCGCGTCACGCGAGGATCGCCGTCTAGCTTGAACAGACCGCTGCGCCCGCCAACCGGAGGTTGGTCGTCGCAGAGCAGCTTCGTTACATAGTCCCGGTGAATCTTGTCGTCGTTGCCGACGCGCATCGTGCGCAGCTTCAGCATGGTGAAGGGGCGCTTATCGCGGCCGATGCGTTGTTGCCTGAACAGCGCGGGTCCCGAAGATGTACACCGCACCAGGCCGCACAACAGAAGGAGTAGCGGGCCGAGGACAATAATGGCGATCAGGACGATGGCTATATCCAGCGCCCTTTTTGCGGCTTCCCGGGAAATCTGAATCCTCACGCCGCCCCAGATCCGCCCCGCGATATCAGTCATGACATCCTCCCCCCAGCCGTCTGCAGCTGGTCGCCTGACCGGTGGCTTCACGGACCGGTTAGTAAGCCCGGCTGAGTTATGCGCGTCCCGGCCAGCACTTTTTTCTCGCCGAAGGCCTCTACCTCCGCTACGGCCACAGGCCGCCGCTCGAGCAGCGAGATCTGCGCGCACTCGAGCACTTCGACGACCGCCAGACCGTGGTGCCCATTGATTGCGGGGGCGCGGCCATCGATGGCGCAGTTCACGAAATCCTGGTCCTGAAGGGCGAGCGGTTCCGTGAAATCGATGAACGGGGACACCACGTCGCCGAAATGGTAAGCGACTCGAGACAGCGGACCACTGCTCTCCTGCGGTGACATTGCGAACTTGTCGTAGACCCGGATACGCTCATCGCTGGCCATCTCGTCGTACACGACCATCTTCTTGCTGCCAACGGCCGTGATCCTCCGCACTTTGTGCGGATTCAGCCAGCTGAGGTGGATATTTGCCGCCACGCCGACATCTGTGTAATCGAGCCGCAGATAAGCGACGTCTTCGTACTTGGGATGCACATAACGCGATCCCCACGCCGTGACAGCCGTCGGACGCGAATTAAGCACGAAGTTGGCTATCGAGATGTCGTGCGGCGCCAGATCAAGGACGACATTTACGTCAGACTGGTAAAGCCCGAGATTAAGCCGCTCGCAGTCGAGATAGTAAAGCTTCCCCAACTCGTCCTGCACGACGTCACGTAGTTTGTGCACCGCGGCGTTGTAGAGGAAGGTGTGGCCCGTCATGAGCATGGTGCCGGCTGCCTCGGCTGCCGCCACGAGCGCCCTCGCTTCGCTCAGGCTCGTCGCGAGCGGCTTCTCGATCAGTACATGCTTGCCCGCGCCGATGGCCTGCAAGCCCAGCGTGTAATGACTGGACGGCGGCGTTGCGATGATGACCGCGTCGACCTCTGGCAGGGCAGCGTCGAGATCTGCGTACCCAGCTACGTCGCAGTCGGCCAGCTCAGGATGGCCTGCATCCCCGGTGAACCGTTCGTCGACCCCGATGACCGTCTCGACGCCTGTGGTGGATCGCAGCACCCGGACATGCCTCGAACCCCAATATCCGACGCCGACGACGGCGACCCCTATTCCCTCCGATTGCCGCAGCAAAACGAGCCCTCCCTGCTCCAATTCACAAGAACTCCGCACAGGAGTGAATAGCGTGCAGACTCCGTAGATGGCTAGCTGCACTTGTCGATAACGCCGGTAGACCGAACTGCAGGCAGCCGCGAAGGGGCCGCGTCGAAATAATCAAAGATGCCGACGCGAGCCGTCCAAGGCGGCCCGGCTAGGTGCCATGGCGTCTTTAGCCAGACGGCATCGTCGTCCCTCCCCGCCCAGACTGGCATGGGCTGGGTCCGGTCTTCCCAGCGCAGAAACCACCAGTCCCGTACAACCTAACACCATATGAGCTGTCATCAAATAACAAATTGTGATCGGTATATGAGTTATGCAACGATACCGATGTGCCTGAAAGAGAGTGGCGGTATGCATTGTTCGCGCGGGCAGATTTGCGAATCAAGTTAGCTCTGCGACTGAAAGGGACCAGCCGGAGTGCGGCCAATCGGTCCGGCGATGACCGGGCGCTCCGCTTCGGCGATAACCTCTCGTTCCTCAACCGCACCAAATTTCAATCGCCGCTACCCGGACATTGCGTATCACCACAGCATTGCGTATAAACAGTCCGTATACGCGAGATTGGATACGGTACCAGCGGTGGCAAGCAAATAGGGTCATACCGTAACAAATTAGGAGGGGGCCGTGTCTGACACTCATGTCGCGATACTGGGGGCCGGGCCTTACGGGCTGGCCGCTGCCGCGCACCTCCGCCGGGCTGGCGTAGACATCCGGGCCATGGGTGAGCCGATGTCGTTCTGGCGTGGCATGCCGAAGGGGATGGTGTTGCGGTCCAATTGGACGGCCACCTGCATAGCCGACTTCCAGGGCCCGTTGTGTCTTGATGCTTTTTGCGCCGCTATGAGCGCTCACATTGACAGGCCGGTCCCGTTGCCGCGTTTTATCGAGTACGGCATGTGGGTGCAGCAGCAGGTCGTACCGGATCTGGACGGCCGGCTGGTGAAGACGCTCGACCGCGACGGTGCTGGATTCCAGCTGCTGCTCGGGGACGGCTCGCGGCTCAGCGCCCGCCGCGTGATCGTCGCGGCTGGCATCAAGCCGTTTGCCCACCGTCCTGACTACGCGGAAGGACTGCCGCCAGAAGTAGCGTCCCACACCGGGGAGCACCAAGACCTTGGCCGGTTCTCTGGAGCACGCGTGCTTGTCGTCGGCGGGGGCCAGAGCGCATTGGAATCTGCTGCGCTGCTGCACGAGAGTGGTGCCCAGGTCGAGGTGCTCGTCCGCGAAAACCACCTGCACTGGTTGCATGGCGGCAAGTACCACCGCAGGCTCGGCCGCCTGGCACCACTGCTTTACGCGCCCACCGACGTGGGACCCATGGGAGTGTCTCGGCTGGTCGCCGCGCCCGACGTCTTCCGGCGGCTGCCCCAGCGGATCCAGGATTCGCTCGCCCACCGGTCAATCCGCCCTGCCGGTGCCGCCTGGCTGTCCTCCCGGCTGCAGAACGTGCCGATCACCATGGCTCGGTCCATCGTGTCGGTGAGCAGCGCCAGCCGGGGCCTCCAGGTCACATTCGCTGACGGTGGCCAGCGATCCGTCGACCACCTGCTGCTGGGCACCGGCTACCGCGTCGACGTCGCCCGCTACCCGTTCCTCGCGCCGTCGCTGCTGGCGCGCGTGCGCCGGGTGAACGGCTACCCCGTACTGGGGCGCGGGATGGAGTCGTCCGTGGCCGGCCTGCATTTCGTCGGCGCCCCGGCCGCGTGGAGCTTCGGACCGATCATGCGCTTCGTATCGGGCGGCTGGTACACGGGCCGTGTGCTGGCCCGGGCCGTGACCGGCGGACGGCCGCCTGCCCATCTCGGTGACGAGGCCGCCGAGATGGCCGCAACCAGCGATGCCCGATGATCACCGCGCCTAGCAGCGCTCCTCGCGCCCGCACCGCCCGGCGTTTCGACCGGATCGGCGGCGTCGTCCTCGGCGGCGACAGCCAGGGCCTGGGGATCGCCCGGAGCCTGGGGCGCCATGGCGTTCCGGTATGCGTCATCGACGACGAGACCTCGATCTCCCGGGCATCGCGCTTCGTGCAGCGTACGGTGCGTGTCCGTGACCTGCGTAGTGAGTCGTCATTGCTCGACGCCCTCGCTCTCGCCCGGCGCAGGTTCGGGCTGCCGGGATGGGTTCTGTACCCGACCAGGGACGAGAACGTCGCGGCCTTGGCCGCCAACCGTGACATGCTCGCGCGGGACTTCCGAGTGCCCACCCCCGGCCTGGCCGCGATCCGGGCTGTCTGGGACAAGCGAGAGACCTACCGGCTGGCGGAGAAATGGTCGATCCCGATACCGCGAACGTGGTACCCGTGCTCGGAAGCCGATGTGGCTGCCATCGACGTGGCTGGCCCGCTAGTGGTGAAGCCCGCTATCAAGGAGCATTTCTTTTATGCGACTCATGTGAAGGCCTGGCGCGCGGATAATCGCGCGGAGCTCATCGCTGCCTTTCGCCGGGCGGCGGAGATCGTCGGTGACGGAGAGGTCATCGTGCAGGAGCTGATACCCGGCGGAGGCAACGAGCAGTATGCGTACTGCGCCTTGTTCCGCGCCGGTCATCCGGTGGCGAGCATGACCGTGCGCCGGTGCCGGCAGCATCCGTCCGACTTCGGCCGGGCCAGCACCTATGTCGAGACGATCAGCCTTCCTGACCTTGGCGAGCCGTCCATCAGGTTCCTCCGGGAAATCGGATATTACGGGCTCGTCGAGCTGGAGTTCAAGCACGACGTCCGTAACGGTACCTACAAGCTTCTCGATGTCAACGCACGCACCTGGGGATACCACAGCCTCGGTATGCGTGCGGGCGTCGATTTCCCCTACCTGCTGTATCAAGATCAATTGGGAAACCCGGTCAACGAGGCGCATGCCCGGCCCGGTGTGCGCTGGATTAGGCTGACCACCGACGTGCCCAATGCCGTGCGCGACATCACCGCCCGGCGGCTGCGTGCACGCGATTACCTGGGCACGCTTTTTTCCGTCGATACCGAGGCGGTCTTCTCACTCCGGGATCCCTTGCCGGGTCTCTACGAACTAGCGCTGCTCCCCTATCTCGCCGTCAAGCGCGGACTGTGACCGATTCCAGCGATGAGGAGAAAGTGATGTTTGAAGCGTCACATCCTTTTGCGTTCTTCGATTACTTCCGCGTGCCCTACGATGTATCGCCGCCAGCGGCCTTGCCCGACCGATCTCGAATGCTTGCGCCGGTGGGCCGGCTGCACGCGCTTAGGCAAGCCGAAGACCCGGTCCGCTCCTTGTTCTGGCTGCGGCCAGACGGAGGCCCGGGTCCGCCCGACCAGGCCTGCCAGCTTGGTCGCTACCGGCTCGGAGACTTTACCCTGTTCGGGCGGATAGCGCTCAATGCCGCGGTTCCCGAAATGCTCCGCGGGCTTGGTCGCGGATGGCGCCCCGCTGACGCTGTCACCGGTGCCGGCGATCAGCCCGTAGCCGCGGTCTGGCGCGATGACGACGGCAACGTATTCCTGCCCTTTGACCCCGGTGAAGTGATGCATTACTTCTGGTCGGAAAAATATCGCGACGTCGGGCGCTCAGCGCTTTCCGGCACGGTCCGGGCGGTCGCGCTGCGGAGCTACTACATGGCCCGGCCTTTGCTGCCCCGCAGGCTTCAGTTGCGGTTGCGACGCGTCTTTACCAGGGTGCAGAGTAAGTCGTCCTTCCCGGGCTGGCCGATAGAGGACAGCCTTGGCAACTTCTATACCTGGCTGTTTGCCCTCGTGACCGACCTTGCTAGTGGCCCGGTGCCGTTCCTTGACCTGTGGCCGGACGGCCGGTCGTGGGCACTCGTGCTGACGCACGACGTGGAGACCGATATCGGCTGCCAGAACATGAACCTGCTCCGTGACGTCGAACGTGACCGGGGGTATAAGTCATCCTGGGATTTCGTCCCCTTGCGTTACCGGGTCGGAGATGCCGTTGTGCGTGCCCTCACCGATGAGGGATGCGAGGTAGGCGTCCATGGTCTCTGGCACGATGGGCGGGACCTGCGATCCAGGCGGATGCTGCAGAAGCGGCTTCCGGCGATACGCGACTACGCGAAACAGTGGAACGCGGTCGGATTCCGGTCCCCCGGCACACAGCGGCACTGGGAGCTGATGCCCATGCTCGGTTTCGACTATGACTCGTCGTACAGTGACACCGACCCATACGAACCGCAGCCTGGTGGCTGTTGCACTTACCTTCCATATTTCAACCAGAAGATGGTTGAGCTGCCGATAACGATGGCGCAGGACCACACTCTCTTCGTGATTCTGCAGAATCCTGATGCCAGCATCTGGCTGCAGAAAGCGCATCTCCTGCGCGAGCGCCGTGGGATGGTACTCATACTCACGCATCCGGATTACGCGCGCGACCAGCGGATCGTCGATGGCTACCGGAGTCTGCTCGATGAGTTCCGGGGAGACGACACGGTATGGCACGCGCTTCCCCGGGACGTCGCGTCATGGTGGCGCAACCGCGCTGCGTCGAGAATCTGCGACAGTGCGGACGGCTGGCGAATCGTGGGACCCGCAGCAGCGCGGGGACGGGTGCGATTCGCAACGCCTGCCCTGGTCGACGGAGGGATGCTCTGATGCGTGCTGGTTATGCTGTCCGGGCGTCAGCGGTCATGATGCGCCATCCGAAGCAGGGCGTGGAGCGCGTCCGCGGGCGCTTGGATAGGCACGAGGACAGGCGCGCGCTGGCGGCGACCGGCCTGCCGGCGAGTGTTCTCTACGGGGTGAGCGAGGACTGGGCCGAGCGCCTCCATGCTGCGCTAGAGGCGCCATGGCCGTGCCCGGCGGTGGAGTCGTTCGGGCCCGTGTGGGACCGTATCGTGGCTGGCCTCACCGAAGCCGGGGCCCGCGTAGGAGTTGCTTCCTACGGCGGATGGAATGACGGCGACCGCGCGTTCGGTGAGGCCATCTGGTGCCTTACCGCCCACTTGCGCCCCCGGACTGTGGTGGAGACGGGGGTCGCGCACGGGCTCACCAGCCGGGTGATCCTTGAGGGCCTGAACCGCAATGGCAACGGCCAGCTCTGGAGCGTTGACCTGCCGGCCGTCGATTCAGCCTTGCACCCGGAGATCGGCATGGCGGTCCCCGAAGGTCTGCGGTCCCCCTGGACTTATGTCCAGGGAACGGCTCGCGAGCGGCTCCCGGGCCTGCTACGCGAGCTCGGGAGAATCGACATGTTCATCCACGACAGCCTGCACACCGGACGTAACCAGCAGTTCGAACTCGAGGCTGCGTGGGCCGCCCTGCGACCAGGCGGCGCGGCCGTGGTCGACGATATCGATCACAGCCTGGCCTTCCGGACCTTCGTCGACACCTTCGACGAAGAGGCCCGGCCACGGGCTTGGCTAGCCGCCCGGCATGTCACCGGGTCGGGACTGGCCGGGCCCGATGGATTGTGGGGGCTGGCGCTCAAAGGCGACGCACCCGGGCCGACTCCGCGGGCAGCCGGTCCGCACCGCGAACGTCGGCCGGTCAGGAAGCGCCAGGCGGCTCGTGCCGCCGGCCTGCCTGCCATCAAAGCGAGCCCGCAGTACCAGGCCGTGAAAACGCTTATGAGCGACTCCACGGTACGAAGCCGCCGGCACGGGCACATCGAGCTGTCGGTGGTCAGGGAAATCGCCTTCGCACTCCGCGGGCTGGCACCAGCCGGCGGGCGTCTTCTGCAGCTTCAAGCCGGTCCGGGGCGCCAGGTCCTGCTCTTCCGCGATCAGCTCGTCCGGCCGGTGCGTCCGGTTATCTACGACCAGGCCGACGGGCGTGATCCGGACGTCAGGGCGGCGACTGACCTAGAGGAGGTGGACTTCGAGGCGGCTAGCTGGCCAGCGCCCGATGATCATTTCGATATTGTGGTCTGGAATCGCGATATCGTCACCGTGAAGAACCTCGCGTCGGCGCTGGGTGAGGTGCGCCGGGTCCTGCGGCCAGGGGGGTTCTTGGTTCTGGCCGTCCCGAACCTGGCCGCCGCGCACAACCGCCTGCTGCTCCTCGCCGGCCGCCAGCCGACCACGTTGCACATCACCAACGGAGATCACGTGCGAGGCTTCGCTGCCGCCACGATGACACGCGTCCTCGAGCATGACATGGAGTTCCGCGTCCGGCAGTTCATCGGTGTAGGCATCGCCCCGGTCACGAGCGCTCTCTTGCCCCGCCCGCTTCGCGACCTGGGCCACACGGTTATCTGGGTGCTCCAGAAACCCGGCGGCCACACCCAGTCCAGCCGTGACTTGCCCGTGCCGGCCGAACAGCAGGTCCCTTGAGAAGCGGCCCCGCTGGGCTCGAGTTTCCCGGCTGCTAGCCGCCGGACCCGTCCGGTCCCCGAGTCCGAGGATGGACATCCCCCCAAAGGGGATTTATCGTCCCAAGGTGAGCCTGACCCAGCACCCGCTATCGCAATCGGCCGCCGTGGCGACCGGCCTGGCTGCGCTGGTGGCGATCTCCCTCGACCTGGGCTGGCGCATCATCCGCCACCCTGGCGTGATGGCACACGAGGGTGCGCACGCGGTGGTCGGGTCGCTGCTGTTCCACAGGGTCACCGGCATCACGATGGACCCGGCCGGCAACGGCGGAACTACCACGGAAGGTGGTGGCTGCCTAGGCAGCGTTTTCGTCGGTTTCGCCGGCTACATCGGCCCGAGCCTGTTCGGGCTCGGCGCGGCGCGGCTCATCGAGTTCGGGCACGTGCTGGCGGTGCTGTGGATCACCCTGTTCTTGCTCGGGGTTCTGCTGGTGAATGTCCGCTGGTCGTTCGGCATCATCACCGTCGTCCTCACCGGCGCGGCGGTGTACGGCATCGCCCGGTACACCCCGATGGCGGTCCAGATGGTGGCCGGCTACGCGATCGCCTGGCTGCTCCTGCTGATCGGGGTCCGCCAGATCGTCGAGCACGGCGTCAAGGCCGGCGATGCGGCGATTCTTGCCTCACGTACCAGCATTCCGCGCCTCCTGTGGTCCCTGATGTGGCTGGCGGCCACGCTGGCCGCCGTCGCCGCCGGCGGCAGCATGCTGGTCCTGCGGCACTGAGTCATGCGGCACTGAGTCATGCGGCACTGAGTCCTGCGGCACTGAGTAATGCGGCACCGATCAGGACTGGGGGTCGGCGCCGTCCAGCCAGCCGGCGATGCTGCCGGCCAGGGCCGGCAGCGGCAGCGAGCCGTGGTCCAGGATG
>Ga0302326_10023804_pt1 | contig 12464 bp, 7 predicted proteins | sample Palsa_T0_3_FD_202264 | JGI IMG/M metagenome (GOLD analysis project Ga0302326, IMG submission 202264) | Peat permafrost microbial communities from Stordalen Mire near Abisko, Sweden - Palsa_T0_3 | ecosystem: Environmental > Terrestrial > Soil > Palsa > Peat permafrost | place: Sweden: Abisko... | reverse complement strand
CAGAATGTAGACCGGGCGGCCGCGCCCCGCCTTGCGCAACTCTTCATAGAGCCGCATCGAGGCCCAGTGAGCCAGCCGAAGTGGTTCATTCTGCGGCAGATTGGCCTTCATCGGGAAGGCCGTTTGGGGCAAGGTTAAGGTCGCCTTCAACTCCGGCGCTGGAGACATCTTCACTCCCTGGGATGGTGCGAACTTGTTCATTGGTTAGTGTAAATGGCGCGAGAAGATATTTTCGGTAACAACTTCGGGCCTTGGTCGTCTATTGTTTATGGGAACTGTCACCGCGGCGGAATATGAGACTCTGGATGGTGAGCCGAGGCGTTCCGAGACAAGGGCGGGCGAAGTCGAGCATAATGAAAGAATGCGCCTGAACGATGGAGCGCTCCAGACCGGACGCGAACCCGTGCAGCCAAAGGTAACCGAGCCGGCAACCAACATGGCAAACGATTTACAAGTTCTAGACACGGAATCCCGGGCTGCCACAGCCTCCCCCGCGGGTGGCCGCGATCTCGACGTCGCATTCGGCATGACCCTGGAGGAAAAGCCCATTTGGGCCGAGCTTTACGAGAATGTCCGCGACGTCTTCTTTCCGCCCCATCTACCCCCGCTGGTGTTGACCTCGACGCCGATTCCGGTTCCGGACCGCATGGCGGTCAAAGCCAACCCGTGGGCCATCGGCATCGCCACCTCGGTGAACCTGCTGATTCTGGCGTTGCTGCTTTTCCTGGGCGTTCGAAAGATTATCGATACGGTGCAGCAGCAGCAGTTGCACGCCACCCCCATAGACGTAGGCACCTGGCAGCCCAAGGCGCCCAAGGCCGGCAGTTCCAATGGCGGCGGGGGCGGCGGCGGCGATCACAGCCTCATCGATCCGACCAAGGGCCATCTGCCCAAGATCGAAAAGAATCCGATTGTCCCTCCGCAGGTGCAGACGGTGGACAAGCCCAAGTTAGCGATGGATGCGGCCATCAATGTGCAGAAAAACATTACGCTGCCTGACAATCCGCTCATGCCTACCATCGGCGTCAAAAACTCACCCAATGTGACCCTGGCATCGAATGGCCAGGGTTCGGGCTCCGGCATTGGAACGGGCTTGGGCGGTGGTATCGGTTCCGGTACCGGAAATGGATATGGGCCGGGATATGGCGGCGGCGCAGGCGGCGGCCTTTACAAGGTAGGTGGCGGAGTTTCCAAGCCGATTCCGCTCAACAATGTGGAGGCGGAGTTTTCCGACGAGGCCAGGCGGGCCAAATACCAGGGTGTCTGCGTGGTCGAGTTGATCGTGGACGCGCAAGGGAATCCGCAGAACCCGCACGTAGTTCGCGCATTGGGCATGGGACTGGACGAAAAGGCCGTGGAAGCGGTTCGCAAATACAAGTTCAAGCCGGCAATGAAGGATGGCAAAACTCCCGTGCCGGTTATGATCGACGTCGAGGTCGACTTCCGGCTCTATTAACCTGGATGATGGGTGAAAAAAGGGCGGAGCGCGAGGGCGTTCCGCTCTTTGTCTTTGCGCACCAAACAGCCATTCAGAATCTCAATCCCGTTGTGGAGAAGGTGGGAATGTGCGGCAGCATCTGTTTCGCGTCGTACTCTTCGACCATAGCTGGGGGGCTTCTGAGGTCGTGAACCTCGCCCAGGAGCTCGACCGGCGCAGCATCCCGATGCTGCTGACCATTCAGGTGGATAGCGTCCGCAAGCGCGGCGAGCAAGGTCGCGATTCCTTGCGGGAATGTGCTTCGCAATAATGTCTGCGCAGACCCCGGAAGGCCTGCGCGGATTTACTCAACCGCTAGAACGCGGTATACGTGTAGTCCGTCAACTGCCACACACCGCTGATCAGCTGTTGAAGGCGCACATACACTTTGTGCCCGGTGGCCGGCACGGTTACGGTCGCACTGGTCGCCAGGTTCGGACCCGATATGTCGACGTTCCCCGAGCCCACGCCGGTTGTGCCGACCTTCAGTACATATTCCGTCGGCCCAGACCCCCCGGACCAGTCGAACGTCACACTGGTCGATGTGAACGTGCTGCCCGGCGAAGGCGTGTTGATCTTGGCCGGAACCAGCGTTCCGAATTCGGTGTAGGTGTAGTCGGCCGACTGCCAGGCAGCATTGATGTACTGCCTGAGGCGCACAAAGAGAGTCACTCCGTTGGTTGGCACGGTGACCGTAGCCGTAGTCGCTGTAATCCCGCCGGAATTAGAGACGTTGCTCGAACCGACCCCCGTCGTGCCTACAAGCAGCTGATACAGGGTAGGCCCGCTGCCTCCGGCCCAGTTGAAGGTCACTGACCCGCTGGTCAATATGCTGCCTTGCCCGGGGCTGTTGATGATGGCCGGAACCAGCGTTCCGAATTCGGTGTACGTGTAGTCGGCCGACTGCCATGAGGAATTGATGTACTGCCTGAGGCGCACGTAGAGAGTGGCTCCGTTGGTGGGCACGGTGACCACGGCCGAAGTCGCTGTAGTCCCGCCGGCGTTAGAGACGTTGTTCGAACCGACCCCCGTCGTGCCTACAAGCAGCTGATACAGGGTAGGCCCAACGCCTCCGGCCCAGTTGAAGGTAACAGGCCCATTGGCTAATGTACTGCCTTGCGCGGGGCTGGTAACGACTGCCGGGATAATCGTTCCGAACTCCGTGTAGGTGTAGTCGATGGACTGCCATGCTCCGGAGATTTTTGAAAGGAGCCGCACGTAGACCGTGACGCCGGTAGTTGGCAAATTGGAAGCGGTTACGAAGTCGTTCGTGGATGGACCGGAGTTAAACACATCGTGCGCGCCCACCGTAGTGCCCACCCAGAGCTCGTAGTTCGTGGGACCGGTGCCGTCATTCCAGTTGAAAGTCACGCTCGAGCCGGTCATCGTGCTGCCCGGCGCCGGAGACGCCATGGTAGCCATTTGCCCTTCGACATAGTTGATGTAGCTGCTCTGCCAGCCCATCACGGAGAAGGAAAGCAAAGTGGCGTACACATGGGCGCCGTTAGCGGGAAGGCTGGGCACGTTCACTGACGTGGCCGTGGTTACGCCTGAATCGAACAGGTTATTCGAGCCTTGCCCGGTAGTTCCAAGCTGGAGTTCGAATGAAGTATCCGCGGGGCCTGCAACCCAGGAGATCGTGTTCGGTGAACCAATCAGCGCCGACTGCGGGTGGGGAGTCATTACCGGGCTAACACCGAAGGTGGCGCTGACCGGATTGGCCGCCGCGTATACGCCGTTGCCGGCCTGCGTCGCCTGCACCGTTATCGATCCCACGCCGGTCATGGTCAGCTGGTTTCCAACAACCGTTGCAAGACCGGAAATGACTTTGTAGGTGATGGCCAGCCCGCTGGTCGCTGTGGCGCCGAGCGTGATGGCTACAGGGCTATAGGACTGGTTGGTTGGTCCGTTGAAGGTGATCGACTGCGACTGACCTGCACCGATGCCGCTGAGCGGAATGTTCGTCGTCCCGCCGCCCTGGGCGTCGCTGGTGATGCCCACCGTGCCGGATTGATTGCCGGAGGCCAGGGGCGAAAACAAAATGCCGACCATGCAACTGTGACCTGGGGCAAGGATCACCGTTCCACCCCCGACGTTGCAGGTCGAGTCCGCGCCAAACGAGAAGTTGCTTGAGATGGTGAACTGGCTCACATGCATTGGCGCCGTGCCCAGGTTTTCGATGGTCACATCCTGCTCGAAAGAGACCCCGTTCACGGGAACGGTGCCGAAATTCAGCGACGGCGGATCAGCGACGTCGATCTTGTCGATCACGTTGCCGTTGTAATCGGCGAAGAACAGGTTTCCGTTGGCTTCGGCGGCAATGGAATTAGGCTGTGCCACCAGGGGGCCGGCGAGCACAGGGCCGCCGCCTGTAGAGTTGTTGGGAGCCGGCCCGAAGTAGCACATCTTGGAAGTATTCGGCGGGTTGCATGGGCCGATGGCCGAGACCGTGGAAATGGTTCCATCGGTGGTGACTCTCCGAATGGCAAAGTTGCCGTAGTCGGCGATGTACATGTTTCCGCCGCCATCCACTCCCACTCCTGACGGATAGTTGATCTGAGCCTCGGTGGCCGGCCCGTTGTCCCCCGTGTAGCCGGCGCCCAGGGCATGGTTTCCGGCGATCGTGTGCATAATGCCATCGGGTGTCATTTCGCGGACTACCTCGTTGTTGGGGTCTCCAATGATCAGGTCGCCTGCACCATCGACCACCAGAGTGGTGGGGTTATAAAACTGCGCCTGAGTTGCGGGCAGGCCGTCGCCGGAGTAGGAGCGCACGCCGTTGGCAATGCCGGCCACGGTGGTGATGATCCCGTTACTGTCGATTCTTCGGATAACGAGATTGCCGCTGTCGGAGAAATAGGTGTTTCCATTGCCATCCGTCGTCACGTCAATCGGGGCGTTGATGTGGACTTGGTCGTTGCCCTGGCCGACCGCCGGCCCTCCATCACCGGTATAGGGGCTGGGGCAGCTGGCTGGGTCATAGTACGGGCAATTGTTGATGTTGTATTGATTGCCGGCAATATCGCTGACAATTCCTGTCGAGAGGGTGTCCACGCGAATCTCGTTCCACGCGCCGTCGGCAAAGTAGATGTTGTCCTGCGCGTCCAGGCCAATGCCGTACCTCGCTCCCATGTATGCGTCGAGGGCCGGTCCCCCATCGCCGTTATTGGGGTCGCTATTGATCCGAGTTGGGTTATCGTTGCCGACTACTGTGGAGATGTAGCCCGCTGGCGTGATGGCGCGGACGACATAGAAGGCCTCGTCGTCGACAAAGAGGGTTCCCCCCTCGTCGACCCTCATGCCGGCTGGAAGGTAGAGTGGTGCGGTAGCCGCCGGCTGCGGTGAGTTATCCGTCAGCAGGCAATAGCAATAGTAGTTATAGATTCCGGCGTAATGGGAGATGGCGCCCGGCGAGAAGGCAAGGATGGGCCCGGCGGCGGTGCCCGTCAGTGGCAGCGTGATAAGCGGAGCGGAGCTCTGGTTGAGGATGACCACCGCCGCCTTGTGCACGCCCACGCTGAGTGGCTGGAAGGTGACCTGCATGGTGCAGGTGGACGCAGTTGTCCCATTGGTGCATGTGGTTGACCCTATGGTGTAATCAGGCGATATGCCACCGGCGCGCGTGATGGACGAAGTGCCCAGCGTCGTTCCGGCATCGATGGTGAAGGTTAGAGGAATGGTCACGCCAGTGGCGCCGACGGCCACCGTGCCGAAGTTCACCGACGCAAACTCCTCTGTAACCACCCGGTCGTTGCCCTGGTCCATGATGTAGTCCGTCGCCTTGCCGTCAAAGCTGATGCCGTTCGGTTGACTGAGAGTGAGGCTGCCGGCTCCCAGTACAAACGGCGCGCCGGCGGCCGGCAATTCGACAACCTGGTTGGTCCCCGCGTCCGCGATGTAGACATTGAGCTGTCCGTCGACGCTTACGCCCACCGGCTGCGAGAGCGATACGCTGCCGGTGGAAAGGATTGTCGCATTCCCGCCCACTGCCTTCACCACACGGCCGTTTCCGGTGTCGGCAATATAGACCGCACCGTTGTAATCCACCGCTACGCCCTGCGGATTGTTCAGCGTCAGGGGAGAGACGCCGATGCCCAGCGGTGTCCCGGAGGGAACCGGAATTTCAATCACATGATCGGTGTTTTGCAGGCAGACATACACGTTTCCGGAGAAGTCGACCGCAAGCGCGGCGGGGTTCAGCCCGCTGCCCAGGACAGTCAGCACGGTTGGCGCGCCTGCCGCGGGGGCGTAGATGATCCGGCTGTTATTCGCATCCGCAATGTACACCCCGCCGTTGTGGTCGGTGGCAATGGCGCCTGGACCGCTCAGAGGCAAACCATTGAACTGCGCTGTGCTGGAGATCAAGACTGACGCAGTTCCATTGGGGGCGACTTTGAACACCTGGTTCGTGCCGGGGTCCGTGACGTATACGTTCCCGAATGGATCGGCGGCGGCATAATCCCCCGCGCCCAGAGCCTCGCCATTCACCGGTAGAACCCCGGCGACGCCGTTAAACTGAACCTGCCCCTGAACGGCGGGCACAAAACAAAAAAGGAGGAGGTTGGCGAGCAGGCACTCGATAAAGAACAGGCACGCGCTGAGGGCTGAGGGAAGGCTCTTTTGCATCATTGTTGGAACTCCATTGCCGGGATCGTCCGTTTGCCGGGCCGAGGCATTCGTTGATTCGCAACCTAGGGCAAAGGAAGAAACATTTGTGACAAAGATCGCAAAAAAGATTGATCTCCTTCTCAAACAAGGCGGCGAGGGCCGGTGGCTGACAAGTCACCTCGTGTGAGAAAATGACTGCGTCTGGCTCCAATCAAAGCGTCTCAGGCAAAGCGAAGGCACCATGAGCAGCGACCCCAGCGCGAAGGTGGTCCCTTTGTACTATTCGGAGGAAGCGGACGAGCGGCTCGTCCGGGCAATTCTGAAGGGAGATTTGGAAGCGGAGCGCGAGTTTGCCCTGCGCTTTATGCGGCCCGTGCGAGGCATGCTGCTGGCGCTCTCGCACGATCCCGAATTGACCGCCGATCTTCTCCAGGACGTCATGATCGAGGCAATCTGCTCCTTGCGACGTGGCCAACTGCGCGACCCGCGCAAGCTGAAAGCGTTTGTCGGAGCGATCGGCCGCAACGCAGTCAACCGGCATTACTATCGCAAAGCCCGCAAGCCGGCGACGGTGGATCTTCCGGAAGATCTCCCCGACCTACGGGCAATGACCGGTGATCGGGACCAGGAGGAACGGGGAAACCTGGCCATGGAGGCCATTGCGAGCCTGGAAACCGTCGATCGTAGAATTCTGGAAATGACTCTTGTGGAAGGATTTAAGCCAGGAAAGATCGCTATTGAAATGAGCTTGAACCCGGATGTTGTGCGGCAAAGGAAACTGCGGGCAATCCGCAAAGTGATTGATTTTGTCCAGCAAACGTCACAAAAGCGATCTTCCATCCCCAGAGTAGAAGGACGGGTCCCATGAGCGACTGCAACGGAGGCCCAGCGGATCGTTACCTTGAGCCGTATCTAAGGAACACTCTGCCGGAGGCCGAGGCAAGACAGTTCGAGGAGCACTATTACGGTTGCGAAGTATGTTTGGCGCAGCTTGAAGCTCTTGAAGCCGTCGAGTTGAAGCTCGGCAGGCAGCCACGAAAGGCGCCGGGAGTGCTGCTGTACTGGCCGACAGCCGCTTATGCGGCAACTGCCATTGCGGCCATGCTGCTGATCGGGTTCTTCAGTTGGCGCTCCATGACCGTGATGCCCGCGCTGAACCAGCAGGCCAGGACGCAGGCAACGGCTCCGATTCAAGGACCGCAATCTCCGGCGCCGGCGGCTGCTCCATCCGTCCCCCCGCTGCTCCATCAATTGGCGGATTTGAATTTCCCCGTCTTTCGACTATCGAATGTGCGCGGAGAGAAAGTGAATCCAGCGCTCCAGGAAGGCATGAGGGCATATGCCCGTCATGACTGCCCCGCCACAGTAAGAGCGTTGAGCCAGGTAACAGATCAGGCCCCGGAAGCGCCCATGGCGCGCCTCTACTCCGGTGTCTGCCTTATGCACGAAGGCGATCTGCCCAGATCTGCGCAAACCCTGAAAGCCGCCACTGTGGCGCCTGGGACGCCGGAGCAGGAAGCCGCATCGTACTACCTGGCGCAAGTTGCGCTCATCCGCAATGACGGCAGCCTCGCCCGCCATTACCTGATCCTTGCGATTTCGAGCCACGGTGATTTCGAGGGCCGCGCTCGAGGCCAACTCAGGCAAATCCCCGCGCATGAACCACACCACTGAGAAGCACCGGTAAGGATTGGATCTGGCCATGAATGCTGAAACGAAATCCTTGCGGACATTCAGCCTGATCTTATGCCTGTTTTTATTTGTAGGGCCATGCGCCGCATCAGGCGCTGCTCAGCGGGGTGACGCTGCGAAAGCCGCGTTGGACGAGATTGACCATGCTCGGGAAAACCTTCGCGCAGTGGAAGCCGCTCACCCCGGCAACACCATCGAAACCGTTCAGGCTCTCAGGGATCTCGTGACGGCTCAATTGAACCATCAGCTGGTCGCGGACGAAACCGTCACACTATCCACCCAGGAAGCGGCTATGGCTCTTGCCGTTGCCGGCACTCCAAGCAAAGCCTATGCGCGAGCGCTGATTGACTCCGCCAATGCGGATGCGTGGCTCAACCGGGCCGCGGAGGGGCGCAGCCTCGCTGAGCGGGCGCTGGAGATGGCGCAGGCGGATCTCCATGATCTGAATATCGAGATCGAGGCTGCGGACACATTGGCCTTTGTGTGCTTGAACCTCGAAGACCTTTCATGCGCCCTCCAGGCAGGCCAGGCGGCCATCGCCGGAGAACACAAGGGCGGGCCCGCTCACGACCGCGAACTCGCTTCGAGCCTTTCGCAAGTCGGGGACGTGTTCGAACGCTCGGGCAAGGCGGCGGAGGCCGGCGCCGCAATCGAGGAGTCGCTTGCAGTTCAGATGCGCGTCGACCCCGGCGCCCCAGACATCGGCATCCTGGAAAGCAATCTCGGCGCGCACTACCTGCGCAATCGGGAATTCTCCAAGGCTCAGCCCCACCTGATCCTCGCTCTTTCCCTCATGAGCCGGAATTATGGAGAAGACAGCGATTTTGCGCGCGGCGCAATGGTTAACCTGGGCGATTTCTATACACGCACCGGCCAGTTCGCCCTGGCCTGGAAGAACTACGAGCTCGCCATCGGCAGCAAGAGTGCGACCATCGAAACGCTGGCGCGGATTCGTGCCAACTATGCGCGATCGCTGGCCTCCGGAGGCAGCCCGCGGGAGGCAATCGACCAGGGGCTGAAGGCTGCTCAAATGGGGCGCGAGAACTTCATGCTCCAGGCTCGTGTTCTCCCGGAGAGGCAAGCTTTATCCTACGTTGCGGAGCGCCCCAGGGGCCTCGATACGGCGCTTTCGATACTGGCTCGTTATCCGATGATGGATGCCGAAGCAACCTATCAGGAGATTGTCCGCTCCCGCGCGCTGGTGGCGGATGAGATGGCTCGCCGCCAAAGGAATCTCAATGCGGCCAATGATCCGGAGGTAGCGCTGCTGTTAGGTGAACTAGGCAAGGCGCAGGCCCGCCTGCTGGCAGTCGAACAGCAGACGCAGGGAAAGGAGGCTGAATCCAATGCTGTAGCCGAGGCGACGGCGCGGATGGAAAAAATTGAACGCGCACTGGCCGAACTCAGTGCAGCCGTTCGCAACGATGAGCGCGTGGCAGCAGTGCGGACTGCCGACATTCGCCAGAGCCTTCCTTCGCACGCGGCGCTGGTCTCTTATGTGGCATATCAGCGTCGAGTCGTGGGGGCGGTCGATCCGGCGCGCACCGACACGCCGGCGTACATGGCCTTTGTCTTGCACGGGGACGGCGGCGCCATTCGCGTCTTTGACCTTGGCGATGCTCGGCCGATCGATGAGCTGGTTGCGCGCGCCCGGGCTTCGGCCAGCGCCGAGGCTCGCGGAAGCGGGCTTGCTTCAATGCGCAACGAGCGCGAGTATCGCGACGCCGGTGATGCTCTGCGTAAAAAGATCTGGGACCCGCTTGAGCCGGAGCTGAACGGCGCAACGCTCGTTCTGGTTGTTCCGGACGGATCGATGAACCTGATCCCCTTCAGCAGTCTTCCAAGCGGCAAAGGGTACCTGGTGGAGCACGGTCCCGTCATCCATATGCTCACCAGCGAGCGTGATCTGGTTCCTGCCGAGCCGGGGCCGCGCAAAACAGGCCTGTTGGCAGTTGGAAGCCCAACCTTTGAACTGGCCGGAAACGCCGGACCGCCCGCCACTCTACGCGATGCCGAGGCACCTTGCAAAGACTACCGGAATCTCGACTTTGGTCCTCTGCCAGGCGCTGGTTCGGAGGTTGCCGACCTTGATTCGGCATGGCGGCGCTGGGAATCCCCCGAGTCTGCCACTCTGCTCACCGGGGCTGCGGCTACGCGTGACCGGTTCATCCAGGAGGCAGGGCGTAACCGGGTCTTGCATGTAGCCACCCACGCCTTTGTCTTCGGCGGCGGCTGCGCGGACGACAATCCTCTCCTTCATTCGGGGCTGGTCTTTGCCGGCGCCAATCAAATGGGCGGCTCGGCAATTCTCACCGCCCGCCAAATCGCGTCTCTCGACCTCAGCGGGGTTGACTGGGCAGTCCTTTCCGCATGCAACACAGGCAATGGAGAGCTGCGGGATGGAGAAGGAGTGTTGGGTTTGGAACGGGCCTTCCGCATTGCCGGGGTCAGAAGCGTTGTCATGACTCTGTGGCCGGTTGACGACGATTCTGCCCGACGCTTTATGCACCAGTTCTACACCATGCGGCTCGGCAGCCATGCTTCCACCGCGGACGCGGTCTGGGATTCCGCCCGGCAACTTCTGGCCGAGCGCCGCGCGGCAGGGAAGAGCACTCATCCATGGTACTGGGCCGGGTTTGTTGACTCCGGCGGCTGGGAATAGTTCCATTGATTTGGCGATGTCGCGCAGCTTCCGCACGCCCAGGCCCAGATCCGAACCGCCGCCAAAACAGCCGCCAGCAAGAAAATGGCCTCTCCGATATGAAAGGCCATTTTCGTCTGTAAACTCCTGATTTTTCGATCTTATTATGGTGCGCCCGGAGAGAGTCGAACTCCCGACCTACTGGTTCGTAGCCAGTCGCTCTATCCAGCTGAGCTACGGGCGCACAGACATGGCCACTGCAAGCGACCATAGACAGATTATCAGGGATTATTCGACGGCGCAATTTTTATGCCGGCGGCGAAAACCCGAGGCTGGCAAATGCGGGAATTTTGAGCCTTTCAGGCTGCGGGGGCGGGTAGCGGCGGAATGGACGGCGGATTCAGCGGCGCATCCGCGACGATTCCGGGGACGATCTCAAGGCCGGCCTGGCGAACCAACTGGGTGACGGTCGCCTCATTGAGCCGGGTCGCGTCGTATTCCACGCGCAAGGTGCGTGCTGCGCGATCGAAGCTGAGCCGGCGGATGCCGTAGACGTCTTTTGTACTGGCCAGCGCCAGGGTCACAGCCTCAGTGGGCGGCGTGGCGTAACGGTAGAGAATCTCCACTGTGGTCATATGGGAATGATAGCAAGGCGAGGGCAGTGAGCCGCGCCCGCCACTCCCTACAAACTGCTGAGATAGGCGCGGATCTCGGGATTCGACCAGTCCGGGTCGCCCACGATCTTGCGGCGGATCAGGCCCTGGCGGTCAATGATGTAGGTCTCAGGCCAGCCTTCGGTGTGGTAAAGCTTGGCCGCGGCCTGGCCGGGGTCGCGGACCGTTGTCAGGTCAACGTGCCGGCGAACCAGAAAACTGTTGTAGGCGTCGGGGTCCTCGTCAATGCTGACGGCCAAAATGGCCAGGTCAGGCCGGTCGTGGTGGAGTGCGGTCAACCCTGGCATTTCTTCAATACAGGGAGCGCACCAGGTGGCCCAGAAGTTGAGCAGAACGACCTTCCCTCGGTAATCTGCCAGATGAATCGATGTGGTTCCGTCGGTCACCGTAAAGTCGGGGGCAACTTTGCCGGTTTGCGAGGGGTGGGCTCCCCGATCGCAGGCGGAGGCCAGGGCCAGCGGCACGAGCAGGGTGAGCGTGAGTAATCGAGGAGACCGCACATCCCTATAATACGGATCGAATGGCCGCAACGAAAAGGTGAAGCATTATGGGGAAGGAACGGACTGAGGCCGGCAGCGTGGCTGGGACTGGCCGGTGGAGACCGGTTCTCGGGCTCTCCGAGTCTCCAAGTGACCAGGACACGACTCGGGACTGGCGGGAATCGACTGCGGGGACCATCTTTGACCACCCTGAGCAGCAGGAATTGATCGAGTTGACGGTAGTCATCCCGGCGCGCAACGAACAGGATTGCCTGGGCGCGTGTCTGCGGTCACTTGTGAGTCAGTCGGAGGAGATCTTCGAGCTGGGCCGGGATTGGGAGCTGACCGTGGTGGATGACCACTCGACCGACCGGACCGCGGAGATTGCGGGGGAGATTGCGCGCGGTTTTGCGGGCGTCACTGTGATGGAGGCGGCCAAGCTGGAGCCCGGATGGACAGGGAAGGCGAATGCGATTTGGACAGCGGCGAGGCGGGCGCGGGGACGGTGGCTGCTGTTCACGGATGCGGATACGATTCACGAGCCGGGAAACCTGCGCCGGGCCCTCCATGAGGCGGCGCGGCACAAGGTGGGGATGCTCAGCTACTCTCCGCGCCAGATAGTGAGAGGCTTATGGCAGCGGTCGCTGATGCCTCTGGTTTTCTGCGAGCTGGCGCTGGCCTATCCGCCGGCCAAAGTCTCCGACCCCAACCAGCGCATCGCCGCGGCCAACGGTCAATTCCTGTTGATCGAGCGGGAGGCTTACCGGCGGCTCGGCGGCCACGCCTCGGTTGCCGGCAAGGTGCTGGAGGACGTGGAATTGGCGTTTCTGGCCAAGCGCCGCAAGGTGGGCTTGCGCTTCCGCTACGCCGAGGACGCCGTGGCCACGCGCATG
>Ga0302326_10023803_pt1 | contig 12464 bp, 9 predicted proteins | sample Palsa_T0_3_FD_202264 | JGI IMG/M metagenome (GOLD analysis project Ga0302326, IMG submission 202264) | Peat permafrost microbial communities from Stordalen Mire near Abisko, Sweden - Palsa_T0_3 | ecosystem: Environmental > Terrestrial > Soil > Palsa > Peat permafrost | place: Sweden: Abisko... | reverse complement strand
GGTGAAAGTTTCCTCGCCGCCGACGGCCTCATAGAAGGTGCGCGGCGTCCGCGCGGTCTCCTCGCTCATAACGCTGCAAGCCTATCCGTTGCCCGAGCGGTGGTTGCGCCGTGTCGTCGGCGCCGCCTCGGCGGTGGCGGCCTCGGCCGACGGATGAATGCCGGCCGCATCGAGCGCCGCCTTCGCCCGGGCGCGCATCTCCCGCTCGACCCCCCACTGGCGCAGCGGCGCCGTCTTCACCACGATTCGCATGGTGACTTCGGTGCTCGAGATCTCCTGCGCGCCCCATATCTCGGGGGGTTCGAGCATGACCGCCCGCCAGGCCGGGTCGTCCCAGAACGCCTGCGCGGCTTCGGCGAGTACCGACCTGATCGCTGCCAGGTCCGGCTCGTACGGGACGGGGAAGTCGATCACCGCCCGCGCCCAGCCCTGTGACTCGTTGCCCACCTGCTCGATCGCGCCGTTGCGTATGTGCCAGACGATGCCGTTCACGTCGCGCATCCGGGTGATCCGCAGCGTCACGTTCTCCACGGATCCCGTCGCGTCCCCGATCGTGATCACGTCACCGACCCCGTACTGATCCTCGACCATCATGAAGATCCCTGACAGGTAGTCGCGGACCAGGTTCTGCGCACCGAAGCCGACCGCGATGCCGACCACGCCCGCGCTCGCGAGCAGCGGCGCGAGGTTGATGCCGAGGTCGCCGAGCACGACGGCCCCGGCGATGGAGAAGATAATCACCGACGAGGCGTTGATCAGGATGGAGCCGAGGGCGCGCACCCGCTGCTTGCGGCGCTCGTCGACCAGTCCACGCTCGACCTCTGACCCGGCACTGTCAACGGCGCTAGCGATACCACCGTCAGCAGGGACATTGTCGGCAGGGACACTGTCAACAGGGACACTGTCGGCAAGGGCATCGGCCTCGTCGGGCACCGGGGCTTCTGGTACGGGGAGCTCGGACCCGGATCGGCCACGTCGTCGCGGCAAAAGGCGCACGGAGACCAGCCGGGATGCCGCCCCGCCGCGTAGCTGGGGGAGCAGGGATTGAGTCGCCCGCTCGGTCAGCCGGTTGATCACCCGGCGGACGATCGCCCTGATGAGGAACGCGAGTACCACGACGAAGGCGATCCGGAGCAGCAGATGCACGGGCCCGGCAAGGAAATTGTTGGTCAGCTGGGCCGCCCGCTCGTCGTGCGAGAGATCCCAGACCAGTCGGCACGTCACGCCGGGGTCCGCCCCGCAACTGTCCAGCAGCGTCGCTTGCGCGTGCTCCGCGCCAGGCACCGCTAGATCGCCACCGACCATCACGTCGAGCCTCCCCGCCACCAAGTACCGGACTATTCGCCTGCATGGTGAGCGTACCGGGGCTACCGGGATCGCCCGGGTGGCAGGCCAACTCGCTACGGTCTGCCGCGTGACGCCCTGCACAGCGGATAATGCTACAAACTTCTTGAGAAAAGACATGTTGCTGTGGAACTATTGGCTAACGTAAGATAATGAAGTATCTCGATATCATTCCGTTCCAAAGTCACGATAAAAAAGTATTTAATGGGACAAAAATACCTCGAGGCACTACGTGTATCTGCAAAAAAACGAACGATATGTAGGAAGAGGATCGCCACTTACTCCCTCTGGAGGGACCATGCGGCAGCTGATCGCCGGGGACCGGACGCACACGGCCGAGCCCGAGCCCGGCTCGTTTCGGGCCGCGACGGGCGGCGACGCGGACCTGTTCGACCTGAACCACTACCCCGTGCATGCGTTCTGCCGGGTCTGCAGCGAGCCCATCGAGGCCGAGACGTTCCTGCGTGCCTTCAGGCACGCCGCCGAGCGCGGCTAGCCGTCGCTTAGCCCGGTCTCCCGCGCGACGAAGGCCAGGCAGTCGCCCGCAAGCGAGGCGGTGAGCGATACCGCGCGCTGACTATGTCCCACCTGTCCCTCGGCGCGCAGCAGCACCGGCCGTCCAGACGCGGAGGCGTGCTGCAGTGCCGCGCACATCTTGTACGCATGCAGCGGGTCAACCCGCGTGTCGCTGGTGAAGACGGTAAACAGCACCGCCGGATAATCGGCCCCCTCGACCACCCGGTGATAAGGCGAGTACCCAAGCAGCCACGGGAGTTCCTCCGGCGAGGCCGCGGTGCCGTACTCCGTGTTCCACGTCTCGCCGATCTTGAACCGCTCGTACCGCACCATGTCGAGCAGTGGCGCGGAGCACACGGCCGCGCTGAACAGGTCGGGACGCTGCGTGATCGCCGCCCCGACGAGCAGCCCACCGTTCGATCCGCCCCAGACCGCGAGCCGCGACCGTGACGTGATCCCCGCCGCGATGAGGTGCTCGGCCGCCGCGTGGAAGTCGTCGAACACGTTCTGCTTGCGGTCGAGCATCCCGGCGCGGTGCCACTCTTCACCCTCCTCGCTGCCGCCGCGCAGTCCGGCGACCGCGTACACGCCGCCCGCCTCAACCCAGGCGAGGATGTTGGCGGAGTAGCCGGGGGTCATGCTGATGTCGAACCCCCCGTACCCATAAAGAACGCAAGACCTTTCGACCGAACGGTCCGTTGCTTCGCCGCCGGGCTCAATGACCACCATCCGGACTTCGGTGCCGTCCGCGGAGTGGTACGTGACCTGAGACACTTTGACCTGCGGCGGGGGCTCCCCAGGCGGGACGTCTGCCCCCCAGGCGGGAAGTCCGTCCCCCCGGGAGACGGCAGTTCCTGGTGACGTCGCCCAGGTCGAGAGCTCTCCGGCCGCGGCGTCGTAGCGGAGCACGACCGGCGGCGTCGTGTAGTCCGTGTAGCCGAACCACGCCTCGTGCCCGCCCTCGGGCCGCTCCCCGATCCCGCCGACGGACCCGATTCCCGGCAGGTCAAGCTGGCCAAGCTGCTCGCCGGAGGCCAGGTCGTGCACGGTGACCTCGCTGACCGCGTGCCGTGTCCTGCTTGCGATGAGCACCGGCCGGTCGAGATCGTCGAGGATCGCGTAGTCGCGCAGCACCGCCGACGGGTCCGGGCCGATGAGGTCGCGCCAGCCCTCGGGGCCTGGCGCGGCCGGGTCGGCCACGCAGATCCGGCCGCGCGGCGCGTTCAGGTCGGTGAACACGTACAGTCGGCCGTCGCGCCCGATCCGCGGCGAAGCCTGCGCGTCAAGCCCCACCATGAGCGGGACGAGCACCGGGGCCGCCGGGTCGCTCCCGGTCAGGTCCGCGATCCAGATGTCCTCCCTTGGCGCGGTACCGATCGACGCCGAGATGATCAGCCAGCGCCCGTCCATGCTGACGCTGGCACCGTAGTACGTGGTCTTGTCCCGCCCCTCGCCGAACACCATCACGTCCGACTCCGGCGCCTCGCCAACGATGTGCAGGTAGACCCGGCGGTGGTACTGTGACTCGCCTTCGGGAACCGCCTCGGGCGGCAGCCGCCTGGTGTAGTAGAACGCCTTGCCGCCGGGCAGCCACGCCACCCCCGAGTACCGGCACCGGTCGATCGGCCCGTCCACGATCTCCCCGGTGGCCACGTCCATCACCCGCAGCAGCGACTCCTCGTCCCCGCCATGCGAGAGCTGGTAAGCGAGCAGCCGTCCCTCCTTATCCGGCTGCCAGGCGTCAAGCGTCGTCCGCCCGGTCGGATCGATCGCGAAGGGATCGATCAGCACTCGCTCGCCCCCGCCTGCCTCGGCCCCTACGCCGCCGTCCGGAGTCCTGCCGTCCGGAGTCCTGCCGTCCGGAGTCCTGCCGTCCGGAATGTCGGGCGCAAAAACCGCGCCCGACATTCCGGAAATTTCAGGATCTGCGACGTACAACACCGCGTGCTCCTGGTCGGGGTCGCGCCTAGTAAAGAAGCGCGTCGTCCCGCGCCACGCGGGCACGCCGACCGACCCGACCCGCAGCAGTTCGCGTACCCGCGCCGCGAACGGCTCGCGCCTGGGCAGGGCGGCCCGGTAGCCGGCCCACAGCGACTCCTCGGCGGCGAGCCACTCCTTGGCTTGCGTTGAGTCGACGTCCTCAAGCCAGCGGTACGGGTCGGCGACCTGGTGTCCGAAGAGATCCTCGACCAGATCAAGGCGCTGGGCCTGCGGATATGTGGCGGGCAGGTACTCAGCGGAGAAAGAAGCCATAGCGGCACCTTAACCCGAGTCTGTTACCGGCCATTAACCGAGAATCCACAAATTGCCTTGTACTCTAGGAGTGTTGGTGGAGGCACGTGGCTTCGGCCACGTCGGGACCAGCTCCGGTCCCGGTGGTGTGAGCGGCGCCTCACGAACTGGTGTCTTCGGAGGTACCAGTGCGACGCGTGCTGCTGCTCAACGTCACCTATGAGCCACTGACCACCGTCGGTCTCCGGCGGGCAGTCTGCCTTGTCTTGGGCGAGAAGGCAGAGATCGTGCATCATGATCCCGGCGGGCGGCCGCTGCACTCTGCCACGCTCGAGGTGGTAACCCCCTCGGTTATCAGGCTCCGCCGGTACATCCGGATTCCGCCGCGCAACCGGGTTCCGCTGACCAGGGCCGCCTTGATGCGCAGGGACAACTACAAGTGCGCCTACTGCGGCCGGCATGCCGAGACAATCGACCATGTGCTCCCGCGCAGCCGCGGCGGCCAGCATGCCTGGGAGAACTGCGTCGCCGCCTGCCAGATGTGCAACCACCGCAAGGCCGACCGGTTGCTTTCCGAGATTGGCTGGACCCTCCCCGTCGCCCCCGCCGTCCCGCGTGGTGCGCACTGGCGCCTCATCGGGGCCCAGTACGACGGCGACCCCCAGTGGCAGCCCTACCTCGGCACCACCGTTGCTGCATAACTCGTTGGACGTCGCGGGGCGGGTGCCGGTGACGTCGTAGAGGTGGTGGATGGGGTCGTGGATGAAGTAGCGGGCGAAGGTTTCCACTGTGAAGGATGCGCCGTCGCCGCGGCGGCCGGGGCGTAGCCACTGGTCGGCGGTGACGGCGGCGAAGCTGGTTGCCACCGTCTCGCCGGCCGCGGCGAGTTCGGCCGCGACCACGGCCGGGTCCTGCGAGCCATATTGGCTGGTGACCGCGGTGTCGTCCTGATCCCAGTTCGGGTAAAGCGGGTCATCTTGGGTGAGCATCAGGCCGAGCCGGTAGTCGTAGAGCCGGAAGACGTCACGGACGTGGCAGCCGTATTCAAGCGGGGACCAGGTGTCCGGCCTTGGCCGCTCCGTGGCACCGGGTGCGGCGAGCGGCGAGCGCCAGGCCGCCGCGTTCGCCCGGATCATCGCGGGGATCTCCTCCCGCGAGAACGACCGAGTGTCGAGGCCGCACTCCGGGCAGGGCCGCCCGAGCACCCAGGTCCAGTCCTTGGCGTCAGGAATGATCGTCATATCATCCAATGCTACTGATCAGCTTCTTTGGTGATCTTGACACGTCCTGCACCGGGTGCGTCAATTTGGGGTACTGGATGGGCGACAGCCTCTCCAGGAACCCCCGACGCATGGAGGTCCGCGTGTCAGCAGACGAGACCACAGCGTCGCCGGTGATCAGCGCCGATCAGCAGCGGCTGCACGAGCTGGGCTACGCCCAGGAACTACGTCGGCATATGTCCGGCTTCAGCAACTTCGCCGTTTCCTTCACGATTATCTCGATCCTCTCCGGCTGTCTCACCCTCTACGGGTACGGCATGGCCGCGGGCGGCCCCGTCCTGATTACCTGGGGCTGGCCGGTCGTCGGCGTGATGACGCTGTTCGTCGGGCTCGCCATGGCCGAGGTGTGCTCAAGCTTCCCGACCGCGGGCGGCCTGTACTACTGGTCGGCCAAGCTGGCGCCGCACAATCCGGCCGCGTGGTCGTGGTTCACCGGCTGGTTCAACTTCCTCGGCCAGGTCGCGGTGACAGCGGGCATCGACTTCGGCGCGGCGTTCTTCCTCAATGCGCTGCTCGACGTCCAGTGGGGCTTCGACACCCGGCCATGGCACACGATTGTGCTGTTCGCGGCCATTCTCGTGCTGCACGGCGCGCTCAACCAGTTCGGCGTCCGGGTGGTCGCGATGCTGAACAACGTCAGCGTCTGGTGGCACATCATCGGCGTGCTCGTCATCGTCGCCGTGCTTGCCTTTATCCCGTCGCACCACCAGTCGGCTTCCTTCGTGTTCACCCACTTCGTCAACGGCGAAGGCTGGACCGGCTGGGGCTCGAAGATCTACGTCGTCCTGCTTGGCCTGCTGCTCGCTCAGTACACGTTCACCGGGTACGACGCGTCCGCGCACATGACCGAGGAGACACGCGACGCGGCCACCGCCGGCCCGCGCGGCATCGTCACCTCGATCGTGGTCTCGCTGGTCGCCGGCTGGATCCTGCTGATCGGCGTCACCTTCGCCATCCAGAACTACGCCACCGAGGCCGGCGCCACGGTCCCGCCGGCGCAGATCTTCATCGACGCGCTCGGCGCGACCGGCGGCAAGCTGCTGCTGCTGATCGTGGTCGTCGCGCAGCTGTTCTGCGGCATGGCATCGGTCACCGCGAACTCTCGGATGATCTACGCGTTCTCCCGGGACGGCGCGCTGCCCGGCAGCAAGCTCTGGCACCAGGTCAACCCAAGGACGCGGACCCCGACCAACGCGATCTGGCTGGCCGCGGGTGGCGCGCTCATCCTCGGCCTGCCTTACCTGTGGAATAGCACGGCCTACGCCGCGGTGACCTCGATCGCGGTGATCGGGCTCTACGTGGCGTATGTACTGCCCACGTTCCTGCGGCTGCGGCTGGGGGCAGCCTTCCAGCCGGGTCCCTGGCAGCTCGGCAAGTGGTCAAGGCCGATCGGTATCATCGCGGTCACCTGGGTAGTGATCATCACCGTGCTGTTCATGCTGCCCACCGCGTCGCCGGTCACGTTGAAGAGCTTCAACTACACGGTGGTCGCCGTCGTCGCGGTGATCGGCTTCGCCGGGATCTGGTGGCTCGTGTCGGCGCGGCGTTGGTTCACCGGTCCGAAGGTGCAGGGGTCCGCCGAGGAAATGGCCGCGATCGAGGCCGAACTGGAGTCACTCGCCTAAGGGGGAAGCCGTGAAAGCGTCGTGAACGTGGAAGCGCTGCGTGAAGCGGTCCGCATGAAAGAGATCGACACCGTCGTCGTCGCCATGACCGATATGCAGGGCCGGCTGCAGGGCAAGCGCTTCCACGCCAGGTTCTTCCTCGACGAGGTGTTGGCGCACGGCACCGAGGCGTGCGCCTACCTCCTCGCCGTCGATACGGACATGAACACCGTGGACGGCTACGAGCTCACCTCGTGGGAGAACGGGTACGGCGACTTCGTGCTCGACCCCGACCTGGCCACGCTGCGGGTGACCGGCTGGCACCCGGGCACCGCGCTGGTGCTGGCGGACGTCGCTGCCCTCGACGGCAGCCCGGTCAGGCCGTCACCGCGGCAGGTGCTGAAGGCACAGCTGGCGCGGGCAGGCGCGCTTGGCTGGACGGCCCTGGCAGGCACCGAGCTTGAGTTCGTCGTCTACGAGGGCAGCTACGCGCAGGCCTGGGACCGCGGTTACCGTGGCCTGACCCCGGCCAACCGGTACAACGCGGACTACTCGCTGCTTGGCACCGGGCGGATCGAGCCGCTGCTGCGGGACATTAGGAACTCGATGGCGGGCGCGGGTCTGTATGTTGAGTCCGCGAAGGGCGAGTGCAACCTGGGACAGCACGAGATCACGTTCCGCTACGACGACGCGCTCACCACCGCCGACCAGCACTCGATCTACAAGACCGGCGCGAAGGAAATCGCCGCCAAGCACGGGTACTCACTGACGTTCATGGCCAAGCCGAACGAGCGGGAAGGCAACTCCTGCCATATCCACCTCTCGTTCCGTACCGCCGAGGGCGAACCGGTGATGGCGGGTGATGGCCCGCACGGGCTGTCGCCGGCCGGGTCCTCGATCGTCGCGGGCCTGCTCGCCGGGCTGCGCGAGCTGACGCTGCTGTTCGCGCCGACCATTAACTCCTACAAGCGGTACGCCGACGGTAGCTTCGCGCCCACCGCGGTGGCGTGGGGGCCGGACAACCGGACCTGTGCGCTGCGCCTGGTCGGGCACGGGCCTTCGCTGCGCGTCGAGTGCCGGGTGCCAGGCGGCGACGTGAACCCGTACCTCGCGCTTGCCGGTCTGGTGGCGGCGGCACTGAACGGTGTCGCCGAGTCGGCCGAGCTGCCGCCGCCGGTCACCGGGAACGCGTACGCGGTGCCCGGGCTGCCGCGGGTACCCGCGTCTCTTGACGAGGCGCTATCGTTGTGGGTTTCGTCGTCGCTCGCGGCCGAGGCGTTTGGCAAGGATGTCGTCGATCACTATGCGACGATGGCGCGGGTGGAACTCGCCGCCTACCGATCGACGGTGACCGACTGGGAACTGCGCCGGTACTTCGAGCGGATCTGAGGAGGGCTCTTGGCTGGAAGGCTTGAGGGGCGGACCGCGGTGATCACCGGCGCCGGCAGCGGCATCGGGCTCGCGACCGTGCGGCGGTTCGCCGACGAGGGCGCGAACGTGGTTGCCGTGGACATTGACGTGGCCGCGGGTGACAAGGCCTCGGCGGAGGCCGGCGGCGTGTTCGTCCAGGCCGACGTGAGCGTCGAGGAGGATGTGGCGCGGGCCTTCGCCGTCGCCTACGAGATCTACGGGTCCGTCGACATCACGTTCAACAACGCCGGGATCTCGCCGCCCGACGATGACTCGATCCTGTCCACCGGTCTCGACGCGTGGCGCCGGGTGCAGGAGATCAACCTGACGTCGGTCTACCTGTGCTGCCGCGAGGCCATCCCCTACATGCAGCGCCAGGGTAAGGGGTCGATCATCAACACGGCGTCGTTTGTCGCCGTGATGGGGTCGGCGACCTCGCAGATCTCCTACACCGCGTCCAAGGGCGGCGTGCTCGCGCTCACCCGTGAACTCGGGGTGCAGTTCGCCCGCGAGGGGATCCGGGTCAACGCGCTCTGCCCGGGGCCGGTCAACACACCGCTGCTCACCGAGCTGTTCGCCGCCGACCCGGAACGCGCCGCCAGGCGCCTGGTGCACGTGCCCATGGGGCGGTTCGCCGAGGCATCCGAGATCGCCGCCGCGGTCGCCTTCCTGGCCAGCGACGACGCCTCATTCATGACGGCATCCACGTTCCTCGTCGACGGCGGCATCTCCGGCGCCTACGTCACCCCGCTGTAATTCAAAGTCCCCAACCAAATCATCCCGAACGATCGCGTAGCTTCGCCCCTCTCCGTCACCTGTCTCCACCACCGTCGTGCGGATCCGCGGTTGCGGATCAGCCCCCGGGCCGTCGCGCGCCTTGTCTAGCTGGCCGGTCAGGCGGCGGGTACTGAGACTGGGTGGCATGGTCATGCCTTCCGTGTGTGGAGGGTGTGATCTCCTGGCATCGACACCGGAAGCACACAGCGACGGCACGAAACTCCGCAATTCACGCAGTCTCCCTGCCGAATCGGCGCGCCTGACCGTTGACGGCCTGGACACCGCGGGCAGCGCACCGATCGCCCAGTTCTGTTCTCTCTCGGCCCGTCTGCTCACCGCCCTACTTGTCGCGTAACCGGATGGTCTGCCGAGACGGTTCAGGGCAAAGGCGGGGACATCCTGGGGATGGCTCCGGCCATGACGGCGGACCGCGTTGCCTGCTCAGCGCCGGCCCGGCGTCAGCGAATCGTCGTGAGGAATCGTCCGACATCGGCGGCGCAGTTGTCGGGCGTTTCGACAAAGGGCACGTGGCCGATGTCGAAGTACACCTGCAGGCCGCATCGCGGAATCGCCTGCTGCGTCGCCAGGTGGTTACGTAGCGGTACGTGCCGGTCGCGGTCGCCGCAGACCAAAAGCGACGGCACGTCGAGGGCGACGAGGTCCGGCTGGCAGGTAAACGTCCGCATCGCACGCGCTGCCCCCTCGATGTGCTCCGGTGACGCCAACTCGGTTACCGCCATGAGCTCACGGAAAGCTTCCTCGGGCGGAGGCCGGCGGAACGCCGCGCGGGCTAGGGCCCGCTGCTGTTCGCGTGTCGGGTGAGCAAGCGCGTCGAAACTCGCCTCGTCGGGGAGGAAGTCCAGGCCAGTGGTCGACGCGGGCGCAACGAGTACTGCCCCGGCGAACCGGCCGGGATTGGCGAGCGCGGCACTGAGAATGATCGCGCCGCCGAGACTGTGACCGAGCATGACCGGGCGATCGAGGTCAAGCATGTCACACAAAGCAGTGAGGTCGGCGCCGTACTCGTCGATCGTGCAGCGCTCCCACTCGCCGGCAGCACCGCTCGCACCGCAGCCCAGCAGGTCGAAGGACGTGAATCGGTAACGGCCCTCGTCGAGTCGGTCCAGCAGCGGGCGCCACGCCGTGTGGTCGTTCTGGAAACCGTGAACGAACACGAGGTCGCGATTGCCTGTCCCCGACTGCCACACGGCCAGGTCCGCGCCCCGAATCATCTGCCGTCGCACGCCTGGACTGTACCCGCCGATGTAGAAGCCCGGCAAGATCGCCCGATCGACCAGCGAGCCCATGCGGCAACGCCGCAGGTTGCGCCCGGCGTCCGGCGGAACGCCCGGTTAAGACCCGCCTAGTGAAAACTGCCCGCAAGGGCGGTCTATACGGCACACCGCGCAGACGGCACCGGCAACGGAGCGGCTGAACCGGCCACCGCTAATAGCAGCCGCCCAGCCATCGCTGGGCTCCATAACGATCCGTTCGGAGCGCACCGTAAATCCCGGCCGCCGACCACGAGCGGCACGCATAGCGGCGGCGATATGCGCGCTGGCCACCAGCTTCCAGCGGACCCGGACCTGGAAGGAGTCCCATGATCCGGACGAAGAAGCGGGACAGGAAAGATCAGCTCCATCAGAGTGTCCACGCTTTCAGGGGAACCCCGGTCGGCATTATGCTCATCGGGTGCGAAAGTGCCCGGTGGCCTGGTGAGCCCGCTGCGGATCTGGCTTGTCGGGTTCGGCATGGTCGGCCGATGGCTGGCCCGTGCCCTCGACGCGCAGGAGGGACAGCTCGCGGCCCGCTACGGCCGCAAGCTGACTGTCGCCGGGATCGGCAACGCCCGAGACGGATTCATCTACCACCCGGATGGTCTCGACCTCGCATCCATCCTGGCGGCCGCTGCGGCCGGGCGGCCGATCACCGAACAGCCCGGCGTCCGGGTGTGGCCGAGCGCGATCGACGGGCTTCGCGCCACCGAAGCCGACCTTCTGGTGGAGGTGACGGCCAGCCCGTCCGCAGACGGGGAGCCGGGCCTGACTCACATGCGGGAAGCCCTGCAGCGCAAGATCCCCGTGGTCACCTCCAACAAGTGGCCGGTCGCCCTGCACGGGGCCGAACTTGCCGCGCTGGCCCACCGCCAGCAGGTGGCGTTCCGGGCCGAATCCACGGTCATGTCCGGCACCCCGGTCCTCAGCACGCTGACCGAGGGCCTGGCGGGCACCGTGCCAGCCGCGCTGCGTGGGGTGCTCAACGCCACCGCCAACTACATCTTGTCCCAGATGGCCGACGGCACCTCGTATGAGGAGGCGCTCGCGCAGGCCCAGCGCGCCGGCCTGGCCGAACCAGACCCGGCCGCCGACGTCGAGGGCCATGACACGGTCGCAAAGGTGATGGTCCTCTCCGCGCTCGTGTTCGGCCGGCAGCTGCGCCGCGAGCAGGTCACCTGCCTAGGCATCACCGGTATCACCGGTCAGCAAGCCCGCCATGCAGCGTCAGCGGGAGGGCGGCTCCGGCACATCGCGACACTGGCGTTCTCCGGCCCAGGCGGCACAGGAACCGTGACCGCCCGCGTACAGCCCGAAGCCGTTCCCGCCAGCGACCCGCTGGCCAGCATCGACGGCGTCACCAACGCCCTCATCTTCCAGGCGAGCCCGGTCGAAGAGATCACGGTCATCGGGCCCGGCGCCGGACCGCAGATCGCGGGCCAGGGGGTGCTCAGCGACATCATCGCGGTCGCACGACGGCAGGCACGGAACCCATAAACCCCGATCGCAGGTCCTTTGTTCGAACATTAAATCATTGAGATTCGTACATGAGGCTAGATGTTAGCGAATATTTGTGCTAAAATAATGAGCATGTAGACGACCCCTCTCCCTGCGGACGGCGGTGTCCCGTGTCTCAGTCCCCGTACGGCGGCTCCGGCTCCGGGCCGTCCTGGGAGGCGTTCTCCCAGGACGCTGGCCGAGACGTGCCGCCCGGCCCGGCGCTGGCCGCGCTTACGGGCGAGGCTGTCGCGAACCTGGGCCAGCTGGATGACGGTCAGCTCCTCGGTGTTGGATCGGCGGCGCGGCGACTGCAGGCGCATGTGGGGTACCTGGAGATGATGGCCGTCGCGGAGTTCGCCCGCCGCTGTCAGGACCGGCTCGAGGCGTCGAAGGCGCGCGGCGACCGGGTGCGGTCGCGGGACGGGGAGTACCCGGCCGAGGAGCTGGGCTTCGAGATGAACGCGACCGCCTACAGCGCGGCCATCCTCATCGACATGGCGCAGAACATCGTCACCCGGCTACCTGAC
>Ga0302326_10023802_pt1 | contig 12464 bp, 10 predicted proteins | sample Palsa_T0_3_FD_202264 | JGI IMG/M metagenome (GOLD analysis project Ga0302326, IMG submission 202264) | Peat permafrost microbial communities from Stordalen Mire near Abisko, Sweden - Palsa_T0_3 | ecosystem: Environmental > Terrestrial > Soil > Palsa > Peat permafrost | place: Sweden: Abisko... | reverse complement strand
GGCCGCGCCATGAGCCGGCGCTCGCTTCGAGTGCCTGGAGCTTGTCCGCCTTCGTCGGCTGTCCGAACGTGCTCCGGACCGCACGCCGGACGAGCTCCGAGCGGGAGGCGCCGGTCGCACGCGCGACGCGGTCGAGGAGCTCGAGCTCGTCGCTCCCGAGGTAGATCTGCGTCCTGCCCATGGTGTCACTATACACCACCGTGTGGCGCAGACCCTAACCGCCGAGCAGCCCGGCGTAGTCGACGTCGGCCTCGTCTCCGCCTCAGCGGTGCGGCTCAGGAGGTTCCTTGTCGTGTCGCGCGCATGACCAACGGGGCTCCCGTCATCGCATCGGTTTCACTCGGCCGCACCGACCTCGAAGTCAGCCGCATGATTCTCGGCTGCGCTTCGATCGGGGGCCTCTACTCGCCGACCGATCCGCAGATGGGCGCCCTAGCCGTCCCTCACGAACGTGCCCGTCGCGAAGGCTGTTCTTGACCGTCCCGGCGATATGTTTGTCTGGTCCCACCGAAATTATGTTTGTCTTGGTCCCACCGAAATTTCGCACGCCTAGCAGCCCGTCTGGGGCGGGCAACGAAGGATCAGATCAACGATGACTTGCCGGGGTAACGGACGGCTTGGCGGTCATCCCCGCTGATCCCTGAGGCAGAAGCCAGAGCTCGTAATCGGTGCGCCGCGGGATCGGGACGTTGCGGAGGTCGGGACGGATCTGACCGCCGCCCCGGACACCGGGCTGCGCGTCCCGACCCTCGCATAACGGCGCTTTTGTCGCCGTTGATGCTGAAAGCCTGACAACAAAAATTCGGCTTATGCGGGTCCTCTTTGATGCACCCGACCGCACATAACCCGAAAGGAGCCCCGATCGTGTCCGGAGGCCGGCCCCGCGTCCGCTGAGGTTGACGTCTGGATGGCTGGTTAGAGTCAGCGCAAGGGTGACTCAGGCGGGGCGCAGAACGAAGAGTGAACATACCGACCGGGCAAACGTGAAGACCGCGTGATGCGCCCGGCAGGAATCGAACCTGCGACCTTTCGCTCCGGAGCTAAACGCGGCCTCGTGGCCTGCCGCCGTCTGTGGTCAAAACGGCTCGACGAAGCCGATTCCCCCGCCGAGCCGGTTAGCTGCGCAGTAGCGACGCACCCGCCCCGCCGCCCGCCGCGTGGCCTCCGCCCGCGCCCTGCCCGCGACCCGCCGCCGCCAGTGCCGGCCCCGACGAAGTAGCCGCCGGCCTCACCCGCCGCCGGGTAGAGCGTAAACCTCCAATACCGAGACCGCACCGAGACCACCTCCGAGCCGCCAGCCACACCCGCCCCGACCCCCTCCGAGTTTCGTTGCTAAATTCAAGTCAAGAAACCCATACCCGCGTACTGACGCGCGCAGCCGAGCGCGGGACCCCGCCGGGCGCCCACCCCTCCCGGGCCGGGGCGCTCCGGCCAGCGCCGCCGCGCACCGCCCGAGCCCAGCAGCGAACCGGGGGTCTTTCTCCCGCTGAATCGAGCCGAGAACACCAGTCCCCTCTCAGAGGCTCGCCCTTACGGCCGTGGGGGCGAGGCTGGCGGCCAACGGGCGAGCTGAAGAGCCAGCCGCGCCGCGCGAAACACCGCGCGCGGCGTCCCCCTGGCCGCCCGAGGTCCCAGCGGGCAAAGCTCAGCGGTCAGGCGTCAAGACCAACGCTCGCTCAGCCCAGATTGGCGACGCCTGAGTCTCGGGCTATCCGGGCGTACTCTCCATCACGCGTGTAACCAACATCATCGGGACGGGCGCGGCGCCTGGCCGAGCTTCTACATCGTCAGGAGCGGCGTCGCGCTCGGATCACTGCATCGACGCCGGTACCCGCCATCGGCCGCGGACGGTCAGCGGCGACCACCAGCTCCCACCGAACGGGATCGAGGGCGGCCAGCGCTGCCTCGACAGATACCTGTACCTGCCCTGCCGCGGCCGTCGCCGCTCCGGTGGCCGGATCGATCGGGCGATGGCCAATCAGGAACAGTGTCCCGTCGCGCGCGACGCCTGTCGCCATCCGCTGCACCATCTCCTCGACCGATCCGGCCACGTGGACATACAGCGAGACCACAAGGTCGTACTCATCCCGCCGAGGCGTCCAGGTCGCAAGATCGGCCTCGACCCAGTCGATGCGCTCGGCAACGTCCGGCCCCATCGCTTCGGCGGCCGATCGGGCGAATGCCAGGGCGGTCGTGGCGAAGTCAACCGCGGTGATGTCCCATCCGCGCGCAGCGAGCCAGAGCGCGTTCGACCCGTGGCCGCAGCCGGCGTCGAGAGCACGTCCGGGACGTAGGTTGCCGACCTCGGCAGCCAGGTGGGCGTTCGGAGGCCGCTGAGCGATGCGATCGCCGCGCTCGCGCAGAGCTTGCGACCAGCGCGCTTCCCAGAATTCCCGGTCGTAACCGTTCATGTCAGTGGGCGGCTTCGAATCATCGTTGTGACGCCTCCGCCCTCACCAGCCGCCAATGCTAGGCGCGTTCCCGCGTTCGTCGCTCTGAGGCCATTCGTGGACGTTCGGGCAGGCGAAGGCGTTCTCGCCTATGAGGTGATGTCCAGGTACTTCCGAACGGCCTTGCGGATTACCGACGACGTGGTCTCATGGTCGCGGAAGCGGGGGAAATCGCGGGATGCTCAAGGTGCGTGTCGAACAAGATCGCGATCTTCGTCGCCCACCGCGCGACCTGTTCCTGGTCGTGCAGGGTCGGGGTGTGGCTGCACCCGGCAACCACCGGGTCGATGTGGGGATAGGTCGCTTGATCCATGCGATCCATCCAGCCGTTGTTGCGTTCAGGAACCACTCCATCGGGTCGAGCCCGGGCAGGCCGCCCGCGTCCTGCTCGCGCCGCGCGCTGTAGATCGCCCGACATTGGCGTTCACCGAGCCCGTTACGTTGTGCCACGACCTCCCATGTGAAGCCCCGATTGCGGTCGATCACGATCGCGCGGTCGCGCTCGACTTTCTTTGCTGCCGTGAGCCTCTGACCCCGCGTCCCTCGACGCGGGCTATCCCCCGTCGGAACGGCGACTAGGTTGCCGGGCATCCGGGAAGTATCGTGATCGAGGCGGTCAATACAGGCGCGGCGCCGACGACAGGAATCTGCCGGGAGTTCTGCTGCCGCTACGTCGGCCATCTGCCGGGTCATACTGCGATTCCGATCGGCCACGGCTGGGTCGCGAGACGTGCAGAAGACTCCGCTCAGCGGCTGACCAGGTCGGGCACAACGTCGGTCGCTAGCGTGCTCTCACCCGGAGGCTGTAAGGCCCAGGAGGGTGGGCGCCCTTCAAGGATGGAGCAGCCAGCCTTCCGTTGACCGCATCGTGGCTCAGCCGCGACTCCTGCGAAAGGGCAAGACACCCGAGCGATCGGATCGCACCTCTCTCAGATCAGGCGTCAGCCCCCACCCGGGATCATCCTCCGGCCATTCGCGTTCGCATCGGTCGCAACCGAGCCATCTCCCGATCTCGGCTCTCTGAGGGTCGAGCGCGTCCGGGACCCGCCGCTCGATCCACGAAGCCGCAGAACCGCAACCCACGCAAATGTCCGACCGCTCTTCGCCGCCGAGGTACATCCACGGAACCGGAAGCTGGACGAGCGCCCCAAACCACAGCCCGCATCCACGGCACGCCGACTGAGGGTCTCGCTCGTCACGCCACGCCATGCACCCGCCGAACGCGACGTTCTGGCCCTCGTACGCCTCGCGGAGCCCTGGGGTCGGATGACCGAAGACGAGCTGTGCCACGTCGTGCGAACCGCATCTCGGGCAGCACACTTCACTTGCATTCGTCGTCCGGGAGTCGCTCATCAAGAGGCAACGCTAACTGCGGCCATCAGCAGAGTGCAGGCGAGAGTCGAACGTGACGACCTATTTCGGCGGTCTCACGCCCGCACGAGGGATCGCGGATCACCCGCGCGCCGTCGACCCGGACAGCCGGTTGGCTGCGCGCGCTGGGCTGGGGCCCGCTCGATGTCGGCGGCGGGAGCATGACCGTGGACGGGACAGCACGCGCCAGGATCTCTTTCACCGCAACAACCTCGCTCGACGGATCGAGAACCTCGACAACAGTCACCGCCGCTGCCGCATACGGATCCGCGTCGTCGACGGATGGGTCGAGCCGGACTCGCGCGATCCTCTCGCGGAGGAAGTCGACCGTCGCGGCGGGTGTGACCGTCAGGGCGTGGCCTCGGCGCCGTTTGGCGAAGAAGGCCGCTGCGAAGTCGAGCCGGTCAGCAAGCGGGAGTCGGCTCAGAACCAGCGGAGTGCGTGCGCAACCTCCTCTCCGACGCCGCAACCACGTGACATCCGGGAAATCAGGGTGGACGCTGATGAGCCACTCCCGCTCGTTACGCCAGACGATCGCGTGCGAGGATGCATGCGTGCTCCGCTGGGGATCGACGCGGTTCCTCCCCGGACCATGGTTGCAAACGGGACACCAGCAGAAGTCTTGCGTACGCGAGGAGGTGGACAATTGCGCCGCTACTCCCGAAAGCGCCTCGGGCCTGGGTATGTCCGCGGCCGATCGCGTCCGCAGCTCCGGAACGGAACCACCGCGCGCTGGGAGCGCGCGGGCGCTGGCACGGCTCCGCTGTGCGGGTGCGTGAGCGAGACTATGTCGTTGGCGTTCGATCTCGACCACGAGCTCGATGCTCTGTACGGGGTCGACCTCGACCTGTTCGTCGCCGAGCGGACGCAGCTTGTGCGGGCCCTGCGGAAGGAGGGTCGCCGGGCCGAGGCGGTGACCGTGCAGGAGCTCAGGAAGCCCTCTCTGGTCGTGTGGGCGGTGAACCAGCTCGCGCGACGCCACGGCAGGGAGGTCGGTCAGCTTCTCGACGCCGGTCGCCGGCTGGCTGCCACGCAGACCGCGCTCCTCAGCGGCGGCGATCTCACGTCGTTCGACGAGGCACGGGGCCGAGAGCAGATGGCCCTGAGACGGCTTCGGCCCGCGATAGGAGCGATCCTGGGCGAGCGTGCCCCGCCGAGCACCCTCGACCGAGTCGTTACAACGCTGCGAGCCGCGGTTGTCGCCGAAGGCATCAGGGAGGACCTCGCTCGCGGTCGTCTAACCCACGAGGTTACCCCGGCCGGTTTCGAGGCGTTTTCCGGCCTCGGTCCCCCGGCGAGGAACGTTCGACGGCCACGCGAGCGGGAGGAAGCGCCCGCCCGCACCCAGCGCTCGAACCCCCGCCTCGAACGTGCCGCGAAGGCGGCCATCCGAGAAGAGGCGATTGCTCGGGCGCGGGAAGTCCTGAAAGCCGCCCGAGAGCGCGAGGGAGCCGTCGTTGGGGAATTGCGCCGAGTCGACCAGGCCGCGCGCCAGGCCCGAAAGACCCTCGACAGCGCCGAGAAGGAGCTGCGGCGGGTGCATTCCGACCGAGAAGCCGCCGGGCGCGAGGTCGAGGCCGCCCGCCTCGGACTCGAAGCGGCCCGCTCCTCGAGGTCGTAGCGGTCGACGGTCCCTGCCGCTCCGGCGGCCGTCCCTCTCACGCCCCATGTGCTGCTCTCCGGCCGAGGGGCGAGAGCGGCCGACGCACACCGGCTGCGCGTCGGGGGTCGCTCTTCAACGAGCTGAGCGGCGCTTCCTCCGCGAGTCGCATGCCCGAGTACGCGTTGCCACGCGCGCCCAGCGAGCGGGAGACCCGTCGAATCGACGGATCGGCCTCTCAGATCAGATCCGGCATCCCTCCACGGAAAGCAGGTCAATAGAAGCCTGCGCGTTCAGAACTCCAGATTCGTCCGCGGTGGGCTCGAGCCGACCTGTTTCGCCGGTTAGGAGTTGGCGATCGTGACCGTGAGCTGGCTTGTGCGGGTGTTCTGGCGGACGTCGCTCGCCTCCACCTGGATCTCGTAGACGCCGTTGGGGTGCACGCTGGTGTTGAAGCCGCGTTCGAGCCAGAAGTGGTAGTTCCCCGGTTGGTTCGGGTTGTTCTGTGTCGTGTCGGGCACGTAGACGGCGCCGAAGTTGACGTCGGATGCGGGGCTGCCCTGGACGTCCGGGTGAAACGAGGTGGTGAAGTCGACGGCTACCTGCCACGGGATGACGACGTTCCCGCCGTGTGTCAGCTGCCACCGGATGCGTGCGGGGGTGACCGGCAGGCCGTAGGGATACTCCGCGGTGGGGTTCCAGCCTGGGGGATTCGGCTGGCTCACCGCGATCGGCGTGTTGTCGTGGGCCTTCACCGAGAGGTCGACCAGTCCGGACAGTTCGCCGGGAGGAATGGACGTCACGATGGCGTCAATGACGGGCGGACCGTAGTCGAAGAACGGCGTGAGAGCCCCTGCGCGGAGCGGGTTCCAGTAGGTGATCCCGGTAGGTCCATGCGTGGACTCGGCAAAGTGGACGTGGCCCCAGTCTTCGGGCTGCATCGCAACATGCCCGAGAAGCTCGTTGAGCTTCACCTCCACGCCGGGTTGGACGGCTGGCGCAACGTGCCAGTAGCCGAAGTTGCGACCGTCTGCCTGGACCACGACGATGCCCCCGTTCTGGGAGACATCGGCCGGCGATCCGTACGAGACCGTTCCCGGGGCGACCGCGTAGACTGGCGTGCCGCCGGGCGCAGCGACGTCTACGCCGAAGTGGAACGTGCGGCTGCCGTCCCCGGGGATTCGCGGATCGCACAAGAAGCCGCGCACGGGATGCTGGCTGCCGAACGGCTGCACCGGCCACGGATAGGGCGGAAGTGCGGTCGTCACGCCACAGGGAGCTCGTCGACACGTGCGTTGGAGGGCGCAAACGCGCTGAGGCCGCTGAAGTGGCCGTGTCGAGCCACCCGAGCTCCCGGTGGCGTACGCTCCCGGCCGCAGGGCGGCGTGTGCGCCCGCGGGCGTGCAGAGAAGAAGGCCTCGCTGCGGCCGCGCACGACAAGCCACGGCGGCGAGCCGCGCGGATCGGCCGCGCAGACGCCTCCCCTTCCAAATTCGTCTTCAGGCACTGGCCACCCCGATCTGCTGCATGAGGCCGAGCATGTCTGTCTGGAACCACGTGGCGACGATCTGCCCGCCGGCGATCTTGCAGAGGGCCATTTCCTGGAAGTCGACGCTCTTGCCGGTCGGTGGTATTCCGAAGAGGTCGCCGCGGTGCGTCCCGGTCTGCCGGAAGCGGCACAGGACGAGGTCGTTCTCGGCAATGACGTCCTCAACGGTCATGTTGAAGTCGGGGAAGGCCTCCCGGAAGATCCGGGCCGCCTGCTTGCAGCCCTCCGGCCCACGCGCGAACTGGGGTGCGTCGGGAGTGACGGACTCCGGATGAAAGAGCTCGTCGGCCAGGCCGTAATCGCCGTCGTTCCAGATTCCAAGCTGGCTTGTCACGAGCTGCTTGTTCTCCTCGACCGAGCGTTCGGGTCCACCGGCGACCAGGGGCACGGGCGGAGCCTCCGGCGGCTCCTCCCAACCAGGGATCGCCCCGATCTGCTGAAGGAGTTGCATCGCGCCAAACCGCTCCCAGCGTTCGGCAACACGGCCGCTCTCGTCGATCCGCAGGATTTCGAGCGCCGAGACGACGACCCGCTTGCCGGTCGGCGCAATACCCATGAACTCGCCCAGATGTGTCCCCGCCGAGGTGAGGTAATCGGCGACCTTGTCACCCTCCACGAGCGTGAAGCGCATGTCCACTTCGAGATCCGGCAACGCTGCACGGAGAAGCTGCACCGTCTGCCCGAACCCCTCACGGTCAGCGCTGAGACCCGGCAGCGCATCGTGGTCGACGAAATCGGACGCAAAAAGCTCATCGATCAGCTCGACCCTCCCGCCGACGACGATCTCGCGGCTGACCCGCCTGAGGAGCTCGCGTTGTTGCTCCCGCGACAGGCTCATCGAGTGGGGCGGACGCCGGGCGGATATGCAGGCCTCCGAGCCGCGTCCGCGAGCCCGCTGAGCCGGGCCAGGAGAACGCTCCTGATCATCAACGGCGATCGGCACGAGAGCTCCACGTTCCCCGTCTTCCGCCTCACATACCTCACCTGTCTGCTCGAGGTTGCTCCGAGGACGTTGAGGTCGCTGGTCTGCCCGTGGCTGTCTCGTCCGTTGGAATTGACGGTGTCGAGCTCGAACCGAGTGAGTCTTCCGTGCGCAAAATGTCTCGTGCGACAGTGCATGGCACGCGTTTATATCACTGTTTCTTGAAGAGGAGACACGAACGGGAGGCTCTCATCGCCTGTCGGAGCCGCGTTGCCTTCGGGGTCGAATGAGGTCGAGGGGTGTCTCGTCGTTGTCGCGGGACATGACGTCCCAGAACTCCAGAAGCCGGACTCAAGGCTCGGCCGCCACCCGGCCGGGTCGACGACGATCTGACTCGTCCCCGCGCGTTTGCGCCGCACCGCAGCCGCAGCCAGATGCTCGGCTGTCCTCTCACGAACGGATTGGTCGCGAGAGAGGAAACGAGAGGGCACGAAGACGTCCCGAATGACCGACCGCGCGCGCATCACCGGGGCCGACCAGACGGCGACGTCACCCAGGGAGAGCGCACGAGCAGACGAGACGCGCCGTCGAGCGCGACGAGGCGAGCGTTGTCCGTGAGGAGCAGGGGGTACTGCTGTGTCGTGTGCTGCGCACGGCCAGGACGGGTGCGCGCCGCGCATGCCAGCCAGGTTGCGGGCGCGACGACTCCTCTCCCCCGAACGCCCGTGGAGCCCGAGCCCGGCTCCCTTCGACGAGGGGCGCCCTCGACGTCTGAGCGCGTCTGCTCGTCGAATCTGACCGGCCCGGTCCAGCCGGCCGAGGCCAGCATGCGCTTCCGTCACCGCCAGAGCGCCCTCGAGAGGCGAGATCGTCGGCCCGGGGGATGTCAGTTCTCGCGGCCCGAGCACAACGGAACCCCTCCAGGAGCCGCCCTTGAGATCGAGTCAGAGCGGCTTCCCAGGAGGTTTACAGGGAATCTTGAACGCCCCGCGATTGGATGGAGACGAACAAGAGCACACCACTCGAGAATGGAGACCCGATGAGTATGAGATGCAACAGCTCGGGAAGCGTCGAGAGAAGTTCCAGCGGGCAGGCTGCCCCTGCCGGGGCCGTCGCCGACCACTGGCAAGTCTCGCAGTACGTCCCGATCCGGCGCAAAGGGGACGCCGACCGCCTCGCGACCGGATGGAGGCGAGCGCAAACGGCGGCGCCGCGATTCACATGATTCACAAGGCAGGCTGGCGCCAGGAGACGCTCCACCGACGTACAGCAGGGAGGTGCCGCGCCAGAGGCGGCGATCGAGAAGTGGAGGCCAGCGGGCCGGCACCCGCCTTGACCACAGCCTCGACCGACTCCGAAAAGAAGACCGCCGGCAGGCGGTCTTCGCCTCTCTATGGATGCACCGCCGTTCGACCGGTGAGGCTCGGCGGAAGCTGAGCACGCCGCCCCTCTCCGTCGGGCCCAGCGCTTCGGTCAGGTTCCGATGCTGCGACGACGGCGTGGTCGGAGTGGAACGCGCCGCGGCAGCCAGAGTCAGTCAGCGGACTCTGCGTCCTGGCGAACGTCATCGGTGGCGATAGCGCTCTCGGCGATCATCCGAGTTCCGGCCGCGTACGAGGAGACGAATGTCTCCATCGGCGCGCCCTCGATAGCCTCTTCCTCCGGAGCACGATCCCTGATGCGCTCGAGTGCCTGGCGCAGGTCCTCGATTCGCTCTCGCAGCGCCTGCTCGCTCATGTTGCAGACGATAACGTCCTACGGTCGGAGCTCCGGAAGGATCTTGATCCTCGGCGAGGGTGAACGCCGCGAGAACTGGCCGAGTACGGCCTCTCGTCCCGGATCTCCCATCCTTTTCGATCTTCGACCCCCGACACGCTCCGTGAGCTCCTGCGCGCGCTCGACCAGAGAGCCGACATCTCGAACGCACCGGGGACCGGGGTCAAACGCAGCGAGATTCACGCCGACGGACGTCGCCTCGTCTGACGGCTCCTCGAGGCCGCGGCTCGAATCGGCGCACTCGTCTCCTCGAGCGGCGCGCGCCGGAATCATGCGTCCTTCGACGCCCGCCGAAGCGGTCGGACGACACGCCTCGGGTGAGGCACCCCCTTGCGGCGCGGGCGCCGAGCGCTCTAGGCTCACCCAGTGCGGGCCCCGCGGCGGCAGGCAGGCTCATCGATCCTCGGCCGAAGCGCTCGGTGGCGTCATCTCACGACGAGCTTGGCCGGGTTCACCATGATCGCCTCGCTGGCGGTGACGGGAGCATCCGGGAGGGACCTTCAAAGCACGTGGACCGCAGCGGGCGAGGTCACGATCGATCAGGTGGAGCACTACGACAACGGGAGCAGTGTGCCTGCAACCCACGTCACGTGGGAGGACACCCAGCACTTTCAGGCGCACTTCTCGTTCTCGTATTCGCTGCTTGCCAACGGCGAGGTCTCCGGGACGGCGGGGAGCACGTTCGGCAAGGGGAGCGGGAGCTACGTCGTTGGGAGCTGGCAGCTGAGCGGCCAGAACGGGAGCCAGGGCGCGTTCTCGTGTGCTCCGCAGCTCACGGCCACGCCGTTCACGCTCGTCGTGACCGGCCGCACGACAAACGGCAAGCTCATCCTCGATATCCAGATCCTCGGTGACAGCGTCTCGGCGCCAGAGATCCACATTCCCTGTGGCGCGGACTTCGACACCGAGTGGCCGCCGCAGTCGGAGATCGGGGCAGCGTTCTCGACGCTCGGCGGCAATGAGCTCAACGTCGGCGATCCGTCCGGTCCAAGCGTCGGCCCGCTGAGCCGCACCCTTCAGTTGCCGGGCGCCGGGATCACCGGCACCCGGACGCTGCAGGCAACCCTCACCTTTGCCGGCGGCGGAGGGCCGCTCGGGGCTGGAGGGGCAGGCGGTGCTGCAGGGGCGGGAGGCGGGGGAGGGTCCCAAGCGCCTCCGCCCCCTCCCGCCGCGCCGACGGGCTCGCTGAGCCCGCCGCTCCCCCGGCCGGTTGCTGGCGCCTCGGTCGACGTGAAGACGTCCCAGGGAACCGTGCTGGTCAACGGCCGGCCGCTCGTGGTGGGAGAACAGATCCGAACCGGCTCGACGATCGACGCAACCCGCGGCACGGTGACGATGACGAGCGTCTCGCCCACGGGAACGTTGCAGACGGCCAACTTCGCCTCAGGGACGTTCAAGCTGGTCAAGCAGGGACCGGCAGCACCGACGGAGCTCGCGCTCGCAGGCGGGGACTTCGCAGTCTGCAAACGGCAAACCGCCGGAGTGACCCAGAGCCCGACAATCGTGCGCACTCTCTGGGGCAACGGTGAAGGACAGTTCCGTACCGACGGCCGCTTTGCGGCCGCGACCGTTCGAGGCACGATCTGGCTGACCGAGGACCGCTGCGACGGAACCCTCGTACTCGTCAAACGTGGGACAGTCAGCGTCCTCGATGAGGTGCGCCACAAGCTCGTCGTCGTCAGGGCCGGACACAGCTACCTCACCTAGCGTTTCCGAGCTTGCAGGGCGATTTGCGCTTTTGCCTCTGGACTCCCGTCGTGGTCGGGATTCCCGCGGTCGATCAGGCCGTTGCCTTCCAGCTCGGCGCGAACGCGGGAAAGCGCACGAGTTCTGGGGGATCTCGGAGGACACGGCGATCATGGACGGATTCCGGGCCGCCTGAACCTCGGGCAAGCGCACAGACCAGACCGTGGCGACGACAATTCACGCAGCCGCTCGGGTCGGGCCGGAAGCAAACGGCTCGAGCAACACCGTCCACGGATGCACGTGCCAACGGCGCCCGATCGTGGCTGGTCACCCCGAAAATCACGTGCCCCGAAAAGGGGGACGCGGGAGAACGGTGGGCCGTCGATAACGTGACCTGTGGAGCACCATCTCCTAGCCGGGCACCCCTCCGTGGGCTCCGTGAGACGCATGGGGGGCTCCGATCTCGGGCGCGGCGCTCCGCTGCGTGGTGTCGGGAACCGGCGGGCGCTCTTCGCTGACCTCGTCCGCATCCTTTCACCGGGCTACCCGCGTACGCTTCTGGCGATCTTCGCGCTCGACGGCCTCGGCGCCTACCGGGAGCTGTACGGTCGGCCGGCGGTCGAGGCGCTGCGCGTTCAGCTCGCCGTGCGTCTTGCCTCCAGTCTCGATCGGGTCGGAATCTGCTACCAGCCGCGTGGGGACGAGTTCGTGGTCCTGATCACGACGTCACTCGGCGAATTGAGGCTTCTTCTCGACCGCAGCGTCGCCGCGCTCCATCAACCGGACGCGCGGGCCACGGTCAGCGCGACGTTCGGCGCCGTGCTCCTTCCCGACGAGGCCAACGACCCAGCCACGGCGGTCAGCCTCGCCGATCAGCACCTCTTCTCGAATTCGCCCCTACGAAAGCCGCGGCGCGACCACCCGACGAGTCGCGCCGAGACGACACGCGAGCCAGACGTGCTGGTGCGCCCTGCACCGAGTCGGCGCCACGACGATCCGAGCGCACACGACGTGTGTCGGACGGCACCGGCGCTGCGCACGGTCGCCGATCCGCTATCCCGAGGGCTGTGACACCGACTAGTGGCCCTTGAGGAAAGGTTGGACGTGTAA
>Ga0302326_10023800_pt1 | contig 12464 bp, 10 predicted proteins | sample Palsa_T0_3_FD_202264 | JGI IMG/M metagenome (GOLD analysis project Ga0302326, IMG submission 202264) | Peat permafrost microbial communities from Stordalen Mire near Abisko, Sweden - Palsa_T0_3 | ecosystem: Environmental > Terrestrial > Soil > Palsa > Peat permafrost | place: Sweden: Abisko... | reverse complement strand
TTTGGCCGCAGCAGCTCGCAGTGGCTTGGGATCAGCACCTGATTGCCGAACCCGAAGGGCCCTCCTTCATCTCTCGTACAGTTGCGCGTCGCCGTTTGGACCGGCTACGCTCGTGACACACGACCCAAACCAGACCTTGGGGCACCGGGTTCCCGGTGCGAAACTGGCCCAACGTGATGTGCTATTCTTCCTTCGTTTGAGGAGCCGACCGCCCACATCTGCCGAGGCGTCCTGTTCTAGTGCCCAAATTTCAAGGAGGGATCGGTGGAAGCAATCGACAACTTTATTGCGAGCTACCCAGAAATAATTCTCTACATGGGATGTCTGCTTTGCTTGGCTATGCATGTGACGAGTATGATCCCACGACCGATGTTCGTTTTATATGCAATAGCGCTAATGGCGGCGGGCATGTTTTTTATAGTGTTGTTCCGTGTGCCTGAACCGATACGTTTTTCTCAGGTTGTCGCAATGCTCCTTATCTACAGCACCATGCTCTTTATCTTATTGAGTGAAGCCATGATCGAGGGACTTGCAAAATTTCTCACAGCTAAAAGAGGTGAAAAATGGACAAAAGAACTGGAGTATTTCTACCTCGCAATTGGATCAGTAGCCATTCTCGCAACGATAAATCGGATTGAATTTCTGACTGGGCGTTTCGAGAGAACCGATATTCTGGCGCCCGTGGTTCTGGCAACAGCGGTGGTCATACGTTTTCTCAAAACGCGTGCGGAGATCGGGGGTTGGAATAAACCGGATTTTTCCTACCATTCTCGTCTAGGATTTGGCCGTTCGAAGGTATTACGCAGAGAAGAGAAAGATTGATTTTTGGCGTTCCTCTTGCGGAGCAGAGCCGATATTCAGAGTACGTCAGCTTGCAATGGCCGCTGGACACAAGCGCCTATATACGGACTGGAGCTATCTTCAAGCCGTACTTACCAGCGGTCGCGCGCCAGCTTGCGGCTGCCCCAGTGGGGGGTCTTTCCGCGATGGGTTGAACTCGCGCACAACATGGCGGTTCAAGGCTTTCATTACACCGATACGCGCAAGGATCGTGGGGCCGCCGCGCGTCGCCACCAAGATCAGGACCTCCATCGCCGTCTGCCATTCCGACGTCGTGTGCTCGGCCTTCGGAAGCTTTGTGATATAGTTACCGGCGTCTTTTAGGGTGACTAGCTGGCGACCTTTTGGAAGTGGGATCGGCTCTTCGAACTCTCGCGACCAACCTGAACTTGCCATGTGCCGCGATTGTCTATCGAGGGGCTGCTGCCTCTAATTCGGTTATTGCACCGTTCAATTCTATATATATGGTTTTGTGCCAGTTGATTTCGGAAACAGGCGATCGGGCGGAAAGGCCTCTTCCTTGGAGCGTTAGCAACGAAAGCGCAGTCGTCGGCTAGGACCGTGCTGCAGTAACGGTACTGGGGGTTGAGGTGAAAAAGCTGATCTTCGTAACGCTGCTGCTGCTGTTGGCGTCGCCTGCTGTTGCGCAAGTAGGGGGCAAGTAGGGGGATCGATAGAATGTATACTCTCAATGGAAAGATATTGTTACTCGTCGTCTGGGCGCTTGCCACGGCAATCGCCGTACACTCAACCGTGTATCTGAGTATTGATGCCGCGAGCCTGTCGGCTGAAATGCCTCCGCGATAAGAACGCCCCACGCTGTGGCCCGAACGTTCTAACCTACGCCCGGAAGAAATGAGCCGACCGTTAGGCCGCAAGGGCCGATTCCCAGTTTCGTCACCACAAAAATTAGAAAACCCTGTCCTTTCTGCCCTCCTCAATTTACCCCGGATTTACTTGAACCCAGATCCGGTCGGGCCCTTTGCCCAAGTCCCATTCCCACTACAAGAAGTTTTTAGACCTCAGAGGAGACGGCCGGGTCGTGCTCTACAAGAGAGCTGACCACGAAAACCCCAAGTGGACGGTCCGGCTGAAGATCCCGACCACCTCCGGCTTCGTGGTCAAGTCCACAAAGACGACTGATGACTTTGAGGCGAGACGGTTTGCCGAGGAACTCTACTATCGGCTCGAAGGCAAAGTCCGGCGCGGCGAGCCGATCAACTCCCCGACGTTCAGCAAGGTATTCTCAGAATGGTCAAAGATCTCCGCAGCCGATAGAGAGGCGCGCAGTGCAAGATACCTTTATGGAAGCGTCCGACGCGTTGAGCTTTGGGGGTTGAGGTACTTCGGAGACCTAGCAATCAACCAGATCGACGAGGATTGTCTTTCCGGCTTCGTCGATTGGAGGCTTTCCCAGCCACGTAAGCCCGCGATCGTTACCATCAAGAACGAACGGAATGCGATTCGACAGCTTCTAAAGTTCGCCAGGCGAAAGGGTTACATCCAGCGCGTCCCAGAGGTTCATATCAAATCCGGGAAAGTGAACGCCCGACCCGACATCCCCGAGGTCGAGTGGCACAGGCTGACCCGCTTCCTGCCGCTGTACGTCGATCAAGCCCAAGATAAGCGACGCCAGCGCGAGCGGTTCTACCTCGCCCTTTACATCCTGATCCTGGGCAACACCGGCATCCGCATCGGTGAGGCCAGGAAGCTGAGGTGGAGGGACGTGTCAACCACCCGGACGCTAACTGATGAGGTTAGGGCAATCCTGTCGGTCCGAGGAAAGACCGGGGAACGGGAGGTGGTCTGCAACAAGGGGGCCGAGCGCTACCTGGATGAGCTCAGGTCATACCGGACCGAGGAGCTGGGGCTTTCGCCATCGGACCAGGAATACGTGTTCTGCCATTCCTCCGGGGCACCGGTCGGGTCCTTCAAGGGCGGCTTCCAGAGAGCCCTGAAGGAGGCGGGGGTTCTCTATGCCTCCGACGGCAAGAAACGGGTCCCCTATTCGCTCCGGCACACCTACGCCACGATGAGGATCGCTGAGGGCGTAAGCGTATTCCAGCTCGCGGCCAACATGGGGACGTCGGTGGAGATGCTGGAAGACTTCTATGGGAAAAAGCGAATGCGGGACCCGAAGATGGCGACGGAGGTGACAAAGCATCGAAGCAGGGAACGGATCGAGTGAGCTTACCAGCCCGCATTCCACGTCACAAACGGCGCGAGTTTTACTCAGTAAGACCAAGAAAGGGGAGGTAGCGCATGGCAGGGGGAGGCGCGCTGATTTGCTTACCGAACACGATCCTACGCGGGTGACGGCCCCAGCTCGAGGGAGCGAGCTGAGCCGTCCGTGTTCGGCCTAGATTAAGGCTTTGCCGCGCCCTGGACGCCCACGTAGCACGCATAGACCGAGGTGCTCGCACACATGTATAATCGATTGTGCAGCGGTCCACCGAAGACCAAGTTAGCGCAGGTTTCGGGCAGATGGATTTTGCCAAGGAGGTCACCCCCGACGCTGTAGCAGCGGACACCATCCTCCTTTGGGTCGCCCCAACCCATGCTGCACCAGACGTTGCCTTCGACGTCGCAGCGCATGCCGTCCGTAAATCCAGGTGCGAAGCCCTCTGCGAAGATTTTCCCGTTGGTCACTTTGCCGGTGGCAATATCGACGTCAAAAGAGCGAATATGGGCCGGACCACCATGAGTGATGCCGCTGTCAATGACGTATAGCTTTTTTTCGTCCGGCGAAAAGCAGAGACCATTCGGCTCTACGAAATCGTCGACGACGACCGTGACGGCACCGCTCTGCGGATCGACGCGATAGACGTTGTGTCTCTCCTGTTCGCGGTCGGCTTTCAGCCCTTCATAGTTACCGTCACTGCCATATGTCGGATCGGTGAACCAGATCGACCCGTTGGAGGCGACTACCACATCGTTGGGCGAATTGATCTGCTTGCCGTTATACCGATCGGCAACAACGCTGATTGTGCCATCGTGTTCGGTGCGCACCACGCGTCGGCCTGCGTGCTCGCAGCTGAGCAATCGCCCTTCGCGATCGAATGTATTGCCGTTCGAATTGAACGATGGCGTGCGAAAAACGCTCAGGTGATTGTCTTCCTCAAGCAGCCGCATCATCCTGTTGTTGGGAATATCACTGAAAATCAGATAGCGGCCTGCGCTGAAATAGGCAGGACCTTCGGCCCAGCGAAAGCCGGTGGCGACCCGCTCGACCGCACCTGTGCCGACGCTACCTTTGAAGCGTTTGTCGAGAGATTCGATGTGGCTGTCCGGATAGCGAGTGTTGGGTAGTGGTCCGAGCGGAAGCTTTGCAGTCGGTGACGACGGTACGAGAACGCCGGTTTCTCCGAACGGGCCCTCGGTGGCGGCGGTCGCTCCTTTCAGAGTTGTCGCCATCGCACCAGCAGTGGATAATGCCAGAAATGCGCGTCTGTCCATGTTTCCTCCTAGCGCCCTTATTTGCGAGCTTGAAAAAGCATACACGAGCATCTGTGCGTCAGGACGAACTAGCCGACTAGATTTGTGCGGTTTCATGCGGCGATTATTCTGCGATGCGCGTCCAATCGGCGCTCAGAAAGCCCGTGGCTGCCTATAGCACCGCGACACATTACGCGTCCATCTTGCGGCGCACCCATTTGGCACTCGGCGTTGCCGCGCCAACCGAAAACCGTCTGCCTACTGCTGGTATTGCGGCCGTTCGCCGTACTCGGAGATGGATTGACAGTTCCTGAGCGACGCCCATATGCGAAAAAATGTCTCACGCGCATTTTAGAAGCAACATGGCAAGGTGTTGCGCTTCAGTTGAAGCCCCTGAACGTCATAGCTTGCCTCGCAACCCAACGGGCACCGCGATGATTTCGAAATGCATTGCCTCGGTTTTCGCGTGTCCCGGTCCCCAAGGCTTCTTTTCCGGGTAGCCACGCTGTCGCTTCATCCGAGGCCAAAGCCCTCGATCACCACGACGTCCTACGCCGGCATGTCGGCTAGCGGCACACACCATCCATCGCCAACCTATTCTGGCGCAGACCCGGGTCAGGAGTCAGGACGTTGGGAAAGCGATTATTTATTTAAACCTTAGTGCCGATTGCTTGAGTCCAGCTGTTGGAGCGATGTCTTCGCCGGCTCGTCCCCGGCAGCTACGGCCATTTCATACCATTTGCGTGCCTCGTTGCGGTCCTTGGGAACACCATTCCCCCCGGCGTACATACCGCCTAGATTTCTCATAGCGAGCGCATCACCCGCAGCCGCGGCCTTCTCATACCACGTACGCGCTTCGGCATAGTCCTTTGGTACACCATTTCCTTGCGCGTAGAGGAGGCCAAGGTTGTTCATCGCTCCGCGATCACCTGCCGCTGCGGCCTTTTCAAACCATTTGTGTGCTTCAGTATAATTCTTGGGAACGCCGCGCCCATCACGATAGAGGTTGCCCAGATCCCTCATCGCTATTGGCTCAACCGCGGTCGCGGCCTTCTCGTACCACTTACGCGCTTCGGCGAAATCTTGGAGAGGGCTGTCTGCTTTTTCATAAAGGTAGCCGACACTCGTCATCCCCGCGGGGTCACCCAAGGCCGTGGCCTTCTCAAACCACTTACGTGCTTCGGTGGAATCCTTGGCGACGCCACGTCCATCTCGATAAAGATTTCCGAGATTGATCATAGCGATAGTCGCGCCCGCGGCCGCGGCCTTCTCATACCACTTGCGCGCTTCGGCGAAGTCTTGGGTTACGCCGTTTCCCTTTTCGTAAAGGAAACCGACACCGTTCATGGCTCCGGCATCGTTTGCTTCCGCGGCTCGTTCGAGCCATTTGCGTGCCTCGATAAAATCTCTAGTTACTCCATTCCCATCTCGGTAAAGCCGACCGAGATTTGCCATGGCGATAGGCGAGCCCGCAGCCGCGCCCCTCTCGTACCACCTGCGTGCTTCGACATAGTCTTTAGAAACACCGTTTCCTTTCTCATAGAGATTCCCGATAGCGCTCATAGCAGCTGGATCATTTGCGGCCACGGCCTTCTCGTACCACCTACGCGCTTCGGTATAATCCTTGGGGACACCATTTCCCTGCGCGTAAAGGAAACCAATATTAAAATAGCTAGCTGGATAGCCCATACCGGCTGCCTTCTCGTAAAGCTGTCGAGCGCGCAAGTAATCCTTCTGGAAGGATGCAATACGCCCAGCCTGGTATATGAACCGAGCAACGTCAGGATATTGGGTCATCGCCGCGTTACAGGCTGCAAGCGCCGGCACGACGTCGATTTGGTTTGGCCTAACGCCAGCAAGGCTTCGCGGGCGTCGAGGATCCGCCGGGTTGGCCGCTAATCGGTCGCAGTCTGTAACAAGGTCAAGCTGCAGCGGATCGGATGGATCGCTAAGGCGAGCTTCCTGTTGAGGCGGGATAGAGGGTGCAGAGGCTGTCGAGACTGCCGGGCTAACGAAATAGAAGCTTCCGTCAATTGGCGAAGACGACACCCAGGGCTGCTGCGAACCGCCGGTCGAGCGTTTCACCGCAAGGCCAACTTCGTTGAAGGTTTGAAAGATATCAAGACCTGCACGGCGGATCGTTGCCGCAAGCGCCTTGGTATAAGGGCTATTGCCGTCACCACCGTCCTGCGCGACGCTCCCTGGTTGTGTCGCGTATGAAATCATCGTGCCATCTGGCGCACGCATCTGCGCTAAACCGCCTTCCGATGAACGCAGCCCACGACCGCCGAACGGGTTGTTGCGGCAGGCATCGAGGATAACCAGATTGAGCCGCGTCCCAGAACCCTGCATTTGGTTCAGCACCAGATTGACATCCACCATCTGAAAATCGACATCGGCCTCACGCGTCGGATTAGCGTTGACCGGCACGAGATAATTCGAGCCCCTCACCTGAACGCCGTGGCCAGCAAAATAGAACAGTGCGACGTCGGCACCTTGAATCCTCTGCCCGAAGCTTTGAACGGCGCCGTCGAGAGTGGCCTTGTCGAGGTCAAGTTGTGCGCCGCCGCCAACGAGTATGAAGCCGAGACTTCTCAACGTATCAGCCATCAGGGAAGCGTCGTTCGTCGGATTATCCAGCGGGTTGATGTGCCGATAAGCCGAATTGCCCACCACTAGCGCGACGCGTCGTTCCGCATGAGCAGAGCTTGTGAAGCTCGCCAGCAGCAACACGATCAAACAAACGAGGTAGCGTTTCATTGTGCGGGCCTCGGGCAATAAGTCCAAAATCTGTTGCGAACTTGAAGATGCTTTTCAATGCCACGATGTTGCGCAGCATCGAGCTTAACGTTGGATCATTTATTTGAGCTGATGAAGGTGACGTACGTCACAAAGCGAAGCAATTTGGCTGAGCACCAAACTGACATCATGATCGTATTAGAATGAAAGCTGGGCGACGAATATGTCGCCCGGCCGCGGACCTCTGCGGCAAGAAACGGATGCATGATCCTGCTAGCAGGAGCAGGACGTGGCGGTGGGGATCCGATGAGGATCGGCGAGGACAGAACAAAGTTTTACTCGGTAAAACTCTGCCGACATGTCATTTTCGTTCGCCTCAGTTTATGGCCGGCTTCTGAGCAATATGGGAGGCCCGGGTGGACATCGACCGTCGAAAAATGCTGATCGGCACCGTCTGGGCTGCCCTGGCCGGATCGCTCGGGGATGTCGGTGCCAGTCCCAATCCCCTCCCGCCCGGCATCCCGGATGCCGGTCACTGGCACCCGCTCGCCCGATCCCTCCTCGAACGTGCCCGCAGGATCGGCGGCGTTTGCGGCGCTTCGGACAGAGCCGTAATCGAACGGACGATCCGGCGGTTCGCCGATGCATCGGGCTACGCCGAACAACCCGTTATAAAATGGATGGACACCGCCACGGACGCGTTCGATCACCTCAGCCGGTTCGGTCTCGACGCGCTCCTCGCCATGGGGACGGCCGGGTTCTGGCGGAGTTGTCGGCCTCTTGCGTCAACCGATGCGCGGGTGTTCGATCGTGCTTTCGAGATTCGTATGACGGCGAACGAGCTCATCGGCGTGGACGAACACGACCGGTTCCTAATGGCTCCAAAACTCCTGGCTAAGTCTCGTACGATTTCGGCGAGCGCGTCTAGCGAGGAAGTGTTTCGGGTCAGGTCCGTCTCGTCACAGATCGGTTGGCTGGAGACTTCGATGGCCGACGCCGCTGCCGAGGCCGTTTCCAATGTCGAGCTGCTCCTGAGCACGGGAGGGTCCGAGGACTCGGTGGCGATAGATAATCAGTTGAGGATCTTCGAGTCGTATGAGTTTGGACTACTCGCGAGCTGGGAGACGCCGGGTGCCCTGATCTGCGTTTGAACCACCGCCCGTTGGTCCCAGCCGTTACGCTTGGCGAGAGCCCGGACTCACTGCTCCCTCGCGATGTCCGTTCCTCGGGGCAAAGCAGAAGTCGCGTGGAAGCGCCGCCACTTCTCAGTTTGATGCTGTGGACGGCTCCTCCACCGGCACATCGGTGCCATGGATGTGGGTGCTGTTAAGGCTCCCGAACGGGAGTGGGACGGCAGTAAACGACAAGTGCTTAAAGCCGATAGTCAGCCTCTTTCGTCGGGCTAGGTTTCCCCGCTACGATGAGTCGAGGGGATAGGCATGAGGCGGCTGACGGCATTCCGCCAACGGCAAACCGCCCCCGGGGAGATCTGGCATGAGCTACACCTATGATCTGAGTCCCGCCGCCAGTTTCGAAGACCGCTATAGCCAATTCGTTTCGTTCGGCATCCCGAAAGCAGATGTCGATACATTGCGAGCCACGATCAAAGATATGTGGGCAGATGCGCCGGGCGGGTGGTCTTACGAATGGTCCGCATTCGCCCGGAAATATTTGGAAACGAGAAATCCGCTTCTCGCGTCGTTCGCCTACGGTTTTGCCATATTTCCCTGCCTCGCCAACGATGCGCGGCGCAAGGCGCAACAAAATCAGCTTGAATGCTACCTCAAGGCGGCACCGAGCTTCCCCGTCAAATTCGAGCGCAGAATACTCGCGATCCCCTATCAAGGCGGAACTGTGAGCACACCGGTGCATCTGTTTTCAGTGACAGGCCGGTATCCGGGCGCGCCGGTGCTGATTTACACCGGCGGCGTCGATACCTACAAAATGGGTCTGCACGCGATCTACGTGGCGCTGGCCCAACGCCTCGGCATTACGATCTTGGGCTTCGACATTTCAGGCACGGGTGAAAGTACTATCCCACTTTCCGTCAAAGGCGACGAGCTCGTGCTTGGTATCGTGAATGAGGCGCGCAAGCTCGGCAACGGAAAGGTAGCTCATCTCGGATTTTCGTTCGGCGGCAACTTTTCGGCGATGACCGGACTTTCGGGCGCGGTCGATGCTGCCATCGTGCTCGGTGGTCCCGTCGATAAGGCTTGGGGGAAAGAAAACGCGCAGAATTTGCCGTTCGGCATGCCCGGCATCATCGGCAACGACATGTGGTTCGACAAAGAGCTGACCTCCGCGGACTTCCTGGCGGCCGTACAACAGTTCTCGCGGCGTGCGCTGCTGGACCGAGCAGATAATTCTCCGATGCTCGTCATCAACGGCGCGAACGACTATTTCGTCCCGCAGGCCGATACGCTCGTCTTCCAAGGCCGCCGCAACACCGAAGTCCACTTGTTGCCGGATATCGGACATTGTGCCGTCCTGGGCGGCCCCTCAAAGCTTCCGGAAGTTGTCGACTTGATTGCGCACTGGCTACCAGGGAAGGTCGGTTCGGCAACGCCGTAGCTGCGAAGACCGCGATACCCTCACTTCAGGTGAAATGGCTGGTGCGCCGCGAAACGACAGTCCTGATCCCAAACCTCGAAAGGCGTGCCAAATGACCTCCAAGCTCGATCTCGATCCCCGCCTCGATCCCAGGATCAAGGCGGCCTTCGCCGGAGTGCCCACAGGGGCGCCTCAGCCCAACGTCTCAAGCCGGGAGGAACTGCTGGCGCAGGAGCTTTCACCTCAGGGCCTGGCGATCTACGCCCATCAGGTCGCGCTGTTCGACAGCATGGACCGCGAGGACATTGCGCCATCGACCGACCTGACCGTGCGTACCGAGACCTTCACCTCGGCGCCTGACGGCAACACGGTCAAGATTCAGTTCATCCGCCCGGAGGGCGACCAGACCCTGCCGTGCATCTATTATATCCACGGCGGCCGCATGGCGTTCAGCTCCTGCTACGAGGGCAACTACAAGGCCTGGGGCCGCATGATCGCCGCCCGCGGCGTCGCGGTGGCGATGGTCGATTTCCGCAACGCCGTGCATGCCGACTCGGCGTCGGAGATCGCGCCCTTCCCCGCCGGCCTCAACGACTGCGTCTCGGGCCTCAAATGGGTGCACGCCAACGCAGCCGCACTCGGCATCGATCCGGGGCGCATCGTCGTCGCGGGAGAAAGTGGCGGCGGCAATCTCGCCCTCGCGGTCGGCATGAAGCTGAAGCAGGACGGCGACCTCGCCCTGATCAAGGGAATCTACGCCATGTGCCCCTTCATCGCCGGGGAGTGGCCGCAGCCGCAGTATCCATCTTCGACCGAGAATGAGGGCATCATCATCTCGGTGCATAACAACCGCAGCGCCATGGCCTATGGCATCGAGGCCTTTAACGCTCGCAACCCGCTTGCATGGCCCGCCTTCGCACAGCGCGGAGATGTCGAAGGCCTGCCGCCGGTGGTGATCAGCGTCAACGAGTGCGACCCGCTGCGCGATGAGGGCATCGTCTTCTACCGGCTCCTGCTCAGTGCTGGCGTTTCCACGCGTTGCCGCCAGCTCATGGGCATGTGCCACGCGCTTGAGGTCCTGCCGGTCGTCTGCCCGGACGTCGCCCGCTCCACAGCCAGCGACATCGCCGACTTCGTGATCGGCTGAGTAGGCCGTCGCAACTTCGAGTGCAGCACGGCAGCTGACGCGGCGTTTGGCTTGCGAACTCCGTAATGGCTTGGCGCCGCGTACTTCTCTGGTCCCAAAACCGAATCATCCATGAGGAACCCGAAAATGGCCGATCAAATAACCACTGACGTTGCTTCAGTCCTGGCATCACGACTCAGGCGCCGACACTTACGCTGGGCGCCGAGGGAACCGATGCGCTCCTTTTCAAGGACGACCCGCAATTCTGGTTCGAGATCTCCCGGCTATTTGGTGCGGCCGAATATGGCGGCGCTGAATTCGGCGAGGTCATCGCGATTGCCAAGAACATCAAGTCCGGCGACTATGACAGTTGGTACGATGCCCACAGCGCCTTTGCTGACCGGCTCGCCGACGAAGCAGAAAACCAGCTCAAGAAGGGCCACAAGATCAGCGCCCGCGACAATTATCTGCGGGCTTCCAGCTACTATCGCAGCGCCGAGTTCTTCCTGCACGCCAACCCCCACGATCCTCGCATGAAGCGCGCCTTCGAGCGAACCACGGCCTGCTACAGGCAAGCCGCGGCCCTCTTCACTCCGGCGATCGAAGCCGTGGAGATCCCGTATGAAGGCACCACGCTGCCGGGCTACTTCCATCCGGCCGGCCCCTCGGATGCGCCGCGCAAAACGCTCATCCTGAACAACGGCTTCGACGGCTCTCCGGAGGAGATGCACTGGATGGGTGCGCGGGCCGCGGTCGAGCGGGGCTTCAACGTGCTGGTGTTCGATGGCCCCGGCCAGTTCGCCTCCGTCCACCGGCAAGGGCTACATTTCCGGGGCGATTGGGAGAAAGTAGTCACCCCGGTCGTCGACTATGCGCTGACGCGTAAAGACGTCGACCCGAAAAGGATTGCGCTCCATGGCGAGAGCCTCGGCGGCTACCTCGCGCCACGCGCCGCCGCGTTCGAACATCGCCTTGCGGCCTGCATCGCCGATGATGGCGTCTACGACTATGGCATCGCGCAGCTCTCCAGCATTCCGGCGGACAAGCGCGAGGCGGTTGTCGCAGCCTTGTCCGCGCCGAGTGCGCCGCAACTCGACGCGATGCTCGAGAACGCCATGAAGACAAGCAGTGTTGCACGATGGGCGTTCACCCACGGCATGTATGCTTTCGGCGTCGACACCCCGCGCGCCTATCTGGCCGCGACGCAGGCCTTCCATATGCGCGATGGCGTTGCCGAGCAGATTAAATGCCCCACTTTGATCTGCGATGCGGAGAAGGACCTGTTCTTCCAAGGCCAGGCCCAGCAGCTGTTCGACCACCTCACCTGTCCCAAGACGATGATGAAGTTCACCGACGCCGAGGGCGCTGGGGCTCATTGCGAGGCGGGCGCGAGCCGTCTGGCTTATGCCCGCATGTACGACTGGCTGGATGAGACCTTGTCCGCCGTGAAATAGGTCGGCGCTTACCAGGTTCTATATTGGCGCCAAGATGATCGCTGGCACAAATCGGAGGGTGATGACGATGGGCAAAGCCGCAGATAACGAGCAAATTAAACAAAAGGCCTCGTGGCTCAACAATGTTTCGGTGAGTCTGTTCGTAGGTGGGTTCGCTATCCCGTATATTTCCCTGTTCCAGAAGAAGATCGAAACGGGCATATCCGATTTTGCAGCGGCAGGGACCGCAGTCGTGGTCTGGGCGGCTGCGGCCGTGTTCCGCTGGCGTGCGATTGCCGCAGTCAAGAAAATCCAGGATTGAAATCGTGCGCCGCAAATGG
>Ga0302326_10023799_pt1 | contig 12464 bp, 7 predicted proteins | sample Palsa_T0_3_FD_202264 | JGI IMG/M metagenome (GOLD analysis project Ga0302326, IMG submission 202264) | Peat permafrost microbial communities from Stordalen Mire near Abisko, Sweden - Palsa_T0_3 | ecosystem: Environmental > Terrestrial > Soil > Palsa > Peat permafrost | place: Sweden: Abisko... | reverse complement strand
ACGAAGCGAAACATGGTCAAGAGTTATAACAGAGCGCTGATGAGACGGCGGCAGCTATGTTATTGATTTCAGAGTCGGTCAGAGTTTTGGCGAGGGACAGCTCCCAAACGTCGGTAAGAAGTTGGTTAGTTAATGGATATCCGAGCCCTTTGGAGAACCCGGCTCCGATTACATAGACCGTATCCCTTATGCGCGATGGCGTGGAGAGTTTCATCTGTAGCTCTCAGGCATTGGCAATTACCCCGAATGGTGGGCGATACGTCTCAATGAGATACGCTTCGGTGATGCTCAATAGCTCCAGTTGTTCGCGCGTCGCCTGCGCCTTTGATAAACTGGGCTGCACGATATAGATCTTCAATGACACCGGGCAAAGGCGGCTCATTTCACGGATCGTCAGCAGTAGTTCATTGTCGCCTTTTTCATAGCGACTCGCTGCCTCGGATTCCTGGCCGCGGGCCTCTCTGCGAAGGAGATGAGTGAATAGATCTGTGCGCTTGTCGTGCGACGACATCCACGCGATGCTTTTCTGAGCCTGCCCGCACACCTCGTAAAGGTCCTCAATCCTTCGTCCCGCAGCTGCTTCCCGGGAATATTTGCAGTGATAAAACTCAACGTCGATACGAGAAGGTGCCGCCGCGTCAGTTCGTCCGCACTGTTAATGAGCTGATGCAGAGAAAATTCAAGCGCCCGGTTGCGCTTCCCGCGGAAACGCTCGTTTGCATAAACCGTAGTACTCTTCACTTCTTCCGGATACAGAAAACACATGGCCTGCAGGCCCGCCTCGAAAGCCGAGACCTGCATTACCGCGGCTGCGAGATACGCTCTTGCTCGCAGGCTGCGGCGCGCCTCGCGGCGGTAAGAAAGCATCAGCTTATTGAGGCGATCCGAATTATTCACTGTCCACCTCCGAGGTTCCTACGAGCGCACGGATTGGCGTACTTCGCGCGTAGCGGCCGGAAGATTGCCCCGCACCAGGAGTTCGTTGACTACAACGACTTGTATGTCATCCGAGGTATGCTGCAATTCCCTCACGCTGTCGGCATCAGGATAATTGATGGCTAGCGGCGCGGATAGCGCGATGACGGTCTGTCTGCCGCCCTTTGCCGTTGCCAGGATTGGGACGGAGAGTTTCCGCTTGCCTTTGGTGGTGACGGAGGCATCCAACTTGAAGTCGAATTCTTCGTGTCCTTGCCGCAGCAGGTCGTTGTAAAGAAGCAGTGTGGACTGTTTCAGCCGATCCCTGTCGAAGTCGGGGAGCGCGCCGGTGATGAGAAACTCCAGCAACTCCGCCGCGACATGCCTGTCGAGGAGCCGATGTTCAAATTTGTTTTTGAAGCTTCGTAGACATCTGTAACAGGACGCATCGCAGTCCTCCGGGCATGTTTTCACCAGCCTGAGAGCCCGCTGGAACAGTTCGGCTCCGCGATCCACCAGTTGGCTCGCAAAGCCCGCACCTCCCGGCAGGGTGTCGTAGAGGAAGACTTCTGCCTTGAGACCGTCCCGTCCCTCTGGGGTTAGAGATGGCCGATATTCCGCCATCAATTCTCCTGGCTCAATTTCGAGTAACTGGCTGGCGGCCTTGGCAAGTGCCTCACTGACGGTGCGCAGCGCGACATCGGTGGGATATTGCCCGGGCTTGAGACTCAGCGGTGCGGCGACTTCCATCGAAAACAGGACAATGTCGGTGATAAAGTCTGTGCCGAGCACGATGTGGCGCGTCGTCCCCGCTCCTTCGCAAGTTCCTTCTTTCTCGTCCGGATAGGGTTTGCGGTGCGGCGCGGCCAAGAGCGGCGTTGGATCACTTGACGCCTCAATGCGCCCACACTTCACGCAATACGAATACCCGTCGCGCTTCGGTCCCGTGTTTGATACGAGAAGGTGTTTTCGTTCCCGCAATACGCGCACGCGTTCGTTGACGGTGGTCCACTTTGCATCATCGGAAGGAGTTTCCATCGTGAGCTTGGCGCGGGTGGCGTAGCTTGTTTCGGGAATCTCGTCCGGTGAGGTCATCTCCTCGATGTCCACAGGATGAGCGAAACCTGGTGGCCGCAGCCAGTACCGCGCCTCGCCAAAAGTGTTTTCGGTGCCACAGGCCGGACAGTCTCGTTTTTCTCCCCGTTCAATTTCTCCGATGGCATAGGTCTTGGCAAAACCGCACGCCCGGCATTCGCAGTAAAGGCGCTTCGACTCCCAGGCTCCAAAGCGCTCCGTACCCATTACGGAGTAAATCGCCCCGGACGAATAGCATTTTCCGGCAATCCAAATCTGCTTACCTGGCGCGTATTGCGAGAGCGCAATCGGCAATCCTTGAGAAGGCGCGAAGCGCATGATGGGCCGGAAGCGCGTGGACCGCGCCAGATCGAAAACGTGGAACGTCGCCACGTCCGTTGGGAAGGCATAGCGCGGCAAAACCCCGCGGTAAAGGAGCCGATCCAGCAATTGGCCGTTGTCCGGAGATTGGACGGGTCTGTCTTCCCCTTCTTCGGGCGACTCCTCCGTGGCTTCATCTGCCTCCTCGGTTTTGGGCTCGACGGCCATTTTCTGGTCGCTGCGAATCGCCGACTCAATGGCTTCGATGCAATCGTCCTTCATTTCTCCAAGAAGCGCCGTGCGGTCTTCCGGCGAAAGCTCGCCGGGAATCCAGGACGCGACCCGCTTCTTGAGTGCGTCCTCATTTTCCGTGAGCCAGACCTTGAAGTCTCCGATGTTGAGCACCGCCTCCCCGCTGCGAAAGCCCGAAACCGTACCGAGGACCGAAAACAAATCGTGGGGCTGCGCCGGGTCGATTTCGGGAATTCGGTCCTGGTGGTAGTTCTGCAGCAGGAACGCACGTATGTGGCGGCGTACAATCTCGCGGTTGTCGAGTGTCAGTCTCGGGTCCGTTACCTCGCCGCGAATCATGCTGTCCGGTTCGCTGAAGTAATGCTCGTCGTGGCTGTCCGCGCTGCCGAAAGCGACGACCGTTGCAACCGCGTTGCCCCGGCGTCCTGCACGGCCCGACCGCTGCTGGTAATTTGCGCGGCCCGGGGGCATGTTGCGCAGGGCCACACCTGAGAGTTGGCCGATGTCGATACCGACTTCCATTGTCGTCGTGCTGGAGAGAACGTCTATGGCCGACGCGCGTACGGCTCTCTTTCCGAGCGCGGGCGCCACATCCTGGAAGAGAAGCTCATGCTCCTCGGCTTTGGAAAAGACATCTTCATTCTGCGGTGCGTTGAGCTGCGCGGTGTGCTCCGCGGCGATGAGCGCCATCGGTTCTACGGGAGGATTGCCAAGTGCCGCCATGACGGGCTGACGGTAATACCCTTTCCTTGCGACAAACGTTGTCCGCATCAAGCGCATGCACCGCATCGCTGCCACAATCGAGGCAATGCGAAATGCCCGGAACAGGCCGATGAACGGATTTGCAGGTGTCACACCTAACCCATGCTCCGTCAAGCAACAGCGACAGCTCGCTGCCTTTCAACTGAAACTCACCGACCATGTCGGTGGTGAACAGGGCCAGAAGCTCGGGAGTCCAGCGCTCATTGAAAATCTTGCGCGCTGCTTTGTCCGCGATGATCACGTCCATCGCGTCGAATTTCCCCTTGCCCTTCTTGCCCTTGACGCTGACACCCTCGATCTTCGGCCGCTTCCACCAGGAGGTCGGCATGCGGCTGAGCCAGAATCCGTAGTTCCTCCAGCATCTGAGCCATGCCCGCGCGAGCGCAATTTTCGTCTCGGGAGTCTCGATGAGGCCGGGGATCGCGGGTAGTTTCTCCAGCCTGGCTGTGAGTTCGCTGCGCTCACACAGGGACGCAACGGCGAGCGCCTCGAATCCAAGAAACGGGTCGGAGACGGTGGTGATGAGATCTTCGAGGAGGGCCTGTGGTGGGGTTTCGGAGCGCATCTTGGTTAGCAGGAATAGCAAACCTACATCGGTGTCGGCGCTGCCGTCGTCGATGGCTAGTTGTACGGTTTCGGCAGCCGCAAAGTTTTCGGCCGGTTTCAACTCAGGCCGCAGGCGAACGCTAAGCTTTGACGAAGCAAGCAGAATGGCCATGTAGAGATCGTCAAGACTCAGAAGCGGTTTAAGTTGGGAGGCCTTCTGGAGTCGGCTGTATCCCCAGGCAATCAATGATCGAAGGGAATCCCGCGTCGAATACATCTGCAGGTTCGGCGCGAGGCGGGCCGCAACCTGGCGCGAGTCGGAAAACACAAGCACCTTGCGGCCGCGAAGCGGGGCAAAGTGACTCGCCTTGACCGCATTCGCAGGCTGAATCTGCAACTGCTTCGCCACGAGCGCTTGGAATGGCTGGTCGCCTTTTGTCTGATGGTCCTGTACGGTGCTGCGGCCGAAGCGCGCCACTTTTCCGCAGCACGCGCACGGGATGAACTGCCCTCGGGCTTCGAGTCGCTGGTCCATGTCGCCGTCTTCGTCCGGCGGGGGGATGACGCGATCCTGGCGCAGATAGACCGTTCGCATTCGTGTCCCGTGAACGTTGGGATTGAGACGGCCCGTTTCGAGATCATAATCGGCGGGCTCCGCAGGACGCGCGGGATTGGGCTGCTCAAGCAGCATGTCGAGCGGCAGCAGCGGACTGGTCTCGCCGTCTTCCATCCGCAGCCGCTGCCCGGGCTCGCTCCATATCGCCGTTGGATCATCAACATCGTCCGTATAGGCCCGCGCATAGGCCGTCCCGCAGAACCGGCACGTGTAGAGTTCGTGGACGCGCGCCCCGCACTTGCATCGGACGCGCGGTTGGCTGTACATCTTCCCGCAGAATCCGCTGCGCTCCTCTTCCGCGAGTTCGCTGCAAGCCGCGTCCATGCATACCCAGAGGCCGGGAAGTCCGCGGAAGAAATTATGAACACGGCAAGGAAGCAGCCCGGGGCTTTTCGCATCCGCCCTGGCGATACTGCCAAGGGCCATCAGCACGGTGGCGGCGCCATCCGCGAGTTCCTGTGCATCCGGGAACAACTCCCGCCCGATTTCCTCCACCGGGCGCGCTTGCTTCATCGTGTTGTTGATGAGAAGTCCGAGCGGCGGAAATTCCGCGAGCGCCTTAAAGAGACTTGCCTCAAGAGGAAGTTCCGGAGAAACGTGCAGGTGCTCAAGCAAGGCACGGACAAGAGGCAGGCGATCTGCGTCACCCTCCGCCTCGTAAAAGGCATCGAGGTCGATGCCGGCGAGCATCTGCGCATCGTGTCGTGTGCCGGTCGCCGCATGGGGCCTCCAGGCATAATCGCCTTGTATCGCCACAAACGTTTCCGGCGGGACCCCGGCAAGCTGCGCGCCGAATTGAGGCGCATATGCCGCGTCCTTGAAGCTCGCAGTGGCGCAAATAACCTGCAGACGTTCTGGTGGAATATTCAGGCGATCCCTGAGCCGGCGCAACAGAAGGCCGACTTCCGCTCCGGCCGCGCCGCGATAGAGATGTGCTTCGTCCAGTACGACAAGGAATTTTTCTTGAGGATTTCTGGCAAGCCACTCGCGCGTCTTGTCGAAGATGGGCCTTTCAATGGGCCGCATCAGCATGTATTCGAGCATCGAGTAGTTGGTGACAAGCAGATCGGGCGGCATCTCCTGGGCTTCGTGTCGCGTGATGAGTTCCACGTCATTGCCAAGAGTGACGGCGCGCCGGAATTCTCCCGTTTTCCTGTCCTGCCAGTCACCACCCTTCGTGCCAAACCACGCAACGAGGCTGGGCTTTGCAGGCCATTTACCACGCGACTTCAGCTGAGCCAACAATTCGCGAGCCTGAGCATGCTGTTCGGCTGAACTATCATTTGCCTGCCGCTCGATCTCGACATAGAAATCGTCGAACGCGCGCAGCTTTCGTGAATCCTTGTCCCGTGTGCGGATGCCCGCATACGGTGTTCGGCTCGTGTAGCGCGCAAACCTGGTCGGGCGCTGCGCCCACTGTTTGAAGAGGCGCACCGTGCGGGGATCGCCAAAAAGAGAACGCAACCGACCCAACTGGTCGTTCACGAGCGCGTTCATGGGGTAAAGGATTAGCGCGCGCACGGCCATCTGATCCCGGAACGCGGAAGGATTGGCCTGGGCTTCGCGGGCGAGCTTGCCCAGAATGGGAAGCAGGAAGGACTCGGTTTTGCCCGAGCCCGTGCCGGTCATCACCAGCAGATTTTTTCCATCGACTAGGTTGTGTTTAATGGAGTCCGACTGGTGCTTGTAGGGTGGATCGTAAAGCAGCGCGGGAAGCTCGCCCTCGGGTTTTGAGAGGGCCGAATAGGCGGCCAGTGCGGCCTTGGGAATACCTTGAATTGCCGCAAATCTCTGCCCGCTTTGATAGCGCGGCGTCGATTCGATGTACGGAATCTGGTGAATCACCCCTGCGCGATTGAGAAGTTCCTTTCTTTGCTCAATGAGCGCGGGCGCACTGATGTGATACGTCGCCTCGATGTAATCGCGCAGCGAGCCTTGCAGCTGACGGATGGTCTCTTTAATTGTCTGCGTCATCCCCTCCCCTTTGCTCCTAATTGCCGGTAGCCGTCAGCCAGAGATGTCTCTGAACATAGTCTTCTTCCGCCGCGAGTTCGCGCTCGGGTACCCAATAAGAAAGTAGGCAGTGCTCGGGCGGAACGAAGCGGCCTACCACGCACAGGCGCCGCTGCGCCCAAAGCGGGATTGGAGAAAAAAAGTCCAGGTAGGCTCCGCCCGTGCCTGATCGCCTGCGGTATTTCTGCGGTGTTCCGCGGCTTTGGTCAATCGCCATCTGCAGATGCCAGGCAACGTCGCAACCGCGCCATCGTGTGCTCTTGAGTGGGAAGTCGAGAAACCGGATCACGCTCCCGTTTTCAAGATGGGCAAAACCCCACAACGCCCCGCCGTAGGCCTGCGGGCGGCGGGCCAAGAATTCGCCCGTGTGATGTTCCGGCGGCGCCCAACGCCGCGAATAATAATTCACGGGACTGTCAGCAAGAAGGATTGAAAGGTCCGCTATCGCTCCGCTCGGCGGCTGCTCCGATAGGCGGCGGACCATGTCCTGCCGCAGTTGGGCCGCCGTTTCTACCTTGGGAGCCTTGAGCCACGCCGTCGCGGAAATTTCCCTCAAGCCCAGCTCGCGCAGAACGGACGGAAGATCCTCTCGTTGCGCAGGCATAAGGACTCGCGCCAACGTGTCAAATTCCACGCGGCCGCTCAGTGATGCGGGCAACGGCGTTGCCTCGTCCGGGACAATACCGACAAGGAAAATGCTCCCGCTGGGCCGCACGATGAACCCCGGCGGCGCGGAGAAAACCCATGTGCCCTTGGCATTGGGGTCGTCAACCGTCACCTGGTTAAGTTCAAGCAGATCCCCGATGACGATCAGTCCTTCAGCCACAGCATTGACGCGCTCCTCCAGCTCACCGCTGCAATCGGTCAGGTAAGCGAGACTCTCCGTGACGGCCGCCGTGAGTGTCGATAGCGAACAAGGGCAATGAACGCCTGCCGCGCGCCGAAGCATTGCCGCAAGTAGTGTGTCGTCGATTGCTGACGAGGGCGGTATGCCGAGTTGATTGCGGCTCGCTGTCAGCACTTCCTTGGCTGAAACCTGCGTGATCATGTTCTCCACCTGGGAGGGGCTGCGCTGGCGGCAGATGATTGTCTCGTGGACGAGAGGAGAGCCAGAAATCTTGCTCCCCGCAGCAGTATGGTCTTGTCTTTGATTTCCGTGAGTAATCTGTCAAGGACCGGCTTCGGAAGGGAGACCAAGGCATACGCTTCGCTGCCGAGCCGCAGCGCAAACTCAGCGAGTCCTTTATCCGGACAAACCTTGTAACGGTCGGTAACCTCCGCAAACCACTGAATGCCGGCAGCGGAACCTGCGTCAAACCTAGGATGATCGCGGCGCAGCAGAACCCCGAAACTGGGCGTGCCGCCGATGGCATGCTCCAGTTGCTTGAGGGCAGCATCTGACTGCGGCTGCGCGAGGAAAACGGCTTCGGCTTCGGCCCAGCGACGACCGCAGAGCCGCCCGTAGAGGCGGTTCAGCAAGCGTTCCACGATACGGCGGCGCCGTAGTGAAACCAGTGGTCCGAACAGGCGCGCACGCATCCACAGATTAAGAATGTCGAGAGTCAGAGTAATGCTTACGCCGTCCCCATCGAGAGGGCTCAGGTCGGGCTCGATAACAAGGCCCCGAAATCCTCCTTCCACCTGCGGCATGCTGACAACGATGGCGTCCTCACAGTTTGAGTGGCGCGCTTCGTAAAGTCCCCCGGGAGCGGGAATTGTTATTCCGGACAGGGCCTTATCGATCTCAATGGAGACGGACTCCACCGGATGGCGAAGGCTGAAGAAGCGGCAAGTAGCAGGCTCCTCCAGGCCCGTATCGTCAATGAGCCTCGCAGTGGTGATCCGGTTGGCGCTGCGGCAGACCCAGCGGATGGGTCTCACGTCGCGGTCGAGGCGGAGCGTAAATTCGCCGAGCTCGTCCTCTTTTATAGAGAGGCTGCCAGAGCCAGCTTCAAGGTAGGCCCATTCCCGTTTCTCAACACCTACAAAGTGGGAGAACTTGCGCCGCCATTCCTCGTTCGTTACCGGCAACTCAAAAGTGCCGATCACATCGGACAGAAGTTGTTCTCTTTTAGGTGTAAGCAGCGTCATCGTGCAGGTGACCCGGTGGCCCGGCGGTCCCATGATGCCGATGGAGACATCTCCCTCCCAAAACAAGTCCAGTGGTGGATCGGAAGGTTCCACCGATACGAACAGGCCCGCGTGGGAGGTGCTGCCGGGCACCCACGGTTCGGGCTCGCGCACGGAAAGCGTCACGACGCCCTCCGCCATTGCGGACGGTGTTGCCGCCGAAGAATAAATGCGGCGTGTTTTGACGGACAGCGTGTGCTGGCCCGCGGCAAGAGATGGCAGTGAAACGAAAGCAGCGTTTCCAAGAGGAGCCGCTTTGACTGCGATTTCTGCACCGTTATCAAGCCGCAAGCTGTAGGAATCAACCGCGTGGTCCTGCGTGATCCCGAAACACGGTCGGTCCGTCGTAAGCCATTCGCTGCTACCTTCGCCGTCCCACGCGCGTGCGGGCAGGCCCGAAGGCCAGATTCGGACGGTTCTTGCAACATGAAGTCCCATTCCTTCCAGGAACGAGATGTCTTCCGAGGACAGTGTTTGGGGCGTGGAGATGAGGACTCCACGGATGCCCGTGCAATCGATGTCGCAATGCTTGAGAAGCCCGTGATCCGAAGGGATGTCGCCGTCGCTGAGCAGAACATAGCGTCTGCCCGGGCGCACGGTTTTGCCGACGATTTCACTCGCCAGTCCGTCGGCCCCAATCCGAAACAGCCAGACGGGCCCGTCGGACAGTCGCGCCTCGCCGGAGATTAATTGTTCGATTTGTGCGTTGGGCTTCTCGAAGCTGACAAGCGTCCCCCCGCCCCCGGGCCAGGACTTGAGCAAGCGCCTTTGTGTTCCCGACAGGAGCCAGGCATTGGGTAGCCACGTGTCGCCGGCCCCGGCAATCTTGCATCGGGTTTTAAGAAGGAAACCATGCAGTTCCGGATGTAGTCGAGCGATCGCGGTGAAAGGTGGAATCTCCGCGACAAGAGACCATCCTGACGAGTTGGATGGCCGCAGCATAAGGTTGGGCCGAATGCGCGGCGAGTTGCGCACGTCAGCGTCCGTCGCGCCGTATGCGGGCTCGCCCATAGACATCGGACCGTCCTGCGAACGCCCCGCACCGGCGATGCGGTCCGCCACATAGCGCTGCGTTTCCTTGAGCCATTCGCGCGCGCTCTGAACGCGCTCAAGGTCGGAGACAAGGCGTTGCAGCGTTGCCGGCTGGATGGAATCGTGACCGGCGACATTCGTGTTGCCGACCAGCGCCAGCACGATCCTGCCCGCCAGTTCTTCCTGCTGGAGAAATTCCTGGAATCGCGAGGACGTATCCCGGGCGTGCGCCGCGAGGAGTTGGCCGACCGTTGCCGGGTTCGGATCGCGCAGCTGCGCGAGACGGTAGCGGAGGTTGTAAAGCGCTCTTGCAAATTGTAGCTGCAGATACTTGGGCAGGATGGCGTGCGTGATGGGCCAGGCAATGATCCTGAACCACTCCGCCCAAGGGCCCGTGGGCTTTACGCCGTGAAACGTCGCGCGGAATTTGGTGAACCAGTCCCGGAGCTGATTTCGGCTGCCGCGGTCCCGCCAGCGCGGCGTGCGTTCCTCAAACGAATGCCAGTATTCATCTCCATCGTAGTCGTACCCCATCTCCGTGGCGTACACGACCCACAGCAGCCAGTGGGATTCCAGCCGCAGGCCCAGCGAGAGCCGTTCCCGCAGCAGTGTGCTTAGTTCCCGGAATTCCGCGGCGGTGAGGTCATGCTCAAGCGCGAAGATTGGCAGATCGGAGGCCGAGCGGGAGCGCGCCAGACGGGTGAAGTGCGCATCCAGCCGTTTCTGCCATTCCTCGAGGGACATGGGCATATGTCAGTCACGTTGCCCGCCGCTTCGCATACGTTCACGCGTGCGCGCGCAGCGCGAAAGGAAGTTTCCTGTACTGATCTCCCAGGAGTTCCCGAATGTTCTCGCGCTTCCATGCCTTGAATTCCGGCATGCGTTGTGACCGAGGCAACATCCAGCGCTCGACTGCGAGATGCGCTACTTCCTCCGCGCTCAGCAGCGACGAGAGATTCGGCCTGCCCCGTCCGCTGTGCAGGATGCGAAGGGCGTTGCTCGCGAGTTGGCAGAAAAAGACTTCCCGCTCAATGCCGTGGCGAAGCATGTCGTCCTCGAATCCAAGAGTTTCCAGCGCCGCCCGGGTCGTGCGCATGCGCCAGTTCGGGCCTTGGCCGAAACGATGCTGATCCGCGTAGGTATGCCCTATGTCCCGGAGATAATCCCGCAATTCCGCGAAAAGTCCGTCGGGAATGTGGAAATGGCCCCAGCCGCCGGTGTAGCCGATGGGCTTGAAATATTCCGCGCCGCCGAGTTTCAGGCGGTTGTACACGGAGGATCGCCCCATCGAGGAGGAGGTCGTCACCGCGAGCAGGCGCGCGTTCTTCTTTTTCTTGGAAATGATTCCGCGGGTCTGGCCGTAGGCGCGAGTGAAATCGTCATAAATGTCCCGGCTGCGAATCAGGCAGGCGACGAGCTTGCCGCCGAGGAGCGCGTTGTACGGCGGCACGGCACCAAGGACATACGCATCCATCACGTTGACCAGGCGCTTTCCGCGCGCCTCGGCGTCCCACTTTATGAGATTGTCCCGCACGGAAAGATTGAAGACCGGGTCTCCAATCGCGATGATGCCGATCAGCTTTCCGTTGTGACTGTCCCAGACCAGGTAGCGCAGCCGCCGTCCGAAGCCGTTGGACACGGGCACAGACCAGGTGAGCGACGCGAGACGGAAAAGCTCCGTCTCCCAGGTGTCACTGCTCACGAGTTGTAGGACGGGCGAGATTCGCGCCGGGTCGATCTCGTGACCGGACGCGAAATACTTGATGAGATGCGGAAAGCGATCGGAGATGAACTTGTCGTTCACCGCCAATCGGTCGTCTCTCTGAGCGCTGTGAATCGAGCGGATAACATCCTTGCTGAAACCCGGCGGAACGAGGATGCCTTCATCGTTCTTCGCGAATCCCAAAGACTTTAAATGGCTTCGCAAACGCTTCTTGAGCGTGGCTTCGCGCGTGGAAACAGTGATAACTTTCCGTTTTCCCATCATCTTCTCTGCAGACGCGATGTAAGCTTCTGGTCCCAATAATAACTTAGCTATTAGACGAATCAAAAAATTGATCACCGCCGAAGGCCGCAGTAGTTAAGCACGGTCGCGTTTGCCCGCGCCAGTGTAGAACCGCCAGTCCGCGAAGGACGTTCGTCCCCTGTCCTTGCTCACGTCGCAGCGCGGCGGAATACTTCATTCCGCCATGAGAGGCAGAGCCCAGCGACCAACGCCTCCAACGTCGCCCACAATTCAACCCACAAATTGGGTGGTCTTGTACGACTCGGCGGTACTTTGGCAGTCCCCGCGGTCTTGTAAGTTATTGTAAGACCGATCCACGCTACGCTGTCACGGCAGAAGCCGCGAGTCTCGTCACCTCGCCATGTGCCCGGTTTTGGTCCCAATAGCTTGATTTTTGCTGACTACGGATCGGGACAACCACTTGCCCACCGCTGGCCCGAAAATCGGCATCTCGCGCTTATATCAGAGGGACTGAGAGAAATCTTGGAACTGGCGGACAGCGGTCAATTCGAACTGCAGTTCCAATCGACCTGCGAAAAACAACCTCGCGAAATGACGCGGAGAAAAATGGCCTGGACATCGCCGCGTTTAGCGTATCAGAGATACTGAACCGCTCCGACTGTCCGACGTTTGGGCCTTTGGGCGGCAAAATAGAGGTTATTCGTTGAAGGCGTCGAAGAGAGACAATAATCAAGACTGAGTGGCGGAGAGGGTGGGATTCGAACCCACGGTTGAGTTTCCCCAACACACGCTTTCCAAGCGTGCTCCTTAAACCGCTCGGACACCTCTCCGTTTGGT
>Ga0302326_10023797_pt1 | contig 12464 bp, 9 predicted proteins | sample Palsa_T0_3_FD_202264 | JGI IMG/M metagenome (GOLD analysis project Ga0302326, IMG submission 202264) | Peat permafrost microbial communities from Stordalen Mire near Abisko, Sweden - Palsa_T0_3 | ecosystem: Environmental > Terrestrial > Soil > Palsa > Peat permafrost | place: Sweden: Abisko... | reverse complement strand
GCAAGACCGGTGGGGCCCCACCCGCCCGAGAGGGTCGCCCCCCGACGAGCGATCGTCCCGAGGTCCTTCTACGACTCGGAGGACGTCGTGGTCGCCACCGCCCCGGCCCGCAGCGACGCCTCGACGAGCAAGAACACGCTCTGCGCGATCGACATGCATGGCACCGCGAGCAGCGCGCCCGGCACGTGGAAGAAGTGCTCTCCCACGAGCAGCGAGAAGATGACGAGCACCGGGTGGATCTTCGCCGCGTCGCCCATGATCTTCGGATTGAGCACGTTCGCCTCCAGCTGGTGAATCCCGAGGATCCAGAGCAAGACGAAGAGCGCCGTCCCGACCCCTTGCGTCAGCGCCACCGCGATCGCCGGCACGGCGCTCGCGATGGACCCGAAGATCGGCACGAGCGAGAAGATCGCGCTGACCAGCGCCATCACCGGCCAGTATTTGAGCCCCACGATCGCGAAGCCGATCGCGCTCAAGACCCCGTTGATGCCGCAGATGAGCAGCTGCCCGCGGACGACGCCCGCGAGCCCCCGGTCCGTGCGGTCGAGCAGCGCGTCGAACGCGCGCCCGCCGCCCGGCTCGACGAGCGAGCGGAAGAAGCCCCAGATCTTGTCGCGCGTCAGGATCAGGTACGCCGCGAGCATCAACGTGATGAAGAACACGAAGACCGCGCGGCTCACCATCCCGACGAAATCGCGCACGGCGATCGCGAGCTCGAGCGAGTTGGCCTCGGCGTAAGCGAACGTCCGGCCGACGGCGTCCGAGAGCAGGCGGTTCGCGTCGAACGGCGCGTCCTTTTTTTCGCGCAGCGGCTCGACCCGCCAGCCACTCTTGGTGGAGACGACGTTCAGTCCTTGCCCGACGTCGATCGCGACCGATCCGTCGGGTTGCGGCCGCGCGACGAAGGCGCCCGTCGGCGCAGCCTGCGGCGGCTCGGTGGCTGGCGTCTCCGGGGCGATGCCGATCGCGCGCATCTGCGCCGTGACGGCCGGGATCCAGCGATCCCGCGCATCGTCGGCGAGCGCGGGCAGCTCGCCCCGGAGCGTGCGAAACTCGTGGGCGATCCGGGGCGCGACCACGGCGCCGAATCCGCCGAGCCCGCCCAGCACGGTGGCGTAGACAACGACGACCGCGAGGCCGCCCGACACGTTGCGCCGCTCGACCGCGGCGACCAGCGGCGTCAGCACGTACGCGATCACGATCGCCAGGATGAACGGGAGCATGACCTCCCGCGCCGCGACGACGACCGAGACGAAGAGCACTGCGCTGGCGACGAGGAATGCGGTTCGCCGTCGCGCGCTCGAGTCCATCATCGTTCCCTCACGCTTGGGGGTGATCGCCCGGCACGTCGTCGAAGAACGGCCGCAGCCGGCGCCACGAGTCGTCGAGGTGCTCGGGCATGATGCGCACGTCGGCCACCACGGGCATGAAGTTCGAGTCGCCGGGCCACCGCGGGACGATGTGCGCGTGCAGGTGATCGGCGATCCCGGCGCCCGCGGCGCGTCCGAGGTTGACGCCCACGTTCATGCCCTCGCACTTCGTCGCCGCCTGCACGCGCGCCGCCGCGACGCGCAGGAGATCCATCGTGGCGCCGTACTCCTCGGCCGTCAGATCGTTCAAGTCGGCCACGTGCCGGCGCGGCGCGACCAGCAAGTGGTGCGCCGCGAAGGGGTACTTGTTCAGACACACGAGCGCGTGAGGCTGCACGACGAGGACGAGCTTCTCGCGGTATTCGGAGGGCGGCGCGACGGCAAAGTCGCAGAAGATGCATCCTCGGCTTTTCGAGCCGAGGATGTACTCCATCCGCCACGGTGCCCAGAGAAGCTCGGACATCGTCCCCGCTCACTCGTCTTCGTCGTCGTCCTTCGCTTCGCTGATCGCGGCGAGCTTGGCGCCGAGCTTCTGCTTGATGAGCTCACCGATCGTGCCGCCGGCGGCCGCCTCTTGCGCCGAGACCTTCTTGCCGGGGGCCTTGGACGGACGCTGCGAGGGCTTGCCCTCGGCGGTCGCCGCGGCCGCGGCCTCGCCGCGACGCATCGACAGCGTGATGCGGCGCTCCTGGCTGTCGATGTTGGCGATCTCCGCGTCGATGGTGTCGCCTTCGTGCGGGAGCACCTCGGCGCCGCTCTCGTCGCGGGAGAGCACGATCTCGTTTTGCGGGACGTGCCCTTCGATGCCGGGGCGAACCTGCACGAAGATCCCGTAGTCGACGATGCTGAGCACCTTGGCCTGGACGGCCTTGCCGGGCGGGAAGTCGTTGAAGATGGTGGGCCACGGGTCGTCCCAGAGCTGCTTGACGCCCAGGCTCACCTTCTTCTCGTCGTGGTTGATACTGAGGATGATCGCCTCGACGTCGTCGCCCTTCTTGTAAAGGTCGCTCGGGTTGTTGATCTTGGCCGTCCACGAGATGTCGCTCTTGTGGACCATCCCGTCGACGCCGTCTTCGATTCCGACGAAGACGCCGTAGTCGGTGATGCTGCGGACCTTGCCGCTGATCTTGTCGCCCGGCTTGTACTTCTCCGTGAAGAGCGTCCAGGGATCGGGCTCGAGCTGCTTCAAGCCGAGGCTGATGCGCTTGCTCTTGGCGTCGACCTCGAGCACCTGGCACTCCACCTCTTGGCCGATCTCGAGGACCTTGCTCGGGTGCTTGACCTTCTTGGTCCACGACATCTCGCTGACGTGGATGAGGCCCTCGACGCCCGGCTCCAGCTCGACGAACGCGCCGTAGTCGGTGATCGACTGCACCTTGCCGTGCACCTTCTTGCCCGGCGGGAACGCCTCTTCGGCGTGGCTCCACGGGTCTTCCTGCGTTTGCTTGAGGCCGAGCGACACGCGCTCGGTCTCGGCGTTGTACTTGAGGACGCGGACGGTGACCTCGTCGCCCATCTGGAAGAGCTCGGACGGGTGGTTGACCCGTCCCCAGCTCATGTCGGTGATGTGCAAGAGGCCATCGATGCCGCCCAAGTCGACGAAGGCGCCGTACTCGGTGATGTTCTTGATGACGCCGCGGACGACCTTGCCCTCTTCCAGCGTCTCCAGGGTCTTGGTCTTCTGCTCGTCGCGCTCCTTCTCGAGGAGCACGCGGCGGGAGAGGACGATGTTGCCGCGCTTCTTGTTGAACTTGATGACCTTGAATTGGTACGTCTGCCCGATCAGCTTATCGAGGTTGCGGATCGGCCGCAGGTCGACCTGCGAGCCGGGAAGGAACGCCTTCACTCCGCCGCGGATGGTGACCGACAGGCCGCCCTTCACGCGCTGGCTGATGGTGCCTTCGATGAGCTCGTCGCGCTCGCACGCGGCGGAGATCTCATCCCACACCTTCATCTTGTCCGCTTTCTCCTTGGAAAGCGTGACGAGCCCGTCGTCGTTTTCGCGGCTCTCGATGTAGACGTCGACCTGATCGCCGGCCTTCACCGTCGTCTGGCCCTGCGCGTCGGCGAACTCGTGGAGGGCGATGATGCCCTCGCTCTTGCCGCCGATGTCGATGACGACGTTGTCGCGTTGCACGGCGACGATCGTCCCTTTGACGATCTCGCCTTCTTTTCCGAACTGGCCGGCCTGGAGGCTGGCTTCGAACAGACTGGCGAAGTTCTCGGAGGGGTTCGCCGTCGGCTCCGTTTTACCTGGGGAGCTCAGGGTAGAAGTGGTTTGGTTGGACATGTGTTTGGGGGGCCAGGCATGTAGCGTGCCGCCCCCCCCATGTCAAAGCCGGTTGAGACCGAGCAGCGCGTCGATCAGCGGTTCGGGCAGGGGGGCGGTGACGACGACCTCCGTGCCCGTGCGGGAGACGGCCGCCGCCGAAAGCGCCGAGAGCCAGCTCGTGCGGTCGGGTTTCGTGCGCGCCACCGTCTCGACGACGATGAGCGCGCGGTCGGCGGCACCCCGGGCCGCGCCTTCGTCGGCGTAGGCCAGCGTCACTCGCAACGCGTGCTCCGACCCGGGCGGCAGCGCAAACGTGGCCGATTGCAGGCGCCCCCCGACGTTGGCCAGCAGGCCCCGCGGGCCGAGCGGCGGGACGTGGGCGACCAGCGAGGCTCCGTCGATGCGCGCGGCGGCCAGCACACCTTCGGGCACCGGTGGACCGGGGCGCGCCGTCGGGCGCGCGAGCGCGGCGCGCGCGCGAGCCCGGGCGACGCCCGACGTGATGATCCACGTCGCGCCGGGCAGCTCGAAGAGCGAGGCGTCGAGGGGGCCGTCGTCGGCTTCAGGACCGCCGTCGGGCGCGAGATGGGCGGGCGGCGCGCGAACGAGCTCCCGGATCCGCTCGGTGGGCCCGAGCGGCCCCGGCGTCCAGAGCGGATGCCCGTCCGAATCGACGAGGCGCGCGGGGTCCACGCCGCTCGGTGCTCCCTGCACGATCATCGTGGTCTCGCCGTCGACACCCGGTGAACGCGGGCGCACCCCGAGGATCACCTCGTCCGCGTCCTCCATGGCGTCGAGCGTGCGCGTCTCGGTGACGGCGTGGCTCGACTCGCGCGCCATCTCGATCGCGCGCCGCAGAAGGCTCCCGTAGACCTTGTCTCTGCGGACCTCCTTCGGGAACACGACGAGCAAGAGCTCGGGCGTGCCGTCGAATACGTCTTGCCAGCGCGGGTCCGTCGGGGCCGCCGTCGCGGCGACGGGCGCCGGCGGGGCCGCGGCGCACCCGGCCGCCGCCGCGCAGCCCACGAGCACCGCGGCCATCGCCGCGCGGATCACGCCTGGCTCGACGCGGGCGTCGACTCGGCTGTCTTGGCGCGCACCCTCGCCGCCATCAGCGCGACGGCGTCGTCAGGCGCCATCTCGGAGCTGTCGACGAGAATGGCGTCGTCGGCTTGCTTCAGCGGCGCGATCGCGCGCGAGGTGTCCTGCGCGTCGCGTCGCTGGAGATCCGCCAGCGTCTCTTCGAACGTGGTCCGGGTGCCGGCGGCGGTGAGCTCGTCGAAACGACGTCGGGCGCGCACCTCGATGCGGGCCGTGAGGAAGAACTTCACGTCGGCGTCGGGAAAGACGACGGTGCCGATGTCGCGCCCCTCGAGGACCACGCCGCCCGCGCGCCCGGCCTGCCGCTGGAGATCGAGCAGCGCCTCGCGGACGGACTTGTACGCCGACACCGTGCTCGCGCCCATGCCGACGTCGGGGGTGCGGATGGCGTCGGTCACGTCGTCGCCGTCGAGGCGGAGGCGAAGACCGCGGGCCGCGTCGCGCTCGAAGGCGATGGCGCGCCTCGCGACGAGGGAGTGGGCGAGCGCGCCCACGGCCTCGGCGTCTTGGCGCGCGATCCCGGCCCGCAGGGCCGCGAGCGCGACCGCCCGGTACAGCGCGCCCGTGTCGACGAGCACGAAGCCGAGCGTTTCGGCCAGGCGCCGGGCGACGGTGCTCTTGCCCGCTCCGGCCGGGCCGTCGATGGCGACGATGGGCTGGGGGCGCGAAGCGATGCTCACGCGGGACGTCTATAGCAGCTCTCGGCTCCGGATCGCCGGCTACGGGGCCTGAACGTCGATGCTCGTACCGAGCGCGCGAAGCGTGGCAACGAACTTCGGAAAACGCGCCGCGATGACGCCTGCGTTGCGGATGCGGCTCGGCCCCGACGCCGCGAGCGCCAGCACGGACGCAGCCATCGCAATGTACGGGTCGCCGCCGCCGTCCACGTCGGCCGGCGCCAGTGACGCCCCTCGGCCCCGGATCGCCAGTCCGTCGGCGCCGGCCGTGCACTCGACGCCGAACGCCCTCAGGACAGTGGCCGCCGCGTCGAGCGTCGTCGAAGCGTCTTCGAGGACGCGGATCCGCGTGGTCCCACGGGCGACGGCCGCGATCGCGCACGCCGCAGGCAGCGCGTCGCCCGCGCGAGCGACGGGCTCGCCCCCGATGGTGGCGGCGCGCGGCTCGGCGCACCACGCCACGAGATCGGCGATGGGCTCGCCCAGCACCTCGCCGTGCGGCTCGACGTGCAGTCCGGCGCCGAGGTCGCGTGCAATCTCGAGGAAGCCGGAGCACGTCGGGTTGGTCGCGACGCCCCTCACGGTGACGCGCGAGCCGGGGACGAGCTGCGCGGCGGCAACGAGGTACGCGGCCGCCGCTCGATCTCCGGGGACCGTGGTGCGGAACGCGGGCCACGCGCCGCTCCATCCCGCGGGATCGACGCGGACGACGGGACCGATGGCGCGGATCGGGGCATCGAGCGCGGCGAGGATGCGCTCGGTGTGGTCGGCCGATACGCTTGGCTCGCGAAAGATCGTCGGGCCGTCGGCGTAGAGGCCCGAGAGCAGCAGGGCCCCCTTCACCCGCGGGTCGGCCACCTCGCTCGTATGCTCCAGCGGCGACAGCTCTCGCCCCTCGGCGAGCGGCCCGATCGCCAGCGGGAGGCGGGTCGACTCGGCCCGCGGCGCGCCGCTCGACACGACGACCGCGCCGCGCGCGCGCAGGGGCGCCACGAGCGACGTCAGGTCGAGGCCGGCAAGGGCCCCGCTGCCCGTGACACAGGACGCAAAGTGCTGCGCCGCAAGGACGCCCGCGAGCAGGCTCGCCGCCGCGACGCAATCCCCGCAATCCAGCGGGGCGTCGGGAGCGCGCAGACCGCGCAGGCCGACCCCGTCGATGACCCAGTCCGCCGGCGACGCCTCGCGGATGCCGACACCGAGTGCGCGAAGGCACCGCGCGAGGGCCGCGACGGGCCCCGTGCGGGGGAGCCCGGCGGCGTGGGTCTCGCCCCGGCCGAGCGCCCCGAAGAGGATCGCGCGCAGCGCGATGGCCGTGTCGCCAGGGACCGGAACGCTGCCCGAGAGCGCGCGAGCGGCGGGGTGAACGACGAGGGTCGTCAACGGCGCCGACTACTGCGTGGGAATGAAGCGCGTGCCGAGCGCGAGAAGGGCGGCGAGCGAGGCCCCGTCGACGGCAAACTTGGTCGTGACGTCGCTGCCGACGGCCTCGACTTGGAGGTTCTGGATGCGCGCGCCACCAAGGGCCGGCGCGAGGATCGTCAGCCACCCGTCGAGCGCGTGGATCCCGCTCACGGCGGCCGTCGCCTGCGAGGGATCGCCGAACGTGGACGTCGCGGCCACGTTGAGGCCGGGTGGATTGAAGTCTCCGAGCGCCCGCACCAGTTTGACACCCTGGAGCCACCCCAGGTTGATCATGCCGATGCTCCCGATCCGCGGTGGCTGCGTGGTGAAGTCCGCGACCAGCGCGGCCTGCGCGCCTGGGCTTTGCAGGGTCTCGACGACTTGCGGAGAGACCGCCCGGGCAAGCTGCCCCTGGCGGACCCGGTCGAGCACCGCCTGCACGCCGCTCAGCGTGCCGGCGACCAGCGTCTTCGGGCTGATGGTCGCGAAGGTGACCTGCCCCGCGGTCTCCGTCGCGAATCCCGCGAAGGTACCCGCGACGATCGCGGCGCCCGATCGCGTCTGCGTCGCCCCTGTGATCTTGCTCGGATCGAAGCGACCGGAGAGCACGACCGCGACCTCGGGCGTGCTCGCGGGGTAGCCCGCCACGACGACGCGATCGATGTCGCGCGCCGCGATGAAGCCCGCGCCCTCGGGCAGCGGGAGCAAGGCGGTCATCGCGCCGCCGAGCGCCGGTCCAAAGGCGCTCGCGAAGGCTGCGCGCGCGTCCAGCGTACCGACGATCGTCGCGCCCGGGGGCAGCAGCGCCAGCGGATCGGCGTCCAGATCCGTCGCGCCGCCCCCGCCGGCCGCGCCTTTGCCCCCGCGTGGCGCGCAGCCCACGAGGCCAAGAACGAGCGCCGACACGAGCGCCGACACGAGTCCACGCGATGCGGCCCCCGACCACCTCCAGAGACTCATGCGCGGGGAGGTTAGCAGGGCACGCACGGCGGAGCGCGCGCGAAGGGATGCGCGCCGGCGTACGCTACCGGCGTCAGCACGTGAAGCCTTCGCGCAGCCCAACCACGTCTCCGGGGTCGCGCACCTCGCGCACGGCGTCCACGTCGTCTGCTTCGCCCGAGGCGCTCGCCGATCTGCGCGACAAGTACGTCGAGATGCTCGCGATGCGGCTCGAGCACGCGTCGGGTGACGAGGACAAGGCGCGCGTTCCGGGGCGGATGGCGCGCCTGGCCGCAAAATACCCGGGCGCCCTTCGCGAGATCGACGAGCTGGAGATTGACGCGATCCGCGCGCGGATCGCGGGGCTCGAGGCGACGCTGGCGGGGCAGGGCGAGATCGAGGAATGGATGCACGCGCTGGCCGTGTTCCACGCGCTGGCCCGGGGCGCGCTCTTCGCCAAGCGCTGGCTCGCGGGGCGAAAGCGCGTCGACGTGGGCCTCGCGCGTGCCTACGAGGGGCAGGCGGCGAGCTTCGAGTTCTCCGCCGACGCTCTGCAGTGGTCGGGAGACCTCGCGCGCATCGCCAGGCCGCCGCGGGGGCGATTGCTCGATCTGGTGTTCGCGCGCGTCGCGCTACACCTCGGAACCACGCACGAGCGGGCTCGCACCCTCGTCTTCAGTCCCCGCAAGCGCAAGAGCGCGCGAGGGCAGCGGGCCTAGCTGGAGGGCGTGGACGGCGTGGAGGGTGTCGACGAGGTTCCGGTGCTGGGGGTGGCCGTCTTCGTCTCGGTCTTGGTCCCGGAATCCTTGCTGCTCGAGTCCGACCCCGTCCCTGGGGTCGCCGCCGCCGGTGCGGCCCCCGAGGCGCTGTCCGAAGCCTTGTCGGGCGTCTTTGCCTTGCTGCTCGAGTAGAGGTCGGAGTACCAACCACCCCCCTTGAGGATGAAGTTGGTGCCGCCGCTGATGAGGCGATGCGCCGCCTTTGCCGAGCATTGGGGGCACACCTCGATGGGCGCCTCGACGATGCGCTGCACCTGCTCCCACTGATGGCCGCAGGCACTGCACGCATACTCGTAAGTCGGCATCGAGATAGCGAGTATGGCTCGCCTGGCACTGTGTCAAGTCGAGTGCCAGCTGAGTTTGCGGGCCCCACGGCCGCCTCACAAGCGCGTCGCTACCTTCGCGGGTTTCTTGCCCACCTGTGCGCGATAGGGCTAAGCCCTCAGAAACTTGACATGGGAGCTTGAACTGAACGGGCGAAGGGCGATACAGGTGGCAGGTAGCCTGTGACGATATGTGCAGTGACATGCTTGGGTCCGTGGCGGCCGTCGTGCCGGTTCGGGCCCCTAGCCCCCGGAGCCACTAGATGAAGATCAAGAAGCTCGAGCTCGTCGGCTTCAAGTCGTTCGTCGACAAGACCGTCCTGCACTTCGACAACGACGTGTTCGCGATCGTCGGGCCGAACGGCTGCGGAAAGTCCAACATCGTCGACGCCATCCGGTGGTGCATGGGCGAGCAGAGCGCCCGCCACCTGCGCGGTCGCTCGATGGAGGACGTCATCTTCAGCGGGAGCGAGACGCGAAGCGCCCACGACTTTGCCGAGGTCACGCTCACGTTCGTGAACGACACGCCGAGCGAGATGCCCCTCGAGTACAAGGATTACGCCGAGATCGCAGTGACGCGCCGGCTGCACCGCTCGGGCGATAGCGAGTACCTCATCAACAAGACGCCCGTGCGCCTGCGCGACGTCACGGACCTGTTTCTCGGTACCGGCGCGGGCACCAAGGCGTACTCGATCGTCGAGCAGGGCAAGGTGGGTCTCATCGTGAGCGCCAAGCCCGAGGACCGGCGGCTGCTCATCGAAGAAGCGGCGGGGATCACCAAGTTCAAGGCGCGCAAGAAGCAGGCCGAGAAGAAGATGGAGCTGACGCAGCAAAACTTGCTGCGCGTGGGCGACATCGTGGCCGAGATCGATCGCAGCCTCGCGTCGCTCAAGCGTCAGGCGGCCAAGGCCGAGCGCTACGTCTCCTACCGCGACGAGCTCGAGGATCTGCAGCTCTACGAGGCGTCGCACCGGTTCCTCGAGCTCACGGGCTGGATCAAGCTCGAGAGCGGATCGGTGCAGGCGCTGTCCGAGGACTGGGAGCGCTCGCGCTCCGAGCTCGGAGCGCGAGAGGGCGAGCTCGAGGCCAAGCGCCTCGAGGTGCACGAGGCCGAAGAGCGCCTCGATGGCGCGCAGAACGAGAGCTTCGCCGCCGACAGCGCGGTTCGCGCGGAAGAAGCGGCGATCGAGCGGTCCAGGGACCGCCTTGCTTCGCTCTCGCAGCGCGAGCAGCAGGCCGAGGCCGAGCGGGTAGCGATGGCCGACCAGGCTGCGCAGCTCGCGGCCGAGCGGGGCGTCGTGGCGCAGCAGGTGGAGATCCTCGCCGCCGAAGAAGGCTCCGAAGCCGAGGTGCTGGCCCGCGAAGAGGCCGCGCTCGCAACCGTCTTCGAGCAGCACAAAGGGTGCAGCGGTCAGGTCGACGTGTCGAGGCAGGTCGTGGTGCGCGCGCAGACGGAGATTGCGAGCGCCGAGGCGCGGCTCGCGGGCTTCGAGCGGCGCCAGACCGAGATGGCCACGCGCAAGGAGAAGCTCAGGGCCGAGCGGGGCACCCTCGAGACGACGTGCGTCGAACGCGCCGCGCAGGGCAAGGAGCTCGCGCGCGCGGTCGAGGAGCTCACCGCCGGCCGCGTCACGAGCGCCGCGGAGAAGGCACGGCTCGAGCAGCGGCTCGCCGAGCTGAAGGACGTGGTGCAGATCCATGAACGCGCGCTCGACACCGCCAAGGGCGAGCTTTCGAAGAAGCGCTCGCGATACGTCGCGCTCGAAGAGATGCACGCGCGGCTCGAGGGGGTTGGCGCGGGCACCAAGGCCATCGTGGGTACGCGCGACCCGAGCATCGTGGGCCTCATCGCCGACCGGGTCGAAGCGCCGGAGCACCTGATCCACGCGCTCGCGGGGCTGCTCGGCGCCCGCGTCCACGACGTCGTCGTGAACGATCTCGACGCCGGAGTGGCGCTGCTCGAACAGCTCGCCGACGAGAAAAAGGGTCGCGCCGCGATCGTGCCGCAGCACCCGGCGTTCGTCGCGGGGATGGGCGAAGCCTTGCCGGAGGACGAAGCCATCGTCGCGCGGCTGGTCGAAACGCTGCGGTTCGCGCCGGTGGACGAGGCGCTCGTCCGTGCGCTCGTCGGCGACGCGGTCGTCGTCAGCGACCTCGCCTCGGCGCGCCGTCTGCGCGACGTGGGCATCCGGGCGGTGCTCGTGACCGTCGACGGGTCCGTCCTCTACACGGACGGCCGCATCGAAGGCGGCTCGGGCGATCGGGTCGCGTCCGGGATGCTCGAGGCGAAGCGCGAGGCACGGATCCTGGCGGGCGAGGTCGAGATGCTCGACGCGCTCGTGACGGCCACGCTCGAGGAGTTGCACGGCTCGCGCGCGGAGCTGGCCCAAACCGGGACCGCGCTCGATCGCGCGCGGCAGGAGGCGCACTCCAAAGAACTGGCGCTCGTCTCGGCGCAGAAGGACCTGCAAAAGGCAGAGGGGCTGCTCGAAGGCATGATGCGCCGGCTGCAGACGCTCGTCGAAGAGGAGGGGGAGCTCGGCAAGGCCATCGACGAGGCGGGGTTCGAACGCGAAGTCGCCTCGAGCGCGCTCTCGGAAGCACGCTCGCTGCGCGAGACGGGCGAGGCCGCGCTGCGCGAGGCGGAGCAAGCGCTGGCCGCGGCGCAGCAGAGCCTCGACGCCCGGCGGCAGACGGTCACGATTTGCAAGGTCACCATCGCGGGGGCGCGCGAGCGCCTTGCGGGGGCGCGCGGCACCGAGACGCGCCTCGCGCGCAGCGCCGCCGAGCTGGAGGCGCGTGCAGAACGGCTCGAAGAGGAGCTCGTCGCCAACGCCCGAGCCTACGGCGAGACGGCCGCGCAGCTCATGACCCACAAAGCCAACGTCCACGAAGGGCTCGATCGCGCTCGGCAAGCGCACGAGGTGCTCGCCGCGGTCCGCTCGGTGTTCGAAGAGCTGCGCGCCGACCTCGGGCAGCGCGAGTCGACCATCCGCGAGCTTCGTGGCCGAACGGACGCCGTGCGCGAGGAGCTGCAGACCCACGAGCTGTCCCTGCGCGAACGCGAGCTCGCGATGCAGCACCTGGTCGCCGGCGTGGCCGACAAGTTCCGCGGACTGCAGCTGGGGCGCGTCGTGGGCGACCACCACATGCGCCCGCCGCCGGACGATGTCTCCCGCGCCCGCCTCGACGAGCTGACGAAGCTCATCGAGCGAATGGGCTCTGTGAACCTCGACGCCATGCGCGAGCACGCCGAGGCCGAAGAGCGCTTCACGTACTACACGACGCAGAAGGCCGACCTCGACAAGGCCCTGGCCGACCTCACGCGCGCGATCCAGCAGATGAACCGCGAATCGCGCCGCCTCTTCGAGGAGACGTTCGCCGCGGTCGACGCCAAGTTCCGCGAGATCTTCCCGCGCATGTTCCGCGGCGGGCGGGCTGAGCTGCGGCTCACGAACCCCGACGACATGCTCGAGACGGGCATCGACATCATCGCGCAGCCTCCCGGCAAGAAGCTCTCGAGCATCGAGCTGATGAGCGGCGGCGAGAAGGCGCTCACCGCGGTGAGCCTGGTGTTTGCCATCTTCCAGATCAAGCCGTCG
>Ga0302326_10023796_pt1 | contig 12465 bp, 12 predicted proteins | sample Palsa_T0_3_FD_202264 | JGI IMG/M metagenome (GOLD analysis project Ga0302326, IMG submission 202264) | Peat permafrost microbial communities from Stordalen Mire near Abisko, Sweden - Palsa_T0_3 | ecosystem: Environmental > Terrestrial > Soil > Palsa > Peat permafrost | place: Sweden: Abisko... | reverse complement strand
CAACCTTGTAGGTTCCCACGGCGTCTACTGGACCACTCGAGATGGCGGGCATGTCGAGATGCCAGAGTTCGAAGCGACTTTCCCGCGTTGAAGGAACTCTCTCCGCCGCGCGCTCCCGCCCTCGGGGTGGACCCAGAATGCTTGCAAAGGCACGCCCCGCCTCGGCCGCGTTCAGCCGAGGTCACGCGGCATCCGGTCGGGGAATATCCCCCCGTTTGGTCCCCACGGTCCCACCTGTTGCTCGCCTCGGACGAGGACTCTTCGCATCCGTCGAAGCCGAGGACGGAGTGACGACCACATTCGGGTGGGACTGCGCAATCGAAAAGGCGAGGATGGCGCGAACACGGACCGCCGTCCAACGCATGTTCGACGCCGCCGCGTCAGGCTCCGACAAGGACCGGAAAGACGCCATGCTGTCCAAGCGCGTGATAGAGATCGACGGAAAAAACTTCGACAGCCTCGAAGGATTCTACGATGAGATCGATATGAAATTTGCGTTAGGTTCGTGGGGCAGGAATCTGGACGCCTTCAACGACATTCTGAGGGGAGGCTTCGGCACACCTGACGGCGGGTTCATCCTCCGGTGGGTGAACTCAGAACTCTCACGAGAAGCCCTCGGCTACGACGCGACCGTCCGCTACTTGGAAGGGAAGCGTACTCGCTGTCACCCGCAAAACCTTCCCCACGTCGAAGCCGAGTTGGAAGCGGCACGGCAGAGATGCGGCGAGACGTTGTTCGATATTCTCGTCGAAATCATTCTGCTGCATCGTCCTGGAGGTGAAAAAAAGGGCGGCGTTGAACTTCAGCTCCAATAGATGTTTCGCGGGCGTTTCCGCGTCATAGAGCCGTGCTGCCTCGTCTGCCGCTTAACTCGCCGTTGGTCGGTCAGGAGTGCCCGGGGCAGCAGTCAGCCTCGCCTTTCGAGCGGAGCGCTGTTTTTCGCAAGACCCTGACACGCGGGCGATGCGGTCGCTGTCAGCTTCAGCGCTTTCCCTTTGTACGAGGACTTGGCCAGTCGGTCACGGGGACTGAAATTCCCGGTGTTGACGCACATAGATGGACCTTTCCAGGCGGTTTTGGCGCGTGGACTGACGCGCTCGGCAGCGCTTGAGGCAACCGTATGGATTCGATCGAGAAAGCCCGACTGCTGCGAGGCCTCGCGCTTGAGACTGAGTGCGTGGAGGCAGCGAAGGCGTTCTCGCTTCTCAAAGACAGATCAATCCTAGATCGAGTCACTGAGGTGATGTGTGGCGAGGCGCCAGCCAGGACTAGAGAGATGGCAGCGTGGCTCCTTGGCGAGCTGAGCCCCGGCACGGATTCCACAATCGAAGGGCTGCATGCTGTGCTGAATGACCCCGAGGCAACGGAAGCCCTTCGAGCACAGGTAATTGAATCCCTCGGGAATCAAGTCAGTCATCTAAAGGGTGGCGAAACGTACGAGCGGGCCGCCGACGCTCTCATCGCTCTGCTCGATGAGCCGTCAGTGGAGATTCGTTACAATGTGGTCTTTGCGCTCGGAACGCTACGCTGCCGTCGTGCTCGCCCGATTCTCGAGCGCATCGCGTCCGAGGACCATCGTCGCTACCGTGGCCTGGAAACGGTGAGTGAAAACGCTCGCTTCAGTATCGAATGCATCGACTGTGAACCTCACGGTCGACAGGACTAAAGCTGCCCCGTGCCTGCCCTTGTTGGGATTGACTTGGACGCTCAGCGATCACGCTCGTGTCTTCGCTCTTGTTAGGTCAAGCTTTGGACCTTGTACGGCGTCCCAAGCGATCTTCCGCTCGCGCGAGTGACTGTCAGCGGAACTGCTCACGGGGTTCTTTCGATGTCAGACGAGCCGGAGGGGGCGTGAGCAGGACAGGCCTTGCTTATGGCGGCCTCCTCGCCGCTCTGGTTCTACTGGCCGGGTGTACCGAAAGGACTTGGGCATCCGACTGGAAGGACGACTCGGGTCTCGCTCGGACTGAAATCCGAGCCCTCGTTCCGCCTGGGACAACGATGGCGAGCGCGAAACGCCTCATGGAGGCGAAGGGCTGTACTTGCACGGAAGCGAGGAACCACGAATGGGCGTCTGGCGGTCCGCTTGACTACCTCTACTGCACCATCGACGACCAAACGGGTTTCCGAATTGTCTTCCGAGCATGGAAGGTTGCTCTGATTGAGTCCGACGCCGGGACAGTCGCTGATGTCCTGGTCTCAACTGGATTGACTGGACCTTAGGGAGTTGCGCAGAGCCATCTCCAACCTTGATGGAACGGTGCGGGGAGGCGCGCTTGACTCGCTGCTACACCGGCGATGCAGTCGATCTCCGCAAGCTCATTTTCTATTGGAGCTACGGGGGGTTGGCCACTCCGCTACGGGGACTGAAAATCCCCGTGTCGGTGGTTCGATTCCGCCCCTGGGCATTGAATTCGCGAGGTTGGCGCGACGACGACGTCCATTCCGTCCACTTTTTCCGGCCAAATCCACGCTGTTTGATGCAAATGCGATGCAGTCCGGGTCGAAGTGGGCCGACAGCATCGCGCCGATTTCCTCAGGAGACAGGCGGCCATAGCGAGTGCCGGGCTTCGCCGCGTGGATGCCCACGCACTCCGCGGTCCGATGGTCGACTGCGATGAAGACTGTGACTTGTCCGTCCTCCTGGGTGAAGGCCGCCGTCGCATCCGTGCCCCACATCTGGTTCGGCTTCTCCGGGATGATGGTTCCGTCGTGATTGTGAGGCCCGAGGATGCGTCGTGCCCGTGTCGGAGCCAGGAGGTTGGCCTCGCGCACAATGCGGAGGACTCGTCGGAGGGAAGTCCTGACGCCCTTCAGGTGCCGCAGCCGCGCCCATACCTTCCGGTGGCCTTCACCTACCCACTCGGTGGTGGCCAGGTCTTCGCGGACGAGCGCAAGGAGCTCTTCATCCGTCCAGAGTGTCTTGGGCCCGCGCTTACCGAGCACCGGCCGCAGCTCGTCCTTCACGCGGTGTCGGTACACCGTCGCCCGGCTCACCCGCCAAGTCCTACACACGCGCGCCAGGCCATAGGGGTGCTTCGCGGAAGGCGAGATGGCCTGGCTCATGGCCTCGACTTCCTCCACGGAAAATGTGGGGCGTTGACCTCCAGCTTCTCCGCCTTCTCCCGGAGCAGCTCGACTTCCATCGTCAGCTCGCCCACCTTCGCGCTGAGCCGGAGGTTCTCCTCGTCGGCTGCGCTCGGCTCGCGGCTCTTCAGCCCGGCCTCGGCACTCGCAAGAAAGGCATCTCGCCATTCCGAGAGCGTCGCAGCGGTGGTGCCGAGCTCGCGAGAGACCGTGTCCAGGTCCTCACCCTTGAGTAACCGCATCACCGCCTCGGCCTTCCGCCGCGCGGTGAAGCGACCCCTCTCCTCTTTCTTTCGCTTCGACATCGACACCTCCGTGCGGGATTCTCATCCCCATTCGGGTGTCTCAATCAATCGTGCAGCGGGGGACCTTCGAGTTGTTCGCCCATTCAAGGTGAGCTGCGGCGAGCGTCCACTGCGCCGACGAGTCCGCTGACGGTGCCCGGCAGTTGGCCGTGTAGTGACGATGCACTGACCTTGGCTCCGGCCTTCGTTTCAGTCGGCGAACCCGATTGCTGTGACTTACTACCCAAACACCCTATACGATTTGACGGGCAACAACGCCAGGAGGCCTCCCGTTATGACCGCCGCACCGAGCGGAGATCGTCGGCTCGCACACACGCGGGCGGCATCTGTACAGACGTACGCAAGGATAGCCGGAGTCCTTTTTCTGCTCTCGCTCATCGCGGGTGGCTTCGGTGAGGCCTACGTTCCGTCCAAGCTCATAGTGTCCTCCGACGCGACGGCCACAGCGCAAAACATCAAAGCCCTTGAGTTCCTCTTCCGCATGGGCTTCGGTGGCTACCTCGTAGAATCTGTATGTGACATTGGGTTGTCGCTCATCCTCTACGTGCTGCTGAGGCCCGTAAGTAAGGACATCGCCCTCCTCGCCGCGTTCTTCGGGCTTGTCGGCACCGCGGTCTTTGCCGTCTCCGAGCTCTTCTACCTTGCGCCAACACTTATCCTGGGAGGAGCTGGTTACTTAAAGACCTTCGCGCCAGACCAACTCAATACTCTCGCACTGCTGTCGCTCCGGTTGTTTGCCTATGGCGGCGTGATGTTCACGGTGTTTTACGGCGTGGCCTGGGTGCTGAGGGGTTACTTAATCTTTCGATCAACGTACCTTCCGAGGTTTCTCGGTGTGCTTCTGGTGCTCGGCGGACTCGCGTTTGTTGCAAGGAACTTTCTGTTAGCCCTCGCGCCGGCATATGCCCCCAGCAGCTTGCTCTTGCTGATGTTGCCCGGGGGGCTGTCACTGACCGTGTGGCTACTCGTGAAAGGTATTGACGTTCAAAAATGGGAGGCGCGAGCGGTGCCCAACGATGTGAATGGATCCATCAAGGCTCCGGAGTGAGTGCGACTTAGCTGGTCCAATTCATATTCGGTGTCGGCACGGTCGAGACGTTTGGCGCGCTCTTTGTCGGGGTGGGTAGAAAGCGTCAGGCTGAAGCGCCTTTTCTAGCCGGAATCTATCTTGTCGAAGAACGCGTGCAGGATTGGGACGCTTACCCGTTCAACGATAGACTATGCTGGGCCCACGCGCTGGACCGCCAGAGCATCTTGTCTTTGTATCGGGTAGCCCTCGAAGAATGCGCTCGCCGAGGTTTCCGGCTTCGCAGCCCAAAACGTCAGCTGCGTTCCCATGCGTTGCTCCCGCACCAGAAGAGGAGATCAGGGTTGTCCGTGTGAAGGAGTGTTTCACCGGCGAGCAGTCGGCCTCAGCCACTGCGTTTTCTCTTGGAGCTACGGCGGCTTGGCCATTGCGTTACGGGGACTGAAATTCCCCGAGTCGGTGGGGTGCCACGGCGTCCGCCCTACTCAGCTAGTGCGGCTTACCGTCTGATGGGACGCCAGCAAACCGGCACGCCGCATGTCCCAGGATTCTCTCACCCTCCGCCAGTGACGATGCTAACGGTTTCCAGCCTCGTGCCACCCTCGCGTCGAGCAACTCATCCGCTGTCGGTCGATGGCCCCACACGGAGGCCCGATTGATGCCACCGAGTCAGGTTGTGTCGAACGCCAGGAAGCGCCCAGCCGTCCATGACAGGACAACGTCATGACTGAACTCATCCTGAACGATTACTTCCGTGACATCGCTCGGGGGAAGAAGCGAGAAAGCCCAGCGCACTACCGCTTGCAACGTTGTAAGTGGGCGCAGAGCCAGTTCGAGCGCCTTCCGTTCAGCGCTGTCGAGACCCGCCGGATGTCTAGCTCGCCCATGACGTCACACGAAGAAGTAAGGCCCGGCGATTCCCGCCGACTCGGAAGCGGCGCTGGTCGGGCCAAGTTGGTCTGCGTGTCTGTTTATTTACCGGGCGCTCGAAACGAAACTCAGGTGACCCAACCTTCTTCGAGCGTGAGTTTCCAGCCGCCATCCCACTTCGCACGACCTCCACCCCCCCGCCAAGCCTCATCCCAATCAATCAAGGCTTCATCCTTTGCCGTGTTGAAGAAAATCTTCAGGCGCATCGGGAAGAAGAGGCCGAAGCGCCGCCGCGCGGCGGCGACTTCGTCCGGGGTTAGCACGATGATTCGAACCGGGAAGCCACGTTCCGTTCCCACCGGGGCAGTCGTTTCAACGAAAAGGACGCCGTCGAGCGATTCCGGTGCGGGGAACATCTCCGGCATGCCATCGCCCCCGTCGCCCGCGCCGGTGATGAAGCCACGCCTCCGTCCACCCGGCTGCGTCAGGCGAAAGAGAACCTCGGCTACAAGTTCGGATTCGCGCGAAGGCACGCTCGTGCGATTCGGCGTGTTTGGAACGAAGTCACGTTGGTCGGGAATGCCATCGCCGTCGCTGTCGGGATTCAGCGGGTCGAGAAGAAGCCTGTCCTCGACAAGGTCCGAAAGTCCGTCGCCGTCCGAGTCGCGCCGAAGCGCTTCGAGCGAGGAAACGAGGATGATTCCAGCGGATACCGGACCGGTGGGGATTACAACAGGCGGGAAGAGAACTAGGGAATCTTCGAGCTCGCGCCTACTGGCCTCAAGACGAATGACCTGGCCATCGAGGATTGGGCGGGCGGACTTGTTGGCGAGTTCGTACGGGTGAAGTGCACGGAGGCCGGTGTAGAGCGGCGCCTTCCAGGTAGCACCACCATCCTCCGAGAGAAGCAGCCAATACCCGCCTCCGCTGACTTCGCCAGTCGGGTCGACCCGCTGCGAAAGCGCCAGGACGACGGTCTCATTCTCCTTTTGCTCGCCACGCACAAACCAGAAGCCGGGCGGAAGCTTACTTGCGTCTTCCGTCAGTACTCGCCACCCCGCGTTTGAAGCCGGTTCCGGGACCTCTGCAAGCTGGCGTTCCTCGAAGGCGTTGAGGGCTGGTGCCGCCAGTTGACGTGCCGCAACGCTCGGTTGGATTGGTCGAGCGTTTTCCGATGCGCTTGCGTGAGCGGCGAGCCATTCCTGTGCGGCCTTGCGCGCGTGTGCGTCGCCGCGCTGGAGCTCAGCGGCTGCGCTCCTGGTAAATGGAAAGCGGTTGAGGAGTGTGTCATGTCGCTGCGGTCCGTTTTCTAGGAGCCACACGAATTGCTCGCGAACATGCTCCGGATACACCTTGGCTAGAACGAGTGCCTGGATGGCCGGCCATGGGTATTCGCTGGGCGCACCGCAAGTTCGGGCGGCGACCAGCGTCTGGAATGCGTTCTCCTTCGGACCATCTAGCGCCTGCCCGAGTAACCGCTTTGTCACCGACTGGTCGCACCACGTGTGCCCATAGGAGCTGGAGGCTGCATCGGGGGACGCATCAAGCCACTTGCGCGCTGTACGCGTGTCGCCCGCCTCGAAGTACGCTGCGGCAATCAAGGACGGCAGGGTGCCCTCAGTCGCATACGGGGGACGTTCTTGTGTGAACAGCTCGAGCTGCTCCGTTTCGGACATTGCGTTCAAGAGTTCGCGCGCGATGCTCGGTTGGCCTTGCTGAAGGAGGTCGCGCATTACCCGTCTGCTCAGGGCCCGTCCAATGTCAGTAGAGCGCTCCTGAGGCTTCAGAGCTCGGACGGCCGCCAGGTAAAACGGTTGGAAGAAAAGTCCGTTGTAGGGGTTGTCGGTCCCCAAGAGCTGGAGAGTTGCGAAAAGTGCCGCGGGCCGACGACTCACGATGTACGACGCAAGGAACGGTCGCCAGTGTGAGTAATTGGGTAGAGCGGGGAGCAGCTTCGCCGCGAATCCGGCCGGACTTTTCTTAGCGTCAAGTTCGAGAAAGACGCGGTCCTGGAACTCTGTAGTGGTTGCTAGGCGCGTCAATAGACTGGCGAGGCCGACCATCGGCGCCAGAGCATCGGGAGCAGCTTTCGCAGCAGCAAAGCATGCCTCCACTGCCTCGGCTTCCCGGGCCGGAGGCCAGGTGTCTTGGTCGTAAGCCAATACCGCAAAGCTGAGGAACTGACGGGCGGCTAGATTCGAAAGAGAGTACGCATCCTCGAACGCGAGGGTGGCCGACCGGACTGTTGCCGGCTCCGGTAGAGCCCTCACCAAGTCTATGGGCTCGGGCAGCTGCGCGGCACTCCAGTGCTCATGGTCGGACGAACGGCGCAGGCCTTTACCGGCGCGGTGTTTTTCGAGCTGGCTCTGGATGTCGGCGTCAGAGATTGAGGCGGCGGATGAGGAGGTCGCCAGGGCGACGACAAGCAGGAACAGAGTTGGAATCGCCGTTCGCCTCGCTCCCCTTGCTGACGGCACGAGCAGCAGCGCGGATGCCGAAACAGCGAGAAACGTCGGCTGCGTTCGCATGCGTCCCTCCCGAAACTCAAATGGAGCCTAGCGCTCTCCATGTGAACGATCGCTACACCGGCGGTCTAATCACGGCTCAGCCGCTGCGGTTTTCGTGTTGGTACGCCCCTGCGCCCTCGTTCGGGGCCGAACCTCGCCGAGCTTGCCGCTGACTCACCTACGAGCTTGCTCGGCGACTGATGTAAGAAGGAAGAGTCTGTCTGGGCGCGTAGGCAACGCCGTGAAGCCGAAGCTGGCGTAGAACTCCTGGGCCATCGTGTTCAGCGCATCCACTACGATGGCGTAAACGCCCAGGGTCTTGCGGGCGGCGAGGACTCTGTTAATGGCGTCCGCGAGAAGTACATCCCCAACCCGCTGCCCACGACTCCGGAAGTCACGGGCGAGCCGGCCTATGAGCGCCGCGGGAATCGCGCTGTATCGGGGAAGCTTGTTGGCCAGATCCGCGGGGAGCTCGTCTAGCTGGAGCGCGAATGCGCTCAAGCTATAGAAACCAACCAGGCCGAGTTCGTCGTCGATGGCAACAAAGACCTGGGCCAGGTCACGCTTGGTGTCCTGACTCGCCCTGTTTCTGAACCAATCATCCAGGGTGGGCTCACCGCAGCTAAACGCACGACGGTCGTGCAGCTTCTGGAGCGGCTCGATGTGAATCGCCAAGAAGCCCTAATGGGTAACCTTGGCCGCGTGGAGCCTGAAGGCCTCAGTGAGGCGAGGCGAAGGCTTCGGCGGGTTGCGGACCGCTGCCAGGAAGACTTCCCGGTCGGCTCCGCGGAGCACCATGCGCTCGTGGTCGTCGAGCACCTGCTTTGCGCCTTGGAGTGCCAGGTCGGCCGCGGGCAGGCCGGAGATCGCCATGGCGCGCAGGATGAGGGCCTTCGTCGAAGGGGCGACACGCAACTCGAGCCGTTGACTCTTCAACTCCCTCTTCTGCTTGCTCTTTGCCGCGGTAGCCATGAAAAAGTGGATGTACGTCAACTCCCCGTACACGTCAACGTTGGCGCAGTCCGCAACCAATTGCGAGCGGACGGCCATATTTCGCAAGACCCTGCTACACCGGCGATGCAGTCGCTCTCAGTCGTCCCTGTTTCTCTTGGACTTACGGGGACTTGGCCACTGGGCTACGGGGACTGAATTCCCGGTGTCCAGGGTCAGTGTCGCGTCCCGAAGAGCGGAGAAAGCTCGCGGTTTGCACTCATCCAAGCGCGGTAGGCTGTCAGGCGTGTCGTGAGAGACCTACGGCATATGAACGAGTTGAGACGCACAACACGAAAACTCTCGGTGGCTTTCCTTAGGGCGCCGAAATGAGTGGGTTGGCGCGGATGACGGCAGCTTGTTCGACTGTAATTTCGCCCTTAGTGGAGACGGTCCAAAACATCAGAAGATTCGCGCCACCGCACAATTGCGTCGCGCTGCTGCACACCGAACTGTCGACGAACGTAGGCTGCCCACCATCGGGATTGTAGCTGCAAGCTGCGGCCGCAGAAGGGTCAGTCTCACACAGCGCACAGACGCATGAGGCAGTATCCTTTAGCGGGTCGAAGACGTTTCCCGTTTGCTCGGTGGGGTGGACTAAGCCAAGGAAGTGGCCCGTCTCGTGTGCCGAGACGCCGGCTACGAGGTCCGGACCGCATATGGTGGGCTGATACTCAGCAGTGCAACCGGAGGTCGAAAGGAGGTCCGTGCCCAACACCGCGGCGCCGCCGGCTATCGTCCCATTGAAGGTGGCGTTACCAGGAATGGCGCCATCGAAACCGATGATCCCCGTTGTATGCCCATTAGCCAGAACCATGTCGTCGACGAGGAAGAGCGCCATGCTTCGCCCCGCCTCGGCAAGAGTAAACATCTGGCGGAAGTCGCTGCACGGGTCTTGCACAACGTCGTAGTCCACGTCGACAGAACTGTACTTGTCGAGCGCCCAGGACGGAACGTCGTGGAGCGTTACTGTGCTCAAGCAAACGCCTGCTTGCGCGAAAAGGCTCGCATATCGGGAAACGAACGCCTGTAGTCCCGCGGCTTTCATTGCGCTTCCCGCGTCGAGTCCATTGGTGACCAGGTAGAGGTCCACAGCAATTTCCCCCGTCGGTGGAAGCGGGCCGGGACTCACCACAGCCGTGACGTCGTAGGTGTTAGGTTCCGAAGGTACGTAACATCCCAACTCATTTGCAAAATCGTTGACCTCGAATTTCCATTCTCCGCCCGGCAGACCGCCATCGAGCGCGAGGTTCAGGCCCGCCGTCGTGTTGGGAAATGTGAGCGCGGCGGTGTAAGGCGGTTGGCCGGCAATAACAAAAGATGCCAACGAGGCCATGGTTGGATCCTGGGGACCCTTCGCAGTGATGTCGAAGAAGATCTTATCGCCGGGCGTAAGGAGAGGTGAGGGCACCGGCACGTTGGCTATGACCTCTCCTGGGCAATCGACGAGGCTCGTATTCGTCGATACTGCCTGCGAAACGATGGAGAATCCCGTCGCGCGGGCCGGCACGTTGAAGGAGACTTGGTCGCCGGGGCTGTGGATGCCGAGATGCTGCACGTCCGCCGGCGAAAGAGCGCTCTCCACAACAGGATTTCGACAGCCCGGGTCCGAGGCGGGCCCAGGGGGCGAGCCCAGAAGGATTTGAGGTGCAACGCAGGTGATGGGCGATGCGCTCGCGGCTGAGACGGGCAGACACACGCTCCCGGCCGATGTCGGAGTGCACAGCATCGAGGCTGGGCAACCAGCGGTTGCGCAGTCTTGCAAGCAGTACTGTTGTCCAGTTGATAAAGATGGTGAACAGGTAGTTCTTGAGGGGCAGCCGCCGCCTTCGCATACGGCAGTGCACGCTCCATCTGGGAAATCCGAATTCTCCATGCAGCTCAATCCGGCGTTGCAGCCCGCGACGCAGTCGTTGCCGGTTCCGAGTTCCAAGTTGCTGGAGCTCGAGCAGGCCGCGAGTAGCAACAGGGTGCTGCTCGAAGGGAAGCGGCGCGTGCCAGCGTTCAGCATCGCTTCGCGAGCCCCCCTTGAGACTGCCTCCCCGGAAGCGCAACAACTACCATAGTTGGTCAGGGCAGGCTTCAGTGGCATCGTAGAAATGGCACCGAGAAGCTCCGACGCCGCGGCACCGGGACTAAAATACCCGGTGTCGACGCTTATAGTCGGACGTTTTCAGGCGGCTGTGGCGCGTCGACGGACGCGCTCGGCAGCGCTTGAGGCTACCGTATGGATTCGATCGAGAAAGCCCGACTGTTGCGAGGCCTCACACTTGAAACTGAGTGCGGGGAGGCAGCAAAGGCGCTCTCCCTTCTTAAAGATCGATCAATTCTGGATCGAGTCGCTGAGGTGATGCGTGGCGAGGTACCAGCCAAGGCTCGCGAGATGGCGGCGTGGCTCCTTGGCGAGCTGAGCCCCGGCACAGACTCCACAATCGAAGCGCTGCATGCTGTGCTGAATGACCCCGAGGCAACGGAAGCCCTTCGAGGACAGGTGATTGAATCCCTCGGGAATCAAGTCTGTCATTTGAAGGGCGGCGAAATGTACGAGCGCGCCGCCGACGCTCTCATCGCTCTGCTCGATGAGCCGTCCGTGGAGATTCGATACAACGTAGCCTTTGCGCTCGGAACCCTACGCTGCCGTCGTGCGCGCCCAATGCTTGAGCGCGTTGCGTCCGAGGACCATCGTCTCTACCGTGGCCTGGAAGCGGTGAGTGAAGCCGCTCTCTTCAGTATCGAGTGCATCGATTGTGAACCTCATGGGCGAAAGGACTAAAGGCGCCCGGCGCCTCGCCGTGTTCGGGCAGGCGAGCATTCGTGTCCGCCCAAGCAGCCTTGGTGTGGAGCGGGCTCCTGGCTCTTAACGGTCGCGGAAGTAGTGCTTGCGCTCGCTACCGTCAAACCGTCCAGCCCGCAGACAGCAACGCTTGAAACCGCTCGCTTGAACCGCAAGGGCAACGGTCATTCCGTCCGAGCTTCTCGACCAGCTCTTTGCTCCCGTGGACGATACGGTCCCCACGTCCGACCTGGGTTTCAGAGGGATACCCCTCGCCTCCGCTTATGCGAGGTCTCGAAAGCTAGGAAAGTCGTCTTGGCGTGCTGTCTTGCGGCTCATGGCGCACCTCCTCTGAGGGTCGAGCGGCCATAACACGACCCTTTGGGGCAGAATACGCGAGCATGCGGGACGGTCCAGGTCCGATCTTGAGCGGCAGCTACTGCTGGGAGATGCTGGCGTGACTCGATGAGCCCGGACTCCAGCGACTGGCGCTTGGCCGTCCAGCACGACTACCTAAAGGGGCTTGCGTGGACTTGGAAGGCGTACCGGAAACCCCGACCGGAGTGGGACCACGACCATTGCTCGTTTTGCTGGGCCACCTTCGTGGAGCACGGAAGGCCTGAGACGTTGGGCGAAGGCTACGCCTCATCCGACGACTATTACTGGGTTTGCCGGCCATGCTTCGATGACCTTCGTGAGCAGTTCCGCTGGACAGTCACTCGCGGGGCTCTTTCGATACCAGACGAGCCGGAGGGGGCGTGAGCAGGACAGGCCTTGCCCCTCGGGGATCACCTCAAAACCAGCCAGTGAAGATCGCCTGAAAACCGGCCACTTCGGGCAGGCTGGGACAGAGTGGTTCTCTACTGCGGTTCGGACTCCTTCGGCAAACTCGCGGCGTGGTGAGTG
>Ga0302326_10023791_pt1 | contig 12468 bp, 12 predicted proteins | sample Palsa_T0_3_FD_202264 | JGI IMG/M metagenome (GOLD analysis project Ga0302326, IMG submission 202264) | Peat permafrost microbial communities from Stordalen Mire near Abisko, Sweden - Palsa_T0_3 | ecosystem: Environmental > Terrestrial > Soil > Palsa > Peat permafrost | place: Sweden: Abisko... | reverse complement strand
GCTTGCTGCCGCGCGGCAGCCACATCGGCGGCGACGGCCGCCGGGGACTTCGCACTGTTGCAACCACACGCCAATGCCGTGGCTAATATTCCAATCATCGGCAATAAAAGCCTCTGCACACCAATCTCCTGATTAGACAAATACCGCTATTCATGCTCAAGCCACAATCGACGTATACGCCGAGTTTTGCTAAGCGGTAAAGCTCGGTGGATGCGCGACTGCGGCAATTGGGCGCCAAAGAAGGAGTATGACGCGTGAAGCCTAACGCACGCGTGGGACAACTCCAACAGATAAGGTAGGCAATTGGCGCTGAAGTGCTGTGCTGTCTTTTCAATACGCTCGTGCCAGCAATGAGGTCGATCAGACCGCGCTGATGGCGGATCGACCCGAGTGTGGACGTGAGGCGACCGGACCACTGAGACATAACGCTTTTTAACGTGCGACAGACGGCGGGATTTTGCAGCGGCGGCGTTGCTACGAATCGAAGATCGCAGGAGCATCATTCCTTGGTTGCAGCGAGCTAAGGGAGCGTTATGCGAAGTTGCGGAAGCAGTGCATCGACCGGAACGTGGCAGGCATCCATTCAGTTTCATAAACAGCCTGACACCGCGTGGCGCCGGCATATCTCGGCAATTGCGACAAATATCGCCATCCCCGTCGCCTCGCCAACTCCGCACTCCCGATGCTTTCGTCATGGCGAAGAAGCGTCATCAGCGCACTGACGATTTAATTGACGCGCTTGTGTGGATGCGCAGGCACGATTCGAGACCTATCAGTGCCGCTGGGATCAATACGCAAGTCGACACGGATGCAATCGCGCGCCTAGCGGTATCAGTAGTTAAGCGACTGCATCAGTCCGTCATTCTGCACCGCAAGGTTGTTCACATTGGAGGGTGGACCCCGACGATAAATCGCTGCCACGACAATGTGGCCATTTGGGTAGCTAGAAATCCGCAGCACAAGCACGTGCATGGGTTCATCTACATGGACTTGAGACCAAACGCCTATTGTATCCGGCTGATGGCGCACAGCGCCGTAGAGACCGAAGATGGGACCTTATGCGATATCACACCTCATGAGGCCTCGACCGAGTATCCGTTCATTCGGCATTTGGGAACGGATGAGGAATTCGAGATTTTCGGCAGAGTTGAGTACTTCGATCTGCCAGTGTGAGGCGATGTCCGCGTGGCTGCACCGACGGCCGATTCCGTCGACCGTGAGGGCGCTGGAAGATCTCCCGACATATTCGAGAACGCACAGCGCGTGACACGCACTTTATCTAGCCGAAAGCCGACACTATGACCGTCAACAACGGGTCGAAACTTCGCAGTGACGCGATCCGCCGAGGCGACGGGCGCCGACCGGCCAAAAGCGGCGGTCCATCACACCGAAATCATTGCCACGAAGCGCTCGTTCGCCGCGTGCGATAAGATTCGACAATGAGGCGATCAGTATGGTCAAGAGACGACAATAGCCAGGATACTTAGGAAACTGAGCCACCGATCGTTTTCCGTTATAGGCGCCCGGTTTTAGCGCTGATGGTCTTGGGCCTTCCTGTCCTAGTTGCAATGGTCATTGTGCTTCCACTCGTCGCCATCTGGTTGCCCAATGAGGGCACCCGTGTCGATGCTACTTCACCATTTCCGACAAGCTGTAAAGAGTGAGCTCAAATTTGCAACACCCTGTCGCGCTTGGCATTGAATCTCATTCGATCGACTTCATCCCCGAAAACGAACGCCACGGACGCGTGATGGATCAGGGTCTGTTCTGGTTCGTCAGCAACTTTCAGTTTTTTGCGATTGTCATCGGATTCGTCGGTCCAAGCCTGGGATTGTCACTGGGGTACTCCGCGCTTGCCGGAACGAGCGGCATCCTGATCGGCACGGCATTCCAGGCATTCCATGCCTCGCAGGGTCCTGAGATGGGCTTGCCGCAGATGATCCAGTCGCGCGCCCAGTTCGGCTATGGTGGAGTCATCGTGCCACTGCTCGCAGCCCTTATCAGCATTATCGGCTACAACGTGATTGCAACGGTGCTGGTAGCGAATGGCATGTATGCGCTGTGGGGTCTGCCGCGCGGGGCCACTGCAGCGACTGCCTCAATGGTGGCTTGTGCACTCGCGATCTGGGGCTACGACTGGCTGCATCGGGCATTCAACGTCCTCTTCTGGATCGGCCTGCCGCTGTTCGCGGTTCTGACGCTCGACGTCGCAACCCGGCACGGCAGCGGCACTCCCGCTGCAATCGGCCGGTTCAGCTGGGCGGCCTTCGGCACACAGATCGCCTCGGCAGCGAGCTTTAATATCGGATCGGCTCCCTACGTGTCGGACTATTCGCGATATTTGCCGAGGTTCACTTCGCGCCGCCTGATCATCCTTAATGTATTTGTCGGCTCGGCGCTATCTGCGATCTGGCTGATCGTCCTCGGTGCGTGGCTCGCCACACGGCTTGGTGCAGGGGATGGTCTGCTGGCGTTGCAGCTCGCCGGCGACGAGGTGCATTCTGGCTTCGGATCGGTGCTAGCAATGACGTCTATCGCAACGTTGGTCGCTAGCATCGGCATGAACGCTTACAGCGGCATGCTGACTCTCCTCACTGCGATGGACTCCCTGCGACCTATTGGTCCTACGCGCTCGCTGCGCATTACCGTGTTGCTCGCACTGACCCTGCTGTGGAGTACGAGCACCGTATGGCTCGCTGGCAATTCGATCGCCTATGTCAACGCTTTGCTCGTGCTGATGCTTTACTGTCTGATGCCTTGGACGGCGGTCAATCTGGTCGACTATTTTTGGCTGCGCCGGGGGAGCTATTCGATACTGGACCTGTTCCGGCCCGACGGTATCTACGGCCAATGGGGGAAGCGTGGACTGACCGCCTACGCGATCGGGTTCGCCGTCAGCGTGCCATTCTTCGTGATCCCCGAGGTCTACACCGGCGTGTTCGCGAACCGTCTTGGCGGCGTGGATATCGGTTGGCTGGTCGGTGGGTGTGCCGCCGCCGTCGCCTACCTGATAGCCAGTGCTCGCTTCTCAGCGGCCGATGAAGCCGCTGCCAATGAGTCGAGCGCCCGGGCACTCGGCCATTAGACCTTTCAGCCGCGACGGTGCAAGTACTCGCGCGCAAGCTGCCGCATCCGAGCTCCGTCGAAGCTCGGGTCGTGGCCGCCGTGGACGACCCGCGCTGGCAACGACTCCAGCCTCCGCATGGTGGCGACGTACGCGGGGATGTCACTGCCTTCAATCTCATCGAGTAGCGGCCCGTCGTAGATGGCATCCCCTGAGAACAGGATCCCGCTTGCTGCCTCCCAAAGCCCGATGCTGCCCGGAGAGTGGCCCGGAAGATGCAGCACTTCCAGAACCCGATCCCCGAGATCGATAATGTCGCCTTCGCGCACGAGCCGCGTCGCCGGCGCCGCTGGTCGGGCTAGGCGCCGCAGGTCGAAGTCGGCATGAGGTATTGCCGTGACGAAGCTCGGTCCCACCTCGTACCCGGCGCGCTCGAGGCTCTCGATGAATTGCACCGGATGGTCGGAACGCAGCAGGCTGAAATTGTCGGCGGCTCGCGCGAGTTCATGCGCTTCAGCCTCATGAACAATGCGTTCACTGAATTCGTGCATGGAGCCGACATGGTCCACGTGAGTGTGAGTGGCAACCGCGAGCAGTGCCTTCTCGAAGAGATCCTTTGCGGCGGCTCTGAGGCTGGCGATACCCATGCCGGTATCGATGAGCACGTCGTGATCACGGCCGCGGACGTGCCAGATGTTGCATTGCTCGACTCGGATCACGTGCGGCTCCCATAGACGGGTGACGCCATCGTCCAGGCGCTCCCACTCGAACCAGCGATCGGCAATCCGCAGCGTCATGGCAATCCGCTCCTCAAAAGTCGCCCGGGTTCATACGTGCTGAGACCACAGGGTGACACGCAGATGAATTTTCCGCCGTAAGTATCCTCGACACGCGCTCGAAAACCGGACGCTCGCGACCGTCGCGGATATGCTGTCACTTGATCGTCACTGAAGCTCTGCTAGCGTGCCCGCGCCAAAACCACATGAGTGGCGTTGGATGTTGATACGTGCTCCGTGCACTGATAGCCGAGCGATACTACGTCGAGACCGGCAAACAATGGCTCGCCGGAGCCCACGAGAACCGGGACAATGGCCAGGTGTATCTCATCTACTAACCCCGCGCGCAGGTATTGTCGAATCGTCGCAACGCCGCCGCCAAGCCGAACGTCTTGGCCATTGGCGGCTGCCTTGGCCTGTTCAAGCGCGGATTGAATTCCGTCAGCAACAAAGTGAAATGTTGTGCCACCCTTCATCGTGATTGCTGGGCGCGGATGGCTGGTCAACACGAAGACCGGCGTATGGAATGGCGGGTTGTCGCCCCACCACCCCTTCCAATCATCGTCTGGCCAGGGTCCACGAACCGGGCCGAACATGTTCCGACCCATGACGCAAGCTCCGATATGTGCTGTGCCGCGCGCCATGAAGTCATCATCGACGCCCGTATTGCCGCCTTCTTGCCCGGTCATCTGGTGAAACGTTCGGGTGGCGAAGATCCAGCTATGCAACGCGATGCCGCCGACCCCGAGCGGGTTGGAGAGGTGTTGATTCCGACCTGCTCCGTAGCCGTCTACCGAAATGGTAAAGCTGTGGACGCGTAGTTTACTCATGCAAGTCTCTCTTCCCGTCTGTCAGCCACGGCTAGCAAAAGCGTAGGTTTGGCCACACGAGCAGATTGACCGATTGCTGACCGTCACCATCGTCTGCTTGGGGCGATTCCGAGAGTTGGGCGCATTGGGCGGCAGGGGCCACGACCCGCCAGTGACCATCCTAGATTGACCGCCACGAAGCGGCCGCTCGCGACTTGCGTTAGGCTATGACGAAACCAACCACAATTCCGTGGCATAGCCTGGGCGCCGTCAGTAGGCGACCACACAGAACAAGGGAACAAAAATGCAAATCACCCGGCGCAGTGTTATTGCGCAAACGCCGCCGGTATTCGATGCAAGCGTCAATCAAGCGCCGCTGCGGCGCTCACCACGGGACGACTCTCGCGCGTACCGCGCATCCGGCGGTCAGGATCGGAGGGGTCATTCGGGGAGATCTCGACATAGCCTTCGAGCACGGCCAAGATCGTGCCCACAAAGGGCATCTCTCCAAATCGCTCAGGAATGCGATATGAGACGAGATCTCCTGGCTTAAAAGTCTTTGGATCGAAATTGAATTCGAACGGGCATTTCTCGCCCGCTTGACCTATGCCTTCCATGATGCCCTCCGCCTGCTCGTCTCGAACGCCTTGACTCATTTTACAACCGGCACCCGCGTTTTCATACACCCTGGGCAAGATACGGCCGCTCACGCAATCAGGCACTTTACGGCACGCTCGCGGACCCTGGGACGCGCTGGCGTAGCGGATCGGTGAAGTGGGCCCCCGCCCGGGGTGGGCGGGGCCCCGCGGGCGACTCCTAACCGTTCAAAACCGCGCCAAACAGATTCCGCAGTTCATCAAAATGCCGCTCGGCCGCTTCGCGCTTGTAAACCGGCAGATCCGCCATCGTCCAACCATGCAGCGCGCCGGGCCAGATTTCGGCTCGATACTCTACGTGCGCCGCATCGAGTGCCGCTTTCACGCGCGCCTCTTGCTCTGGCAGATAGAGCTGATCCTGATCGGCCCCGATAATCAGCACGCGTGCTTTGATCTTGTCGAAGTTTCTGTGCGGGCTGTCGGGCTCATCCGTCGCCAAACTTCCGCCATGGAAACTTGCGGCGGCTGCGAAGCGAGCAGGATACGCAGCCGCGACCGTCAGCACGAAGCCGCCGCCCATGCAATACCCGGTGGCGCCGACCTTTTTTCCTTTCACGTCCGGCAGACTGTCGAGATATGCCAGAAAGGATCCCGTATCTTCAGTCGCCAACCGCTTGTTGGTGGCCGAGCGCACCATCGACATGAGCTTGTCGCGCTGCACCGGATCGGTGAACAGCGTCTTGCCGTCGAACGGTTCGTAAGCGCCAATGCGATAGAACATATCCGGCAGCAGCACCAGATAACCGAAATCGGCCAAACGCTGGCACATGTCGTAGAGCGTAGGGCGAATGGCGACGCCGTCCATGTAGAATATCACCGGCGGCCACGGCCCCGCGCCTGACGCCGGGCGAAATACGGCAGTACGGCAAGCGCCATCTTTGGTCTTGATCTCAACGTCCGCGCGACTCATGGGGCCCTCCTCTGAAGATTCTTCTCAATCCAAACCTCGATCTTATCCTGCGTCACGATCGGGCGCCAAAACGGCCCAGCACGTCGTAACAGCGCCAGAAACGGCACAATATTGCAATGAGCGCAAAAGATGTGAAGAGTGTGCGGGGTGCAGAGAAGCCTGATTGCAAGGCCGTCCGGCGCAAGTCGGTCCAGATCATGAAGGGGGGAATGACGGGTATCGCATTCAGTGCAACTCCGCTGCTCCGCAAGCTGCAATCATCGCCTGCACAAAAATCATTAATGACAAGCGCGAGGATTCCGATGGCCGGGTGATGGCGCTGCAAAACCGCGGGTATTACTACCAAACAATAGGTGATCTGGATCATTCTATCACCGACTACACCATGGTCCTTCAACTCTCGACCGGGCGTGGCACAAAATCGAAGATCTACCTAAACCTTGGCCTGCTTTATGCGCAAAAAGGCGATCAAAGCAATGCCCTTATTAGCTATGGCGAGGCCTTGAATCTTGATCCGAAGCTGGCCTCGGCTTACATCAACCGAGCGGCGATTTTCATCAAGCGCCAAGAGGAAGATCAGGCGCTTGCCGATCTTGACAGAGCGGTGCTATTAACTCCGAAAGATCCTGAGATTTATATCAGCCGTGGCAGCGTCTATGCGCACGGCGGTGATCAGGATCGCGCAATCGCCGACTTCAGCAAATCGATCGCACTCAACCCGACAAATGCGCTTGCGTGGCGGGACCGCGCTTTCACGTATCGCAACAAGGGAGACTCTGCTAAAGCGATAGCCGACCTAACTGAAGCGATCCGATTGGACCCCGACGTTGCGCGTGCCCACATGGACCTGGGACTGAGCCTCCAAGCGACCGGTGACCTGAAGCAAGCAATCGTCGAGTTTGCCAAGGCAATCGCGCTCGATCCGACCGATGCCCAAGCCTTCAAGGCGCGGGGAGACGCCTACGAAGCTGAGGGGAATCAAGATAGCGGCATAGCTGATTTCAGCCAGGCCATCGCCCTTTATCCACGAATAACCGGCGCCTATACGAATCGAGGTGTAGCGTATATGGGCAAGTCGGAATGGAGTCGCGCAATACCGGACTTCAGTCAAGCCATTGCGCTTGACCCAAGCCAACCTGCCGCCTACTTAAATCGCGGACAGGCATTTCGGGCAAGCGGCTACACTGACCGCGCCATCGCTGATTTCGATCAAGCAATTCGTATCCAACCCGATGCAATCCAAGCTTATCTTCAGCGCGCGTTCTTGCGGCAAAAACGTGGAGATAACTCGGGTGCCGTTGAGGATTACACCCAAGCGCTCGCCCTCCACCCGGCCGACGTGGAAGCGCTCCGCGGTCGCGGATATGCCCGACTCAACCAGCACGAATATGATCGGGCCATCGAAGACCTCACTGCTGCAATTGCACTCAATCCGAAGGATGCCCTCGCCTTCCGATTCCGGTCATCAGCCTATGCGGCCAAAAAAGAGTCCAATCGCGCACACAACGATGATGTTACAGCGCGGCAGCTCGATCCCAGCGCTCGATAACGGAAGCCTGGGGCCCTAACTTGACCAAGTTTCCTGCTCCAGCGGGCAGTCGCGACCGACGACTGCGGATCGAATGGGTGAGTTCGCTAGCGATGCCCCTCCACGGGGCGGCATGCGGCCATCAGCGGTCAATGACAAACACGAATTGACAGCCACTTAGCTGTCACTCGCTCTGGGTCGACATAATTCCAACAAAGCTGGGACGGCGATACGTTGATTATGCTTTGACGTCTGGTCAGCGACTTCAAACGATTCGAACACATCTGTGTATGCCGTGCGCCGATTTCTTGTTGACCGGGCGGTCCACAATTCGCGCGTGATTTGGGGATACGCCGGATGCGCCACGACATTACGGCATTGCCCAGCGCGCATGTCCCCAAGACTCGCGTTTCGCCGCACCGATCGCATTTATTTGAATTGAGGCTACGGGGATACCGGCTGCAATTGGTTCCAGCTTCCCGACAGCTGCGTGTTCGGATTGAAGTTCGGATCATCGCTCATGACATACTCGTTGGCACCGTTCAGCCAGGCATGGCCGTATTGGTTGCTTAGCTCAACCTTGCGTCCCGTCGTGGGATCGCGGAACGTTTGCACATCCCGAAGGTTCTGGTCGTTGGCGCGAAAGCCTTGATCCGACACCCGCTGGGCATTGGCGCTCATGTGCATATAGGTCTGGGTAGCGAAGCTATCGACGTCGGCCTGGATTTTGGCATGAGTTTGGTAGAAACTGGCGATCCATTTGTTGGAATAAGCGGAGTATTCAGGCGTAGGCTGAATCGAACCCAGCACCACCTTGAACAACTTGTCGTTGGCATCGAGCTGCCCTTTCGGCGCGCCCATAGCCGTTTGGCCGACGGCATGCATGTCGTAAAGAGATCCCCGCCCGACGCGATAGGTCTGGGTGACGAGCGCCACTGCGTACCAGAGCTCCATGGGTTTGCCGTCCTGTTGAAACTCGAGCCGTAGCCGAATCGCATCGATCCGGGCACCGCCATTGGCGTCGTTTGTTGGCGGCAGTCCGTTTCGCTGCCGCACGAGTTGCTCGAGGAGGGGGAGCGGCTCGACCGATACCACCGTCATCTGCGGTTTCAAGTCGTTCAACACGATTTGCCGGAAATACTGCTCGGCGCTCAATGGTTTTGCCACGGGGCAGGTCATACGCTGTTTTCCATTGTACGTGCGCCGGTTGGGATCGGTGAGATTGTGCAGCTCCTGCGGATCGTCGGAGTATTGCCAGCTATAGTTGGGAACGCCTTGGATCTTGGTCAAGCCATCCTCGCTCTTGGCCTCCCAGAACACTGAAAAGCTGTCGCAGTAACAGCCCTCTTTGCCGCCTAACATACGGATCCAGCCGTTGAAGTCCCAAGTTGCCGGAATCAACAATTCGATTCCGGGCTGCGGTTCTGGGAGTTCAGCAACGGTCGCATAACTGATCTGAGCTTTCTTCAAGCGCAGATAGGAGCCGGGGGCGACGGCGGCCGCGGCGTGTTTGCTGGCAGCGGATGACGAGACTGCTTGAGCCGCGGGCTTGGCTGGCGTACTCGAGGGTAGTGGTGGACTCGCGGGCTGGCTGGCTGCAGTGGTGGCGGGCGCGCTGGGCGGCGCGGTCGGTACGGGAGTGCCATTGCTCATGCCGATCGCCTGTTGCGCAGCCTGCTTGCACTTATCCGACAGACTGTCCTTGTGATCCTTCAAGCATTGCAAAATTCGGCCGCCGCCGGGTTCAACGTTGGCACAGAATTTTTGTGCGTCATCCGTGCAGCCGGTGCGCAGTACCGCAAGGGCCGCGTTGTCCTGCGCCCATACATAAGGCGCGGCCGGTAAAATCCCGAAGAAAAACAGCAACGACAGCTTGTTCATTTTATTAGCTCCGTTCCTTGAGAATCACCGTTGAACTGGATGTCCCTGGTTGGCGTGAAGTATCTCCTAGTGTCGCTCACATGTTCCGTCGTGCGCAATATGTGAGCGCCGTTGGCCCTAAAGCCACTCAAGCCTGGCTGGTTTGTACCCAGTCGCAGCGCTCCTTGCAACGCCGTGCCCGGAATGGGCACGTCGTAGGCTGGAAGCATACTTGATCCCAATCTTTTTCCGTCCAGAAAGCCGACGCTGGTGATGGTCAGGTAAAGGGTCACTACCGGCAATTGCTTTCATGCGAGTCCGCAGGCCTCGATGGATTTGGCAAATTGGACCGCAAGAATCGGGTCGCGGCAGTAGCGTGACGGGGATACTGTGACGGTCGGCTTGAAATCTGGAGTTGGTCATGAGTTTTCGCATTACCGGCCTTTCCGCTGAGCCCTTCCGACATCTGTATGGTCTTAGCGACCAAGAGCTGGCGCGCCATGGGGTCATGAGGCCGACAAGAGGCCTGGCTTTCCAGACCGTATCGAAATGCGAGACGCTTTGGTTGGTGAGAACCTTCTGCTACTGAATCACGTCTGCCAGCCAGCCAACACTCCCTATCGGGGCACCCATGCCATATTCGTGAGAGAAGGCGCAGAGAATGCATACGACCGGGTGGACGAAGTCCCAGAGGTCATGGGCACGCGCCTGCTGTCCCTCCGCGCATATAGTGCCGACGGCATTATGCTGGATGCCGATGCGGTCGATGGAAAGGAACTTGAGGCCGTCATCGCGCGATTTTTCGCATCCCCTGGTGTTGCATACATTCACGCTCACAATGCAAAGCGCGGATGCTATTCGGGCCGGATAGACCGCGCCTAAGGCAGCTATTTCTGACGTTTATGGGCCGGTGCCACGATAGATAGCCTTCCACAAAGCGGTCGTAGGTGAATGCCTGGAGTGGGTCGACACCGGGAATTGACCGCATCGGGCGGCAGACGGCCAAACTCAGTCACTGGCGGTACCGAACTGGCTGCCCGGAAGCGGACGCGGATAGCTTCGGGTAGGCTATGGGGACACTAACAAAGAGCCCGTGCATGGCTGACTGCGCTGTACCAAAAAACCTTCATCAACCGACCGCGATAGGGACGCCGTGACTGACCCCAACAAGGCGGTGTTCCTGAGTTACGCATCCCAAGATGCAGAAGCTGCCCAGAATCTTTGCAATGCGCTGCGCGCCGCCGGCATCGATGTTTGGTTCGACCAGAGCGCGCTGCGCGGCGGCGATGCGTGGGATGCATCGATCCGCCGGCAGATCAAGACTTGCGCCTTATTTATCCCAATCATCTCACGTCATACGCACACGCGTGACGAAGGATATTTTCGGCTTGAGTGGAAGCTTGCCGTTGACCGCAGTCACTTGATTGTGGCAGATCGTCCGTTCCTGTTACCGGTCGTCATCGACGACACTTCGGATCGGGACGAGAAGGTTCCGGACCGGTTTCGTGACGTGCAGTGGACGCGCCTGCCGGGTGGCCGGAGCGCCGAGGCCTTTGTTGAAAATGTGCGCCGGTTGCTGTCACCAGTTGCCACTACACCCGCTGCGACGAGCGTCGGGTCTTCCGCAGTGCCCACATCATCAACTGGCGCTGTATCGGCCGAATCGATGCCTTCGGCCTCCCGTGCGTTCGTGCCGTGGATCGTGGGCGGCCTCCTGATTATTGCGACTGGGTACCTCATCGCCGACAAGTTCATAGGATCGAGGCACGCGGTGCCGGCAGCCGAGGCACCGGCCATAGTTGCAGCCGCTCCTGCGACAGCCGCAGTTCCCGAAAAATCCGTTGCGGTTTTGCCATTCGTCGACATGAGCGAGAAAAAAGACCAGGAGTATTTCTCCGATGGCCTATCTGAGGAACTCATTGACTTGCTCGCAAGGACCCAGGGCCTCCAGGTGATCGCACGCACGTCATCGTTTTACTTCAAGGGCAAGCAGGTCACGATCGCGGAGATCGCCAAAACCCTCAATGTTGCGCATGTCCTTGAGGGTAGCGTCCGCAAGGCTGGCAATACGATTCGGGTCACTGCGCAGCTAATCCGCGCGAAGGACGGAGTCCATCTCTGGTCCGAAACCTATGATCGCAGCATCAAGGACGTGTTCAAGGTCCAGGATGAGATTTCGGCCGCGGTGGTCGCAGCACTGAAGGTCCAGCTGTTGCCGACCGCGGCAACAGCAGACGCGGCCCGTACCGCAAACACCGAAGCCCACAATCAGTATCTGCTCGGCCGCCAGTTCTTGAACCGGACCACCGTGGAGGGGTTCCGGCGCGCGGTGGAATGCTATCGCAAGGCGGTCGAGCTCGATCCGGAATATGCGGCGGGCTATGCGGGGCTGTCTGAGTCGGAGATGTATCTGGCGGAGTACACCGATTTTGGCGCAGGTTTCCAGCGCGGGCTGGCGGCCGCCGATAAGGCAATAGCATTGGCACCGAACCTCGCAGAGGGTTACGCAGCTCGCGCGCTGATGCGAAATACCTATTTATTCGACTTTGTCGGGGCGCAGGCAGACATAGAGAAAGCTGTCGCGATCAGCCCGGGCGATAGCCACATTCTGAATCGATACGCCGAGGTGCTGAGCGCGGTGAACCGTGTAGCGGACGCCGAGGTTGCGTTGAGGAAGGCGATCGAGGTAGATCCATTATCGAGTGAGGCCTGGCAAACCCTCGCGAGGGTACAGATCTCGCAGGGTCAGTTCGCGGCCGTGCGCACGTCGATTGAACGCGCTCTCGACATCGATCCGGGAAACGGGTTTGCACAGTATTATTCGGCGCAACTTGAACTCCTGCAAGGCCGCATTCCGGAAGCGCT
>Ga0302326_10023790_pt1 | contig 12468 bp, 12 predicted proteins | sample Palsa_T0_3_FD_202264 | JGI IMG/M metagenome (GOLD analysis project Ga0302326, IMG submission 202264) | Peat permafrost microbial communities from Stordalen Mire near Abisko, Sweden - Palsa_T0_3 | ecosystem: Environmental > Terrestrial > Soil > Palsa > Peat permafrost | place: Sweden: Abisko... | reverse complement strand
CTCGGCCTCTCCCGAGAAGACCAACTCACCGACTCCCACCCCGACACCGTCGCCCGATCCGAATCTGCTCGCCGCGAGCAACGGCACGATCGTGCGTTCGTACCCCTCGACGATCAACGACGTTCCGGCCGATGCGAGCGAACGCGTCTATTCTTACGGAGATAAGGGCAAGGTCCCGTACGTCCTGGTATGGGAGCTTCCGGGCGTCGCGACGATTTCGTCGTTCGTCGTGCATCTCATCGCTGCGCCGGCGGGCCAGTCGCCTGGGGTCACGATCGCGGTCTCGACGACGAGTGCGACCGACGGGTTTCGCGACGTCGGCGCCGCCCAGGCGACCCAAGATGTGAACGTCGACAAGAGCCTTCCGGAAAACATCAGCGCACGGTGGGTGCGCGTTACGCTCGGGGAGGGCGCCCCACCCGTGTTCCACGGCATCGATGCGCTCGGTACGCTGCAGCCGCGTCCCGCGACGGCACCGTCGCCGGATGGAATCTACGTCGAGGCCCAGCCGTACAAGGATACCGCCACCGGAGGCTTCGTTCCCGATCCCGGAGAGAGCGTCAACCCATGGTACGTGCGTTTCACGTCGGCAAACGCCGGCCCGAGCGCGCCTTTGGGGTTGAGCGGTGCCCGTTGCCGGGACAGCGGCCTCGACGACGCGTATCCGGGTACCTTCGACGGGCGCGTGTGGAATTGGCAGACAAAAGACAGTCACGACGGGCTCGTCGTCAACGACGAAGCGACGATCATTTCGAACCATGACAAGTATTATGTGCGCACGACCCGCACGCCGAAATTTTGCAAAAAAACGGACGGCGGCGGCACGGGGCCGATCGACGTTCTCGTGCTGGACAGAGGCGACTGGTCGCTCTATCCGATGGACGCCGATCCGAAGATCGGCAAGCCGTACCACTTCGATCGGGAGTCCGCGGCGATGGTCGATCCGAACGACCTCAAGAACTACCAGATGGTCATATTCAACGGCATCTGCAACTCGGCCAATTATATCGCACCTGCGGTCGGCGTCGCGCTCTCAAACTGGGTTGCCGCCGGCCATAAGCTGATGATCTACGATGCGGATATGTGCGGCGATGGTACGGACTATGCGTTCTTGCCATATCCGTTTATCTCCGACAACCCCGGTGCCCGCGGCGCGAAGGGCTCCCGGCTGATCGAGGTCGAGAACGATCAGTTCGGCACGCTCGACAAGACGGACAGCGCACACTACTTCGATCCCCAGCCGTTCGCAACGGGTCCCAATCAGTTAGGCGATGCGAACACCGTGGTGACCCACGACCCGCACTGGTGCGGACACCTCTTCGGCACGAACGCGAATAACGTAAACGGGTTCATGCAAATGTACGCACCGTACGGAAAGGGTCTTTTCATCTATGGCGGCATGGATCACGACGACGATGGCAACTCGTATTTCCAGCGCATCCGCATGCTCGAGCTTGCGTCTACGATCGATGGAAACGCTCCGTGCACGCAAAGCGTGTCGCTCGCATTCCTGATCGAGCCGTCGCAGAGCGCGAAGTTCACGCCCGGCAAGACCATCAGCATGCCCTTCCAGATGGAACTGCTCGCCAATCAGGGGTGGAAAGGCCACGTCAATCTCACGGCGACGGGAGATTTCCAGGGCGCCGTGACGCCCGCGGGGCTCGACGTCAGTGGTGGAACCGTTCCGCTGAAGATCGCCGTGCGGATTCCGGCGAACGCGAAACCGGGCGCCTACGCCGTGCTCGTGACGGGCACCACCGCGAGCGGACAAACGGCCCAGGCGACGATCGCTTTCCAAGCCACCACGCCGATCGTCAAGCAATTGAAGATACAGCGGCGCATCCGCCTCTACGGCATTCATTTCGACGTCGATAGCGCGAACATTCAGCCGCGTTCGGAGCCCGTGATCAAGGAAGTCGCGCAGATCATGCGCGAGGAGCCGGCGTGGCGTTTCCAAATCGAAGGCCACACCGATTCCGACGGCGGCGTCGATCACAATCAGGTACTCTCGCAGCACCGCGCGGAGTCGGTCGTCAACGATCTCGTGAAGCGCTACCGAATCGCCCGTTCGCGTCTCGTGCCGGTCGGATACGGCTTGTCGCGCCCGGTCGCGACGAACGCGACGCCGGCGGGCAAGGCGCTCAACCGCCGCGTGGAACTCCTGCGCTTGTAGGTTAGTGGGCGACCGTCAGCGCGAAGGCGGCGCCCGCGGCGGCGCCCACGACTTCGAGCACGAAAAACTGCAAGGGAATGAACGCCGCGCAGTGGCGGCAGCGGCCGCGTAGCGCGAGCCACGAGACGACCGGCAAGTTATCCCACGGCTGTAAGAACGTCCCGCACGCTGCGCAATGCGACGCGGGCCAGACGATCGATTCGCCGCGCGGCAAACGATCGAGGAGAACCCCGACGAACGATGCGAGCGCGGCTCCGAGCACGGTGCACGTGATCAGCGCGATCACGACCCCGCCCCCGGGTCGAGGAGGAGAACGCGCGGGGCTGCGCCCGCGCGGTTGCCGATCGCGAGGATGCGGCCGCTCTCGGCGATCGCATAGGCGCCCTTGATGTGCCAGCCCGGCTCCACGAGCGAATCGAGGCGCACGACAGTCCGCGCCGCATCCGCGCCGCGAATAAGAAACGCGTGATCGCCGATGACGCCGACGATCGTGCCGTCGTCTGCGATCGCGTAGGCCGAACCGGAGGCATCACTGAGCCGGATGGCGTGGCCGTTACTCCAGAGCGTGGGTTTGCGGACGGCTCCCGTGGATGCTTCGTCGTCGCCCACGGCAGCGCCGGCGGCATTCACGCCGTATGCGACGCCCGCGCCGAGGGCCGTGCGCGTGCCGCCCGTCCACTCGAGGGCAGTCGATGGGTGCGGTTGGCCGTACTCGACGAGCCCCTGTTCCGCACTAAATCCGACGACGAAACGCCCGCGCATCTCCGTCGCCAGGCCGAACCCGAGCGAGGCCACGCCGCTCGTGTCGAGGGTGGCCGCCTGGTCCTCGAGATAGTGCGGACGTTCCTCGGCATCGTCGATGATGCCGAACGTATACGTGTAATCGCCGTTCCACACGAAATGTGCCGGCGTTTCGGCGGCTGCGATCGTAGCGTTCTTCGGATCGATCGGAAGCTTGCGACGGGCGAGAGGATTGCGCCAACTCACCCCGTTCCAAATGAGGATGCCTTCGTTCGTGCCGTTGAACGCGCCCGAGAAATACATCGCGACCGTCGCAAGTGGCGTTCCGTCGTCGGCGAGCGCGACATTTTCGAAGTACGCGACACCGTCGTTTTCGGCGATCGACGAGAGCACACTCTTGGGCGGCGCGGGCAGCGTGACGCGCGTGCCGTTCGCGCGAATGACGATCAATTGCGAATAATCGGAATCGTTGGGAGAGGCTGGATACGTAATGACGGCCAGCGAACCGCGCTGTGAGAGCGCAAGCGTCGATGCGGGCGCCTCGATCGAGCTACCGCCTGCGGAACCCGGGAGTTCGACCAGCCGGCCGCTCGGGAGCGAAACCGCGGTCACCGCGTAGAGGGCGAGGTGTGGCGCGATCATCGCGCCACGTCGCGCGCAGCGTTGACGGCGAATCCGATACTTGAGGTCAGGCGCTCGAAGACTGCGCGCACGTCGCCGTTTTCCGAAATCGTGCGTTCCAACTCGAGCGCGTACGCGGCGACCGCCGATGCGCCGACGTTGCCCGCGGCTCCCTTGATCGCATGGGCCTGCCCTTCGAGGGCAGCCTCGTCTCCGGCGGCGAGTGCGGCGCGAGCAGCGTCGAGACGTTCGGAAACATCGCGCGCAAAGACCGTGAGAAGTTCGACGATGGCTACGTCACCAAGCGTATCGCGCAACATCGCAAGATGCGCCTTATCGAGGCTGCTCGGCGTCGCGATCGTCGGCGCGTGCGTGGCCTCGGCGATCCCGTCGAGTGCGGCTCGCAAGGTGCCCGGATCGATCGGCTTGGTGACAAACCCCGTAAGGCCGATGCCGTCGTACATGTGCCGATGCTCGGTCAGCGCGTCGGCGGTTAATGCGATGATCGGTACGAGCGCGGTCGCGCCGCCGAGGCAGCGAATGCCTTTGGTTGCCTCGACACCGTCCATCTCCGGCATCTGCATATCCATGACCACGAGATCGAACGTGCCGGCTTTGGCCGCGGCAACCGCCTTGCGGCCGTCGTCGACGGCCGTCACGGTATGCCCCATCCGTTCGAGCATCTTGCCGACCAGCAACCGGCTCACGGCGTTGTCTTCGGCGAGTAAAATGCGCAAACTTTGCGTGGCCGGCCGGAACGGGTCGGAGGTTGAGACCGCTCCTGTCGCGCTCGCGTCCCCGGGCGCGAGGAGCACCGTGAACCAGAATTTGGAGCCTGTCCCGATGGTGCTCTCGACGCCGATTTGCCCGCCCATCGCCTCGACCAGACTCTTGCAAATCGCGAGGCCCAGGCCCGTACCGCCGAAACGGCGCGTGGTCGACTCGTCGGCTTGCGTGAACGGTGCGAACAGTCGTTTGCAGACTTCTTCGCTGATGCCCATGCCGGAGTCGCGCACCGAGAAGGACCAAAGGTCCGGTGCGGCCGGCTGTGGCGCATCGACCGATACCGTGACGACTCCGCGAATCGTGAACTTTATCGCATTGTCGATGAGATTTGTGAGCACTTGGCGCAGGCGCGTCGGATCACCGCGCACCACGTGCGATCCGTCGCCGGGCCAGTTCAGAGCGAGGCCGAGCCCCTTGCCGGCCGCGACGGACTCCGCTGCGTTGAGCGCCCCGCGAACGATTTGGCGCAAGTCGAAGTCGATCGTTTCGAGGCTCACGTGGCCGGCTTCGATCTTCGAAAAATCGAGGATGTCGCCGACCACCGACGATAAGGTCCGCGCCGACGTGCGCAAGGCGTCGATCAGCACCTGGCGCTCGCTTTGAGGGTGAGGGGCGCCCAGCAAATCGACTGCGGCGAGAATGCCCGTGATCGGCGTGCGCAATTCGTGACTCATGGCCGCGAGGAATCCCGACTTCGCACGCGTCGCGGCTTCGGCGGCTTCCACGGCGGCTTGCAGGCTCTCGGTTCGCTTACGTTCGGTGATGTCGATGATCGATGCGACCACACTGCGTCCGTCGGCGGTCTCGATCGGGTTCAGGCCGACCTCGACGGGGAACTCGCTTCCATCGCGCCGGCGTCCGTGAAGGTCGCGGCCGGCACCCATGAAGCGCGCCTGCGGCGCGCTCATAAAGGATGCGCGCAGCTTCGGATGACCCGCGCGGAAACGCTCGGGAATCAAAATCTCGACGGGCTGCCCGAGCAGCGTCTCGCGCGGATAGCCGAACAGCGCCTCGCACTGTGTGTTCACGAGCGTGATGGCTGCGCGCGCGTCGATCATGAGCATCGCGATCGGCGCGGCGTCGACGATCAGGCGGAGGCGTTCCTGGGCGCGCTTGCGCTCGGTGATGTCGACGATCGAGGCGATGACGCTGCCTTCGACAAACGTTAGTGGGTTGAGCCCGATCTCGATCGGAACTTCGCTGCCGTCTTTGCGCAGCCCATATAAGTCGCGGCCGAGACCCATCGCGCGCACGTCCGGCTTTTGAAAGAACGCGTCGCGAAAGGACCCGTGGCGGTCGCGAAAGCGCGCCGGGATCAGCATCTCAACCGGGCTTCCGAGCAGTTCGGCGCGCGCATAGCCGAAGAGCGTTTCGGTCTGCGCGTTTACTAAGGTCATGACGCCGCGTTCGTTCGCGATCACCATCGCCGTCGGCGCAGCATCGATGATCCGGCGCAAGCGCTGCTCGGCCTGGCGCCGCTCGGGTTCCGGACCGGCGGCCGGTCCTAGTGCGCCGAAGAAAGCACCGAGAGCTGGCCGATCCGGCGCGCGGTCTGCGGAACCGGGGCCCCGGTTGGGCTCATGCTGATCCAAATCCGAGGACAGCCTTTGGTGTCTGAGTCCGCTCGTGCCTGCTTTTTAGGATCTCGGCTACCGCGTAGGCGCCGCCGGGAACGGTGGCTTCGGGCCTGCAGAGAGCGCGGCGAGCGCCGCCGCGGCGGCGCCGTCGCCCGCCGGCGCGAGGAGGTACGAGCAGCGCTTCCGAGCACGCCAGATCCGACGATCCAGCCGCTCGCGCTCACACCGAGCGCTCTATCGAAAAGTCCAATCTGAGTCCGTGGGGCGAGTGCCGCCAGTCTTTCCGAAGCGGAGTTCTTGCATCGTCCGCTCCGGTCGGCCACGCAGGCACTAGAACCGTCCGCAGGCGAAAACCGTCACACCGCGCAGCGTTTTGGGTACCGCGGGGCCGCGACCGGCTACTAACGTCGAACACTGAATGGCACGACGGAAGCATTCTTGACTCTCAAGATTCAGTTGTGCGGCACGAGAATATGCTCCAAGCTGATGGCTACAATCTGAGTTGTGGAAGCTCGTCATTGGACGTGATCGAAAATGCGAAGTAGCTTTGGCCTTGTGGTTTTCACCGCCATTTTCCTAATCGGTAACGGGCTGTCGATGGCACAGGGCCACCCGACGTCGTACTATCCGAAGAGGCCCGTTAACGCAACTCTGTACACTGCCTCCGGAATTCTGGCGTCTTACGGACGTGGCCAGACCCAGGGATTACCTTTCGTACGAACGGCTTGGCCGCGAATTGCGAGACGAAGCTCAAGAGCCGCGCATCGCCCCGGACGTCGCATTCGAAGTCTCGTCGCCGGGCGATCGGACGCATCATGTCCTTCATAAGGTCGACGTGTATTCACGCTCGGGTAAGGCCTTGTCACGGCAGAGTCGGTATTCAGGTTTTTCATACTGTCGCCAAGTGATTCACGCCCGCGCGGCTCGTGAGCTTGACGTGCCTGGACTTGCCGGGGTACACTGCCTGGGTTGTGGTCGAGCCGCGGACGCGCTTTTCGCGCGTCCGCGGCGAAGACCAGAGATGAACGCCAGGCTACGTGGAGTTAAGATGAAGAACATCATCGGCCGGAAGGTCGGGATGACGAGCGTGTTTACCGCTGATGGGAAGTATGTCCCGGTCACCGTCATTGAGGCGGGTCCGTGCGTCGTGCTTCAACATAAGACGGTGGAGACAGACGGCTACGAATCCGTCTCCCTCGCATTCGCCGACGCGCGCAAAAACGGCCTCACGAAGCCGCAAGCCGGGCGCTTTAAAGTGCTCGGAATCGTCGAGAAGAAGTACGTTCGGGAATTTCGCCGCTCGATCGATGGTGCTCCCGATGTGGGCGGCACGGTCGCGGTCGATGTCTTCGCTGCGGGCGATCGGGTCGATGTGGTCGGGATTTCCAAGGGCCACGGCTTCGCTGGCGGCATCAAGCGCCACAATTTTCACGGCGGCAGCCGGACCCACGGGCAGATGATCCATCGTCAGCCGGGTTCCAACGGCGATACGAATGCCGGTCACACGAGCCGCGGTTCGCGTCGCCCGGGTCACTACGGCGTCGATCGCACGACCCATCAGAATCTCGAGGTCGTTCGCGCGGATACTGAGCGCAACGTGCTCCTCGTGCGCGGGCCGGTCCCCGGTGCCAAGAACGGCCTCGTGCTGATCTCGGCGGCGGTCCGTCCGCCCAAATCTGCCGCCGCGGCGGCGGGAGGCAAGTAATGCCGTCCGTTATCGATGCGAAGGGCGCGGTCGTCAGCGACGTCCCGGTCCCCGAAGCCTTCGCCGGCGGCGCGGGCACGGGGAAGTCGAACTCGATGTTCCGCGCGGTCTTCCGCGAGCTGAGCAATCGCCGCGCCGGCACGGCCTCGACCCTGCGTCGCGACGAAGTGCGCGGCGGCGGCCGCAAGCCGTGGAAACAAAAGGGCACCGGCCGCGCGCGCCAGGGTTCGACCCGGTCGCCGCAGTGGCGCCACGGCGGCGTGGTCTTCGGACCGAAGCCGCGCAACTATATCGTTTCCCTTAATAAGAAGGAACGCAAGGCCGCCATGCGCGCCGCGCTCTCGGATCGCTTCGCCAGCAATTCGATCACGGTGCTCTCGACGGACGCGCTCGATTTCGAAAAGACGCGTGATTTTGCGGCGCTGCTGTTCGGCTCGGTCAAGGCCGCCAAGACCGGCGCCCGCACCCTCGTGGTGTACGCCGAGAGCGAACTCCAATCGGTCGGTGCCGTGCTGCACCGCTGCGGCGGCAACCTGCAGAAGGTCGGCATCACCCACACGGGTGCGCTCGATATCAAAGACGTGCTCGGCTACGGCCGCCTCGTGCTGACCACAACCGCCCTCGACACGCTCGGCGCCAATTTCGCGAAGCGGAAGGTGAGTTAAATGGAAGCACGCGACGTCATTATCGCTCCCCGCGTTTCCGAAAAATCGATGAGCGGGTCTGCGTTCCAGCAGTTCACCTTCGAGGTGCATCCGCGCGCGACGAAGACCCAGATCCGCCACGCAGTCGAGGAGATCTTCAAGGTGTCGGTCATCAAGATCAACACGACCAATGTCGGCGGCAAGACGAAGAATTTTGCTCGTAAGGGCAACCGCACGTCGGGCCAGCAGTCGAATTGGAAAAAAGCGATCGTTACTCTAAAACCCGGCCAGAAGATCGAACTGGGCGGCGTGAATCCATTTGAGCAATAATCATGCCAGTTAAACGATATCGCCCCACATCGGCCGGCCAGCGCTTCATCACGACGATCGATACCAAAGATCTTACGAAGAAGAAGCCCGAGCGCTCGCTGATCGAAGTCAAGAAGAAGCACAGCGGCCGTAATAACAACGGTCACATCACGGTGCGCCACAAGGGCGGCGGCACGCGGCGCCAGTACCGCATCATCGATTTCAAGCGTCAGAAGGACGCGATTCCGGCGAAGGTCGCGGCGATCGAATACGATCCCAACCGTTCGGCGCGCATCGCGCTGCTCAACTACAAGGACGGCGAGAAGCGCTACATCTTGGCGCCGGTCGGCCTCGAGATCGGACAGATCGTGGAATCGGGCGAAGCGGCCGACATCAAGACCGGCAACTGCCTCCCGATCAAAAATATCCCGCTCGGTACCGTTATTCACAACATCGAACTTCGCCCCGGCGAAGGCGGCAAGCTCGTGCGCAGCGCGGGTTCCGCCGCGCAGTTGATGGCGAAAGAAGGCGACTACGCGCAGGTCCGTATGCCCTCAGGCGAAGTGCGCAAGATCGCGATGGTTTGCCGCGCCACGATCGGCCAGCTCGGCAATCTCGATCACGAGAACGTCGTGATCGGCAAAGCCGGCCGCATCCGCCACATGGGCAAGCGCCCGTCGGTGCGCGGTATCGCGATGAACCCGGTCGATCACCCGCACGGCGGCGGTGAAGCGCGTTCCACCTCGGGACGCCCGCCGACGACTCCGTGGGGCCAGATGACGATGGGCAAAAAGACGCGCCGGAACAAGCGCACCTCGAAGATGATCGTCCGCAAGCGGAGTGCCAAGTAAATGGGTCGCAGCCTTAAGAAGGGTCCGTTCGTTGCGGACCATCTGCTCGCCAAGGTCGAGAAGATGAACAGCACGCGCGAGAAGCGCGTCATCAAGACGTGGTCGCGCTCCTCGACGATCGTTCCGCTGATGGTCGGCCACACGATCTCCGTGCACAACGGCAAGACGCACGTGCCGGTGTTCGTCACCGAAAACATGGTCGGCCACAAGCTCGGCGAGTTTTCACCGACCCGGCTCTTCAAAGGCCACTCCGGCCAAGAAAAGAGCGCGGTGAAGTAATGGCCGGCACGCAAAGCACCACCGATTCCGAAACCCGTATGCAGGCGCTCGCGCACCTCAAGTTCGCGCGCGTCGGCCCGCGCAAGCTGCGTCGCGTCGCCGACGCGATCCGCGGCCTGCCCGTGCGCGAAGCGCTCGTGCTCCTCAAGTTCTCCGGCGTGTTCGCAAGCGAAGAGATGGAAAAGCTGCTGCGCAGCGCCGTGGCCAACGCCGAGAACAACCACAACATGGAAACCGAAGGTCTCTTCATTACGAAGGTGACGGTCGACGGCGGCCCCGGCGGGTCGTACACGCGCCGCTTGGATCCCCGCGCTCAAGGCCGCGCGGCGTTCAAACGCAAGCGCATGTCGCACGTGACAATTGCGGTCGGTCACACGCCGCCCGCCAAGGCTCGGAAGCGGAAGCCGGGCGCGTCGATCGCGCTTTCGACGGTCGAATCGCGCCGCCGCTCGATCGCAACGGCCCCGGCACCCAAAGCGCGGGCGCCGCGCAGCAAATCCAAGCCGACGGTCGCGAGCGCGCCGATCACACCGGCCGCACCGCAAATCGAACAACCAGACGGAGCCTCCGAATAATGGGTCAGAAGATACATCCGGTCGGCTTGCGCCTCGGCATCACCCGCACTTGGGAGAGCCGTTGGTTCGAGAAGAAGAACTACAAGGCGTGGCTGCACGAAGATCAGGCGGTCCGCAAGTATTTCGGACGTTTGACTCGCGCCGCCGCCATCTCCAAAGTCGAGATCGAGCGCCGCGCCAATCAAGCGCGCATCGTCGTGCACACCGCCAAGCCCGGTATCATCATCGGCAAGCGCGGCGTCGGCATCGAAGATATCCGTAAGAATCTCGAACACCTCACGCAGAAGAACGTTCAGGTCAACGTCGTCGAGATCAAGCACCCCGAACTCGACGCGCGTCTGGTCGGCCAGAACATCGTCGATCAGCTCGAGAAGCGTATCGCTTTCCGGCGCGCGATGAAGCAAGCGATCATGCGCACGATGAAGGCCGGCGCCAAAGGCGTTAAAGTCATGGTCTCGGGCCGCCTTGGCGGCGCCGAAATCGCGCGCACCGAGCAGAATCACGACGGCAAGGTACCGCTGCACACGCTGCGCGCCGACATCGATTACGCGCACGTCGAAGCCTTCACGCAGTTCGGCCGCATCGGCTGCAAAGTGTGGATCTACAAGGGCGAAGTGATGCCCGAGACCCCGCGTCCGCAGGAGCGCCCGTCCGGGCCGCGGCCCGAGGGCGAGAAGGCCACCTTCCGCGATCGCCGCAGCGAGCGTCGCGGCGGCCGCAGCCGCAGCGGGTCGGGCACATCGCGCTCGGCGGAGGTCGATAACGAGATCGACGATTTCGATTTCCCAACCTCGGCCGAAATCGAGCACGATCATTCGTCGACCGCCTCGACGATCGACGGAGCGTTCGCGATTCCGGACCATCCCCGGAGCACGGGCGAGCACGGCGGAGCCGCCGTTCACGATCGCGCCGCACAACATGGTCACGGCGTGACCGCGGAAACCTCGCAAGTCGATCCGGCCTCGCAGCACACGGAAGATAGCGCCGAGCGGCCGGGCGGCCCCTCGGCCGCTGCGCACGTCGCTCCGGAACCTGTCGCGCACGTCGCTCCGGAACCTGTCGCGCACGTCGCTCCGGAACCGGTTGCTCACGTCGCGCCGGAACCTGTTGCTGACGCCGCACCGGAACCCGTTGCCCCCGTCGCTCCCGAGCCCGGGAGCCCGGGCTCGGGGATGGTCGGGGGGCACGCCGCCCCGACTTCATCGGGGGCGGTCGGGGGGCACGCCGCCCCGACTTCATCGGGGGCGGTCGGGGGGCACGCCGCCCCGACTTCAGAGGAGAGCGAATAATGCTGACTCCCAAACGCGTCAAGTGGCGCAAACAGCATCGCGGCCGCATGGCCGGCAAGGCGCTCGTCGGCAACACGCTGACGTTCGGCGAGTTCGGGCTGCAGGCGCTCGAGCCCGTGTGGATGACGAACCGTCAGATCGAAGCGGCTCGTATCGCCATGACGCGCCACATCAAGCGCGGCGGCAAAGTCTGGATCAAAGTGTTCCCCGATAAGTCGGTCACGAAGAAGCCGGCTGAAGTGCGCATGGGTTCCGGTAAGGGAAATCCCGAGGGCTGGGTGGCGGTCGTTCGCCCGGGCCGCGTGCTCTTCGAACTCGGCGGGATTACGGAGCCGGTCGCGCGCGAAGCGCTGCGCTTGGCCGCCGCCAAGCTTCCGATCGCAACGAAGTTCGTTACCCGCGCGAGCGAAGTGGAGGCCGTATCGTGAAGCACGTGGACCTCAAGGAACTGCGCACGCTCACCGTGCCCGAACTTCAGCTAAAGGCGCGCGAAACGAAAGAGCAGCTCTTCAACCTGCGCTTTCAGCTGCGCACGGGGCACCTCTCCGATTTCAGCCGCGTGAAAGCGGTCAAGCGCGAGTATGCCCAAATTCAAACCGTCATCAGCGAAAAGCGCCTGAACGAGGCGCTGCATGGAGCAGCCTAACGTGCACACCACTCCTTTGCTCGACGCGCAGGATGCCCAAACCCCGAGCGCGACGACTGCACCGAGCGAAAAAGAAGCCCTTCGGCATCACCGTCGCGTCAAGCTCGGACGCGTGCAGAGCGACAAGATGGATAAAACGATCATCGTCGTCACGGAAACGCGCGTCCCGCACCCGACGTACAAGAAGATCGTTCGCAAGTCGGTCCGCTTCAAGGCGCACGACGAGAAGAACGACGCGAAGGCGGGCGACATCGTGCGCATCATGGAGACGC
>Ga0302326_10023788_pt1 | contig 12468 bp, 6 predicted proteins | sample Palsa_T0_3_FD_202264 | JGI IMG/M metagenome (GOLD analysis project Ga0302326, IMG submission 202264) | Peat permafrost microbial communities from Stordalen Mire near Abisko, Sweden - Palsa_T0_3 | ecosystem: Environmental > Terrestrial > Soil > Palsa > Peat permafrost | place: Sweden: Abisko... | reverse complement strand
TACTGCTCTTTGTTTACCCCGGGAGTCTGCGTCCACATCGCGCTCATCGGGACTTCGTTCAGTTTCTTTACCTCCATGCCATCGGCGATGAAAGCGCGCCCCTCTTCGTGGGACTCGCCGTAGTGCCCCATTCCACGCGCGTGAATGGAGGCCTCTACTTGGCCGTAATGCTCGTCAGCGGTCAGATCCGCAATAGTCTTGCGCAGATCCCAGAGAAAAGCGTCGCTTGCCTGGGCACTTTCCACTACCTGGCCGGTCAGCACCGGCATCCAGGGCCGGGGGTCGTAGCCGCGCCGCTTGGTGAACTCCGCGATCATGTCATCCGTCCAATTTTGCGCGCCTGCCTCCCAGCTGTCCGTGATCACGTACTTTACGCCCCGCTTACCCATCAAGCTATCGCTCACGGTGCTCTTGTAGCTGTCAAGGTAGTGATCCATGTAATTTCTTACATAAGTGCTGTTCAGCTTATCCACTTCGAGGCCGGTCGCTTCTTCGGTTGCCGGATGATTAGTGATGCCGAGCAAAGAGTAGCCAAAGCGCAGCACAACCCAGTTCCCTGGGGGTGGGGTCCACTCCAAAGTGCCGTCGGGACCCATCTTGGACGTCAGATCCACGACATCCTTCTTCTGGATTGCGTCGGCGGCGGTTACATTTGCCGTCGCGAACTGGTAGAGATCGGGCATGGGGTTAAAAGCCGCCTTCTCTTCGAAACGATTCACCCGCGCTCCGGAGTGGAGCACCAGTTCGGCAATTTGATAATCCTTGGGAGGCGGCGGCAGATGAATGCCCATCTCACCCGTATCTAAGCTGGCAAAGGGATTTGGGCCGGCGGGAAGAGTCTTAAAGGTAAGGCGGAAGAACTTTGCCGTGACCGGCTCGAAGGCCACCGTATGCTCCGTTGCTCCTCCCTTGGGAACGGCGGCGATGATGCGGAAAGTCTCTCCGTCGTCGCTCGCCTCCAAAGCCTTGCCGCTGTCTCCTCCCGGAGGCGAGAAGGCGTCGAAGGGATTCTTGCCACCCAAGGCGATGGTGAAAGCGCGAATGGTTTGCGGCTGGGGAAATTCCCACTGGATCCAGGACGTCTCCCCCTCCGGCGCGATGGGCAGCAAGGCGAATTTCGACAAGTCGCCGTCATCGAGGATCGCGAAGTCCGGGCTGCCGCTGCTAGCGGTTTCCTTGGCGTGGAGTTGTTCCAGGGGCACGTCGCTGGCAGGCACACGATACGCGATGACCGCGCCATCAGCATAGAACTGGGGCATCTTGGGCCCCTGGCCCATCATTGCCCCCGCGTCCTCGATTCCCAGGTTTTGAAATGCGCCGGTATTGGCTGGGGGCGGCGTCAGCTTCCCACTAAACGGAGTTCCCCCTTCAATCCGAGTCTCGCTCCACACGTACTTTTTCATTCCCTGCGACGCTGGGACCCAGGGGCCACCAGTCTCGCTCCAGCCGGGAGAACCGGCGATGGCTTCTTCCAGGCCCAGCTGGTCGGCCAACTTAGTCGCGTAAAGGAACGCTTCTTTCCAGTCCGGCGTCATGTAAGCGAGCCGCTTCGGCACCACCGGCGGGGTTCCCAAAGCGGCATCGAAGTTTTGGAAGCCGCCCAGCCCAACCCGATGCATCCACTCCAGGTCCAACTTGATCCCCTCCTGGGTGATGTTGCCGTTCATCCAATGCCACCACACCCGGGGTCGTGCGCCGTTTGGCGGATCCTCGAATCCGCTCCGCAGAGGATCAGCGGGGTGCTGGGCAGTCGCCGCTCCCCATCCCAGTACCAGCGATGCTGCGACACCCCATGACAGCTTTTGCCACCGGCCGGACTGCTTGGCTCTCCTGGTCTCGAACATCGTGAAATCTCCTGGTGGATATCAACTTGACAGCGCGGAGGAGAATACCATGCGGAAATAAGTTCTCGAAAGAAATTAGCTCATTGGAAAAATTGCACCCAATCCGAGGTCTGTCTCGTCTACCCGGATATACAGCACTTACTCAGCTTCCGTCGGGCAGCGGGATCTAGAGCGGCAGGAGGTACCCAGTCGCTCGCGGACGCAAAATGATGGTTGACATGGGCTGGCTTCAGGATAGAAACTCTTGCTCTATTGCAATTCCTTACCAATTGCCCCCGCCAATTGGCACATTCAGACGATGAACATCGGCTGAAGCGTTACGTGGTGGGATGTCCGCTGGGCGAAATGGATTTCGCAGACAGGGTGACTTATGGCACAGGATGTGGAAGGCATCGTTTGGCAGGCGCTGGATCAATTCAGGATTGAATTGCCTTCCTGGGGCTTCGCGAATACCGGGTCCAGGTTTGGGAAATTCATGCAGCCCGCGGCAGCAACCAACCTGGCGGAGAAATTCAGCGACGCCGGCATGGTCAACCAGTTGACGGGCGCATGTCCCACCGTCGCCCTGCACGCCATTTGGGATATGCCCAACGGGCTGAAGGATGTACCCCACGTAGAAGAGCTTGCCAGAAAATGCGGAGTGGTCGCAGGATCGATCAACCCCAACGTCTTCCAGGGGCAGGAGTACAAGTTTGGCGCCGCCGGAAATCCTGACCCGGCGATACGCAAGAAGGCGCTTGATCACCTGCTGGATTGCGTGGCCATCGCGGACCAATTGCATTCCCGCGATGTGGCTCCGTGGTTTCCCGATGGATCAAGCTACCCCGGAACACAAAGCATGCGTCACCGCATCGACTGGTTTGAGCAGACCCTCCAAGCGATGCATGCTGCACTAAGCCCAACCCAACGATTGCTGGTTGAGTACAAGCCCTTCGAGCCCTTCTTCTACCACACCGATATCGCCGACTGGGGCATGGCGCTGCTGCTGGCCAAGGCGGCCGGTCCTCAAGCGTTGGTACTGGTGGATACCGGGCATCATTACCAGTCGCAGAACATCGAGCAGATCGTTGCCTGGCTGCTGCGGGCCAAGATGCTGGGCGGCTTCCACTTCAATGACCGGCGCTACGCGGATGATGATCTGACCTTGGGATCCATCGATCCGTACCAGGTCTTCCGCATCTTCCACGAAATTCGCAATTACGAATGGGAAACGGGGGCCCAGGTAGACGTGGCCTTCATGATCGACCAGAGTCACAACCTGAAGGGCAAGATGGAAGCCATGGTGCAGACCGTGTGCACGGCACAGGAGATCTTTGCCAAGGCAGCGATGGTGGATCACCCGCGGCTCTCGGTCCTGCAGAACGAGTGCAAACTGGTGGAAGCCGAGGAGGTCTTTCGCGGTGCCTTCTGGAAAGATGTGCGGCCAACCCTTAAAGCCTGGCGGCGATCGAAAGGGCTGCCTGAAGATCCTCTCCAAGCGCTCCGCGAGAGTGGTTATGTGGAACAGATCAGCAAAGAGCGCGCGGCGGCGAACCGGGATGCGGTTACGACTTACGCCTGAGCCAGTCAGCGTACCTTGAGGTAGTTTCCATAGCCCACGATCACCGTGGAGCCGACAAGCAGAAACAATCCAAGACCAACCAGACTCTTTGTGCGCCTGCTCGTGCCCCTCCATTCGTGTAAGGCCACTCCCCATAGTGTGGCGAAGAGGATGATGCTCGCCATGTGCAGCGTCCAACTGGAAAAGTCGTACTTGCCCATCTTGGTCTGCCCCATAGAGTAGAAGAAGAACTGGAAATACCAGATCACGCCCGCGAGCGCGGCAAGGATGTAATTCTTCACCAGCGTCTCGCCGGTGAGGCGCGAGGCTGAATCAACATCCATCAGAGTTTCTCCGGAAACCTTCGCCGCACCCATGGGGTTAATGCCCGGGGCCCCGGCAAACTGCGCCACCGAATGATTCTTGATGATCAAAAAAAGCGACCAGAGAAAATTGGTGACAAAGCCGCCCCAGAGAACCACAACCAGCACAGGAAGATTCTGAAAAAGATCCAGACGATGATGGGCGATCAGCTGCACGCGTGCGATTTCTGCGATCGGCTTGCCCGCCGCCAATCCATAGGCGAAGCAAGAGCTCATGACCCCGGCGAAAATGGCGACGGCCAGTCCCTTGGCAAAGGAGTAGTCGCGCTCCCCCGCTTCGGCCCGGTCTTCGCTGGTGATTTCATGCTCCTTGGAATAGCCCGCGAGGCCGCTGACAGCGATGGCCAGCATGCAGACGCCGACCCCGGCGAGTATCACCTGCCCGGAACTCTCATGCACAATCGAAGACATCTGGCCGCTGAAAATCGGCGGCATCAGGGTGCCGAATGCGGTACAGAAACCGAGCGCAATGGCATACCCCAAGGCAATCCCAAGATAGCGGATCGCAAGGCCAAACGTGAGGCCGCCTACGCCCCACATCACGCCCCAGAAGAATGCGTATGTGGTACTGCTCGAGGGTGCAGCTCGAAGCACATCGAAAAGATTTGGCACCAGCAGCAGAGCAAGCACCATGGGCGCGAGAATCCAGGCGGCAAAGCCTTGGATGATCCAGTAAATCTCCCATGACCAGCGCTTGATGCCGCGAAACGGAATGAAATTGCTAGCCGAGGCGAGGCCACCGATCCAGTGGTACACCACTCCGATAAACGGATTCGGACCCACGTCCACCTCGTTTCCGCCATGCGAGCAAACGCACCCCATCCTACTGGAAACGGATAAGCCATGTGAAATACTTGGTCTATTGAATTCAAAATCCCGGGCCGGCAACGAATCGCCCTTCATTCTTCTCGCGACAAAGAGCGTCCCCCGGCATAGGATGATTGGGCTCAGAAATATTTGCCCTATTGGTTCGGCACCGGCCCGATAGGCGATCAGCCTTCAGGAGACGCAAGTATGTCTTTGCAATATCTCGCCGATCTGTGGGATGAGAACCACGCCAGGACTCTCGATCCCGCTGCCCTCTTGCGCTACCGTTCCAACTTGTTGGGATCGGACCTGCGCATCACCAACTTCGGCGGCGGCAACACCAGCTCGAAGCTCGATGAGACCGATCCGTTAGACGGGCAAAAGAAACCAGTACTGTGGGTAAAGGGCAGCGGCGGCGACCTGGGCAGTATCAAGGTCGAAGGCTTCGCCACGCTCTACCTGGATAAGGTGCTGGCCCTGGCCAGGATTTATCGTGGTGTCGAACTGGAAGACGAGATGGTCGGCATGTATCCGCTCTGCACCTTTGGCAACAATCCCGTCGCGGCCTCGATCGACACCGCCCTGCATGCCTTCCTTCCCTTCCCGCACGTAGACCATCTTCATCCAGACTGGGGAATCGCGCTCGCTGCCTCGGCAAACGGTAAGGAAAAGATGGACGAGTTCAATCACCAGTTCGGCCACAAGATGGTTTGGATTCCGTGGCAACGTCCGGGCTTTGAACTCGCCATGATGCTGGAGCGCGCAGTGAAGGCTGTGCCTGGCTGCGATGGAGTCGTACTTGGCGGCCATGGCCTCTTTACCTGGGGAAGCACGCAGCGTGAATCGTATCTCAATACCATCACCATCATCGATCAGATCGGCCAGTTCATCGAGAGCCATCGCGCCCGGAGAAACAGCCAATCCTTTGGCGGCTCCATGCACACTCCGCACCAGGAACGGCAGAAGATCGCCAACAAGCTGATGCCCTTCCTGCGCGGGAGTGTCTCCACCCAGCAGCGCATGATTGGCAGCTTTTCGGATATCCCCGAGGTGCTGGATTTCGTCAATTCGCATTCAGCTGCGCGGCTCGCCTATCTCGGCACCAGTTGCCCGGATCATTTCATCCGCACCAAGATTCGGCCGCTGCTGGTGGAGTGGGATCACTCCGCCGATCCAGCAAATATTCAGTCCGCCGCGAAAACAGCGATGGAGAAATATCGCAGCGAATATGCCGACTATTATCGCAAGCATGCCTTGAAAGACTCGCCTGCGATGCGGCAAGCGAATCCAACCGTCGTGCTGGTGCCCGGTATCGGCATGTTCAGCTTCGGCAAGAACAAGGCGGAGGCGCGCATCACGGGTGAGTTTTATGTCAACGCCATCCATGTGATGGAGGGCGCCGGGCATCTCGATGAAGGCAATTGTCCGCCGATCCTGCCGCAAGCAGGATCCGCAGCCGATACCAGCGCCTTCCAGGTCCACAACAACTACGTTGCATTGCCGCCTTCTGAAGCCTTCCGCATCGAGTACTGGGCGCTTGAAGAAGCCAAGATACGCAGGCAGCCGGCGGCGAAAGAATTGAGTGGCCGTATTGTGCTCGTGGTGGGCGGAGCCAGCGGGATTGGACGCGAAGTAGCACTGATGGCCGCAGAACGCGGCGCACACGTGGTCATCGCCGACCGCGAACTCGGCCCCGCCGAAAAGGTTGCGGCCGAAGCCCAGGCAATCGCGGGCCGCGAAAACGCGATCGCCGCCAAGATCGATATTCGCGAGCGCTGCGCCATTCAATCAGCGCTCGATGCGACCATCGCGGCTTTTGGCGGCATCGACATCCTGGTGAATACCGCTGCGCTCTTTCCCTCCTCGCCCGACGGCGCGATCAGCGACGCTCAGTGGGCATCAACGCTCGAGATCAATGTCACCGCCAATTATCTGCTCGCCGACGAAGCAGCCAAGGTCTTCGACGTCCAGGGAATCGAAACCAGCATTGTGCTCACTAGTTCAGCAAATGCAGTAGTGGCGAAGCGCGGCAGCGAAGCCTATGACGTAAGCAAAGCAGCCGTCAGCCACCTGGTTCGCGAGCTGGCCGTCACCCTGTCCCCCAAGGTGCGGGTCAACGGTATCAGTCCAGCGACGGTCGTCAAGGGGTCCACCATGTTTCCTCGTGACCGCGTGAAAGCGTCGCTCGCGAAGTACAGCATCCCTTTTGCAGAGTCATCTTCCGATGAGGAATTGCGTACCTTGCTCGCTCAGTTCTACGCCAAGAGAACGTTGACCCATCAGCCCATCGATCCAAGAGACTGTGCGGCAGCTATCCTCTTTCTCGGCGGGCCGCAGGCACGCTGCACGACCGGTCACCTGATCCCGATCGATGGAGGATTGACGGAGGCGTTTCTAAGATGAGTCCAGAAGACCGGCGGGCGATGATTGCCATCGATCTGGGCGCGGAAAGCTGCCGTGTTTCCCTGCTGCGCTGGCTTGATGGTCTACCGCGGATTGAGCTGGTTCACCGTCACGCCAATGGGCCAGTGAGCTCGCCCGGCGGGCTGCACTGGAATCTGAAGCAGATTACCCAGCAGATCGACATCGGTCTGCGCAAGAGTGCAGAGATCGCCGGCGAAGGTGTCCGCTCAATCGCGGTCGATGGTTGGGCAGCCGACTATGTGCGCTTGAATCCGCAGGGCGAAGCCATCGCCGATCCTTTCTGCTACCGGGATGAACGAACCATTCCTGCGCAGGCAGAGGTGTTCCAGCGCATTTCGCCGCAGCGGCTTTGGTCCATCACCGGTATCGGGATGAGCCGCATCAACAGCATCTACCAGCTTTTCTCAGACGCGGAAGAGTTGCGCGACAAGCCCTGGCTGAATCTGCCGGAGTATACGTTGCATCGCCTTGGGGGACGGGCGGTGGCGGAATATACCAATGCCACCCACACGCAGCTGGTGGATGCGGAAAAGCGTGCCTGGTCGCCCGAGATTTTTCAAGCGACGGGCCTGCTGCAAGCGGCAGCGCCGACGCTCGTTCCGCCCGGCACCATCGTCGGCCAGTTGACAGGAAGCCACCTCGACATGGGCGCCCTCGAAGGTGCGGCTTTGATTGCGCCCGCCTGCCATGACACTGCTTCAGCCATCGCCAGCATCCCAGACAGCGGTGACGACTGGGTCTACATCAGCTCCGGGACATGGTCGTTGGTCGGCACACTGCTCAACGAGCCGATCATCGGGAAACAATCGGAGGCATCGGGCTTCAATAATATGGGCGCTGTCGGTGGCCGCATTTGTTTTCACAAAGGTGTCAATGCCATGTGGCTCTTGCGGCAGTGTATGACCGAGTGGGCAACAGAGATTGATTGGACTATCCCCGAGCTTATCGAAGCCGCCGAGCATCTCCCGGCACCAACCTCTTTGCTGGATGTGGACGACCCGGACTTGCTGTTACCGGGAGAAATGCCTTCACGTATCAACCGGCAACTCACGCGGCGCGGCTTGCAGAGCTTTGAGGAAGGCGCTGAAGCTGCGCCCAGGATGGTGAATCTGATTCTCCATAGTTTGGCCGCCAAGTATGGAGAAATTGTGAGTAATCTTGAGCAAATCACGGGAAAGAAATTCAGCAAAATTTATATCGTCGGCGGTGGCAGCCGTAACAGCCTTCTCAACCGGCTTACGGCCAGCGCGACCAACCTCGAAGTACGCTGCGGCGCAGTGGAAAGCTCGACCGTGGGCAACTTCGCAGTGCAACTAGCCGCCCAGGAAAAGAGTGCCATAGATGCAGTAACTGTTGCGCACTGGGCGAAGCAACTCTCTTCAGCGCTCTTCTAGACCCTACCAAACTGCGGAAACACTTAAACCCCTAGCAAAGGACGGGTGCCCCACATCTCGCTCGTTTTTCGCGAGATGTGGGATACCACTGCTCTTTCCCTTTGACTCTCGATTCATCCGATGCACTTAGCGGTCAACATCGGTGGAATCCCACATCTCCTTCGTGAGGGAACGGACAGACCAAAGTGGGTTGATTCGTAGGTTGGGTTCCCACGGCCTCAGACCTAGCAAACGCGCACAAACGGGAGTCGCAGCAGCTGCGCAACCTTCTCCAACTGGTTAGAAACGTGTCCGATGCCGATGGCGCAATGGTGGGCCGGACCGTGCGAATTCCAGCTCTCGACAAATCTGCGCGCGCCCAGCGGAAACCGATACCGGCTGTTGGTGTTACCAATCGCGAGATTCGCACCGGGCACGCTCTCGCCTTCGGCTACCAGAAACATGAAGCCTGCGTTCTTCTCCTCCACTACGCTGAGCAGAGTCACAGGCCCATGCTTCACCGACATCTCGACCGAAAGCCCGGCGCCCACCTTCCCGTGATACACCCGCAGCGGGCGAACCTTGATCTTGTCCTCGGCGATACCAATGTGGCCGGGCCCGTCATGGCCCATCAGCACCAGGTCCTCCGCAAAGTCCATCGCATAGTATTCAGTGAACGAACCGCCGCAGCCGAGCAAATCCATAATCTTCATGGCGATCACATTCTTCACCTCATACTCGCCGGCCACAGGCACGCCGTTTCCTGTGAGCTTGGAGGCGCCCAAAATAATAGAACTCATGGTGTCTTCGTTTTCCGCGACCCCCGTACCTTTCTGGTAGTAGGCGAGCAGATTTATACTCCTCTCCTCGAGCAGCTGATCGAGTGCAATCGAGGTTCGTGCAGCGCGCGCCAACTCCATCGCAGAGCAGTCTTCGCCGACTGCGAAGAACTCGCGGAAGACTTTGACCCTGGCATCCACCGCTTCATCGGAAATACCGCGGCGCAGCGCAGTCAGCTCGTCCAACTCCAGCATCTCGATGTGCAGATCGAACCGGCCGCTCACCTGGACCAGATCGGTCGCGATATCGAGCATGCCGCCGTAGTAGTGCCCCATCAGCCCAAGACGGCAGTGCGCCAGCGTGTTTACCGCCTCGGCAGCGCGCAGCCACGCCTCTATCTCATCCCAGCACAGCGGATCGTCGTGGAGCATGCCGGTCACCTGGTGAAAGGGAATTTCCAGCCGGCGCAGAACATTGGCAATCTCCGGCACCGGGCAGGCGCTGCAGTAGGCAAGCCATTCACCGGTCATCGCGGTGCGATCTTCCATGGCATTGAATTGCGCGTAGTCGATGGCAGCAGCGGGCTGCAGGTTCAGCAGAATCACCGGCAGCTTAGCGCGCTTAATGATGGGAAGAACCGTAGAAGAGAGAGCATACGTGGTCACGTACACCAGCAGCAGGTCGAGATCCTGTGTTCTGCACAGATGCCCGGCTTCTAAAGACTTCTCCGGCGTGTCCACCAGGCCGAGATGGATAATCGTCCGCTGGTCGCCCGCGATCTTCTTCTCCAGCTCATGCAGATAGCCGATGAGCCGCTGTTCAAGTCCTGCGAACTGGCTCCAATAGGCATCGAGGCCTATGCCTGCGACGCCCACTCGCAGTCGCCTGCCCGTACTCTTCATCCGATCATCCATTTGTTGCCACCAGCTTACAGCACTAAACCTTCACGTCCGATGCTTGACAGGCGTTTTCGTCTGACAGATTATCGGATGGCTTAGAAAAACGAGCACCGGGAGATATCCGTGCTGAACGGGATGTCAAGACGATCCTTCTGCAAGGCATTAGCCATCAGTGCTGTCACCAGTTCCGCGCTGGGGCAGGACAAGGTGGCCACCGCGGGCACTCCGACGGAGTGGTCTTACTCGAGCGGAAAGCAATACACCGACCCGTTCAATCAAGTCGAACTAGACGTGATCATAGCCACTCCCCTGGGTCATGAAGAGCGTGTACCCGCTTTTTGGGCTGGCGGGTCGACCTGGCGGGTGCGCTACGCTCCCCCTGTGCCGGGAACCTATCGGGTTCGTTCTGTGTGCAGCGACACCAGCAACAAAGACCTGCACAATGTCACCTCGGTATTGAACGCAGAAGCGTACACCGGAGACAACCCGCACTATAAGAATGGGGTCCTAAAAATTGCGCAAGATAAGCGTCACTTCGAATACGCCAACGGCACTCCTTTCTTCTGGCTCGGAGACACCTGGTGGATGGGTCTGTGTAAACGCCTGCGCTGGCCTGATGATTTTGAAACCTTGACCGCCGACCGCGTAGCGAAAGGCTTTACCGTGGTGCAGATCGTGGCCGGGCTTTACCCCGACATGGAGCCTTACGATCCACGCGGAGCCAACGAAGCCGGGTATCCATGGGAACCGGATTTCGCCCGCATCAATCCGTCTTATTTCGATATGGCCGATGTGCGCATGCAATATCTGGCGGACCATGGCCTCGCCGCGTGCGTGGTGGGATTCTGGGGATACTTTATCCCCCGCATGGGCATGGCCAAGGTCAAGCAACATTGGCGCTACCTGGTGGCTCGTTGGGGTGCCTACCCGGTCTTATGGTGTCTCGCCGGTGAAGGCACCATGCCCTACTATCTCTCCAAAACCAAGGAGCAGGACGCGGAGATACAAAGGCACGGCTTAACCGAGCTCGCGCGCTATGTGCGCACCATCGATGCCCATCATCACCCCATCACCATCCATCCTTCCAGCAGTGCACGCCTGTGCGTGGATGATCCCTCGGTGCTCGATTTCGACATGCTGCAGACCGGTCATAACGACCGGCAGAGTGTCCCCAACACGATCGAGAGGGTACAAACCTCGCTCGCGGCCAGCCCACAGATGCCGGTGCTCATCGGGGAAGTTTGTTATGAAGGCATTCAGGAAGCAAGCCGGCAGGAGGTACAGCGGTTCATGTTTTGGACGGCTATCCTAAGCGGCACTGGCGGACACACGTACGGAGCCAACGGCATCTGGCAAGTGAATACTCCGCAGCAACCCTACGGGCTTTCTCCGCACGGCCACTCCTGGGGTGGTCCCCCGTGGAATGTGGCAGCGCAACTGCCCGGCTCGGGCCAACTCGGCCTGGCCAAGAAACTTTTCACCCGCTACTCCTGGTGGAAGCTTGAAGCGCGGCCGGAGATCATCGAGCCCCACTGGACCAAGGGAGATTACTGGCAGCCGTTCGCCGGTCAAATTCCCGGCGAAGTGATCATCGCGTTCTGTCCCGCGTTCACCAAACCTGCGGTCTTCCATCAACTGGAAAGCGGCGTCCACAAGGCGTTCTTCTTTAATCCGGCTAACGGGAGCGAGCAGCCGATCGGTGACATTACGCCCGAAGCCGACGGCTCCTGGAAAGTGCCGGAGATTCCCATCTTTCAGGATTGGGTGATCGTTCTTGAGCGCAAGGCATGAGTGGCGAAAACGCAGCCCAATCATTTCGGGTCGCTCTTTCCGCCGACTTCTGTGACCAGCAAGGGCACCCCATCTTCCCGGATTTGGGCCTGTCGTTGCTCGACGCCGTCCCCGCTATTTCTCATGAATTTCTGCGCGAATATCATGCGGAATACGCCGCCGAGCAATTGGCGGACTACGACGTTGTCATTTCCCTCAAACCGAAGGTCACAGTACAGTCTCTGCGACAAGCCTCTCGATTGTGCGCTATTGGCCGCTGCGGTGTGGGCTACGACAACGTCGATCTGGACGCCTGCACAGACAACGGGACCGCGGTCTACATCACGCCCGGCGGTGTTATCCGGCCGGTGGGAGAATCCATCGTGCTTCTCATGCTGGCGCTCTCCCACCATCTCATCTTCAAAGACCGGATGGTGCGCCAGGGGCAGTGGACGCAGAGCACAACGCGTCTCGGCCGCGAGCCCCGGCAGCGGGTCGTCGGGACCATCGGCTTGGGCAACATCGCCGCCGAGGCCATCCGGTTGCTCAAGGTCTTTGACGTGGCAAGGTTTCTCGCTTTCGATCCCTACGCATCGGCCCAACGGGCTGCCCAGCTCGGGGTAGAAATGGTCTCGCTCGAAGAACTCC
>Ga0302326_10023787_pt1 | contig 12469 bp, 12 predicted proteins | sample Palsa_T0_3_FD_202264 | JGI IMG/M metagenome (GOLD analysis project Ga0302326, IMG submission 202264) | Peat permafrost microbial communities from Stordalen Mire near Abisko, Sweden - Palsa_T0_3 | ecosystem: Environmental > Terrestrial > Soil > Palsa > Peat permafrost | place: Sweden: Abisko... | reverse complement strand
GGGCAGGCCTCGTCCACGCGCTGCATGGAGATCTACATCGCAGTTGCCGAGGCGGCCGTGGGTGTGCTCGAGCAGGAGTCCCGTGAGCCGGTCGTGCTCAACTACGCGGGCGTCGCCATGTACGAGCTCTGGAGCCTCGACGCGGCGCGCGCGCTGTTCCTGGCCGCGCAGCGACTTGACCCCGAGCTCCCGTATCTGGGGCGCAACCTCGCGGGTATTCGCCGGCGCCGACGCAACGCGGGACGGACTCGTCGACCGCTCCACGGCGCCCTGCCGGGGCTTGCGCGCCGGGCGACCGCGGTCAGCGCCGGGGCGAAGCCGGTGTCGGGATTGACGCTGAGCCTTTGCATGATCGTGCGCGACGAAGCGGAGATGCTGCCGCGCTGCCTGGCGGCCGTGGCTCCCGCCGTCGACGAGATCGTCGTCGTCGACACCGGGTCCGTCGACGGCACGATCGAGATCGCTCGTTCGTTCGGCGCACGCGTGATCGAACGCGCGTGGACAGGCTCGTTCGCCGAAGCCCGCAACGCCTCCTTCGACGCCGCCAGCGGCGACTGGGTGATGTATCTCGACGCGGACGAGGTCCTCGTCGAGGAGGACGTCGAGCGTCTACGCGCTCTCACGGGCCGGGTCTGGCGCGAGGCGTTCTACCTCGCGGAGACCAACTACACCGGCGGCGACGGCGACGGGACCGGGATCAGTCACAAGGCGCTGCGGGTCTTTCGCAATCGGCCGCAATACCGCTTCGAGGGTCGCCTCCACGAGCAGATCGCCCAGCACCTGCCCACCTACGTGCCCGAGCGACTCGAGCACACCTCGGTACGGATCGAGCACTACGGCTATCTCGGCGCCGTTCGTGACGCGAAGGACAAGTCGCGGCGGAACATCGAGCTGCTCCGAGCTCAGCAAGCGGAGAGCCCGGCGACCGCGTTCCTGCATTTCAACCTCGGTTCCGAGTACGCCGCGATCGGCGACCACACGGCGGCCCTGACCGAGCTCGAACGGGCATGGGCGATGATTCAGGACGAGGGCTACGGCGACGGGCATGAGTTCACGCCGTCGCTGGTGGCACGCCGCGTCAAGGCGCTACGTCTGTGCGGTCGCCCCGCTGATGCGATCGCCGAGGCGCAGGCGGGCCTGAAGCTGTTCCCCGGCTTCACCGATCTGGTGTTCGAGCAGGCGATGGCCTCGATCGAGCTGCAGGGTGAGGCTGCGGCGATCCCGTTCTACGAGCGCTGCATCGAGATGGGTGATGCTCCCGCTCGCTACGGAGCCACGATGGGCACCGGCACCTACCTGCCGCGGCTCGCGCTGGCCGCGCTGCACCTTCACCACGGCGAGCTGGAGCCCGCTCGCGAGCTGCTTGACTGGTGCCTGGAGAAGCATCCGGGCTTCTATGGCAGCGTGCAGCCCTACGCGACTGCGCTACTGCGCGCAGGTCGGGCGCCCGATGCCGTCACGGCGGAGATCGAGCGGCGCGTGGCGCACGCGACCCCGACCGTGCGGTTCGTGCTCGGCCAGGCGCTGTATGCGGCCGGAGCGGTCGAGGCAGCCGAACGTCAGTTCCGCCTCGTGCTTGCCGCCCAGCCGCACAATGCTCAAGCACGGGTGGCGCTGGCGGAGGCAATCCTGTACCAGCGCCGCTACCTGGACGCCGCAACCGTGGCCGCGGCGCTGCCCGAGGACGATCCGCTCGCGGCGATCGCCTGTCGCACCGAGCTGATCGGAATGGTCGCCGCCGGCGACGCCGATGGCGCCCGCATCGCCGCGGAGCGTGCGGTCCGGGTCGGGATTCCGAGCGTCGAGCGCGAGCTGTTCGAGGCATGGACCGCGATCGGGGCCGGCGAACCCGTCAGGCGCGGCCTGCCGGCGCCGTGCACCCCTTTGCTGTTCGTGATCCTCGAGCTGCTGCTGCGGGTCGGGGACTTCGCGGCGTTCGAGGCTCTGTGCCCGCTGCTCGAGCATTCAGAGCTCCCGCGGAGCGAGCAGAGAGAGTTGCTCGCCAACATCTACCTGCGTCGTGGGTTCCTCAAGTCCGCGGCTGAGGAATGGATGGCCGTCTGCTCGGAGCAGACCGACGGACGCGCGCTGGTCGGACTTGCGCGCGTGGCAGCGGCGCGAGGACTTCGGGAGGATGCCGCGACCTTCGCCGCCGGGGCGCTCGCGGCGGATCCAGAGAGCGCCGCTGCCCGCGAGCTGCTCGCCCGCAACTCCCCTGCCGCCGTCGGCGTCTAAAGCATCGAGTTCTATCTAAGAGTCAGCGGAATTTACTTATGCAAGGCTCCTCGGCCTTAAGTTTCCCTCGGCCTCGCTCGATTACAAGGCACAACGACCCACTCGTGCGGCGGCCCTTGGCAGGGAGCGCCGCTGGCCTAGGAGGTAGCGCCCATCATGAACCTCGACATAACCGCGACTGCGCCGGCTTCGCCGACGACACCGGCACCCGGACCCGTAGAGGGCGCCAGCACAGGTGCCGCGAGGGTCACGTCAGATGATGCGGCTTCGCAGGCGGCGGTCACGGTCGACACGATTCCATCCACTCCGCCGCTTGAGGTGATGGACGCGATTGCAGTTGCCGCACAAGCATCCGAGCGGCTCGCGGCGAGCGGGCACGAGCTGCGCTTCCACCTCGATCCCCCCACCGGCAAGGTCACGGTCGAGCTGCGCGACCTGCAGGGGAACTTGCTGTCCACCGTTGCGCCGAGCAAGGCACTCGATGTCGCCGCCGGAGGAAGCCTCGACTGAGGCCGAGAAGCGCCCGATTCAAGCCCAGCTGACAAGGAGGTCGGCTCGCCATGTCCACCCAACCCGTTTCGACCACATCCAACTCGACCAGCCCGTTCCAGATCACCGGCCTCGCTTCGGGCCTCAACACGAACGCGATCATCGCGGCCGAGATGGCGGTCGCGAAGGAGCCGGTCACGGACCTGACCAACCAGGAGGACGGCCTCGAGGCGCTCGACACTCAGCTGACGAGCATCCAGGGGAGCCTCCAGACCGTCGCGAATGACTCCCAGGCGCTGGGATTCGCGTCGCTGTTCAACACCTCCCAGGCCGTAACCACGAGTGATCCGAGCCTGATCACGGCATCGACCGGGACCGGGGCGGGCGTGGGCGGCTACGAGGTCTCGGTCACGCAGCTCGCCAACTCGTCTCAGCGTACGTTTACGTTCACGAGCCCGACAAGTGCCGACACGATCACGATCGACGGCCACCAGGAGACGATCCCGGAGGGCGCATCGATCCAGGACTTCGTCAACACGATCAACTCCGATCCCAATGCCGATGTCTACGCGGCCGCTACGGACTCGGGCACCGTCGTCCTCTCGAGCCGAGCGACAGGTAACACCGGCTCGGACTTCATCCAGGTCTCCGATCCGAACGGCACGCTCGTCGAGCAGACCTCGCTGGCCAAGCCAGGGCAGGACGCCGAGTTCAGCGTCGACGGCGTGAGCGGCACGTCGACGTCGAACACCGTCACCAACGCGATCGCCGGTGTGAGCCTCCAGCTCGGTGGCGTCACCCCTACGGGCGCTCCGGTGACCGTGACCGTCGCCGCGCCCGCCCCCTCGACCAGCGCCGTCGTGTCAGCGGTCAATCAGTTCGTGTCTGACTACAACGCGGCGATCAGCCAGATCGAGACGCAGCTGTCACAGACGCCGGTCACCGGCGATCCGACTCAGGGAACCCTGTTCGGCGACTTCGAGCTACAGAACCTGCTGGGCGAGATGCGGACCTCGATGTACACCTCGGGGACCGGCCTGCCCAACGGGATGTCGGCGCTCTCGGACCTGGGCATCAGCACCGGCGCCGCGGCAGACGCCACCAGCCAGAGCTCCGAGGATGGGCAACTGACGGTCAACCAGGCGACGCTCGAACAAGCGGTCGAGACCAATCCGAGCGGCATCGAGCAGGTGCTCCAGCAGTGGTCGCAGGGCTTCACCACGACGGTCAACAACGACGCCGCTCCGGGCGGCACGATTGACAGTCGCCTCCAGGGGAACTCCTCTGAGATCAGTCAGATGAACCTCCAGATCAGTTCGCTCAACACGGTTCTCGCCGACAAGCAGGCGGCGCTGACGATGGAGTACGCCGAGCTCGAGTCGGCGCTGGAGAAGATCCAGAACCAGGGCACCTCCTTGACCGCCGCGCTCAACGGGTCGTCCTCCAGCTCCTCCAGCTCGTCGTCGAGCAGCGGTTAGCACGCCACGCGCTTGGCGGACTTGGCGCTGCCAAATCCGCCAAGTTCCTCAACCTCCGCGCGCTCCGTCCGATCACCAGGACTACAGCAATGAACGCGTACCTCGCCTCTAGTCCCCGCGCGTATCGCGAAGCCGCCGTGCTCACGGCGACTGGCGAGCAACTCATGGTCATGCTCTATGACGGCGCCCGACGCTTCCTGCACCAGGCGGCGGTGGCGATGGCCGACAAGAAGATCGAGCTCTCGCACAACAAGCTGCGCCGGGCCGAGCTGATCATCATGCACCTGCGCGACACGCTCGACCTCGAGCAGGGAGAGCTGGCGCTGAACCTGCGGTCGGTCTACGTGTTCTGCGGGCGCCACCTCCAACAGGCGAGGTTCGAGCGCGATCCGGCGAAGATCGAAGAGGTCTCTGTGCTGCTCGGGCAGCTGCGTGAGGCGTGGGCGGAGATCGCCGCCGGATGAATCCGTCGGGGGAATCCCCCGGCGCTGACGCAGCGCCGTACGAGACGATCGTGGCGATGATCGAGCACGAGCTCGAGCTTGCCGGCGAAGGCAGGATCGCGGAGCTCAGACACGCGAACGACGAGCGCCTGGCGCTGATCGCCAAGCTCCCGGACACGCCTCCGGCCTGCGCGGCATCCCTGATCGAGCGCGCCGAGCTGATGCATGCGCGACTAGCGATCGAGCTCGAGCGTCGGCGCGAGGCGCTGTTGCTGGAGATCTCCGAGCTCGAGCGTGCGCGCCGCGCCGCTCGCGGTTACACGCCGCACAACTTCCGCAAGCCACGGTTCTCCTCGAGCGCCTGACCCGCTCAAGACCGGTGCACTGCTGCCGATTCGCCGGATATGCGGCTGATACCAACTGCGAGGGTGCCGGACGGAGCCGAGCTCGGTCGCGACGTTCTGATCGGGCGCGCCGACGGGATCCCGCTCCTGCGGGCGGGCGTGAGGGTAACGCAGCGCTACCGTGACCGGCTGCTGTCGGCCGGAATCAACGCGATCTACGTCGAGGACGACGAGAGCGAAGGCATCATCCCTGAGCCGATTGTCAGCGAGGAAACGCGGGCGATCGCGACCCGCGCGATCGCCACCGCCTACCGGGAAACCCAGTCGGCGCTGACGTCGGGCACGCCGCTCGGCCCGGGCACGCTGCAAACGCTCACCGAGGTGATCGAGCGGATCCTCCGCGAGATCGACGAGTCTGGCGGGGTGGCACTGGCACTTTCGGATCTGTTGTGCGCTGACGCTTACACGTTTCAGCACTCGATTGACGTCACCGCACTGGGGTTACTGCTCGCCCAGCACCTGTTCCGCGAACAGGGGTGGATCGACTACGACGGCGTGCGCAGGTTCTCGCGGATCGACGAGCGGCTGTCGGAGCTGGGGCTCGGCTTGCTGCTGCACGACATCGGCAAGCTTGCGATCCCGATCTCGATCCTGAACAAGCCGGGCAAGCTGACAGCCGCGGAGTGGGAGGTGATGAAGACCCACCCACGCGCCGGGGTCGACCTTCTGCGCGGTGACACGTGGAGCCCACTGGTCAAGGCGGTCGTTCTTCGCCATCACGAGCGTTGCGACGGCAGCGGCTACCCGGACGGCAAGGTCGGGTCCGAGATCCACGAGATGGCGCTGATCGCGGCGATCGCCGACGTCTACGACGCCGTCACATCCGAGCGCGTTTACGCCCCCGCCAGGCCGGCCTGCGACGGGGTACAGGCGATCATGCAGGGCGCCGGCACGCTGTTCGACGCGGAGATCGCCGCGGTGTTCGCGCGCGTGGTGGCGCCGTATCCTCCGGGCGTCGAGATCGAGGTCTCCGACGGCCGCCGCGGGATCGTGGTCAGCGTGCCCAACCAAGCGCTCGATCGGCCGGTCGTGCGGATTCTCGACGGACCGGGATCCCCGTGCGAGGTCTCGCTGCTCCGCAACCCCAGCCTCCGTATCGCCGGCTGGGATCCGGTTCCCGCGGCTGCCGCGGCCTGAGGGGCCAGAGGCACTAAAGAACCACCGCGGCCCGCCGATCAAACGGGCCGACCCGATGGAGCGGGTCGATCAAAGCCCAGGGAGGGCGCACGAGCTAGACGGAAGTCTCTCTAGAACGGCACCCAATGTCCTTCCTCGATACCACCCAGCTTTCCCTCGAGGCCGCGATGAGCGGCTCGATGGAGCGCCAGACGCTGTTGACCAACAACCTGGCGAATGCCGACACACCGGGCTACCAGCCCGAGGACGTCGACTTCCAGGCACAGCTGCAGGGCGCGATCCAGTCGGGGCAGCCGCTCAGCTCGCTCTCATTCCAACCCACGACCGCGTCGCAGAGCGTCGGCGCGGACGGGAACGGGGTCGACTCCAATCAGACGTCAGCCGAGATCGCCGAGAACTCGCTGCTCTACCAGACCATGTCCCAGGTAGCCGGCGCGCGCGAAGAGATCCTCAAGACCGCGATGGGGCTGGGCTGATGAGCTTCTTCGACGCAATCAACATCGCCGCCAGTGGCCTCACCGCTGAAAGCATGCGGATGAACGTCTCGGCCGAGAACCTCGCGAACGCGGAGACGACGAACGGCCCGAACGGCCAGCCCTACGTGCCGCAGGAGGTCGTCCTCGCACAGGCCGGCGGCAGCTTCAGCACGGCCTTGGCCGGAGCGCTCGGCGGCGCGTCTACACCGGGGGGCGTCGAAGTAGCCGGGATCGTCAACGATCCCACTCCCTATCAGGAGGTCTACGACCCCACTAATCCGTCCGCGAACGGCAAGGGCTACGTGAAGATGCCGAACGTCAGCACCGTCAGCGAGATGACCGACATGATCGACGAGCAGAACTCGTACCAGGCTGACGTGACGGCGATGGACACAGCCAAGTCGATGTACACCGACAGCCTGAACCTGCTCAAATGATTCCAGCGATCTCAGGTGCCGTCGGACCACTCGGTGCGAGCGAGTGGAAAATCCCGGCGGTCGGCCAGCTGGGGCAGATCGACCCGAACGCGCAGGTAGGTGCCGGTGGCGACACCAGCGCCGCGTCGGGGACGAGCGGCAGCTTCGGGAGCGCGCTCACCAGCGCGATCGACTCACTCGAGCAGTCTCAGGCCACGGCCACGACCGCGTCCCAGCAGCTCGCAACGGGCCAGCTGAGCGATCCGACCCAGGCCGTGACCGCCGTCGAGAACGCTTCGCTCGAGATGGATTTCGCCTCGCAGATCCAGAGCAAGCTGGTCAGCGACGCCACCAACATCTTCTCGACGACGATCTGACGCGATGCCCCTGCGTCAGCTTGTATCGAGGCTCTCGCCCCGCGGATGGGCGGTCGTCGGCGGCTCCGCGGCAGTCGCGGTCCTGTTTCTCGTGATCGTCTTCCGGATCGCATCGGCGCCGAGCTACGCGACGATCCTGACCGGCCTCGACCCGGCGCAGACCGGCAAGATCACGAGCACGCTCGACACCAAGGGCATCGGCTACGAGATCCAGAACGGCGGCACCGCGCTGGCCGTCCAAGCGGGCCAGACCTCGCAGGCGCGGATCGCGCTCGCCACGGCGGGCCTGCTCGGAACCCAGCAACCCGGTATGTCACTGTTCAACTCCCAGCAGCTCGGCGCCAGCAGCTTCCAGCAGCAGGTCACCTACCAGCGCGCGCTGGAAGGCCAGCTCGAGCAAACGATCGAGAGCATCCAAGGCGTGTCGGCGGCGGAGGTACAGCTGGTGCTCCCGGACCCGACGCAGCAGCTGTTCGCCGACAGCTCGACCCCGGCGACCGCGGCGGTCGAGCTGTCGGGCTCGACCTCGCTCGATCCCGGCGCGGTGAAGGGGATCGCCCAGCTCGTCTCCTCGAGCGTCCAGGGGCTGAGCTCCGCCAAGGTCACGATCACCGATGCCAACGGCGACCTGCTGTGGCCGACCGCAGACTCCGGGACGGGCAGCGGCGCGTTGCTGGCGAAGGAGTCAGCCGAGCAGCAGTACGACCAATCCGAGGCCGCTCAGCTGAACGCGATGCTGACCCAGACGCTCGGGGCGGGAAAGGCCCAAGTCATGGTCAACGCCGATCTCAACGCCGACCAGTCCACGTCGCAGTCGCTCGTCTACGCGAAGAAGGGCGTGCCCCTGACGCAGCAGACCCAGAAGGAGACGCTGACGGGCGCCGGCGCCGCCAGCGCGGCGGGAACCACCGGCGCGATTCCGGCGTATGCCACGACGACCGGCGGCAGCGGGAACTCGAAATACGCCAACAACAGCGCGACCACCACCTACGGCGTCAACAAGACGGTCACCAACACGACGATCGCACCGGGCCAGATCAATCGCCAGAGCGTCTCGGTCCTCGTTTCGAAGTCGGTGCCGGCGTCGGCGATCCCAGCCCTGCGCTCCGCGATCACCAGTGCGGCCGGGATCGTGCCCTCGCGCGGAGACACGCTGTCATTCGGGCAGGTCTCGTTTGCCAAAACGACCGCCCCAAAGGCTTCGGCCCCCGGCAAGATGCTCGACTACGCGAAGTACGGCGGCATCGCTCTCGGCGCGCTCGGGTTCCTGCTGTTCGTAACCCGCCAGCTACGGCGCCGCGAGCAGGAGGCGCTCACCGGGCAGCCGACATGGCTGATGGAGCTCGAGTCCCCGCGTCCGCTGGCCGCGCTCGAGCGCAGCCAATACGGGGACGACGGGGAGCCGACGCGGGTGGCCCAGCTGCGGGCTCCGTTGAACGTCGCCAAGCGCCAGGTCGAGGATCTGGTCGAGCGCGACCCCGACCGCGTCGCGCAGCAGGTCCGTGCGTGGATGGCTGAGGACTAATGGATGGCGGCTGAGTTGACGGATCCAAGAGCCGGCCCTCCCGCCGCAGGACCACCGGCCATTCGCAGTGGCACGGTGAAGGGTCGTAAGAAGGCCGCGGTGCTCCTCATATCGCTTGGCTCCGAGCGGGCAGCGGACGTCTTCCGCCATCTCCGCGACGACGAGATCGAGGGACTGTCGCTCGAGATGGCGAAGCTCCAGCGGATCGACCCGACCGTGACCGCGACAGTGCTCGAAGAGCTCGCCGCGACCGTCCAGGCGTACGACTCGCTGATCTCCGGCGGCGTGGACTACGCGCGCGATGTGCTCGAGCGCGCGCTCGGGGGGGACCGGGCCGCGGAGATCATCGGGCGGCTCTCGAGCGTGATCGAGATGCGACCGTTTGAGTTCCTGCGCCGCACGCCGCCCGAGCAGATCGTGACCTTCCTGCGCAACGAGGCGCCGCAGACCGTTGCATTGGTCGTCGCCAACCTGCACACGACGCTGGGCGCCCAGGTCCTCTCGCACCTGGGCGAAGCCGAGCAGGCCGACATCGCGGTGAGGATCGCGCGGATGGGAGAGACGAGCCCGGCCGTGGTCAAGCAGGTCGAGGCGGTAATGCGCCAGAAGCTCGCCAGCGTGGTGCAACAGGAGTACTCGGCCGCGGGCGGCGTCAAGTCGCTCGCCGAGATTCTCAACCATGCCGACCGTCCCACCGAGCGCAACGTGCTCGACTCGCTGACCGAGGCCGACGAGGAGCTGGCGGCCGAAGTCCGGCGCCTGCTGTTCGTGTTCGAGGACGTCATCAAGCTCGACGATCGCTCGATCCAGCTCGTCCTGCGCGAGGCGGATCAGAAGGATCTCGCGCTCGCACTGCGCGGCGTCAGCGAGGAAGTCAAGGAGCGACTGCTGCAGAACATGTCCGAGCGGGGGGCTCAGATGCTCGTCGAGGAGATGGAGTACCAGCCGCCACAGCGTAAGCGCGTCGTCGAAGAGGCGCAGGGTCGCATCGTTGCGATCGTCCGCCGCCTCGAGGAAGCAGGCGCGCTCGTGATCACGCGGGGCGAGTCCGATGCCGTCTTCTGATCAGGCGCACGATCCGGCCGGGACCCGGCGGATCGCAACATATTCGTTCGAGCAGCTACCGGCTCCGCCCGATGGAACCACCACCGGCGTCGCCGACGTGCTCTCCGCTGCCTGGGCGGAGGCCGAGCAGGTCCGCGCCCAGGCGCGGCTGGCGGGCGAGGTCGAAGGACGGGCTGCGGGCCTCGCCGACGCGCGTGCCCAATCGGAGCAGGCGCTGGAAGCCCTTGCGTGCGCACTCCAGTCCGTCGAGGAACTGCGGTCCGAGGTCGTCGCTGCGATCGAGCGTGACGCGGTCGAGCTGTCGCTGCGCTTGAGCGAGCAGATTCTCTCCGGCGCGCTGTCGGTTCAGCCCGAGCGTGTGCTCGACGTCGCGCGCGGGGCGCTGCGCCGTCTCGCCGATCGTCATCGCGTAACCGTGGTGGTCAACCCGGCCGACCTCGAGCTGCTGAGCGAGTCGGTCGAGGGACTGAAGACAACGCTCGGGGGAATCGAGCACTGCGGCGTGCAGACCGACCGCCGGGTCGGACGTGGCGGAGCGATCGCTCGCACCGAAGCGGGCGAGATCGATGCGAGCATCGAAGCTCAGATGCGGAGCGCGCGTGAGATCGTCGTGGCTGCGCTCAGCGAAGACGATGCGGATGAGCACTGAGGCAGGCGCGCTGGCGCGCGCCGGCGCCGCACTGAGGAACCGTGACCTCGCGCGACACCGCGGTCGGGTCGGCGATCTGATCGGGCTGATCATCGAAGCCACTGGCCTGCAGGTGGAGATCGGCGAGGTCTGCATGGTGGGAGACGGTCGCGATCGGCCGCCGGTCTCAACCGAGGTGGTCGGCTTTCGTGGCGGCCGCACGCTGCTGATGCCGCTCGGCGAACTGCACGGGATCGGCCCCGGCACGGTGGTGCAGCCCACCGGTGCGGCCTTCCGGGTTGGCGTCGGAGAGCCGTTGCTCGGGCGCGTGATCGACGGTCTGGGGGTGCCGCTCGACGGACTCGGCGAACCCGACCCGGTCCGCCGCCGGTCCACCATTGCCGCGCCGCCGGATGCGCTGACGCGCCCGCGCATCCGCGATCGAGTCGGTCTGGGCGTGCGGGCGCTCGACACGCTCGTGCCGTGCGGGCGCGGACAGCGGTTGGGCATATTCGCAGGCTCGGGCGTGGGCAAGTCCTCGCTCCTGGGGATGATCGCGCGCTCCACTACGGCTGACGTGAACGTGATCGCTCTCGTCGGCGAACGCGGTCGCGAAGTGCGCGAGTTCATCGAGCGGGACCTCGGCGAGGCGCTCGCCCACTCGGTGATCGTCGTCGCCACCTCCGACCAGCCGGCGCTCGTCCGCATCCGGGCCGCCTTCACCGCGACGACGATCGCGGAGCATTTCCGCGACCAGGGACGCCATGTGATGCTGATGATGGACTCGGTGACGCGCTTTGCGATGGCCCAACGCGAGGTGGGTCTGGCGATCGGTGAGCCCCCGGCGACGCGCGGTTACACGCCAAGCGTGTTCGCGCTGCTCCCGAAGCTGCTCGAACGCGCGGGCACAAGCCAAAGCGGCTCGATCACCGGCCTCTACACCGTGCTCGTCGACGGCGACGACATGAACGAGCCGATCGCCGACGCCGTCCGGTCGATCCTCGACGGGCACATCGTCCTGACGCGCTCGCTGGCACACGCCGGGCACTACCCGTCGATCGACGTCTTGCAGAGCGTCTCGCGCCTGATCGGAGAGATCGTCGAGCCGGAGGTACGCGCCGCCGGCCAGCGCCTGCTCGCCGCCCTCGCTGCATATCGCGAGAAGGAAGACCTGATCGCGATCGGCGCCTATCAGCGGGGCACCGACCCACTGGTCGACGGCGCGATCGCCCTGCGGCCGCGAATCGACGCCTTCCTGCGCCAGGCGGTCGACGAGCCAAGTACCGTCGGGGAGGCCGACGCCGAGCTGCTGTCGCTGGCAGCGGAACTGGGCGGCGAGCCCGTGACCGTCGGCGCTTCGGCGCACGACGGGGCGACCGGCACCGTCCGGCCCGCGCTACCGCCCGCAACGATCCCCATCGGCAGTCCCGTTGGCGCGCCGGTCGCGATTCCGGCGCTGCAGCTCGGCGTGTAGCGGGACGGCGCGCCACGGCCCGAGCGCCACTCGGTCTGCGCCAACTCGTGACGCGCTCCTCACCCAGGTGTGACGACTTCGCGACGACCGCCGGAGGGTGGAGCTCCGAGCGGTGCCCGGAGGACGTGGTTTGCACTTGCGGACACGACGACCGCCGAGGGTGTGCGCTGTATTCCCAAGAAGCGCCGCGGAAACGCTCAAGAGCTGTGACGCCCGTGTCACAGGTAGGCCCACCACGCGCGCCCGGTCGACCCGAGCGGACCACGCTCCTTGCGGCCGCCCGGCCCACTCAAATCACCAAGCCGTGGGGGGGACAGATAAA